>OFTX01000009.1_pt1 | contig 151000 bp, 134 predicted proteins | sample 1775051 | NCBI WGS metagenome assembly OFTX01 (sample SAMN08195772, study PRJEB24354) | sludge metagenome | isolation source: sludge from phenol fed wastewater aerobic bioreactor A | place: India: Nagpur | collected 2016-09-15 | reverse complement strand
GCCCGCCGTGGCGGCCTGAGCCCACTTCGGACCCCACCGAAGATCGGCGCTCCTACACCACTCCCGGGGACGTAACCGGTGACGGTCATCAAGGGGCCGCCGCGAGGAGGCTCGAGTGGATCCAGCCCCAGGGCTCCGACGCGCTGCTCCCGACTCGGACCCACCCGTTCTTCTTGTCGAGCACGACCACCGATGTGCCCGCGGCGACCACCCTCGTCGAAGGCGCACCTCGATCCGGTTCCGCCCGCACATTGGCCCCCGTCGTCGTGACCATCCGCTTCATCACCGGTTCCGAGGTCGACCCACGCACGTCCGAGGGAGTGGGCGCCAACGACATCGGTTCACCGCGCTCGGCCGGTTCCCTCTTCGCCGTCGGGGGCGACTTGACGACCGTGGTACTGCCTTCCGGGGTCGGAACCGGCGGCTGCGTCAACGTCGTCGTTCCTTCGACGGGTGCCGAGAGGGCGGCAGGGGAAGACGAGCCGGTGACCGAGGACACCGCGGGGCCGACGACGGGCCTGGACACCGAGAACGGAATTGCCATCGACCCGACCAAAGCGAGCGGTATCAGCAGCGCTTCATAGGCCGGCCACACGTCGGGGAGTGCCGGAAGCGCGATGGCTCGATCGCTCGAGGACCGATCGACCGGAGATGCGACTTGAACGGGTCCGGGGTCGGATGCGTGGCGTCGCAGTTCCGCTTGAAGGGTTCGCAGGGCCTCACCGAACTCGAGGGCGGCTTCGCAGTCGCTCGCATCGTAGGCCTCACGCACCCCGCTGGCGGTCGCGAACTCGATCCGACCATACAGCGCGACCGGGATCTGGTGGTTGTCCCTGAAGCGTCGATCGGGCGAGCCGTCCTTGTTCGACTTCGCTCAGGCATGGCCGACGACCCGCCTTCGGCCTCGATGAATTGCTGCGGATACGAGCGGGTGTCGAGGTCGCGGAGGTCGACGAGGGCGTAATCCGTCCCCTGCTTCTGGCGGATCAACAAAAAGCCCGGGAAGATGTCGAGATCGTCGCCGTTGGCATTCTCGAACCTCATACCGCGGTGTGGTCCGGAGAGAATGCCGTCCGTGATGGGGCGGAGCCCGACGAGCCTGCGCGTCACTTCGAAGCTCGCCGCCGAGCGCGTCCGGAACCGATCGACCACCAGCGAAGACGTCACGTCCCAGAACCGGGCCGAGTTCGACAGTCGCCGGTGCGCCTGTTCGAGGCGGGACCATGCGGCCCAACAGCGATCGTCGAGAACCACCTCGACCTTGATCTCGGACGCTGCAAGGGCCTCGGCGACCTTCCTGGCCTCGTTCTCCGCCTCGTCGAAAGCCTCTCTGGCTTTCGGTATCGCCTGCTTCATGAACAGCCTGAGCGGCAGTTGCTCGCGGCGGCGGAGCTTCTTCCAGGCCTTCTTTCGCGCACTCACGGCCTCGAGCCAGTCGGACTGCAGCGATGCCTTCTGATGCGCGGCCTCGTTGATCAGCTTCTTGAGCCCCTCCAGGTCGGGCGAGGTCAAGGCGGCGACCTCGGCACTTCGGATCTCACCCGGGAGCACTCCCCCCGGTTCGATCCTATCGATGGGAGCGGCGGGCGGCTCGGCAACGAAATTGCCGACAGGCGGAGGGCTGCGGACCGGTCGACGAGCGGGGCCGAGGGTCTCCGTGTAGGACAAGCCCGTTCCGGGGATGCCGACCGTTATGGACGATCGTCGCGGACCGATGTTGACCGTCATCCCGGGAACCCCGGCGCTGACGCTCACTCCCCGGAGGCCGAAGTTGACCCGTACGCCCGGAAACAGGCGCACCGATCTGCGAAATCTGAAACCCATCTCTATGCCCGTCAAATCGGGAGCAGTTCGTGATGGCGACAACGTAGCACGGATCTGAGAAATCAGCAGTTGTGTCGTCGAGGTTCCGGGTCGGTGTGTGCCGAGAAACATCTTTTCGACGAAGCCGCTGAGGCACCGGAATCCATAGGAGTGCGTGTCTACGGAGACCGGTCCCGGGTCTGATCGGGCGGGGTGAAGCTCGCTATGCCGATTGTTCTTCTCTTGTCTTGCCGGCTTCGGATGTCCGTTCCGTCGTGCAGGTGAGGGTTGTGATGGGCTTCTGAAAATATTCTGGTCTCGGTAGTCCGCTCCAGAGCGCCATAGGCATCGACGAGCCAGTTATCGGACACCGCGAGTGTTCTACAGCGCAGGTGAGTCAGTAGATATTACTACTATAAATAGAAACCGGCGTAGGAACGGCAATCAACGGATATTTGCAACCGGGTGCACTCTTCCAAACGGCCAACGGCTTCGGGTGATGCCGCGCGACCAATCGTGCCCACGCTCTCGGTCGCTTCCCCGCTGCATTAGCACGATGCGTAGCCCGAGATTGCGCTGGCACGCAGAAACGCACGGGTGTAATTTCCGTTCGCTGCCAGGGCCTTGAACAGTCCTGTCGGTGCACATCGGTGCTGAGCACGGGCTCCGCTCTGTCGGGCGGCTCCCGGAATACAACACCTGCAAAGGAAATACGGGAGGCGTGCTGCCCCCGTGCTCGCACGTGTTCAACCACCCGGCACCAGCCGGCGTGGCAACGGGGGATCGTATGTCCATACTCGGCATGAGCATCATTGAATTCGGAACCAACGGAACGCGCCTGGATGCGGCGCAGGCCCTCGATGGTCGGCTGTCGGAGCACGCCTACCGTCGCCGGCCCAGGGGGTACGCGGCGTTCACTCTCGGTCTCACGTTGATCGCCTCACCGGCCTTCGCCGGTTGCGGTGGCGGCATCTACGACAGCGTCACGAGTTGCCAGGAAGAGCAGGTCGAACGCTATTTCACCCGCTTCTTCACCGACGCCAAGTCGCGCGGCGGCATCACCCTCGCGTCCGTGACGAGCGACTGCACGAAGATCCTGATGTACGGCTCGTCGGAGCAGAACCCGAGCGAGGGGACCGTCCGGTTCACCGAGACGGCGCGACGCTTCCTCGACAACTGCGCGCTCACCAAGGGGCTGGAGCGCAAGCCCTGAACTTGATCGCAGCGTCGGCACGGATCGCACTCATTCGTTTCCGCAAATGAGGGTCGTGGGGGATTGAACATTTTCCTGCTTCAGAACTGAATAGCAGGGAACTGGTGCCCCCTCGGCTCCAGCACGAGACGAGCGCCCGAAGAGGTCCGTGTTTCATCGTGCCTTCTTGATCTGGCGCTGATGAAGGTGCGCAGCTTCAGCTGCTCTTCCGGGGTCGTGTCGTCACATGCGGCAGGCATCGCGAGAATGCACCCGGTTGCATCGTGCTCGAGCCGAGGCAAACGCACGGTTCTATCGGCGCTTCCGATGGATCGACGGAGAGCCCGGCGGGGCGACGTTGCCAAGAGGCCGCCCGCAACGCGACGCCGACTACAATTTCGCAACATCGAGACGGTGGTGACGGGCAGGCGATCGTCGATCGATTTCATTGCGGAGCATGCGGCGGAACCCTGCGTTCGAGAGAAAGAGGTCGCGAGGTCGCCCGCGCAACCTCAAATGTTACAACATGACAATCAATGCCGATCATGGCCGAAGTGCCCCGATCGGCCCCTTGACTCTCGTCGAACTCTCGGAGCACTCTCGCATCCGCGAAGTGGTTCCGTCGGAAGACGGATGAAAAGGGAACGCCGGTGAGGCGCAACGGGATTTCCCGTCGAACCGAAGCCGGGGCTGCCCCCGCAACTGTGAGCGGCGAGCTCTCCTCCATAGGCCACTGACGGCGTCCGCCGTCGGGAAGGCGGAGAAAGAGCCTGGACCCGCGAGCCAGGAGACCTGCCTCTTCCGTCACTCCTGATCCCGACGCGTGGGGCGTCGGATCGCGGCCACCCGTGCGAGTGACATGAGCCGTGTCGCCTTCGAGCGCGCGGGGAAGGTCACGCGTCCGGCGTCGTGCCGCACGTGAGCGGGTAGCCGCGCGTCTCTTCTCCACGCGACCGGAAACGACACCGATACTGGCGACGGTCGCGTCAACGCGCCGTCTTTCGGCTCGCGGGCAGGCGTCCGCGGGGCCGACGGGGCATGTCATGAAGGTTCTTCACACCCGTTTCGCGCGCTCGGGGCGCGCACCCTCTTCCATCCGCCCGGTGCATGCCACCGCGCTCGGTCTGATCCTCGCTTCGATGCCGACCGTGACCTGGGCCGAGGAGAAGGCGGCCGATCTCGGCGAGATCGTGATCTCCGCCAATCGCACGCCGACGGACGCCGCCAAGATCGGCTCCGACGTCACCGTCATCGGACGCGACGAGCTGGAGAAGTCCAAGGAGACACTGGTCAAGGACGTGCTCGACCGCGTCGTCGGTATCAACTTCACCCAGAACGGCCCGGCCGGCACCACGACGACGATCGAGATGCGCGGCGCCTATGCCGGCTATGTCCTCGTGCGCATCGACGGCATCGACGTCTCCGACCCCTCGGCGCCGCAGGTCGCGGCGGCCTTCGAGCATCTCGCCACGGCCGACGTCGAACGCATCGAGATCCTGCGCGGGTCGCAGTCGGCGCTCTACGGCGGAACGGCGATCGGCGGCGTCATCGACATCACCACGAAGAAGGCGGAAGCGGGAGGCGTCCATCACACGGCGACGGTCGAAGCGGGCTCCTACGGCACGTTGGCCGGCACCTACGGGCTCTCGGCGGCAACCGACAAATCGGAGTTCAACGTCTCCGTCTCACGCCTCCACACCGACGGCTTCTCGGCGGCGGACGCCCGCAACGGCAACGCCGAAAAGGACGGATACGAGAACACGACCTTCTCGGCCAATGCCTCTCATCGCATCGACGAGGTGTTCCGTGTCTTCGGCGCGATGCGCTACACGCGTTACGACGTTCAGACCGATCGCTTTCTCTTCGGCGTCGGAGCGGTCGACGAGGTGCTCGGGGCCCCGCGCGAACACACCGAAGGCGAGAGCTTCGGCGGACGCCTCGGCGCCGATGTCGATCTTCTCGACGGCCGGTTCAAGAACACCTTCGCCGTCCAGCGCTGGCAGTCCGACCGCGACGGCTTCGGCGACAGCCCGCACTGGTGGTATCGCGGCGAACGCACCAAGTTCGAATATCTGGGAAGCTTCAAGGCGACCGATACGATCGGTCTCTCCTTCGGTGCCGACCATGCGATCGAAAAGGCCACGTCGTCGTCGCTCGAGGGCGACATCGCCAATACCGGCGTCTTCGGTCAGGTGTCGTGGGAGCCGCTGAAGGGTGTCACGCTGACGGCGGCGCTGCGCGACGATCACCATTCGAAGTTCGGGGATCACCCGACCCATCGTCTCACCGCCGCCTGGACCCCCTTCGAAGGCACCAAACTGCGGACCAGCTGGAGCACGGGTTATCGAGCGCCGTCGGTCTCGGAACTGTTCACCCCGGTCTACGGCAATCCCAATCTGAAGCCGGAGACCAGCCAGAGCTTCGATGTCGGCATCGACCAGAAGTTCTGGGGTGGTCGGGCCTCGGCCTCGGTCACGTTCTTCTCGCTCGATACGACCGATCTCATCGGCTACGACTCGGCGACGTTCCAGTCGATCCAGATCGCCGGCGTCACGCGCCGACAGGGCGTGGAGCTCACCGGCCGGATCCAGGCCCTCGATTGGCTCGGGCTGGACGCCGGTTACACCTACACCGACGCCCACAAAGCCGACGGCTCCCGGCTCGTCCGCGTTCCCCGGCACAAGGTGACGATGGGGGCGACGGCGACGCCCTTCGACAAGACCACGGTTTCCGTGCGCGGCACTTTCGTCTCCGACATGGCCGACACGGACTATTCGATCGTCCTGCCCGACTGGTCGTCGCCGGTCCGCACGCTTCCCACCTACTTCCTCCTCGACGCGACGGTGAAATACGCCCTGACCGACAACCTCGAATTCTCTCTCAAGGGCAAGAACCTGTTCGACCGGAAGTACGAGACGGTCTGGGGCTACGGCACACCCGGTGCCTCGGTCTACGCCGGCGTGACGGCAAAGTTCTGAGGGGCGGCCATGACACCACGTTGGACCATCCCGTCCGAACCCCTGCGGGTCGGCGGCAGCGGATGCGGCGCCGTGACGCGCGAGGTCTGGCCCTTGCCGGTCGATGAAGATTTCCTCCGCGCGTTCCTCACCGATCTCTTCGAGAACCACTGGCAGGGGATCCGCTTCGGACCGCTGATCGAAGGCGCCGCCTACGAATGGCGGTGCCCGTCGGCACCCACGAAGATCGGTTTCCTCGACGGTTATCTCACCATCCACTTTTCGAGCGGCGGGCACTTCCACCTGTGCGTCGGTGAGAACCGGGGTCATCCGAGAAGCCCCACGCCGCCGGAGCTGACGGCGCGGCGCAAGCCGTCGAAGGCGCAGCTCTTTCGCGGTTTTGGCCGCGACGGCAAGCCGCTCTCCTGGGGCTTCGAGATGTGGAGCGGGGCGGGGGAACCGATGATCTCGGTCTTCTTCCCCAATCCCTTCATCGAGGACGACGACGGCCTCGCCGACGTGCCGGACTTCTCTCGCCTCGCGACCTGGCGATCGATCGCGAGCGTCTGGTTGCGCCGCGCTCCCGAGGCGATCGACGAAGAGGGGAGAGGTTTCCGTGCGCCCTGACGCCGTCCTTCTCGTGGGTGCGGCCTTCCTCGCCGTCGGGACCCTCGTGGTTCCGGCGGCCGAGCCGCCACGCCGCGTCGTCTCGATGAATCTCTGCACGGACCAGATGGCCCTGCTGCTCGCCGCGCCCGGACAGGTGGTCTCGGTGTCGAAGCTCGCCCGCGATCCGACCATGTCGAACATGGTGCGAGAGGCCGCCGCGATCCCCGCCAACTGGGGGCGGGCGGAAGAGATCTTCGCGCTCGAGCCCGATCTGGTGTTGGCCGGCACCTTCACCACCCGAACGACGGTCGACATGCTGCGGCGCCTCGGCTTCCGGGTCGAGACCTTCGAGCCGGAAGCCTCCTTCGCCGACATGCTCGCCCACATCGCCCGCATGGGCGCACTGCTCGGCCGCGAGGCGCGGGCGGCGGAGGTGATCGCCGCCCTCGACGCCGACCTCGCGGCGATCGCGGAGGCGCGGCCCACCGAGGCCGACCGCCCGCTCGCGGTCGCCTATTACGCCGGCGGACGCACTTCGGGGACCGGCACGCTCGTCGACGAGGTGATGCGGACCGCCGGATATCGCAATCTCGCGGTCGAACGCGGCATCGCCGGCACCGGCATCCTGCCGCTCGAGACCCTGGTGACGGCAACGCCCGACGTGGTGATCGGCGGCATCCCCGACCGACGCGGGCCGGCGTTGGCCCATCAGAACTACCGCCATCCCGCTCTCGCCGCCGCGACGGCGCCGGCGGGCGGCATGGTCGCGGTCGATGACCGGCTGACCATCTGCGGCGGGCCCTTCACGCTCGACGCGGTGAAACGCCTCGCCGCCCGCGCCCGCGCGGCCCACGTTCCGGAGACCGCCCGATGAGCGGATCGAACAGGTTTCTCCTCGTGACGATCGGTCTTGCCGGTCTGGTCGTCGCACTCTTCGTCGCCTCGCTGCTGCAGGGGCCGGTGGCGATTCCGCCGGGCCGGGCGCTTACGGCACTCGTCTCGAACGACGGCGGCTGGACGCTGGTGATGCGCGAGATCCGGCTGCCGCGGGCGCTCTTGGCGGTGACGATCGGCGCCTCGCTCGGCCTCTCCGGCGCGGCGTTGCAAGGCTACTTGCGCAATCCGCTCGCCGATGCCGGTGTGCTCGGGGTCGGGGCGAGCGCGGCGCTCGGGGCGGTGCTGGCGCTCTACACCGGCCTCTCGACGCTCTTCCCCCTCGCTCTGCCGCTCGCCGGCCTTTTCGGCGCGATCGTCGCCGTCGTGCTGGTGCTGGCGCTCTCGGGACGAGAAGCGGGATCGGTGGTGCTGATCCTCTCCGGCGTCGCCGTCTCCGGCCTCGCCGGGGCACTGACCTCGCTGGTGCTGAACCTGTCGCCCAATCCTTATGCGGCGCTCGAGATCGTCTTCTGGCTGCTCGGCTCGCTCGCCGATCGCTCGATGCTCCACGTCGGACTGGCGTTGCCCTTCATGCTCGTCGGCTGGGTGCTGCTCGCCGCCACCGGGCGCGGGCTCGATGCGCTGACCCTCGGCCGCGACACCGCGTCGAGCCTCGGCATCCGCATGGATCGGCTGCGCCTCGCGGTCGTGCTCGGCACCGCCGCGGCGGTCGGCGCCGGTGTCGCCGTCGCCGGATCGATCGGCTTCGTCGGCCTCGTCGTGCCGCATCTGTTGCGCCCGCTGGTCGGCAGCCGGCCGTCGCGGCTGCTGCTTGCGAGCGCGCTCGGTGGCGCGGCGCTGTTGACGGCAGCCGATCTCGCCGCCCGCGTGATCTCGCCAGATCGGGACCTGAAGCTCGGCGTGGTGACGGCGCTGGTCGGCACGCCCTTCTTCCTCGCCCTGGTCATCCGCGCCAAGGGGAAGTTCGCATGACGCTGCTCACCGCCCGTGCCCTCACCGTGGCCATCGGCACCCGCCCGGTGGTCGGCCCGCTCGATCTCGATGTCCGGGCGGGCGAAGTCGTCGGCCTCGTCGGCCCCAACGGTGCCGGCAAGTCGACGCTGATGCGCGCGCTCGCCGGCCTCGCGCCCCATGGCGGCGAGATCCGCCTCGACGGCGCGCCGCTCGCCCGCCTCGCGCCGGGCGCGCGTGCCCGTCGCGTCGCCCATGTCGCGCAGGCGCGCGAGATCGCCTGGGGGCTGACGGTCGAAGAGGTGGTCGATCTCGGCCGTTTGCCCCATCGCCCGCGTTTCGCACCGCGCTCCGCCGCCGATGCCCGCGCCGTCGCCGAGGCGATCGCCGCGATGGACCTCGCCCCGCTCGCCCATCGCCGTGCGACCGAACTCTCCGGCGGCGAGACCGCCCGCGTCGTCGTCGCCCGCGCGTTGGCGCAAGAAGCCGCGCTTCTCGTCGCCGACGAGCCGACCGCCGGCCTCGATCCCGCCCACCAGATCGCCCTGATGCGGGTGTTCCGCCGCATGGCGAGCCAGGGCGGCGCGGTCGTCGTGTCGCTGCACGAACTGGGTCTCGCCGCCCGCTTCTGCGACCGGGTGATCCTGCTCGACGCCGGCGGCATCGTCGCCGACGCGAGCCCCGACGACGCCCTGTCACCCGAACGCCTCGCCGCGGTCTACGGCGTCACGGCGCACGTCTCGCGCGACCCCGACGGACTGGTGTTGATGCCGACCGGACTGGTCGACGAACGGGAGGTACGGCCATGAGCCGCCCCGCCTTCTCCGTCGGATGCCGGCAACCCTGGCTGGTCGCCCGCTTCGACGGCCCCTGCACGGTCCTGAGCTGGTCGGCCAACCGGCCGGGCTTCGTCACGGCCATTCGGGTCGCGTGGCTCGAGGTGACGGGGAGCGAGGTCGCCTGCCTCGGCGATCCCGGCGCCTTCCTCGACACCCGACTGGAGGCGGCGAAGCTGCGCGGTGCGGTCGGGCTGATGACCGCCCGCGACGTGCGGCGTCATCACCTCGCCCGCGCGACCGTCGAGGACGTCACGGTGGAGGTGTTGACCACGGTCGGCCTCACCAACGGCGAACGGGTCGGGCAGCGGGCGAGTGATCCTGCCACCCCGGCGCGACTGCCGATCGGCACGATCAACACGCTGGTCCACGTCTCCCGGCGGCTGACGCGCGGCGCGATGATCGAGGCGTCGAGCCTCGCCACCCAGGCTCGGACGCTGGCGGTGATCGAGGCCGGCATCACCCGCGAGGGCGTCGTCGTCACTGGGACCGGGACAGACTGCATCGCGATCGCCTGTCCGACGGTCGGTGACGCCGACCCACATGCCGGGCTCCACACCGCCGTCGGCGAAGCGATCGGCCACGCCGTACTCGACGCGACGCGGGTCGGCGTCGCCGGCTGGCTCGCCGACGCCGCAACGCCGGATTTCTGGAGCGCGACGCCATGATCGGCGCGGAGAGGCGGCGGATCGCGCTCGGTATCGTCGCCTCGCTCGCCCTCCATATCGTGGCCATTGCAGCTCTCGAGATCCGAAGGACCGACCGTCTCGTCGTCGCGGCCACGGAAGAGATCGTCCTTGAAGTCACCTTGTGGGCCGGTGCCGACGGACAGGCGGGGGGCGTCGCTTCCTCGACGCCCGGAGCCGAAGCGTTGCCGGTGGCGGCCGATCCGACACCCTCCGCCGCGCCGCCGGCACCGGTGCGTGACGAGAGGGTGGTCGATCGGCCGGAAACGACGGCCGAGATCGCGCCGGCCCCTCCGGAGCCGCATGTCGAGAGACCTCGCTCGGCTCGCACCTCGGAGCCGCACGGCGACGGTCCGAGCACGCGCGTGCGATCGATCGTTCGGCGTTCTCCGTCCGCTCGGAGAGTGCATGATGGCGAACGTCCCGATCGACGCGTACAGGCGACCGGCGCGATGCCGACGACGGGCGCCTCGGCCGAAAGCGGTCGCCCCGGAGCTCCCGGATCGCGGATGGGCGGCGGGTCCGCATCTGATCTCGCGGCCTATCTGGCGCGCGTTCGGGCGCGCATCGCGTCACGCCAACCGGCCGTCGGCGGTGAGCAGGGGCGGGTCAGCATTCGCTTCGAGGTCGCCGACGACGGCAGCTTCTCGGGGCTCACGGCCGTCTCCGGCGATCGTGGTCCATTGGCGGACGCGGCGCTGCGCATCGTCCGGCGGGCATCCCCCGCTCCGCCCATCCCGCCGGCGTTGGGGCGCGGGAGCATCGCGATGACCCTGACCATCGTTTTCGACTGATCGCGTGCTCGCTCGACGGACGACACGTCGGACGAAGTCCGTGCGGGGGGACGCCGTGATCCGGACGATCGGTTGCCGGCACGCCACGGCCGACTCAATACGACGGGGCGGTGAGCGGCCGCTTTCGGCGCTTACGGGTCGCTCTCGTAAGGGTATGCCCTATCGCGAGCTCTGGAGTGAGAGCCTCATTGCCCTAGGAGGCTATCATTAGAGCCTTGAGTTGCATTTTGATCTGCGCTAACTCTATCTGTAGATCCTATTGATAGGCATTGATGGTGACACGATGGGCAAACGGTTCGGCTACGGGCGGGTGAGCACCACCGATCAGGACTTGAGCATTCAGGCCGAGGCCCTGGAGCGGGCGGAGTGCATCGCCAGCTTCCTCGAAAAGAAGAGCGGCACTACGACCGAGGGGCGGGAAGAGCTGCGCAGGGTGCTGTCGATACTCGGGGAGGGCGACGAACTCGTCGTGGTCCGCCTCGATCGCCTCGCCCGCTCGGTCGCTGATCTCGCCGACATCGTCCGTCAGATGGAAAAGAAGGGCGCGTCGCTCCGGTGCATCGAGCAGCCGGTGGACACCGGTTCCGCGGCCGGCCGTGCCTTCGTCGGCATGCTCGCCGTCTTCGCCGAGTTTGAGACCGGTCTTCGTCGCGAGCGTCAGATGGAAGGCATCGCCAAGGCGAAGCGCGAGGGCAAGTACAAGGGGCGGCGGCGACTCCCCATATCCGACGATGTCGCTCGCCTCGCCGCGGAAGGCCGGGGCCCGACTGCTATCGCCAGGGAACTCGGCATCGGCGTCGCCACTGTTCATCGCCGGCTGGCCGAACATCGCGTTTGCACCGTAGCTGGTGACTGAACGAGATCGGTCTCTCGGCCACGAGAGGCAATTCTACTCGGCGTGCAACCGGGTTCACTTCCGGCGGTCTCGCGCCGCAGACGCATTTCGGGTGATCGGCGAGGCTCGGAAGCTCGCCGCTTCGGTGATGTTCTCAGAGTGTGACAATCTTTAATATTCCCTATTGATGCGAATAGATTGCGCGCATTGTGATCTCTGCAGTTCGGCCAACCCGACTCCAGGTCTCGATGACCTGCGGTCATATCCTGGTGGACACGGTCGCCGCCATTCCGGCCTCGCGCCTGGAGATCGTGAAGCGAACCGACGATCCGTTCGGCTTCGGCGTGCTGCCGCGCTCTGGAGGAGCGAACGCAGCTTCTCGTGGTTCGACCGCAACCGCAGTCTCGCCAGACATCGGGAGACCCAGCCTTGGCGTCGCGCGCTTCCGGCACCCGCGCCGCGATCCGACCAGCCATCGGGCATTTCCTCCGTCGGTCGGCTCCGAACCCATGTTCGGGTGACATTCGGGATGCTGGTCGTCTCGATCGCCGGACCATCCTTTCGAATAGCGCGACGCGCCTTCTCGACCGTCTCCACAGACCGATGAGCCGCCCGCGCCGACACGAGGGCGACTAACTGTCATCCGAACGAGAGGATGCCGCACATGTCGGGCCACACACCGTCTTCACCCAACGAAACCCTCACGGGACGATTCGAATCGCCGCCGGTCGCCGGAGAAACTCCCGGGGACGGTGGCGATCGGACGACGACGATGGCGATCGGTCGCGAAGGGGCGTTCTTCTCCTGGCCGTTGCGCTTGCCGTCCGGCTCGCTTCGGCGTTCGGGACGATCGGTGCGGCCGCGCGACGGGCGTCGTCGTCGCTATGCGATCATCTTTTCGATCGCCCTCGGCGTGATCTGGGGGCCGATCGCCACCTTCCTCATGACGGCGCCGCCGATCTTCGAGTCGCAGGTCGGCCTCATCCTGCCGGGCGCCGGCGCCTCGACCTCGATCAACCTGTCGGAGATCGGGCAGGCGACGTCGTCGGCGCCGCCGGCCTACGCGAGCTCTTCTCTCAGCCCGACCGTCACCTACAAGAACCTGTTCCTGTCCGACGTCGTCTTGGACCAGGCGGCGACGGCTTTGCAGACGCGCGCGCCGTCGATCGGCAAGCCGGTAATCAAGCTGGTCGACGAGACCAGCCTAATCCGCTTCACTATGAAGGGAACCACCCCCGCCGAGGCCTTCGACCGCGCGCGGGCGGTGCTCGAAGCGTTCCAGAGTGCTCTCGACACGCTGCGCAATGACGAGATCCGGCGTCGGCAGCATTCCACCACCGACGCTATCGGCCAATATGCCGAGAGCGTGCGGGCGATCCGCAGTCGGATCGGCGAACTCCAGGTCTCCGCCGGCCTCAACTCGACCGCGCAATACGACGGCATGGTCGCAGCCGCCGAGACGCTCCGGGCGCGGCTGGTCGATGCGCGTGCCGCAGCCGAAGATGCCACCGGCGCGGTCGACGCGCTCGTCGCCTCGCTGGGGATCACCCCCGACGTCGCGGCCAAGACGATCCGGCTGCACGCCGACCCCGAGTTCAACGCGTTGATGACCTCGGTCGGCAAGGCGGCGGCGGAGACGGCCGAGTTCGGGGCCCGGCTCGGTCCGAACCATCCGGTGATGAGCGCGGCGCGGGCCCGTCTCGCGGGTGCGACCGCGCAGGCCCTGCGCCGCGCGGTCGTCCTCACCGGTCTCCCCGAGGCGGCCTTGATGCGCGAGATCGACCGCTCCGCCAGCGGCAACCGCGGCGAGCTCCTGTCGAAGCTCATCACCCTCGCCGCCGACCGCGACGGCAAAGCGTCGCAGATGCAGTCGCTGAAGGTCGATTACGAGCGGGCCGAGGCCCGGGTGCGGTCGCTGCTCGAGCCGGCGACCCGGCTCGGCAGCCTCGATCGCGACTACAAGATCGCCGAGGCCGTCTTCGCTTCCGCGCTGGCGCGGATCGATACGGTCAAGGCCGACGTCTTCGCCTCCTATCCGATGACCCAGATCCTGGAGCCGCCGACGATGCCGGACGCGCCGTCACGTCTGCGCCAGCTCCTCGCCGTCGTCGGCGGCTTCGCCGCGACGGGATGTTTCGGCCTCGGCCTCTTCCTCGCCTGGATGCGGCATGGGATCATCGAGCGATTGGTCGACCTGCGCCGTCGACCGGACGGTTCGTCTCGAGATCTCGTCGGCGACGGCGGTCTCGCCACAGCGTGAGGCCCATGCCCGATCGCACCACACCCGAGGCCCTCGTCCATTGGACGATCGTCCTCACTTGGCTCTTCTACGCGGTCGGCGGCCTCTATGTCGCCGGCCCCGTCGTCGTGTGGGTCCTGGGCGGGCTGACCGCGCTCTCGCTCTTTCTCGGCCCGGCGATCGGCCCCACCCTGCGCGCCGCCGGGCCGGTCCCACCGCTCGCTTGGGCCTGGATCGTCGGCATGGCGGTGATGCTCGTCGCGCTGTGGATCGGCCATCTCCAGTGGGATCTCGGGGCGCCGATGCTGATCAAGTCGTCGATCGGCTGGGCCAAGGGCTGGGCGATGATCGCCGTCCTCGTCACCGCCGGCGCGGTGCTGCCGCTCCGCCGAGGCGTCCTCGTCCGTGCCCAGTGCATCCTGTCGGCGGTCACGCTGCTGCTGCTGCCGGCTCTGCTGGCCGCGCCCGTGCTCGGGCTGCCGTCCAAGCTCTTCACGTCGCCGCTCGAGGTCGTCGGTGGGCCGGGGCCGGAGTATTTTTCCGTCTATCTCTACACGCTCGATCCCGAGGTCGGATCGGCGCGCTGGCAGTTCTATGCACCGTGGTCGCCCTTCGCGGGCATGCTCGGAGTGGCGATCATCCTGTTCGCGCTCGAGGAGCGGCGACGCGGGTGGCTCGTCACGGGCGTTCTCGCCGGGCTCGCGATGATCTTCCTGTCGGCCTCGCGCATGAGCCTCGTGGCGCTGCTCGTCTGTTTCGCCCTACCACGCCTCGCTCCCTTCGCCGGTCGTGCCGGAACGTGGTTCGCCGCGGCGGTGGCCGCCGGTGCCCTGGCGGTGGTCGGTCCGCTGGTCGCGACCCTCGTCGACGACGCGATCCGCTCCTTCAACGGCGCGCGCGCCAGCAGTTCCCGGGTGCGATCGCTGCTTCAACAGATCGCCTGGAACCGCTGGCAGTCGGAGGCGGTGTGGTTCGGGCACGGCACGGTCGAGCGCGGGCCGCACATGGTCGAGTTCATGCCGATCGGCAGCCACCACACCTGGTACGGCCTGCTCTTCGTCAAGGGCGTCTTCGGCGTCGCCGCTCTCGCCGTGCCGATGATCTGGCACTTCGCCGTGACGCTCGGCGACGCGGTGCGCGGGGCTCGCGGACGCCTGCCGTTCGGGCTCATGCTGCTCGTGACCATCCTGACCTTCGGCGAGAACCTGGAGATCGAGATCTACCTGTTCTGGCCCGCGTTCCTGCTCCTCGGCATCCACTTGCGCGAGATGGCGTCCCCGCTCGCTTCGCCCGACGCCGGGTGATCGGTCGCCGGGGCGACGCCCCCGGTGGTCTCGGCGCCGGAGCCGCCATCGCTCGCGGGCAGGGGCCGCGCCGATGGCCGCGAGACACAGGGACGACGCCTCTGCCCCGGCACCGCGGCCGACCCTCTCCGGAAACGCCGTCGAGCCGGACCTCGGAGAGATCCGGCTCGTCGCGAAGGACCGGGCGGAGGGGAACCACGGCCGCGTCTCGGCGTCCGTGGTCCGGAGGTGGCGTGGCGTGGCTCAGGCCGCCGAGGTCTCGGGCAACGCGGGCGTCGCCCCGAGCGAGGCGAGCAGAGCCTGCCAGTTCTTCGCGAAGCGGGCTTCTGCCGCTGCCGCGTGCAGGCGCGCGCGCATCACACCGGCTTCGAGGTCCATCGTCGGCAGGCGGGAGAAGACATCGGCCCAGCCGAAGTGCGATCCGTCGCCGACCGGGATCCCTCCGGCACGCGCGTGACCGGCGAGGGCGTCGGCGGTCGACGCGATCAGCGGCCGACCGGCGGCGAAGGCCTCGAGCGCGACCAGACCGTAGGGCTCCCAGCGCGACGGCATCACCACGGCGTCGCAACGCGCCATCGCGCCGACGACGTCGGCGGTGAAGCCGTGGAACACGATCCGCCGATCGCCGCCGGCGCGCCGATAGAGGCTCTCGCGTTCGGGGCCGTCGCCGAAGAGATGGAGCTCGAGGCCGGGCACGTCGGCCAGACGGAAGGCGTCGACGACGATGTCGAAGCCCTTCTGGCGATCGAACCGCCCGATCGCGGCCAGCTTCCGCACCGCCCCCGGGCGGCGTTGCGGCACCGCGAAGAACGGCTTGAGATCGACGCACGGAGGGACGACGGCGAGGGCGGCCGGCGCCACGAAGCGACGGCGGGCGAGCCAGCCGGCCTGTTCGTCGGAGACCGCGACGACCCGGTCGAACAACGAATAGGCGGTGCGCAGCAGCGCGGCGAAGCGCTCGGGGTTCTCGACCTTCAGCGCGTGGAACCGCTCCGAATAGCTGTGCTCGACGTGGATCAGCGGCGAGGCGGGAAAATTCGCCCGGAGCGCCGTCAGCATCGGCAGGTTCGACCAACAGATGCTGAGATGGGAGACGACGACGTCGGCGGCGAGCGGCGGCGGCGTCAGCCGACCCCGTTTCACCGTCTCCACCCGATGCACGCCGAAGCGGGCGCAGGCGGGAGACCGGGCGATGTGATCGATGAGACGGGTGACGCCACCGGGCGAGGTGTCGTCGACGAGATGAACGACGGATGGGATCATGGCTGGCATCCTCATGACGAGAGATCAGTGGGCGGCGACCGAGCGCAGCCGGGCTTCGACGAGGCGGCCGCCGGCGCCGCCGAGAAGGTTCAGGACTTCGGCGGCGAGCGCGGTCACCACCGTCTTCACCGGCTCGCGCCACAAGGGCACGCGCGAGGCGGCGAGGGAGGCACGCGACAGGCGCGCCGCCTCACGGCCCCGGTGCAGCGACACTGCCCGGCGGGCGAGGTAGCGCAGCTGATAGGCGTTCGCCGCCGCGCCGTGGCGCTCGACGAGATCGGGGGCGAGGGCCGCGATCTTGTCGCGCATCCGCACCCAGGTCCGGAACTGCTTGTCGATGTCGGCGGAGAGCGCGCCGGTATGGATGCGATAGGCGGTGAGCAGGCCGGGGATGCCCTCGATCCGCCAGTCGGTGGTGACCGCGAAGCGCAGCCAGCCCTCGATGTCGTCCGACTGCCGGAAGCTCTCGTCGAACCACCAGTCGCGCTCGCTCTCCTGCGGCGGGCGCCAGGCGATGGCGTCGAAGGCGACCCGGCGCACCACCGCCGCCGAGCCGTTGCCGATCGGATTGCGCAGGAAGACGTCGGCGGCGGTGAGGCCGGTGAGCTTCGGACGCTGCGCCACCCGGAGCGGCCGCCCTTCGATGTCGATCATCGAGGATCCGGCGAAGGAGATACCGACCTCCGGTTCGCGCCGCAGGTGGTCGACGTGCAACTCGAGCTTCTCCGGCATCCACAGATCGTCGGCGTCGCAGAAGCCGACGAACTCGCCGCGCGAGGCGGCGATGCCGGTGTTGTGGGCGCCGGCGAGACCGCGGTTGCGCTGGCGGACGAGCCGGATCCGCGGATCCTCGAAGCGCTCGACGATCTCGGCGGTGCGGTCGGAGGAGCCGTCGTCGACGACGATCACCTCGAAGTCGGCGAAGGTCTGGGCGAGCAGCGACCGCAGCGTCTCGCCGATGGTCGCGGCGGCATTGTAGGCCGGCACGACGATCGAGGCGATCGGGGCGACACCGGTGGGGGCGATGGCGGCGAGGGACATGGTCGGTCTCCTTCGATCGGGGGTCAGAGGCGGGCGAGGCGGCGGCGCAGGGCCGTCGGCATCAGCGGTTCGACGAGCGCGGCGGCGAGCGTCGGCACGCCGCGGTGGAGCGGGGCGAAGAAGGCGGCGGGGCTCGCGGCGAGCCCCTGCATCGACAGGCGAAGCGCGGTTCCGCTCGGCGTGTTCACGCGCAGAGCACGGCGCGCCAGATAGCGCAGGTGGGCGGCCTCGGCGGCGCGTACCTCGCCGGCGCGCAGATCCGCATCGGCCTTCATCGCGGTCTCTACCGCCCTGCGCCACCCGGTGTGCATGGCCGAGAGATCGGCGGAGAGGCCCGACGGGCTGGTGCGATAGAAGACCAGGCGACGATCGAGACCGGTGACGACCGCGCCGGACGCCACGAGCCGGATCAGGCATTCGAGATCCTCGGCGTGCCGCAGCGTCTCGTCGAAGCCGCCGACGGCGCGCAACGACGATGCCCGCACGACCAGGTTCGACATGGTGCAGACCGGGTTCTCGCCGATCAGGTCCCGCAGGACGAGAGATCCCGGACGCAGGCGCGATTCGGTGTGGGCGCGGCCGGGCTCGCCCTCGAAGAAGGCGACGCGACCGAAGAGACCGTCGACGCCGGGAGACGCGCGCAGCGTGGCGGCGCAGACGGCGAGCTTCTCCGGCACCCAGAGATCGTCACTGTCGAGAAAGGCGAGGAACTGCCCACGCGCCGCGAGCACGCCGATGTTGCGCGCGGTGCTCGGCCCGACACCGGGCAGGGAGACGACCCGGACCCGCTTGTCGACGCAGGCGAGGGCATTCGCGATCTTGGCGGTGCGATCGGTCGACCCGTCGTCGAGAACGATCGCCTCCCAGTCGTCGCAGGTCTGACGGGTCACGGACACCAGCGTGGCGACGAGGGTCGCCTCGGCATCGTGGGCGGGGATGATCACGGAGAAGAGCGGCATGGCGAAGGTCCCATCGGTTGTCGGTGCGTGGGGGGGGAAGGGCTCGGCGCCGACGTCTGTGGGAAATCGATAGCGCCGCTCGAGGGCCTCGCGTGTCGCTCCTCGGCAGAGACCGGAGGCGCGGTCGCTCCGGGACCTATGCCGAGGGATAGGGGCCCCCCCTTCGATGGATCCCGTCCACGACCGAGAGACGGGGACGGGTTGCAATCGAAGGCCGCCACCGTTCAAAGTGGATTACGCGTATCGTCGAGGCTGTTCGGATCCGCGATGCGACGTAGGATTTCGAAACGATTCGGGTGTCGCGCCTCGGTGCGTTTGGAAGGGTGCATGACCATAGCGACGGGACGCATGTGCGATCGATCCGATCCGAGCGCCGGATGCCTCGATCGGATGCGTCGAGGTCGGCGCCGGAGCGCCGCCCTCGCGGCCCTTCTGCTGTTTTCCGGTTGCTCCGTCACCCAGGAGATCGCCAACGTCGAGCCGGTGACGAGCGGCGAGAGTTATCAGGCGCAGTATCGGCTGATGTCCGTCGGCGCCGCGCCGATCGCGACCGGCACCTCCGCCGCGGCCAATGCCGAACGCTGCACCAGCCCGGCCGGCGCGGTGAGCGAGACGGCGGCGCTCCGCGCGGTTCCGCGCGACGTCGAGATTCTGTCGATCGGCGACCTTCTCGACGTCTCACTGCCGGAAGACGCCACCTTCAGCGGCAAATACCGGGTGTCGCAGGACGGGACCCTGCGCGTGGTCCATCTGCCGCCGGTTCGCGCGCTCGGCCGGACCGTCGACGCGGTCCAGGCGGATCTGGCGCGCGCGCTCGTCGCCGCCGGCAACTACCCGACCGCGCCGCAGGTCTCGGTTCGTCTGATGGGCTTCGCCGCGGCGCGGGTGTTCGTGAGCGGCGCCGTCTTCGAGCCCGGCGCCCAGGAGATCGGAGGACCGACCGCGACGCGGACCGAAGCCGACCGGCTGGCGGCGATCGGCGCCGCCGGCGACGAGAGACGGCTGTCGCGCGCGCTCCGCGCCGCCGGCGGCGTCCGCCCCGACGCCGATCTGTCGCGCGTCACCGTGCTCAGGGGCGAGCGCCGCCTCACCTTCGATCTGCGCCCGGCCGTTCTCGGCCGCGCCCACGCCGACGCGATCCTGCTCGCCGGCGACCAGATCGACGTCCCCTCGCGCGGCTGTTTCCAGGAGGCGTTGATGAAGCCTTCGCCGATCTCGCCGCCGGGCGTGAAGGTGTTCCTGTCGAACCTGACGGTTCCCGCGACCTCCAATGCCCAATCGCTCAACGGAAAAGAGGCGCGGGAGCTGCGCTGGGGCACCCGCTTCCTTCAGGCGGCGATCGGGATGAACTGCGTCGGCGGCACCCGGTTGACCAATGCGGACCGAACGGTGGTCCTGTTCACGCGAAATCCGATCACCGGGTCGTCGATCGTGGTCGAGCGCAATCTGGAGAGCCTTCTGCGGCGCGCCGATCGCGACGAGTACGACCCCTGGATCCTGCCCGAGGATGCGCTCGCCTGTTACGACAGCGGATCGACCAACGTCTTCGACGTCGCGCGGCAGCTCGGCGTGGTCCTGTCGACGGTCAAGACCAACTGACGGCGGACCTCAGGTCCTGAGATCGGCGACGAGCTCGGCGAGCTCGGCGATCGTCGCCTTCGCGTCCTTTTCGAGCGCCGCCGAACATCGATCGGCCTGCGCCGCGTCGCCGCCGGCGCAGGCCGTCTCGAGCGCGATCGAGGCGGTGCGAAGTCCGACCGCGCCGAAGACGGCGGCCGACCCGGCCAAGCGATGGGCGGCGGCCCCCCGCTCGGCGAGAGGCAACGCCGAGAGGGACGACACCGCGGCGTCGATCTCCCCGCGAAAGGCCTCGAGGCGCGCGACGAGCCGCTCTTGCCCGAGAACCTCGGCGAGTTCGGCGAGTTCGCAGACGTCGAGGATCGTCGCCTCGGCCCCCTCGTCCCCGCCGCGCATGGCTTCGGCGTCGGCCTGGGGGCCGGTGCCGAAGAGGTCGACCAACAGGGCTCTGAGATCGGCGAGCCGCAACGGCTTGTAGAGACATCGGTTCATTCCGGCCGCGACGAGATCGGCCTCGACCCCGGGCAACGCATGCGCGGTGAGGCCGACGATCGGCGCGTCCCGTGACGCGGCACGCGGGTCGGCGCGGATCGCGCGGGTGGCGGCGCGCCCGTCGAGCTTCGGCAGACCGAGATCCATCAGGACGAGGTCGTAGCGGCCGGCCGTCGCCTCGGCGACGCCGACTTCGCCGTCCTCGGCTTCCTCGACGCTCGCGCCGAGCATCGTCAGCATCTCGTGCGTCACCAACCGATTGGTCGGATTGTCCTCGACCAGCAGGACACGAAGCCCCGATCGTGGGCGCGCGACGTCCGCGACGGCGTCGGGTGACGGCGCGTTCGTCTCGACCGCGGCCGTCGTGTACGGCAGCGTCAGGACGAAGCGGCTTCCGACCCCGACGCGGCTGGTCGCCGTCAGGGTTCCGCCCATCAATTCGACCAGACGCCGCGCGATGGCGAGGCCCAGGCCGCTGCCTCGGGGAATCCGGGCATCCGACGGCTCGAGCGCCACGAATTCCTCGAAGACGTGATCGATCTCCTCCGGCGCGATGCCGATGCCGGTATCGACGACCGCGATCTCCACGATCGGGGAGTCCGGGAGCGCGCGTTCGATCCGTGCCTCGAGCCGGATGGTGCCGTCCCGGGTGAACTTGATCGCGTTGCCGACGAGATTCATCAGGATCTGGCGTAGGCGATTGCGATCGCCGAGCGTGCCGCCCGGAGGCAGGTCGGCGTCGACGACGATGTCGTCGCCCTTGGCGGCGGCGGCGGGGCGATTGATCGCGGCGACCTCCTCGATCAACCCTGCGAGGTCGAAGACCTCTTCGTGCAGCATCGGCAACCCCGATTGCAGGCGCGTCACGTCGAGCGCGTCGGCGATGAGATGCAGTAGGATCTCGCCGGAGCGCATCGCCGTGTCGATGTATCCCGTCTGGCGCTCGTCGAGCGGCGTCTCGCGCAAGAGGTCGAGAATGGCGAGGACGCCGTTCAGCGGCGTGCGCATCTCGTGGCTCATGAAGGCGAGGAGATCGGAACGCGCGCGCGCCGCCGCCAGAGCGTCGTCGCGGGCGCCGATCAGTTCCTGCTCGATCCTGACGCGCTCGGAAATATCGCGCACGAATCCGATGACGATGCGTTGATCGCCGCGCACCGAGGCTCCGAGCGACAGCTCGACGGGAAACTCCGTGCCGTCCGCTCGGCGTGCCGTGGAGATGAGACGTCCGGTCTCGCCCGCTCGCCGCCGGCCGGTCCCGACGTAGCGGGCGAACCCGACCGCATGCGATTCCCGCAGACGCTCCGGGATGACCATCGAGACGAGAGACGAGCCGACGAAGGCGTTGCGCGAGTAGCCGAACATCTGCTCGGCGGCCGGATTGACGTCGAGCACAAGTCCGGTGTCGTCGACCACGACGATGGCGTCCAGCGAGGCGGAGATCGTCTTCTCGAAGCGATCGCGGCTTTCGGTCAGGGCGCGGGCTCGACCGACGGAGAGCTGGAACAATCTGACCAGGACGATCAGAGACAGCGACAGAAAGACGAAGAACACCGCGCCGACCAACGAGGTCTGCTCGATCAGGTCCGCGAGGGACTTGCGTTCCGCATCCGACTTCTGAGCGAAGATGCGGACATAGGCGAGAGCGACGCCCCGCGCCTGGATGCGCAGGCGAGCGACCTCCTCGCGCAGATCGCCGAGATGGGCACGCAGATCCGCGTCGGGCCCGTCGATCAGGGGAGCGAGGTGGTCGAGCCCCGTCCGAATGCGGCCCAAGGCGGCGACCGCCTCGTCGACGGAGGCGTCGGCGGCGCGACCCCGACGGGTCTGCGTGGCGGAGATTCGGCTGTAGAAGATGTCGAAGCGTTTGCGTACTTCGTCGAGGCCGGTGACGAGCCCCAGTTCCACCGACTTCACCGCATCCAGGAGCACCAGGGCTTCGACCTCGACCTGCGCCATTTCCCATTGCTGATTGTCGGAGGGAGCCGCGGTCAGCGTTTCGAGTTCATGAGCGATGCGCGTCCCCAGAAGGCCGAGCACCGCGCCGACGACGACGAGCAGTCCGAACACCAGCGCGAATTGCCGGAGCGAGAGCGCCCGCCGACGCGTCTTCTCGTCCTCCCGCCAAGGCATTCGTCGCCTCCTCGCCATCGCGTCTTCGCGGGCCGCCGCCGACGTTCATCGGAGCGACGCGCCGCCTCTCGACGCAGCGTCAATCTCGGATTTCGATCCGATCGAGCTGCCAGATGCTGCGGGCATAGATCACTTCGGAGCGATAGTCGGCCCGGTCGTCGTAGGGATAGACGATCCACAGCGGACCGCGGTTGCGAACCGGCAGGGCCTTGCCGTCGATCTCGTAGGCGACGATCGGTCCGCCCTCGACGGCGTCGGTCGCCGGAATGTCGACGGCGTAGTCGTTGAGCGCCACCGCATGGATCGATCGTCCGGAGGCCCCGACCGCGTCGAGAAGCTTGCGCAGCGACACGCCGGTGAAGGTCGGCCGACCTTCCGTCCAGATCGTCGCGGTCTGGAAGGTGGTCTTGGGCAGCGCGCGCAGCGCGGCGAGGTCGAAGGTCGCGCCCTTCGGCCCGTGCTGCGCGGCGATGCGCCCGGTGACCGTGAGAAGGATCTTCGTCTCGGGCGTCGCTTCCGCCGCCTCGACCGACGGGGATCGACTCGTGGCGATCCAGCCGACGAGAAGCGCGGTGACCGCCAACGCGAGAAGTCTCATGATCTGCGCCTCCATCCCTGAGGTGTTCTTCCATCAGAGATAGACGAATACGCGAAGCGAGCAATGTCGCATCGGGAGGGGGCGCCTATCCGAAAGGATAGATGCGCCGTGGCGGGCCCCGGCTCGGAGCCCGCGGAGGGGACGGCGCGATCCATGGGGCGGCGCGCCCGGTCCGTCCCGCCGACCTCTCCGAACGGATAGGACCCCTCACCGTCTGCGTCGTCCCCTGACCGCAAGGACCGATCCGATCGCGCCCCTTCGCGCCTAGGAAACGGAAAACGCGCCCGCCGTGTCCCGAACGGCTCCGGCGTCCACGCACGGCGCGACCGCGCTCTCGAGGGGATCATCGTCCGTGACCGCTTCCATCGCCTCCACCGACGTCTCGCTGTCGACCCGGATCATCGCCGCGCTCCGCCGCATCGGCACGCGCGGCTTCGCCGCCGACCTGCTGGCGATGGGTTCGGCGCAGATCGTGATCCGTCTGTCGCGGCTCGCCGCGACGATCGCCCTCGCCCGCCTGCTGATGCCGGAGGATCTCGGGCGCGCCGCCGTGGTCCTCACCGTCTACGAACTCGTCGCCCTGATGACCCGCAACGGCATCGCCGCCAAGGTGGTGCAGGCCGCGCCCGATCGTGTCGAGGCGGTCGCGGAGACGGCGCAGGCCCTGACCTGGATCGTCTGCACCGGCCTGATGGTGCTGCAGATCGCCCTCGCCGTGCCGGTGGCGGCGGCCTTCGGCGACGAGAGCCTCGCCCTGCCGATCGCCGCGATGGCGCCGATCTATCTGGCGAGCCCGCTCAGCAACATCCAATCCGCCTTCCTTCAGCGAGAGGGGCGGGTACGCCGCATCGCGCTGGCCGGGGCCGTCCAGGTCGTCGTCGACAACATCCTCACCACGATCCTGGCGCTCTCCGGTCTCGGCCTGTGGGCGATCGTCTTGCCGAAGCTCCTGGTCGCGCCGATCTGGGTCGGCTTCCTGCGCTGGGGACATGCCTGGCGGCCGCAACGCCCGTTCGGCCTCGGCCGCGGCCTCGCCGGCGCCGCCGACATCCTGCGCTTCGGCCGTTCGGTCCTCGGCGTCGAGCTGATGACGACGCTGCAGGCCAACGTCGACAATCTGCTGGTCGGTTGGTTCCTGGGTGCCGAGGCGCTGGGCATCTACTACTTCGCCTTCAACGCGGGCCTCGGCATCTCGCTCGGTCTCGTCAACGCCTTCGGGATCGCCGTGTTTCCGCATCTGTGCGCCGCCGGCGGCGACGGCGGCGAATTGCGCCGGCGCTTCCGCTCGACCCTGCGCACCCTCGCCCTCCTGGTGGTGCCGCTCGTCCTGGCGCAGGTTCTGCTGGCGCCGATCTACGTTCCGCTCGTCTTCGGCGATCGCTGGGAGCCGGCGATCCCGGTGCTGATGGTGATCTGCCTGTCGGCCCTGCCGCGCCCCTTCGCCTCGGCCACCTCGCAGCTGCTCAAGGCGGTCGGCCGGCCGGAGATCGAGCTGCGCTGGCAGACGGCCCTGACGGCCGTGTTGGTGATCGCCCTCCTCGCCGCGACGCAGATCGGCATCTTCGCGGTGGCCGTCGCCGTACTGGTGGTCCAGGTCGCCGTTCTCACTGCCTTCTGCGTCTTTGTGCCCCCGACGGTGCTGCTGCCGACGGCCCCCCCGGCGGAAGGCTCTCGGCGCGAGCGTCGCTTCGAGGTGGTGACCGACGAGGCCGACCTCGAGGCGCTGCGTCCGCAGTGGGAAGACCTGTGGGCGCGCGTGCCGGACGCCCGCGTCTCGCAAGGGTTCGACTGGTGCCTGACCGGCTGGCAGACCACGGCGCGACCGCGCGGCCGACGGTTGTGGGTCGTCGTCCTGCGCGACGAGGCGGGACTTCGTCTGGTGTGGCCGCTGGTACTCGCCGCCCGGCTCGGTCACACCGTGGCGCTGGGGCTCGGCTCGGAGAGCACCGAATACGATCAGCTCCTGGTCGCACCCGGTGACGCCGAGAGCGAGGATCTCGCCGCCGCCCATCGCTTCGTGCGCGCCCATTGCCCGGCCGACCTGGTCGAGATCGGCTTCGTCGGCGAGACCTCCGATCGCACCCGCCTGATCGGCGAGAACGACGGCCCGCGCCGCGCCCATCCGATCCCGGCCTTCGTCCGCGATCTGAGCCCGTTCGCCACCGCGGAAGCGCATCTGCGCGCACTTCCGGCCAAGTTGCGCAACGAGATCGGGCGGCGCCGGCGGCATTTCGAGGCCCGTGGTCGCTTCACCAGCGGCTTCGTCGACGACGTCGACACCGCCCGCCGCGCCATCGATTGGGCGATCGCGCAGAAGATCGACTGGCTGGCGCGTAAAGGTGAGGCGAATGCCTTCGTCTCCACCCCGGAATACCGCTCCTTCCTACACGCCCAGGTCGACCGTCGCGGTGCCTGCGGTCGTCTCGTCGTGATGGCCAGCGCGCTCGATGATCGCTTCGTCGCGGTGAAGATCGGCTGCGTCGATCGCCGTCGCTTCGAAGGCTTCGTGACCGTCTACGATCCCGCCTTCCAAACGCTGTCGCCCGGCAACCTTCTGCTCGCCGACTGCTTCGCCTGGTGCGTCGCCGTGGGTCTCGACTACGACTTCCGCATCGGCGACGAGCCCTACAAGCAAATCTGGGCGACCGGCGGCGAGACCGTCGTACGTTGGGAGATCGCCAACGGCTTGCGCGGACGGGCCGTCCTGCTGGCGCGCGCGGGCCGCGAGGCCTTGGTCGTCGGCCGCGACCGCCTGCGCGCGACCATCCCCATCGCCTGGCGGCGACGCCTTCGCGAACTTCTCGCCGCGCCGTCGACGTCGACCGAGCCCGAAGCGGATAGGCGACCGATCCACGCCCCCCATTTCGCGACGGAGGCGCCGACCCATGCCGTTTGATCCCGGAGCGGACCGACGTCGGAGAAGCGGCGCGATCGATCGCCGCTGTTTCCTGCTGGCCACGGCCGCGCTGTTCGGCGCGACCGGTGTGGCCTCCGCGAGGACGCCGGTGCGATCCGTCGACCGGATAGACCTCCGAGAACGAGGGATCGTCGGCACGCTGTTCGTACCGTCCGACGCCACCGAAAACCCCGCCGTCGTCTCACTCGCCGGGGCGATGGGGGGACTGTGGGAGGCACCCGCCCTCGCGCTCGCCGAGGCGGGCTTCGCCGCGCTCGCCCTGGCGACGCACGGCTTTCCCGGTCTGCCGCCGCGACTGTCGCGCGTGCCGATCGAACCCGTCGAAGCGGCGATCGAACTCGTTCGACGGCGGGCGCGACCTCGCGGAGGTCTCGTCGCCCTGCGCGGCTGGTCGCGTGGCGGCGAACTCGCGCTTCTGACCGCTTCGCTGGTGCCCGCCGTCGCGGCGGTCGTCGCCTATGCGCCGCGCTGCTACGTCGCGCTGGAACACGGGCGGCCGAACAATTTCGGCGATCCGGATGCGGCGCCGGCCTGGACGCGCGGCGGGGTCGCGCTCGAAGGCGTTCCGCTTCCGGCCGCGATGCGGGCCGATCCCGACCATCCGACCCTAGAGGACCTGCACGGTATCGCGGTCGAGCGGATCGGCGGGCCGGTCATGCTGGTTTCGGGCGCGGCCGACACCGGCCTCGCCGGCACCACGGCGTCGCGGGGCTGCCGGTCCGTGATGCGGCGCCTCGACCTCTTCCGCGTCCCGCACCGGCGCATCCACTTGGACTTCGCCGACGCTGGCCACGACATCGCCGAGCCGCCGCCGTTTCGCGGCCCCGCCGGGGAAGACGGCGGTCTCGCCGGCGATGCCGCCGCCGTCGCCCGATCCTGGCCCGTATCGATCGAGTTCCTTGCGACCCTCCGAGGGGAGATCCGCCCATGACCCCGATCCGCCCAACCTCTCCCCCCTCGATCCTGATGGTTTCGTTCGAAGTCGGACGATGCGGCCCGGCCCGACTGCCGCGTGCGCTCGTTAAGGTGGGCCTGCGCGTCCATGCCCTGTGCCGTCCGGACGACCCGCTCGCCGCCACGCGGTTCCTCGATCGTGTCTTTCCGCTGGATACGGTGACCGCGCTGCATCGCTTCGAGCGGACGCTGGCGGACGTGATGGCCGCCTGCGAGCCGAGCCTGGTGGTGCCCTGCGATGAACGCGCGGTGGTCTGTCTGCAAGCGCTGGTGCGCCGCGCCGTGCATGGCGGAGGTCGGGGCTTTCTGACCCGCCGTCAGTGCCGCACGCTGACTGACTCGTTGGGATGTCCGGATGACTTCGCCGCCATGCTCATGAAGAGCGAAACCCTGGCGCTCGCCCGCCGTCTCGGCATCGCCACACCCGACGGCGCCACCGTCGACACGATCGAGGCGGCTTCGGAGGCGGGCGAGCGGTTCGGCTGGCCGATCTATCTGAAGCAGTCGTTCGGCTGGGCCGGGCTCGGTGTCGTCGCATGTGGCGACGCGGGTGCGCTCGCCATGGCGATGCGGCGGCTGGTGGCGGAGCGCCCGTCGCCGGCGCGCCGCCTCGTCCGCCGCCTCCTCGATCGCGACTGGTACCCGGTCGCGTCTCCGGTCGATGTCCAGGCCGCCGTCGACGGATCCCCGGCGATGGTTGCCGCCGTCGCGTATCGCGGGCGGATGCTCGCCGCCTTCGCCGGATCGACCGTGCGCACCCTGTCGCCGAACGGACCGAGCTCGGTCGTCGAGATCGGCGCCCACCCGGGGATGGAGGAGTTGTCGCGGCGGATGATCGGGGCCCTGGGGATGTCCGGCTTCGTCGGCTTCGATTTCATGATCGAGCGCACGAGCGGCCGCCCGATCCTGCTCGAATGCAATCCGCGTCCGATTCAGATCGGCCACCTCGGCGATCGCATCGGCGTCGATCTTGCCGAGGCGCTCGCCGGAGCTCTGACCGGTCGCCCGGCCCGCGACATCCACGCCGAACGGACGATCGACGTCGCGCTCTTTCCCCACGGTCGCGGCCACGCCTCCTCCGGCATCGATCTCGACCTACCCGGTGACGATGCCGGGCTCTTCGCCGTGCTGTCGCGGATGGGTTGAACGCCCCGCCTCCACCCCCGCCCTCGCGAAGACCCGACGCCCGGCTCCCCGAGCCGGGCGTCGCCCCATCCGCGGCATCGTTCGACACGATCGGAGCGCGGGATCGGGTAGAGCCGCGATCACGCGGCCATGACGGCGGCCGCAAAAAAGAGCCGGCTCGACGGCGATCCCGCGGGGGCGATCCGGGGGAGGCCGAGGAGCCGGCGAGGCACAGGGGATGCCGGTGTTTCGCGACGATCGCTTCACCGGTCTGTTGGGTGGTGCGTCGCTCGCTTCAATAGGCGCCGCGACCACCGAACACGGCTCGGATCGTCAACCCGATCAGCGCGACGTCGAGCAGGAGCGAGCGCGAGCGCCCGTAGGCGACGTCCATGCCGACCATCTTGTCGAACCCGACGTCGGCACGTCCGGACACCTGCCACACCCCGGTCAGGCCGGGACGCGGGACGAGGCGTTCCATCGCCTCCTCGGGATAGATGGCGACCTCGCGCGGCAGCGCCGGCCGGGGCCCGACGATCGACATCTCGCCGCGCAACACGTTGAAGAGCTGAGGCAATTCGTCGAGCGAGAATCGCCGGAGAAAGCGACCGACCGGGGTGATGCGCGGATCCACCGCCGCCTTGAGACAGACGCCGGCGCGAGTGTTCACCCGGCGCAGGTCGTCCAGGCGACGCTCCGCGTCGACGCACATCGACCGGAACTTCAGCATGGTGAAACGTCGGCCGCCTTCCCCGACGCGCTCCTGGCGGAACAGCACGGGCCCAGGCGAGGTCGCGCGGATCGCCATCGCGATGGCGACGAGCGCCGGCGACAACGCCACCACGGCCGATCCGGCGACCGCCACGTCGAGAAGCCGCTTCGACAGACGACCCGGTTCCGCGGCGACGACATCGCCGATCGCCCGTTCGGCGACGCGAGCGAGGAACTGCGGATTGCCGACCAGATAACGTCGAGCGAGGCGGCGCGGTTCCAGAGCGAGGCGCCACATCCATTCGCACGACAGACGACGCACGATCGCCGGCGCCCGGCGAACCCGACCCGACCAGAAGTCGAATTGCGCGCCGACACCCATCACCAGACCCGCGTTCAAGCGATGCCGATTGCGGGCGATCCAGATCTCCTGGCGGGGAACCCCGAGCGCCACCAGCACGATGTCGGCGCCGCTCGCGTTGAGGGCGGCGATGATCCCGTCTTCTTCGGCCGGCGAGAAGTATCCGTCGCGGCATCCGGCGACGCACAGCCCCGGGGCGAGTTCGACCGCCTTCACGGCCGCCGCCTCCGCAATGCCGGGCGCCGCGCCGAAGAAGAAGATCGAGCGGTCGCGCGCGGCGGCGTCGCGGACGAGCGGCACGAACAGGTCGGTGCCGTTGAGGTTTTCGACGAGCCGATCACCCCCGGCCCGCGCCGCGATCTTCATCCCGATCCCATCGGGCAGAAGATGATCGGCTTTTCCGAGCGCCCAACGATAGACGGGATCCTTCGAGGCGACGTTGACGCAGTGCGCGTTGACGAAAAAACCCGTCTTTTCGGCGGAACTGTTGAGGAGTTCGATCGCTTCTTTGCTCGTCGCATTCAGGATCGGAAGGTTCATGACCTCGATCGTCGTGGCGTTGATCATCTTTTCGGTCTCCCGGCGGTTCGATGACCGAGGGATACCCGGTTTCGACGAGACGTTTTGCTTTCGGAAGGCGATGTTCGGACGCCTTTCGGGGCATGAGATCGCGAAATCGCCCCGCCCCCATCCATTCGGATAGGCGCAGCATCCCAAATCGCGGTGAAGTTGCGAAGAAGGGATGGTAGTGTCTCATCCGTAGCGAGGTGTCACCGGAGCATCGAGGCGGTGGTACCGACGGTTTTCTCGGGCATCGAAACGATGCTCTCCGAGCGGATCTGCGAGTCGTCCCGACGATGCGTGCCGCGGGCGAGCCTTCGTCGGATCGATCGGAACCGAGGGATCGGATCGGAAATGGGCGGCTCGATCGAGAGGAAGCGATGAAGATTCTGCTCGCCGACGATCACGAACTCGTCCGTGACACGATCGCGGCCTTTCTGTCGCGCGAACCCGGCATGCAGATCGTCGTCGTCGCCGACTTCGCCGAGGCGGCCGAGCGCATCACCAAGGAAGGCCCGTTCGATCTCGTCCTGCTCGATTGGGGCATGCCGGGCATGGACGGGTTCGACGGTCTCGCCCGCGCCAAGACGCTCAACTACGGCAGTCCGGTCGGCATCATTTCAGGGACCGCCAATCGCACCATCGCGGAAAAGGCCTTGGCGGCGGGCGCCGCCGGCTTCGTCCCGAAGAGCCTACCGGCGAAATCGCTGGTGCATGCCGTCCGCTTCATGGCGGCGGGCGAGCAATATGCGCCGATCCGCTTCATGACCGAAAAGGAAGAGGTGCCGGAAAATCCGCTCGCGACCAAACTCACGAAGCGCGAGCTGGAGGTTCTCGGTGGTCTCGTCGCGGGACAGTCCAACAAGGAGATCGCGCTTTCCCTGGATCTACAGGAAGTGACGGTCAAATTGCACGTGAAGACGCTCTGCCGGAAGATCAGCGCCCGCAATCGAACCCATGCCGCGATCATCGCGAAGGAAGAGGGGTTGTTCTGATCGTCTCTCTCGTCGGCGCAACAGCGAACCTTCGGCTTGCGATGGGTCGTCCGAGTGTAGCGACCGAGCCTCACGTCGAAGAACGCCGAACAGAGCCGACGGCTCCATGCCTCGGCCGCGATGTTCGACGGTATGAAGCGCGGGTAGGGGGCGAAGATCGCTCGCACGGGTCGTCAGACAACGACCGGTCACCCTCGATAGGATCCCGAGGTCAGGAGCTCCACCGACGCAATTGAGTTCATGTTTCGTGCGGCTCGGTGAAAGTCGCCCAAGCGTTCATAATAGACCTTCGCTTTTCAAGCGCGTCTCCCCGGCGATAGGCCTGCTCGACTGAGTTCCCGATGATATGGGCGAGCGCTGCTTCAGCGACCTCCCGCGGGAACGGGGTGCATTCGCCGCACCAGTCGCGGAACGATGATCGGAATCCGTGGGGAACGAACCCGGTCTCACCCATCCGCACCAACAGCTGCTTGAATGCCATGTTCGACAGCGGTTGCCCTCGCCGACTGCTCGGGAACAGGGAGGCCGTTGGCTCCTCGTTCTCGCGGAGCTTTGCCGCCTCGTTCAGGATCTCGATTGCTCTGGTCGACAGTGGCACGCGGTGTTCGCGGCCGGCCTTCATCCGACCGGCGGGGACGGTCCAAACCTTCGAGGCGAGGTCGATCTCACCCCAGGTGGCGCCGGTCACCTCGCCGGAGCGGGCAGCGGTCAGGATCAGAAACTCGAGCGCTCGCGCCGCAACGGCGTTGCGGGCTCGCAGGCGCCCGACGAAGGCCGGGACCTCTTCATAGGGCATGGCCGGCTGATGGCCGCGCTGGAGCTTCTGACGACGGGGTAATAGGTGGTCGAGATGCCCGCGCCATCGGGCGGGGTTCTCGCCGGTGCGCCATCCTCGCGCCTTCGCGGCGTCCAGGACCTTCTCGATGCGGCCGCGGAGGCGCGAGGCGGTCTCCTGCTTGGTTGCCCAGAGGGGCTTGAGGATGTCGACGATGTCCTCGGTGGTGACGGCATCGACGGACTTCGTGCGGATCGAGGCGCAATAGGCGTCGCCCAGGGTCTGCTTCCATTGGTAGATGTGCTTCTCGTTGCGGAAGCCGGATTCGATCGTCCCGATCAGCTCGTCGGCGAAGGCCCCGAAGCTCGGCGTGTTGGCCTCTTCGATCTCCACGACCTTCTTGCGCTCGATCGGGTCGATGCCGGCCTTCACCGTCTTCCGGACCTCGGCGACGAGCTCGCGGGCCTCCTTCAGGCTGACGTCGGCTGCCGAGCCGAGCTGCATCTCTCGGCGCCGTCCCTGGATCGTGTACCGGGTGAACCACCGTCGCGCGTTCCCGACGACCTCGAGATAGAGCCCGTCGCCGATGGAGTGTCGACCGTCCGTCTTGATCGCTGCGACCTCGCGGGCGGTGAGGAGCTTCGCTGCCATGTTCCGTATCTCCCACCAATTCTCCCACCACTTGATGCTGGATAGTAGCGATCGAGCGTGGTCTTGGGTAGACGGAAAATCCTATAACTAGCTGGAAAATTGGCAATTAATTGGCTGTCGACGCACTTCGTTGAATGCTGGTTTTGTGGTCCTCAGATCCACCAATTCTCCTTCGATCTTCGCCATATGATCTTCGACGCCACCTGCGTCGGGGTTTCGATGCGTGTGCGCGTTCTCCATTCACACATCGCATCTCGGTGCCTCGAGGGCGCGCATCGCGGCCTGGGGCTTCTCTCTCCCGTCGAGGCGTCGTCGGGCGGCGCTTCGGCGGGAGTGAGGGTCACTCGGCCGGGGCGGTGGCGGGGGCGTGGGCGGCGTAGCGTTGGGCGAGCATCGCGCAGACCATCAGCTGCATCTGATGGAAGATCATCAGGGGCAGCACCAGCAGGCCCATGTCGAGGCCGGCGAACAGGATGGTCGCCATCGGAACGCCGCTCGCCAGGCTCTTCTTCGATCCGCACATGACGATCGCGATCTCGTCCTCGCGCGAGAAGCCGAGGAGGCGGGCGACGCCGGTCGTCGCCGTCAGCACCACGCCCAGAAGTCCGGCGAGGACCACCAGGAGCAGCGCCAGCATTCCGGGGGTGACGGTGTGCCAGATGCCGCCGAGGACGGCGTGGCCGAAGGCCAGATAGACGACGCCGAGGATGGAACCGCGATCGAAATAGGACAGAACCTTGGCGTTGCGGCGGATCCACGGGCCGATCCACGGCTGCGCCAGCTGGCCGAGGATGAAGGGCAGAAGCAGCTGTTCGAAGATCCCGACGACCGCGTCGCCGGAGATCGTCACGCCGGAGGTGTGGAGGACCACGGCGGCCAGGACCGGCGTGGCGAAGATCCCGACGAAGTTGGAGAGCGAGGCGGCGCACACGGCGGCGGCGACGTTGCCGCGGGCGATCGAGGTGAAGGCGATCGACGACTGAACCGTCGACGGGAGAATGGCCAGATAGACGATGCCGGCGGTCATCTCCGGCGGCAGGCCCGGCATCCACGCGCGAATCGACAGGCCCAGGATCGGGAACAGAACGAAGGTCGCGGCGAGGATCAGGAGGTGCAGGCGCCAGTGCAGCAGGCTCGAGACGACCGCCGCGCGCGAGAGCTTGGCGCCGTGCATGAAGAAGAGGAGCGCGATCGCCACCTTCACGGCCTGGTTCAGCACCACCTCGACCGTGCCGGTCGCGGGCAGGAAGGTGGCGACGACCACCGCTCCGGCGATGGCGAGCGTGAAATTGTCGGGGCGCAGGCGGGCGAGGTTCATGGTGGGACCCGTGGTGTCGGCGGCGCGCCGGCGCGGAGCGCACGGGCGACCGGGAGGTGAGCTACGGCCGGGGCTTCGCGATCGAGGGCCGGGGCGACCGCATCTCCTCTGGGAAGGGACGTCGAGGTCGGCTATGGTTCTGCATCGCAAAGACGTTATATGTATGCATATGGTGCTCTTAATATGCAAGAAGACGATGCGGGCATGGCCGACGACTCCCTTCTCGACATCGGTCCGGTCTCGGCCGGCCCCACGGCGGATCGGCTCTACGCGGCGATCGTCGATCAGATCATCGACGGGGGGCTGAGGCCGGGCGACGCCTTGAACGAGGTGGCGCTCGCCGAACGCTTCGGCGTGTCGCGGACGCCGGTGCGCGAGGCGGTGCAGCGGCTGGCGATGGCCGGTCTCGCCGAGCGGGGCGCGCGGCGGTCCTTTCGGGTGCGCCGCCTGCCGCCGGCCGAGCTCGGCGACCTGCTCGAGGCCCTGTGCGAGATCGAGGCGGTGTGCGCGCGGCTCAGCGCGGCGCGGATGAGCGAGGTCGAGCGGCAGGAGCTCGAGGCCTGCGTGCGCGAGGGCGCGGCGGCGGCGGTCGCGGGGGACGGCGAGGCCTATGCGCGTCTCAATGCTCGGTTCCACCAGCTCGTCTTCGACGGCGCCCGCAACGATCATCTGAAGGAGGTGGCGGGGCAGCTGCGGGTGCGCGCGGCGCCCTATCGCGAGGCGCAGTTCCGCCAGACCGATCGTCTCGCGTCGTCCCAGGCCGAGCACGAGGGCATTCTCGCGGCGGTCCTCGCCAAGGATCCGGATGCGGCGCAGGCGGCGATGATGCTCCACGTCGCCAGTTCCTCGCTCAACATCCGGCGCATGCTGGATCCCTCGGCGGCGAAACGATGAGCGTTCCGGCGCTGCGTTCCACGACGCATGACGAATCTGCTCAATCGTTGGTCAAGGGTGCTTTCTGGTCATTTTCCGCCTTGACGGGATCTCGCTTTCGCGATGGACTGAACCAATCGAAAATTGGTTCGGGCCATTCCGTGACGGACGATCGAGACAATTCCAACGTCGCCCTGGAGCGCCTGCGTGACCTGTTGCGCTCGGGCCGCTTCGCCGCCGGCGCGCGTCTGCCGACCGAGCGGAGCCTCGCCGAGGAGTTCGACGTCGGCCGGCGCTCGGTGCGCCGGGCGCTCGAGGTGCTCGAGGCGGAGGGGCTGGTGTGGCGCCGTCAGGGGTCGGGGACCTTCGCCGGGACGCGCCCGGCCGAGCCCTACGACGATCTCGGCGTGCTGGTCGCCGGCACCGACGCGATGGAGGTGATGGAGGTGCGGCTGCGTCTCGAGCCGCAGCTCGCCCAGCTCGCGGCGCTGCGGGCCGGCCCCGCCGACATTCGCGGCATGTACGATCTGATCGCCAAGATCGACGAATGCGTCGACGCCGACGGGCGCGAGCTCTGGGACGGGGCGCTGCATCGCCAGATCGCGCGTTGCGCCAACAACAAGCTGCTGCTGGTGCTGTTCGACGTGATGAACCGCGTCCGCCAGGAGCCGGCGTGGCAGAAGATCCGCGAACAGGCGCGCTCCGCCGCCAAGACGCGGCCGGTCACCCACGATCAGCACCTGGCGATCATCGACGCGATCGCCGCGCGCGATCCGCTCGGCGCCGCCGAGGCGATGCGCCGTCACCTTCTGACGCTCCAGGAGAGCCTCGTGCGCGCCACCTCGCACGACCCGCTCGCGGAGCGCTCGCACACCTGAGACCACGAGACACGCGGCTCCGTCGGGGGCTCGGCGCGATGGAAGACGAAGAGGAGAAGGGTATGACGAAACTACGATTTCTGGCGACGGCCCTGGCGGGCGCGCTGTTCGCGGCCCCTGCCTTCGCCGCGGACCTCAAGATCGGTCTCGCCGAAGATCCGGACATGCTCGATCCCGCGCAGTCGCGCACCTTCGTCGGCCGCATCGTCTATACGGCGATGTGCGACAAGCTCGTCGACGTGTCGCCCGGCCTCGAGATCGTGCCGCAGCTCGCCACCGAATGGGCGTGGTCGGGCGAGGGCAAGGTGCTCACCATGAAGCTCCGGTCGGGCGTCAAGTTCCACGACGGCACCGACATGGACGCCGCCGCGGTGGTGGCGACGATCGAACGCAACATGAAGATGCCGGAATCGCGCCGCAAGAGCGAACTCTCCTCGGTGGAGAGCGTCGCCGCGACCGGCCCGCTCGAGGTCACCTTCAAGCTGAAGCAGCCCGACGCGACGCTCCTCGCCCAGCTCTCCGACCGCGCCGGCATGATCGTGTCGCCGAAGGCGGCGGCCGCGCTCGGGGCCAATTTCTCCAGCCATCCGGTCTGCGCCGGTCCGTTCAAGTTCGTCGAGCGCATCCAGCAGGATCGCATCGTGCTCGAGAAGTTCGCCGACTATTGGAACAAGGACCAGATCCACTTCGACAAGGTGACCTATCTGCCGATCGTCGATTCGACCGTGCGCCTCGCCAATCTGCGCGCCGGCGACCTCGACCTGATCGAGCGCATGGTGCCGACCGACGTGGCGACCGTGAAGGGCGACGCGAAGCTCGCCCAGGCCCAGGTGGTCAATCTCGGGTTCCTGTCGATCTACGTGAACGTCGGGCACGGCCCGCGCGCCGACAATCCGATGGGCAAGGACAAGCGGGTGCGTCAGGCCTTCTCGCTCGCCATCGATCGCGAGGCGCTGAACCAGATCGTCTACGAGGGGACCGCGCCGGCCGGCAATCAGCCCTTCGCCCCGACGAGCCCGTGGTACGACAAGTCGATCCCGGTTCCCGCCCGTGACGTCACCAAGGCCAAGGCGCTGCTGAAGGCGGCCGGTTACGACCGGGTGCCGGTGGAGATGTTGATTTCCAACCAGCCGATCGTCGGTCAGATGATGCAGGCGGTGCAGGCGATGGTCGCCGAGGCCGGCTTCGACGTGACGCTGAAGACGACCGAATTCGCCACGCTCCTCAACGAGGAGACCGCCGGCAACTTCCAGACGGCGCGCACCGACTGGTCCGGCCGCGTCGATCCGGACGGCAACATCCACCAGTTCGTCACCTGCAAGGCCGCCCTCAACGAGGTGCACTACTGCAACCCGAAGGTCGACGAACTGCTCAACGCCGCGCGAGCCTCGGTCGACACCAAGGTGCGCAAGGAGAAATACGACGCCGCGGCCAAGATCCTCGACGACGACATGCCCTACATCTACCTCGGCCATCAGTCGTGGCTGTGGGCGTTCGACAAGAAGCTGACCGGCTTCGTGCCTTCGCCCGACGGCATGATCCGCCTGACCGGCCTCGCCAAGTCCAAGTGACCGAGCCTCGGGAGGGGAGGTCGTCCTTCCCTCCCGCCCTCACGTCGACCCGGTCGAGCCGGAGTGCCCGATGTACGTGTTCATTGCCCGTCGCCTGCTCCTGGCGATCCCGACGCTGCTGATCATCTCGCTCTTCGTCTTCTCCCTGCAGAAGCTGCTGCCGGGAGATCCCGTCCTGGTGATGGCGGGCGAGGAGCGGGATCCGGCGCTGCTCGAGCTCCTGCGCGAGAAGTACCATCTGAACGACCCGATCCCGATGCAATACGCCGCCTGGATCGGCAACGCGGTGCAGGGCGATCTCGGCATCTCGCTCAGGACCAATCAGCCGGTGGTCGATCTGATCGCCGAGAAACTGCCGGTGACGTTGCAACTCGCGCTGATGTCGATGAGTTTCGCGCTGCTGATCGGCATCCCGCTCGGCGTGCTCGCGGCGGTCAAGAAGAACACGTTCCTCGATTATCTGACGAGCGTCCTGGCGCTGTCGGGGCTCTCGGTGCCGAACTTCTGGCTCGGCATCATGTTGATCCTGCTGGTCTCGGTGAAGCTCGGCTGGCTGCCGGCGTCGGGCTATCAGCCCTTCTTCGTCGATCCGCTCCTCTCCTTGAAGACGATGCTGATGCCGTCCTTCGTGCTCGGCAACGCGCTCGCCGCCTCGATGATGCGCCACACCCGCTCGGCGATGATCGGCGTGCTGAGTTCCGACTACGTCCGCACGGCGCGCGCCAAGGGTCTGTCGGAACGGGCGGTGATCCTGTCGCACGGGTTCCGCAACGCGGTGCTGCCGATCGTCACGCTGAGCGCGCTGCTCTTCGGCGAGCTGCTCGCCGGGGCGGTGCTGACCGAGCAGATCTTCACCATTCCCGGCTTCGGCAAGCTCATCGTCGACGCGGTCTTCACCCGTGACTACGCGGTGGTGCAGGGCGTCGTGCTGTGCACGGCGATCGGCTTCATCGGCATGAACCTCCTCGCCGACGTGCTCTACGTCGTCCTGAACCCGCGCATGAGGGCCTCGATGTGACCACGCTCGACGCATCCCGGGGGACGGCGAAGCGCCCGTCGAGCCGCGCCTGGCGCAAGCTCGCCGCCAACAAGGCGGCGCTGGTCGGGCTCGGCATCGTCGCGACCTTCGCGATCCTCGCCCTCCTCGCGCCGGTGCTGCCGATCGCCGATCCGATCCAGACGAGCTGGACGGCGATCCGCAAGCCGCCGACCTGGGCCCATCCGATCGGCACCGACGAACTCGGCCGCGACATTCTCGCGCGGATGATCTGGGGCGCGCGCGCCTCGCTCTCCGCCGGCCTCTTCTCGGTGATGCTGGCGGTCTCGATCGGCGTGCCGCTCGGCATCGTCTCCGGCTATCTCGGCGGTTGGCTCGACATCGTCGTCAGCCGCATCACCGAGGCCTTCCTGGCGATGCCGTTTCTGATCACCGCGATCGCGCTCGCCGCTTTCCTCGGCCCGAGCCTGATCAATTCGATGATCGCCATCGCGCTGTCGGCGCTGCCGATCTTCATCCGTCTGACCCGGGGCCAGGTGCTGGCGGTCAAGGCGGAGGAATATGTCGAGGGGGCGCGGGCGATCGGCCTGGGGCCGGTCGCGATCATGGCGCGCTACGTCTTCCCCAACGTCCTGCCGCCGATCCTGGTGCAGGCGACGCTGACCATCGCCACGGCGATCATCGCCGAGGCGAGCCTCTCCTTCCTCGGTCTCGGCCAGCAGCCGCCGGCGGCGAGTTGGGGTTCGATGCTCAACGTCGCGAAGAACTTCCTCACCCAGGCGCCGTGGATGGCGGTGTGGCCGGGTGGCGCGATCTTCCTCGTCGTCGTCGGGTTCAATCTCCTGGGCGACGGGCTCAGAGACGCCCTCGATCCCCGCGCCGCCTGATCGCCCGAACGATCCACCACCCTTCCCGACACGCCAACCGCGAACGGAATCACACATGACCGGGTTCACCACGCGTCCGGAAATCCTCGGTACCTTCGGCGTCGTCACCACGACGCACTGGATCGCCTCGGCCGTCGGCATGGCCATCCTCGAGAAGGGCGGCAATGCCTTCGACGCGGCCGTCGCGGCCGGCTTCGTCCTTCAGGTCGTCGAGCCGCATCTGTGCGGTCCGGGCGGCGACCTGCCGGCGGTGATCCATTCGGCCCGGACCGGGCGCACCGAGGTGATCTGCGCCCAGGGGCCGGCGCCGGCGGGCGCGACCATCGAGCACTATCGGGCCGAGGGGCTCGACATCATCCCCGGCGACGGCCTCCTCGCCACCGTCATCCCCGGCGCCTTCGACGGCTGGATGCTGATGCTGCGCGACCACGGCTCGATGAGCGTGCGCGAGGTGCTGGAGCCGGCGATCCACTATGCCGAGGCCGGCCATCCGTTGCTGACGCGGGTCTCGGCGACCATCGCCGGGCTCGCGCCCTTCTTCGCCGAGCATTGGCCGACCTCGCACGAGACCTGGCTGCCGGGTGGGAACGTGCCGCGTCCGCGTGAGCTCTTCCGCAATCCCGTCCTCGCCGAGACCTGGCGGCGGATCGTCGCCGAGGCGGATGCGGCGGGCAATCGCGAGGCCGGGATCGAACGGGCGCGCGACGCCTTCTATCGCGGCTTCGTCGCCGAGCGCATCGCCGCCTATCTCGCCACCGCCGAGGTGATGGACGCCAGCGGCAACCGCCACAAGGGCGTTCTGACCGCCGACGACATGGCGAACTGGTCGGCGACCGTCGAGGCGCCGCAGACCTTCGACTATCACGGCTGGACCGTCGCCAAGACCCGGCCCTGGGGCCAGGGGCCGGTGCTGTTGCAGAGCCTGTCGATCCTCGCCGGGATCGACGTCGCCGCGATGGATCCGGACGGGCCGGACTTCGTCCATACCGTGGTCGAGGCGATGAAGCTCGCCTATGCCGACCGCGAGGCCTATTACGGCGACCCCGACTTCATCACCGTTCCGATCGAGACGCTGCTGAGCGAGCCCTATGCGGCCGAGCGGCGCCGGCTGATCGGGGAGACGGCGTCGCTCGAGCTGCGTCCCGGCCGGGTTCCCGGTTACGAGGCGCAGGTCGACCGCACCTTGGCGATGCTCGGCGCGACCTCGAAGACCGGCGCGGTCTACGAGCCGACTATGGCCCATCTCAGCGAGAAGCGCGGCGACACCGTCCACATCGACGTCATCGACCGCCACGGCAACATGGTCTCGGTGACGCCGTCGGGCGGCTGGCTCCAGTCGTCGCCGACGGTTCCGGGTCTCGGCTTCTGCCTCAATTCGCGGGCGCAGATGTTCTGGCTCGCGCCGGATCTGCCGACCTCGCTGGCGCCGGGCAAGCGGCCGCGCACCACGCTCACCCCCTCGCTCGCGCTCCACGAGGGACGGCCGACGCTCTCCTTCGGCACGCCCGGCGGCGATCAGCAGGACCAGTGGCAGCTCTCCTTCTTCCTGCGCCACGTCCATCACGGTCTCGATCTCCAGGCGGCGATCGACCGGCCGCTCTTCCACACCGCGCATTTCCCCGGCTCGTTCCATCCGCGCACCAGCGATCCCGGCAGCGTGATGCTGGAATCCTCCTTCCCGGCGGCGACGCTCGAGGAGCTGCGGCGGCGCGGCCATCGTCTGACGGTGACCGAGCCCTGGACGATCGGCCGTCTGACGGCGGCCGAACGCGATCCCGACGGCCTCCTGCGCGCCGCCGCGACCCCCAGACTGATGCAGGCCTACGCCATCGGGAGGTGATCCATGACCTGGTCCATCGTCGCTCGCGATCCCGCGAACGGTCATTTCGGCATCGCCGTCGCGAGCCGGTTCTTCTCGGTCGGAACCCTGGTTCCGAACATTCGGCCGGGCGTCGGCGCGGTCGCGACCCAGGCCTTCGTCAATCCGCTCTACGGGGTCGACGGGCTCGCCCTTCTCGCCGAGGGGCACGCGCCGGAGGCGGTGGTCGGGATCCTCACCGGACGCGACGCGGGCCATCGCCAGCGGCAGGTGCACATGATCGACGCGCACGGGCGCAATACCGCCTACACCGGCGAGGCCTGCATCGACTGGGCCGGCCATCTCGTGGCGGAGAACGTCTCGGTCGCCGGCAACATGCTGGCCGGGCCGCAGGTGATCGAGACGACGCTGGCGGTCTTTCAGGCGAGCGCCGGCAAGCCGCTCGTCGAGCGTTTCCTCGCGGCGATGCAGGCCGGCGAGGACGCCGGCGGCGACAAGCGCGGCCGGCAGTCGGCGGCGATCGTCGTCTACCGCGACCAGCCCTATCCGTGGCTCGACATCCGCGCCGACGATCACCCCGATCCGCTCGCGGAACTCCGCCGCCTGTGGGCGGTGGCGGGCGAGCGCTATCTGCACGTGGCCGAGACGATGCCGACCCGGGGCAATCCCGGCGGCATGCTCGATCGCAGCGAGATCGATCGCCGCATCGCCGATCTCGAGGCGGCGCGCGAGGCGGAAGGCCGCCCGTCCGCCTCCTTCGCCACTCCCTGGAAGCCGTGAGCGCGACGATGCGAGACGCGCCGACGAAGGACGTCCCCATGACCGTGTCGAAGTCCGATCCGACCCCCGATTCGCGCCCGGCCGGGCCGGTTCTCGCCGTCGAGGGGCTGAGCGTCTCGTTTCTCACCGACGGACGTCGGGCGACGGTGGTGCGCGACGTCTCCTTCGAGGTCGCCCCGGGCGAGACCCTGGCGATCGTCGGCGAGAGCGGATCCGGCAAGAGCGTCACGTCGCTGGCGGTGATGGGCCTCCTGCCGCCGCGGGTGAGCCGGGTCGAGGGGCGGATCCGCCTGATGGGGCGCGATCTCTCGTCGCTCTCGCAGACGGAGATGAGCGCCATTCGCGGTCGCGACATGGCGATGATCTTCCAGGAGCCGATGACCAGCCTCAATCCGGTCTTCACGATCGGCCGGCAGATCTCCGAATCGCTCGTCCGCCATCTCGGCCTGACGCGCTCGGCGGCGCGCGCCGAGACGGTGCGGCTGCTCGAGAAGGTGCGCATCCCCAACGCCGGCGCCCGTTTCGACGAATATCCCCATCAGTTCTCCGGCGGCATGCGTCAGCGCGTGATGATCGCCATGGCGCTCGCCTCCAAGCCGAAGCTCCTGATCGCCGACGAGCCGACGACGGCCCTCGACGTGACGATCCAGGGCCAGATCCTTGACCTGATCAAGCAGTTGCAGGAAGAGGAGAACATGGCGGTGCTCTTCATCACCCACGACATGGGCGTGGTGGCGGAGGTCGCCGATCGGACCATGGTGATGTATCGCGGCGACGTGGTGGAGACCGGGACCACCCGCGACGTCTTCCACGACGGCCGCCATCCCTATACCCGGGCGCTCCTCTCGGCGGTGCCCTGTCTCGGCGAGATGGGCGAGACGACCGACCCCGAGCGTTTCGCCGTCGTCGACATGGAGACCGGCGAGCGTCTTCCCGCCGCGCCGGTCGTCGGCACGGTCGATCGCGGCGAGCATCCGGTCCTCAGCGTGCGCGATCTCGTCACGCGGTTCGACGTGCGCGGCGGCGTCTTCGGGCGGCGCACCGGGGCGATCCACGCGGTCGAGGGCGTCTCCTTCGATCTCCATCAGGGCGAGACGCTGGCGCTGGTGGGCGAATCGGGCTGCGGCAAGTCGACCACGGGGCGCTCGATCATGCGTCTCGTCGAGCCGGTCTCCGGCAGCGTCGAACTCGACGGGTTCGACGTCCTCGATCTCGGCGGCTCCGATCTCCGGCGCATGCGGCGCAGCATCCAGATGATCTTCCAGGATCCCTTCGCCAGTCTCAATCCGCGCATGACGGTCGGGGCCTCTGTCGCCGAGCCCTTCACGACGCATCGTCTCGGCTCGCGCGCCGAGGCCCGCGACAAGGCCGCCGATCTCCTCGAGCGCGTCGGTTTGAGCGCCGACATGTCGAGCCGCTATCCGCACGAATTCTCCGGCGGACAACGCCAGCGCATCGCCATCGCCCGGGCGTTGGCGCTCGATCCGAAGGTGATCGTCGCCGACGAGAGCGTCTCCGCCCTCGACGTCTCGATCAAGGCGCAGGTCTGCAATCTGCTGATGGATCTCCAGGAGAGCCTGAAGATCGCCTTCCTCTTCATCTCCCACGACATGGCGGTGGTCGAGCGGGTCAGCCACCGGGTCGCGGTGATGTATCTCGGCGAGATCGTCGAGATCGGGCCGCGCGCCGCTCTCTTCGGCAATCCGCAGCACCCCTATACGAAGAAGCTGATCGCGGCGGTTCCCGTCCCGGATCCGGCCCGGCGCGGCATCCGCCGCAACCTCGACGTCGAGGAGTTGAAGAGCCCGGTGCGGCCGCTCGGCTATCGCCCGCCCGAGCGGCGCTATCGCACCGTCTCGCCCGGCCACGTCGTCATGGAAGACACGCTCTGACGCGGGAAACCGGGCCGGATCGCGCGCGAGCCAAGCGTCGGCGGCGACGTCGGCGTTCATGCGGAATGCATGTCTGAGGTGGTGCCGAGGGGGGATCCCGCCGGCGCTTCCGACCGGCGGTCGACGGAAAGAGGCGTTTCTCGCGCTCGCGTCTCGGATGATGCGCTTGCGAAGAGGGGAACTTCGGCGTTAAGCTGTCCGGGTCGGCTCAAGGACGCGCCGATCGCATTCAGGCAACGAGTGCCGCCGCCTCACATCACGTGAGGGGCGGCTTTTTTTGTGCCCGAAGGGCACCGGAGGCGTCATGAACGCTGAGCATCCGCTGGCGCGCTATCGCGTCGAGGGCAATCCCTACTACCGCGCGACGGGGGCCGAGATCGAGGTCTTCGAGGCGGCTCACGCCGATCGCATTCCGATGATGCTGAAGGGGCCGACCGGCTGCGGCAAGACGCGTTTCGTCGAGCACATGGCGCATCGTCTCGGCCGACCGCTGATCACCGTCGCCTGTCACGAGGACATGACCGCCTCGGATCTGGTCGGCCGCTTCCTGCTCGATGCCGAGGGCACGGTCTGGCAGGACGGGCCGCTGACGCTCGCGGTGCGTCACGGCGCCATTCTCTATCTCGACGAGATCGTCGAGGCGCGCCAGGACACGACGGTGGTGATCCATCCGCTCACCGACGATCGCCGGGTGCTGCCGATCGAGAAGCGCAACGAGCTGATCGCCGCCCATCCCGACTTCCACCTCGTCGTCTCCTACAACCCCGGCTATCAGAGCGCGGTCAAGGATCTGAAGGAATCGACCAAGCAGCGCTTCGTCGCGCTCGATTTCGACTATCCCTCGCCGCAGGTGGAGAGCGAGATCATCGCCCACGAGGCCGGGATCTCCGAGGACGTGGCGCGGCTGGTGGTGGAGATCGGCGCGCGCTCGCGGAATCTGCGCGGCCATGGTCTCGACGAGGGCGCCTCGACGCGCATGCTGATCCAGGCGGGACGTCTGATCGGTCGCGGCATTCCGGTGCGCGAGGCCTGTCGCATCGCGCTGGTGGTGCCGGTCACCGACGACGTCGACATGCGCGCCGCGCTGTCGCGGGCGATCGAGGCCTGTATCGCATGACGACGGCGATCGCGGCCGGCGGCACGGCGCCGGACACTTTCGACGTGCTCGGGCGCATGGTGCTGGCGCGCGAGACGCTGGCGCCGAGCTTCCGCGAGGCCTCGACGGTGGCGGAGGGGTTCGCCCCGGATCTCTGGGAGGACTGGTGCGCGAGCGCGCTCGGCCTCCAGCGGGTCAACGCGGGGGTCGCCTGCACGCTCGCCTTCTTCGCCGCGACCACGCGGCTCGGGCGGCGGGGCGATCTCTCGACGCCGGTCGCGGTGGCCCGGGCGGCGCAGGCGATCTGCCGGCAGGCGGGATCGCGCGCCGCGACCGCGCTGACGAGCGCGACCGAGGATCTGGCCGGTCTGGTCGGCGCCGACGTCGATCCGGTGCTGACGGCGCTGGTCGATCTCTCGCAGAAGCGGCCGGAGGCGGTGGAGCCGGCGATTTCGGTGCTCGCCCAGGTGCTGCCGGTGGTCGGCCCCTCGGCCTATGGCGAGTGGCTGGCGGCGGGGCTCAGGGCCTATGCCACCGACAAGGTCCGGCTCAGCGCCTATGTGGCGCTCGAGGATCCCTTGGCGCGGGAACGGTTGCGCGATCACGGGCGCGCCGGGGCGTTGCGGCGGGCGATGCCCGAGGCGATCGGCTTCGCCGCCGCGCTCTCGGGCGAGAAGCCGACCATCCGCTTCGCCCACGGCGCGGCGCGCGCGAGTCTCGCCGTGCCGATCGTGGTGATGCCGGAATCCTTCCCCGACGTGCCGGCGGAAGAGCAGGGGGCGCTGGCGGCGGCGGTGCTGGCGCATGCGACCGCCCATCGGCTCTTCGGCGGGGCGCCGTTCGATCCGCGCCGGTTGAAGCCGGTGCAGATCGCGCTCACCTCGCTGATCGAGGACGCGCGGGTGGAGACGCTGGCGCTGCGGCGGTTTCCCGGTCTCGCCCGGCTGTGGCGGCCGTTCCATGTGATCGGTCCGGACACCGCCCGCACCGTGCCCTTCCTGATGGCGCGGATGGCGCGGGCGCTGTTCGATCCCACCTACGAGGATCCCGAACATTGGATCGCCAAGGCGCGCGCGCTCTTCGCGGCGGCGGGCGAGCGGCTCGACGATCCCGCGATCTCGCGGGAGATCGGCAATCTCCTCGGCAACGATCTCGGCCAGATGCGGCTCTCCTTCAACGCCAAGACCTGGGTGGTCGATCCGATCTATCGCGACGATCACGCGGGACTGTGGACCTCGGAACGTCCGCCCGAGGCGGAGGCGACCGAGATCGACGTCGCCGTCGAGGCGATGCGGCGCACCGAGGAAGAGCGCGACGACGGCCGTCCGCGCGACGACCTGCCGCCCGAGACCGACGAGGCGGTCGGGCGGGCGCGTCCGGCACCGGCCGGCGAGGACGGCGGCACGGTGATCGGCCGTCTGCCGGAATGGGACCACGAGGCGGCGCAGGAGCGGCCGGACTGGGTGACGGTGCGGGCCTATCGGCCGAGCCCCACCGCCGAGGAGGCGGTCGATCGGCTGAGCGACGCGGTCGCGGGGCCGGCGCGCCGGGTCGAGGCGATGATCCGCGGGGCGCGTCTCGGCCTGCCGCAACGCCTCAAGCGCCAGGGCGAGGGCGACATGCTCGATCTCGACGCGGCGATCGGCGCGGCGATCGCCCGCCGGGTCGGCGAGGCGCCGGATCATCGCGTCTATCGCCGCACCGACCGCAAGATCCGTGATCTCGCGACGCTGCTCCTGATCGACACGTCCGAGAGCACGCGCGATCGTCTGCCCGGCCGGTCGAGCCGAGTGCTCGACGTGGAGATCGAAGCGACGGCGGTTCTCGCCACCGCGATCGACGCGCTCGGCGATCGGCTGGCGCTGGAAGGCTTCGCCTCCGACGGACGCGAGGACGTGCGGATCACGGCGGTCAAGGACTTCGCGGAACGTTTCGACACGCAGAGCAAGGCACGGCTCGCCGGTCTGACGCCGGGGCGCTCGACCCGGCTGGGGGCGGTGCTGCGGCACGGCGGGCGCCGTTTCGCCGGCCAACGCGCCTATCGCCGGCTCCTGGTGGTGATCACCGACGGCGAGCCCTTCGACGTCGATTGCGACGATCCCGTCTATCTGGTCGAGGACGCGCGCCGGGCGGTGCGGGAGTTGCGTTCGGCCGGGATCGACGCCTTCGGCCTCGGCATCGGCGCGACGCACACGACCGGCGACCGGATCTTCGGACGCGGCAACTTCGTCGCCCTGGCGCGTCCGGAAGATCTCGGCAAGGCGCTGTCGGCGCTCTATTTCCGCCTCGCCTCGCGGTGAGGCGGGGCGGTCTCGGCGGGGAGATGGCGAGGTCTCACTTGCGGCGCGGCGCCGGGTCGGCGCCGAGGGCGGCGCGGACCGAGAGGCGGAAGATCGTCGCCGCGACCTTCCGCTCCGAGATCGCGTCGTCGGCGAGGACGCGGACCGCGAAACCGGCGGCGTTGGGCAGATCGAGGAGACCGGCGACGAAGCCCTCGCCGGTGGCGGCGGCGATCAGGGCGGCGGGCTCGGGAAGGCGGGCCTTCGGGCCGAGCAGCAGATGGGTCGCGACCAGCCGTCGCCGGCCGATCGCGCCCTGCGGACCGAGGAGATCGGCGCCGGCGAGATCGAAGCGATCGGCGAAGAGCAGGCGGTTCGACGCCGCGCGGACCGTGGTCGCCGAGGCGAGGCGGGCGAAGGTGCCGCCGGCCGCGCGGGGATCGTGGACCACGAAGGCTTCCGTCAGGCAGGCGACCGCGCCGTCGCCGAGCCGGACCTCGGTCGTCGTCTCGACGGCGCCGCCGGGAAAGAGCACCAGCGGATCCGGCGTCATCGCCAGATAGGCGCCGTCCTCGAGGTCGAGGGTGGTGGCGAGGCGGGCCGTGCTCCCCCGGGCGTCGTGGACGATCGTCGCCGACTGGGTGGTCAGATGGACGGCCGCGCGGTCGCCGAGGGAGATCCGGGTCTCCATCCTGTCGCCGCGATAGACCCCGCCCGAGGCCGACTGTTGATAGACCGTGGCGAGTTCGGGCAGCGCGGCGTCGAGCGCGAAAGGCCGCGTCATGTGGAAGGGATAGGAGACGAATTGCGCGCCGAGACGGGTGGTCGCCCCGACCCGGTGAAAGGCGAGATCGAAACGGCCGCTGCGGCCTGTGATCTCGACGGTCCTCTCCGCGTCTTCCGCCACCGGGACGGGCCGGATCGCGTTCATCGCAGCAACACGTCGCGGCAGATGTGATCGACGACCGCGTCGATGCCGTCGCCGTCGCGGCAGACGGTGAGGGCGATCGGCCGGCCGGAGCGCACCGCGTCGGCCTCTCGGGTCATGCGCTCGAGATCGACCCCGACATGGGGGGCGAGGTCGATCTTGTTGACGACCAGGAGGTCGCAGCGGATCACCCCCGGCCCCTTCTTGCGGGGGATGTCGTCGCCGCCGGCGACGTCGATGACGAACATCCACCAGTCGACCAGATCGAGCGAGAAGGTCGAGGCGAGATTGTCGCCGCCGCTCTCGATCAGGATCAGGTCGAGATCGGGAAAGGCCGCCTCGAGATCGTCGGCGGCGGCGATGTTGAGGGTCGGGTCCTCGCGGATCACGGTGTGCGGGCAGGCGCCGGCTTCCACCGCCACCACCCGCGCCGGGTCGATCAGGCCGGAGCGGCGGATGCGTTCGGCGTCCTCGGTGGTGACGAGATCGTTGGTGATGACGGCGAGCGACACGCCGCGTTCAGCGAGTGCCGGGATCAGGCGCTCGACCAGGGCGGTCTTGCCGGAGCCGACCGGACCGCCGATGCCGACGCGGGCGGCGCCGATGCGTCCGGGGAGCGCCTTCGAGGGGGAGACGGCGACGTTCATGGCGATCACCTCAGCATGTAGCGACGGGCGAGCGGCAGATCCTTCGCCGGCTCACATGTGGCGAGTTCGCGGTCTACGAACACGTCGAAGGTCTGCGGATCGACACTGATGTCGGGGCAGGCGTCGTTCCTCAGCATGTCGGCCTTGGTCAGACGGCGGGTGCCGGAGGCGGGCAGCAGGCGCTTGGAGAGGTCGAGCGATCCGCCGAGATCGGCCTCGATCGCGAGCGGGTGGACGAAGCACGCGGAGAGCGCTTGTTTGGCGCGACCGAAGGCACCCCATTGCGGGCGCATGATCAGGGGTTCGCAGGTCATCAGCGAGGCGGCGCTGTCGCCCATGGCGCCCCAGGCGATGAAGCCGCCCTTGACCACCAGTTCCGGCTTGATGCCGAAGAAGGCCGGGCGCCACAGCACGACGTCGGCCATCTTGCCGTCCTCGAGCGAGCCGACGTGGGCGTCGATGCCGAAGGTGCGGGCGGCATTGATCGTGTATTTGGCGACGTAGCGGCGGATGCGCTCGTTGTCGCCGATGCGGGTCGTCTCCTCCGGCAGCCGGCCGCGCTGGCGCTTCATCTTGTCGGCGAGCTGCCAGGTGCGGCACACGACCTCGGCGATGCGGCCCATGCCCTGGCTGTCGGAGCCGAGCATGGAGATCGCACCGATGTCGTGCAGCACGTCCTCGGCGGCGATGGTCTGGGCGCGGATCCGGCTCTCGGCGAAGGCGACGTCCTCGGGGATGGCCGGGTTGAGGTGGTGGCACACCATGGTCATGTCGAGGTGTTCGTCGAAGGTGTTGACCGTGTAGGGATTGGTCGGGTTGGTCGACGACGGCAGGCACCACGGCACCCCGGCGACGCGGATGATGTCGGGGGCATGGCCGCCGCCGGCGCCTTCGGTGTGGTACATGTGGATGGTGCGGCCGGCGATCGCGGCCAGCGTGTCCTCGACGAAGCCGGATTCGTTGAGCGTGTCGGTGTGGATCTGGACCTGGAAGTCCATCTCGTCGGCGACCTTCAGGCAGCAGTCGATCGCCGCCGGCATCGAGCCCCAGTCCTCGTGCAGCTTGAGCCCGAGGCAGCCGGTCTTCATCTGCTCGATCAGGGAGGCCGGGCGGTGGCTGTTGCCGCGCCCGAGGAAGCCGAAGTTGATCGGCCAGGCCTCGGCCGCCTGCAGCATCTTGCCGGTGTTGAAGGGGCCGCCGCTGTCGATGCCGACGGTGATCGGTCCGAGCGATCCGCCGATCATGGTGGTGATGCCCGAGGCGATGGCGTGCTCGCAGAGTTGCGCGCTGTCGAAATGGACGTGGACGTCGATGGCGCCGGCGGTGGCGATCATGCCCTCGCAGTCGCGCACGGTGGTGGCGGCGGAGACGACGAGGCGCGGGTCGACGCCGTCCATCACGGCCGGATTGCCGGCCTTGCCGAGGCCGACGATGCGGCCGTCGCGGATGCCGAGGTCGCCCTTGACGATGCCGAGCACGGCGTCGATCACCACGACGTTGCAGAGGAGGAGGTCGAGCGCGCCCTCCGCCGAGGTGACGCCGGCGGCGAGGCCGGCGCCGTCGCGCAGCGTCTTGCCGCCACCGTGCAGGCATTCGTCGCCGGGGACCGCGTGGTCCTTCTCGACGACCGCGACGAGCGAGGTGTCGGCGAGGCGGATGCCGTCGCCGACGGTCGGTCCGTAGAGGGCGGCATAGTCGCGCCGCGACAGGAAGGCCATGGTCGTTCTCCTCTCTCAGGCGCCGCGAAAGCCGCGGGCTCGGGCGCGCTCGAGGGCGCTCGCGCGCACGTCCGGATCGTCGGCGATCCCCTCGGTCAGGCCGTTGAGGCCGGTCAGTTCGCGGCGGCCGCCGAAGGTGGTGAGCACCACCTCCTTCTCCTGACCCGGCTCGAAGCGCACGGCGGTGCCGGCGGCGATGTCGAGGCGCAGGCCGAAGGCGGCGGCGCGGTCGAAGTCGAGGGCGGCGTTGGTCTCGAAGAAATGGAAGTGGCTGCCGATCTGGACCGGGCGATCGCCGGTGTTGACCACCCGCAGGCGGACCTTCGGCCGGCCGGCGTTGAGCTCGATCTCGCCCTCCTCGGCGAGGATCGCGCCGGGTTCGAGCGCATCGACTTCGGCGCCGGCGGGCGGGCGGATCGGCTCGTGGACGGTGACGAGTTTGGTCCCGTCTGGAAAGGCGGCCTCGACCTGGAGCATCGGCACCATCGCGGCGACCCCGGGCAGGACGTCGGCGGTGGTCAGCACGGTGGCGCCGGAGGCCATCGCCTCGGCGACCGAGCGGCCGTCGCGCGCCGCCTCCAGGATCTCGTCGGCGATCAGCGCCACGGCCTCGGGGTGGTTCAGCGCGAGCCCACGCGCGCGGCGCTTGCGGGCGAGTTCGGCGGCGGTGAAGAGCGTCAGGCGCTCGAGTTCGGTCGGTGTCAGCAGCATGGCCGATCCCTCAGTTGGAAAAGAGGCGGAGGTCGCCGGTGGCATGGCGGGCGCAGGCGATCTCGACGACCGGCAGGAAGGCCGAGAAGGGCTGATCGTCGGCGATCGGGCGGCGGCAGACGGCGGCGAGATCGGCGGTCACGGTGGCGATCGCGGTCTGGGCCTCGATCGCTCCGACCAGCCCGAGCCGGATCGCCGCCGTCGCCGGTCCGATCACCGCGACATGGCCGCTCATCGCGCTCGCCATGGTCTCGTCGAGCCCGAGACGGGCCCACAGCAGCCCCTGGACGACGGAGACGTGGCCGGGCGCGGCACCGTCGCGAACCCGGCGGCGATAGGGCTCGGCGCCGGGCGTGCCGAGGCGGTGGTGGGCGGTGAGGAAGGCGAGGCCGTTGCGCCGCGATCCGGCGCGCAGCGGTTCGCTCGCCGTGGAGGCCTCGACCTCGGCGTCGATCGTGACGACGGCGTCGAGGTCGGCGGCGGCGCGATGGGCGCGGACCAGGGCGACGCGATCGGCGCCGGCCCAGCGGCGCAGCACCTGATCGGCGAGGAAGGCGGCGAGATCGAAGGGGCCGAAGGCGTCGGCGAGGGCGGCGCGCGCCTCGAGGCCTTGCGAGAAGGCGAAGCCGCCGGACGGGAAGGTCCCGTCGGCGTGGCGCAAGGCGAGGAGGAGCGCCGCCGGATCGGTCATGCCCCGTCCTCGAGGATCTCGACCCGGCCGGCGGCGATCAGGGGGGCGATCCGGGCGCGGTAGTCGGCCTCCGGCGCCTCCAGCGCGACGGCGAGATCGTCGCCGTCGAAGCGCACGCGCCAATGGAGATTGCCGGCGTTCCAGCCGAGTTCGAGCGCGGCGGCGGCGCTCGCCGGGCGCAGGCGGAGCCAGCGCCGCTCGGTGACGCGGACGACGGCGGCGTGGTGGTCGTCGCAGGCGATCACCGCCCCGTCGAAGAGGAGCGTGTCGCGGGGCAGGGCGATCAGGAATTCGGTGCCGAGCGAGCCGACCGCGCGCAGGCGGTGGCGGGCGAGATCGACGGTGTCGAGGGTCAGTTCCTCGTAGGCCCCGGCGTGGGCGAGGCGATGGAGATGGTCGGCGAAGGGCGGATCGAGACGGCTGCCGAGCACGCCCTCGACGCGGATCGACGGACGCGGGACGGGATGGTGATCGTCCCCGTGGTGATGGTGGTGGGGAGCGTGATCGTGGGGCGAGACACGATGGGCCGACGCCGTCGTCATGGTGCGATCTCCGAGCGATCTTGCGAGGGGGGGACCTCCGCCGGCGGACCGGCGGAGGCCGTCGGCGTCAGCTCGCCAGGAGCTCCTTGAGCTTGGCGTCGAGGAAGGCGACGTCGGTCGGGTTGGTGCCCGGACCGCCGGCGAAGTGGCCCCATACCGAGGGGATCGGGATCAGGGTGGCGTTCGGCATGTGGGCCACCTCGTTCTTGCTGTCGGCGACGGGGAAGTAGAGGTCGGTCGCTCCGGGCATGACGTAGGTCTTGGCCTTGATCGCGCCGAGCGCCTTCACGAAGTCGCCGCCGTAGATCTCGTTGGCGGAGATGTCGCCGTTCTGCCAGGTCCACAGCATGGTCAGCAGGTTGTTGGCGTCGCGCGGCAGGAAGAAGCCTTCCCAGAAGGCGACCAGGAAGTCCTCGAGCGACGAATAGCCGAGGGCCTCGATGTCGAGGTTGGCGCGGTAGAAGTCCTGCGAGAAGCCCCAGCCGGCGTAGACGCGGGCGGCGGCGCGCAGGCCCTTGGCCGGCTTGGTGGTGTACCAACCGTCGGCGAAGGCGGCGTCGGCGGTCAGCGCCGCCTTGACGCCCTCGAGGAAGACCCGGTTGTGGCGCGAGCACTTGGCCGAGCCGCAGAAGGGGGCGAGCAGATCCATCATGTCGGGGTACATCGCCCCCCAATGGAAGGTCTGGAGCGCGCCCATCGACCAGCCGACCACGAGGCGGATGTGCTCGATGCCGAACTTCTCGGTCACCAGACGGTGCTGGACGCGGACGTTGTCGTAGGCGGTCACGTTCGGGAAGCGCGCGGCGTTGTAGGGCTCGGGCGTGTTGCTCGCCGAGGACGACAGGCCGTTGCCGAGCATGTTCGGGATGATGATGAAGTACTTGGTCGGGTCGAGCGCCATGCCCTCGCCGATCAGCCATTCGTTGTCGTAGTGCTGGCCCGAGTACCAGGTCGGGTAGACGATGACGTTGTCCTTGGCGGCGTTGAGCGTGCCGAAGGTCTTGTAGGCGAGCTTGCAGTCGCGAAGGGTGGCGCCGCTCTGCAGGGTGACGTCGCCGAGGTCGTAGATTTCATAGTCGAGAGGCATGGGATCGATCCTCGATCGGAGGGAGGAGAGGTTCGGGAGGTCAGGCGGTCGCCCGGCCCCGCTGCGAGAGGAGCCAATAGGCGATCGCCGCGACCACGGCGGCGGAGATCGCCGTCGACAGGAAGGGCGCCGTCTCCTCGACGAGGAAGGCGACGATCGAGCCGGCACCCCAGGCCAGGAAGGCGGTCCCGCGCCAATCGGCGTCGATCTCGGCCTTCGGGCGGAGGAGATACTGGTCGACCAGGATGATCGCGCCGATCGGCGGCACCAGGATGCCCAGAAGCGACAGCCACTGGATGAAGAACGCCCAGACGTTGCCGGCGGCGACGACGATACCGATCACGCCGAGGATGATCGCCAGGAGGCGCATGTGGCTGCCGACGATGCGCGACCAGCCGGTGGCGGCATTGTAGAGGCAGTGCGAGCAGACCGAACCGAGGTTGCAGTAGAGGAAGGCGAAGGCGAGCACGCTCAGCCAGGTGAGCTGCATGCCGTTGAGGTAGCCGAACATGTTGTCGTTGCCGAAGGGATTGGCGTTCGGCACAGCGAGCGCGGCGGTCATGATGCCGCCGACGAGCATGGCGACCATGTTGGCGAAGGGGAAGGCGCTGAAGGTGGCGATCAGCGACGACTTGGAATCCTTGGCCCAGCGATTGAAGTCGGCGGTGACGGTGCCGGCGTCGATGAAGAGCGCCAGAACGACGGTGAGGCCGACGCCCATCGACATGGTGGCGGTGCCGTTGTTGCCGGCGTAGTCGAGGATCGCGGAGACGCCGACCTTGGCGGTGACGTCGCCGACCACCCACAGGCCGAGCACCACGAAGAGCGGCACCGAGACCATGCCGATCCAGTGCAGACCGCGCACGCCGACGAAGGTGATGGCGATGTAGAGCAGGCCGGCGATGGTGGTCATCAGCACGTAGTTGAGGCCGTAGGTGCTGCTGACCAGCGCGCCGGTGATGCCGGTCTGGACGGCGTACCAGCCGAGCAGCAGCGTCGAGAGCAGGCCGGAGGCGAAGACGTAGCCCTTGCGGCCGAACACGACGGAGGCGAGCAGGGCGAAGTTGACGCCGCGCCGGGTGCCGAGCACGCCGAGGGCGCCGACATAGGCGAACATCAGCAGATTGCCGATGATCATGGCGAGGAGCGCGCGCTTGAAGCCCATGCCGAGCACCAGCAGCGAGCCGGTCATGGCGCCGGTGATGATCATCGGGAAGCCCAGCCACACCATGGTGACCGAGAACAGGCTGCGGCGCGCGGCGGCCGGAACCGGGACGTGCTCGTATTCTTCGCCGAGCAGCTTGTCGACGTCTTCCTCGACGATCTCGAGGGTGCTGTGGCCTTCGTGCGACTTGGTGTCGACGTTCGTCATCGGTGACCCCTTGGGTTCGTGGAACGGGAAAGGAGAAGGCGTTCGGCAACACGGCGGCGCGGCCGTGGCGTCCGGGCGGGGGCCCCGGACCGTGCGCGGTCCGGGGCGATGCGACGTCAGCGATGGGTGACCTTGTGGGGGATGCCCTCGATCGGGCATTCCTCGGAGCCGACGGTGGTGCGGGTCATCGCCTCGACCATCTCGCGGGTGCCTTCCGGATCGGCCGCCCACTTCTTGTAGAAGTCGTAGGGGCAGGCGGCGGTGCCGCGATCGCCGTCACCGGAGTTGATCATGCCGGTGTAGCCGCGGTGCACGAGCTTGAAGAGGTGGTTCTGCGCCTGACCGTTCTTGCGGGCGTCGCGGATCAGCGAGGTGGAGAGCTGGGCATACTGGATGCCGTATTCCTCCTCGCCGCATTCGCCGAGGGTGCGGCCGTCGAAGCCGACCAGCATCGAATGGCCGAAATAGGTGTAGACGCCGTCGAAGCCGGCACAGTTGGCGACCGCCACGTAGACGTTGTTCGCCCAGGCCATGGCGCGGGCCATGATCACTTGCTGTTCCTTGGCCGGATACATGTAGCCCTGGCAGCGGACGATCAGTTCGGCGCCGCGCATGGCGCAGTCGCGCCAGATCTCGGGATAGTTGCCGTCGTCGCAGATGATCAGCGAGATCTTGAGACCCTTCGGGCCCTCGGTGACATAGGTGCAGTCGCCGGGATACCAGCCCTCGATCGGCACCCAGGGCATGATCTTGCGGTACTTCTGGACGATCTCGCCCTTGTCGTTCATCAGGATGAGGGTGTTGTAGGGCGCCTTGTTCGGGTGCTCCTCGTGGCGCTCGCCGGTCAGCGAGAACACGCCCCAGACCTTGGCCTTGCGGCAGGCCTCGGCGAAGATGTCGGTCTCGTCGCCGGGAATGGAGGCGGCGTTCTCGTACATCTCCTTGCTGTCGTACATGATGCCGTGGCTGGAATATTCCGGGAAGACGATCAGGTCGAGGCCCGGAAGACCCTGCTTGATGCCCACTACCATGTCGGCGATCTTGCGGCAGTTGTCGATGATCTCGGCCTTGGTGTGGATGCGCGGCATCTTGTAGTTCACGACGGCGACACCGACGGTGTCGGCGGTGGAAATGATGTCTCCGTGAAGCATGACGGTCTCCTGTCTTCTCGAGGTACGGCTCCCCGTTCGCCGCGAGCGGGGCTCGCGGACGTCGGGTCGCGTGGTGGGCGTGGGGATGCGGAAGGTCAGACCGAGAGGTGGGTGTGGACCACCTCCTGGGTGAGGTCCTCGGGCGTGCCGGAGGCCGCGACGTGTCCCTTTTCGACGATCACGAAGCGGTCGCAGGCGCGGCGGGCGAATTCGACGTTCTGTTCGACGAGCACGACGGCGATGCCGTGCGTCTTGTTGATCTCGAGGATGATGTTCTCGATCTCCTCGACGATGGAGGGCTGAATGCCCTCGCAGGGTTCGTCGAGAAGCAGGACCTTGGGGTCGGTGGCGAGCGCGCGGGCGATCGCCAGTTGCTGCTGCTGACCACCGGAGAGGACGCCGCCGGGGCGGTCGAGATTGTCCTTCAGGTAGGGAAAGAGCTGCGGCACCAGATCGGGGATCCGCCGGACGCCGTCGGGACGGGCGAAACAGCCCATCAGGATGTTCTCGCGGATCGAGAAGTCGGGGAAGATCTCGCGGCCCTGGGGCACGTAGCCGATGCCGGCGCGGGCGCGCTCGTGGGTGGAGGCCTCCGACAGGTCGACGTCGCCGAGGGTGATCGAGCCGGTCGCCCGGTCGGTCAGGCCCATGATCGTCTTCATCGCCGTGGTCTTGCCGACGCCGTTGCGGCCGAGCACCGCCAGGATGCCGTGGTCCGGGACCTCGAGCGAGAAGTCGTGCAGGACGTGGCTGCGGTCGTAGTAGCTGTCGACACCGCTGAGCTTCAGCATCAGGCGATCCCCTTCGATCCGAGATAGGCCCTGCGGACCTCTTCGTTGCGCTCGATGTCGTGGATGCGGCCCTCGGCGAGGACCTTGCCGAGGTGGAGGACGGTGATCTTCTCGGCGATCTCGCGGACGAAGGCCATGTCGTGTTCCACCACCACCAGGGTGTGGCGCCCCTTGAGGCCGTTGATGATCTGCGAGGTCTTGAAGGTCTCCGCCTGGGTCATGCCGGCGGTGGGTTCGTCGAGCAGGATGATCTTGCGGTTCTGGACGATCAGCATCGCCAGCTCGAGCCATTGGGTCTGACCGTGGCTCAGCTCGCCGGCGCGCCGGCCGGCCTGATCGCGCAGGCCGGCGAGCTCGAGCGCCTCGTCGACCCGGTCGCGATCCTCGGCGGAGAAGCCGAAGCCGAGATTGGCGAAGACACCGGGGGTGAGGCAGCTCGCCACCTCGAGATTGCGGCGGACGGTGAGGTCGCGGAAGACGCTGGGGATCTGGAACTTGCGGCCGATGCCGGCGCGGGCGATCTCGTGTTCCTCGCGGTTGGTGATCTCGGTGTCCTCGACGAAGACGCGGCCCTGAGTGGACTTGGTCTTGCCGGAGACGAGATCCATCAAGGTGGTCTTGCCGGCGCCGTTGGCCCCGAGCAGGACGCGCAGTTCCCCCTCCTCGACCACCATCGACACGCCGTCGACGGCCTTGAAGCCGGAGAAGTCGACGCCGATCTCCTCGATCGTCAGTGCGGACTTGTTGCTCATGGTTTCCTCCTCACTCGCCGGCCGCGACGACCGGCGCGCCGGCGACCGCGCGGCGACCGAGGAGGCGTCCGATGCCGTCCTTGACGACGCCGGCGATGCCACGCGGCAGGTAGAGGACGACGAGGATGAACATCAGGCCGATGACGACCTTCCAGGCCTCCATGAAGGTGGCGGATTCGCTCATCGACGCCTCGATGGTGTTGATCAGCATGGCGCCGATGCAGGCCCCCAGGATCGACGAGCGTCCGCCCACCGCCGCCCACACCACCATGGTGATGGAGAAGGTCAGGTCCATGAAGGTCGGCGAGGCGAATTCGGCGGCGAGCACGTAGAGCATGCCGGCGAAACCGGCGATCAGGGCCGAGACGCAGAAGAAGAAGATCTGATAGGCCGGCACGTCGAAGCCGAGGTAGCGGGCCCGGTTCTCGTCGTCGCGGATCGCCTGGAGGATCAGGCCGGCGCGGGTCTCGACCAGCAGGCGGGCGCCGATCAGCACCACCGACAGCGACACCGCCACCAGATAGTAGGTCGGCGTCACGTAGGGGTCGAACTCGAAGCCGGCGACGGTGAACCAACCGAGGTCGGTGAGGCCGTTGAAGCCGTTGGTGAGCGGCTGCGCGTCGATCAGGACGAGGCGGACCAGCAGCACCAGGGCGAGGGTGATGATCGAGACGAACACCCCGGCGATGCGCTTGCGGAAGATCACCGCGCCGAGGATGCCGGCGACCAGCGTCGGCAGGGCGAGGCCCATGGCGACGCCGAACCATTGCCACTGGAAGGGGATCCACAGGAAGGACCCCTTGTTGATGCAGCACAGGTCGGTGGCGGCGCCGGGCTCGGAGTTCCACAACATGAAGTCGGGGAGCGGCGTGGTCGAGCCCTGCTGGAGGCTGGTCGCCGAGGCGAGCTTCAGCGACATGGCGATCATGTAGGCGCCGAGGCCGAAGAAGAGACCCTGGCCGAGGTTCAGAACGCCGGCGTAGCCCCAGGAGAGGGCGATCGAGACGCCGAGGATGCCGTAGACGCAGTATTTGGCGAAGCGGTTGAGCCAGAACGGATCGCTCACCACCAGCGGCAGCAGCATCAGGGCGGCGACGAAGCTCGCGTAGGCGGCGATGGTGACGGAACGCGGTAGGGTCATCTCAACGCCCCTTGAAGGAGAACAGGCCACGGGGCATCAGCACGATCACCACGATGACGGTGCCGAAGACGACGGCGCGGGCCAGGATGTCGTTGGTCACGGCGGCGACGAGGCCGTTGATCTCGCCGAGGAGACCGGAGGCGGCGACCGCGCCGAGCAGCGAACCGACGCCGCCGACCACGACCACCATGAAGCCGTCGACGACCATCGGCGCGCCCATGTCGGGGAAGACGGTCTTGAAGCCGGACATCATCACCCCGGCGATGCCGGCGAGGCCGGAGCCGTAGGCGAAGGTGAGCGCGTTGACGCGGGCGACGTCGATGCCGCAGGCGGCCGCCATGGAGCGATTGCGCATCACCGCGCGCACCTGCATGCCGATCGGGGTGCGGTTCATGATCAGCCAGGTCACCGCCGTCATCACCACGGTGACGAGGATGATGAAGGCGCGGTAGCCGTTGACCTCGGTGCCGAGGATCGTGATCGTTCCGCGCAGGAACTCGGGCACGTCGACGTTCTGCAGCCCCGGTCCGAGCCCCTCGACGTGGATGCCGAGGAAGGACAGGCCGAATTCGAGCCGCACCGCCTGTTGCAGCACCAGGGCGACGCCCCAGGTCGCCAGAAGCGTGTCGATCAGGCGGCCGTAGAGCCTGCGCACCAGCACCTTCTCGATCGCCCAGCCGAGGGCGGCGGAGATGACGAAGGCGATCGGCATCGCCACCAGGAGATCGGCCCCCAGGTAGATGCCGGAGAGAACGGTGGTATAGGCGCCGATCATCACCATCTCGCCGTGGGCCATGTTGATGACCCCCATGGCGCCGTAGGTGATGGTGAGGCCGAGGGCCACCAGGAGCAGGATCGAGCCCAGGCTCAGGCCGATGAACAATGTGTCGACCACGACGGTTCCTCGCGGTGTCGATGAAGGGAGGTCCGGCCGCCGCGTCCCGGCGGCCGGAGAGGGGCGGGGCGGCCGATCAGAGCTTCAGCTTGGTGCTGTCGAGGCCGCTCGCCTTGCAGTAGAGGCCGGTCTCGGTCTCGCCGTAGGCGACGTAGGGCAGCGGGCGGATCGGCGCGTCGAGCTGCTGGACGATCTTGCCCTGGCCGTCGGCCTGCCACTGGGCGATGCGCGGCGTGAGGTAGGTGTGCTGGTTCTCGGCGTCGACCTTGACGTGCCCGTTGGGCGCGTCGAACTCCTGGCCGAGAACGGCGGCGCGGATCGTCTCCGGGGTCAGCTTGTCGCCGGCCTTGGCGACGGCCTGCGCGAAGAGATGGACCTGGAAATAGGCCGATTCCATCGCGTGATGGGTGACCGCCTTGGGATCCTTGACGTAGGCGCGGTAGCGCTCGACGAAGGACTTGTTGCGGTCGCTGTCGATCGCCTGGAAATAGGGGAAGGACGTGTAGGAGCCGGCGGCATATTCCGCGCCCATCGCCGCGATCTCGACCTCTGAGGTGACCGAGGCGCAGATCGGCAGCTTGTCGTGGCTGAGGCCCTGGTTCTTGAACTCGCGATAGAAGGCGACCACCGAATCGCCGACCACGTTCGACAGGACCACGTCGCAGCCCGACGACTTGATCTTGTTGACCATCGAGCCCCATTCGGAATGGCCCAGCTCGAGATATTCGTCGGCGACCCACTCGCCGCCGTTCTTCTCGATCAGGATCTTGCAGACCTTCGCCATCTCACGCGGATAGATGTAGTTCGATCCGACGATGAAGAACTTCTTCTTGCCGAGCGTGTTGATGATCCAGGGGATGAAGACCGAGAGCTGCTGGTTCGGGGTCGATCCGGTGTAGACGACGTTCTTCGAGCACTCGAAGCCTTCGTAATAGGTCGGGTAGAAGAGCAGGTTGTTGCGCTTCTCGAACACCGGCAGCACCGCCTTGCGGCTCGCCGAGGTGTAGCAGGCGAAGGCGGAGACGACGCGGTCGCGCACCACCAGCTTGGAGGCCTTCTCGTTGAAGGTCTTGGGGTCGGAGGCGCCGTCCTCGATGATCGGCTTGATCTTGCGGCCGTTGATGCCGCCCTTCTCGTTGATCTCGGCGATCGCCATCAGGGTCGCGTCGTTGAGCGACTTCTCGATGATCGACAGGCCCCCGGTGTGGGAGAACAGAACGCCGACCGGGATCTCCTCGGCGGCGGCGGCGCCCGAACCCAGAACGGCGGGCGCGGTGATCATGCCCGCGCCGGCGAGCGCGGTGTTCTTGAAGAATTCACGGCGGTTCAGTTTCATGACGGCCCTCTGTCGTGATCTCGATCGGGCGTGGTCCGGTCTCGCGCGGGCACACGCCGTCCGTTGCCGAAAGGACATCCCTTCGGGGTGAATTCTCTCGATCCCGCGCAAATGAAGCCGCGGGTCGAGAAAGATGATCTGGAACGCCGACGCCCCTGTCGGCTCCGACCGGGCAATAAAAAAGCCCGTCCACTCCGGTCAGGAGTGAAACGGGCTGCCCAGCCACGTGGCTCGTAACTCCATTGTCACGATGCCGTATACAAAATCGCGAGCGGGTGACCCGCCTCGACTTCGTATTTGAAGTTAAGCACCTTTACGGGTCGATTTCAATAGGTCGTGTGCATTGACGATCGCATCGGCCATTTCATCCATCGGTAGTCTCTTCGACATGGCTTGCTGCCGGAGGCTGTCGTAAGCCTCCTGTTCACTGAGGCCGGCGCTCTCCATCAGGATCGCCTTGGCCTTGGAGATGCGGTTGTTGCCGGAGAGCTTGCGTTCGAGCTTGCGGATGCGCTTTTCCGCCTCGACCCGTTCGAGCCAGAGGACGCGGGCGATGGTGAGGTTGGTGAGGAGGCCGAAGGGGCGGATCGGGCGGTCGATCACGGCCTGGGCGCCGCATTCGAGCACCACCTGGAGCGTGCTGGGGTTTTCGTAGGAGACGACCGCGAGGAGGGTCGGGGCCCGGCCCTGGATGCCGCGCACCAGCTTCAGAATGCGGTCGCGGCCTTCGTGGTCGACCGACAGGATCACGACGTCGGCGGTGGGGCTGATATCCTCCGGCAGCGGCCAGGTCGTCTCGCAGTTGCAGCCGATGCGCCGCAGATGCTCGACGAGAGCCACGCCCTCGCGATCCGGGGGATGGATCACCTGGATGCGCAGCCCACGAAGATCGCGGAGAATTTGAACGCTCACGGGGATCCCTGCCGATCTACTTCTTGATCCGAAGTCGAGCGAACGTCCAGTCGTCGAGTGTCGGCTCGACGAAATAGGGTTCGGGCTTGATTCTGACCTCCGGGTTCCACACCACCTCGAAACGGCCGTTCCGGTCGACGCGCGCCACCCGCGGCCACAGTTCGGTGTGGTGGTTGTCGGGGTCGATGCGGATGCGGCCTTGCGGCGCATCATATTCGAGACCGAGCAGATGCGGCACCAGCGCCTCCGGATCGTCGCTGCCGGCGCGGGTCAGGGCCTCGGCATAGAGCATGACCTGGAAATAGGCGGCCTCGGCGCAGGCGGTGACGGGGGCATCGGCCCCGAAACGCGCCTTGAAACTCGCGACGAACTGCCGGGCCGCCGGCGTCTCGAGCCCCTCGAAGAAGGGGGCGGCGGTGAGATGGCAGCAGGCGACGCCCGGCGACATCTCGGCGATCTCCGCCTCGCTGGTGGTCAGGCTGGCGATCGGCATCTTCTCGGCGTCGAAACCGGCCTCGTGGAAGGCGGTGTAGAACATCGCGGTGCCCTTGCCGACCACGGTGGAGAAGACCACGTCGGGCTCGTGCTTGCGGATCAGGCGGATGACGCGGTCGAAGTCGGAGGGCTGGCAATCCAGCGGCACATAGACCTCGTCCAGCACGCGCCCCTTCACCTGCCGCACGAGATCGGCCATCACCCGGTTCGATTCGTAGGGGAAGATGTAGTTCGAACCGATGAACAGGAAGCGGTGGCCGTAGTTCTCCATGATGTAGCGGGCGAGCTGCATCGAATTCTGGTTCGGCGCGGCGCCGGTGTAGAAGATACGGGGGTGATATTCGAACCCCTCGTAGAGCGTCGCGTAGAAGAGCAGGCCGCGATGGGCGTCGATCTCGGGCATCACCGCCTTGCGGGTCGACGACATGTAGCAGCCGAAGATCGAGCGGACCCCGTCCTCGCCGAGGAGCTTGGCGGCGAGTTGGCCGTAGAGGCGCGGCGACGAGGCGGGATCGTAGATCACCGGCTCGAGCGGGCGTCCGAGAACACCGCCGGCGGCGTTGATCTGTTCGACGGCGAGCAACGTGCCGTTCGCCTGCGTGCTCTCGATGCCGGCCGTCACGCCGCTCCGCGAGTAGAGCATTCCAATCCGCCAGGCGCCGTCCATCGGGTCATTATCCAATAAAAAAGCCCCTGTCCCCGCCGAAACGGGGATCAGAGGCTTCCTTGCCACATGGTGGGACCGTCTATGTCCTGCTCCCATCCTTAGTCGAATCCGCGACGAAGGGCAATGCGGAACCTCCGGGACGTCGCCGCCCCGGTGCGTCGAGGGGCCGCCTCACGGGTCGATCGGCACGGCGAGGCCGGTCTTGACCCGGTCCATGGCGACCAGACTGCGGAATTTTCGAATGTTGGCGTCGGCGAAGAAGAGGCGCCGGGTGAGGGCCTCGTAGTCGGCCATGGTCGCCACCAGGACGACCAGGACGAAGTCGGCCTCGCCGGTGACGTACCAGCACTGCTGGACCTCGGGCGCCGCCAGGAAGGCGCGTTTGGCCGCGTCGATGCGGTCGGCGCGTTCGCTGTCGAGTTCGACCTCGACGATGATGGTGAGGCCGCGATCGACCAGGGCCGGCTCGACCACCGCCACGTTGGCGCGGATGACGCCGGCCTCCTCGAGCCGACGGATGCGGCGCTGGACGGCGGGGGCGGAGAGGGCGACCGCCTCGCCGATGACGCGCTGGGGGGTGCGGGCGTCGCGCTGGAGGATGGCGAGAATGGCGCGATCGAAGCGGTCGAGATCGGGGGCGGGCACGGACGATCCTCGCGGGTCGGGCCGGCGACGAAACAAACTTGCGCCGGAACGCCTCAGATTCAGTCCGAATTTCGTCACGCACGCAATATCGTCTCGTCGATCGACCGAGGAGATGCCGATGTTTCTCGCCAATAGCCACCCCGACCACGGGCACGCGCTCGACCCCGCCGATGCCGCCGTTCTCGGCCCCGACGCGGCGGCGGAGGCCCTGCGCCTTCTCGCCCATCGGCCGGGCTATGCGCCGACGCCGCTTCGCCGTCTCAGCGGGCTCGCGCGGGCGACCGGGGTCGCGGCGATCGCGGTCAAGGACGAGAGCGGCCGGCTCGGTCTCGGCAGTTTCAAGGCGCTCGGCGGGGCGCATGCGGTGGTGCGGCTGGTGCTCGAGGAGGCCTCGCGCCGGCTCGCCCGTCCGGTCGCGGTCGAGGAGATCGGCGCGGCCGAGGTGCGGGCGGTGGCGGCGGGGCTCACCTTCGCCTGCGCGACCGACGGCAACCACGGCCGTTCGGTCGCGCAAGGGGCGGGGCTGGTCGGCGCGCGGTCGGTCGTCTTCGTCCACTCCGGGGTCAGCGAGGGACGGATCGCGGCGATCGCCGCTCTCGGGGCGGAGATGGTGCGGGTCGCGGGCTCCTACGACGAGAGCGTCGCCGAGGCGGCGCGGGTGGCGGCGCGGGAGGGATGGACGCTCGTCTCCGACACGTCGTGGCCGGGCTACGAGCGCATTCCCGGTCTGGTGATGCAGGGCTACACGGCGCTGGTCGTGGAAGCGCTCGACGCGCTCGAGGCACCGCCGACCCATGTCTTCGTGCAATGCGGCGTCGGCGGCATCGCGGCGGCTGTCGCCGGCCATCTGGCGACGGCGCTCGGGGCCGCGCGGCCGGCCTTCGTGGTGGTCGATCCGGCGCGGGCGCCGTGCATGTTCGAGACGGCGCGGGCGGGCCGGCCGGTCGCGCTCCGGCCGGGCGAGCCGACGGTGATGGCGATGCTCGATTGTTTCGAGCCGTCGCTGGTCGCCTGGCGGGTCCTGTCGCGGGTCGCGGACGGGTTCATGACGGTCGAGGAGGAGGAGGCGATCGCGGTGATGCGGCGCCTCGCCCATCCGGAACCGGGCGATCCGGTGATCGTCGCCGGCGAGAGCGGCGGCGTCGGGCTCGCCGGCTTCCTTCAGGCGGCGGGCGATCCGGCGGCGCGGGCGGCGCTCGGGATCGACGCGGGGTCGCGGATCCTGGTGATCAACACGGAAGGGGCGACGGATCCCGCGCGGTGGGCGGCGCTGATGGGCGAGCCGGTTCCGGTCGTCGCGGGTGATCGGGAGGCGCGGGCATGACCACGGCCATTCTCGACGGCGCCCGTCTCCTCGGACGTCTCTCGGCGCTCGGCGCCATCGGCCGCGACGGCGAGGGCCGTCTCGCGCGTCTCGCCGCGACCGACGCCGACCGGGCCGGGCGGGCGGCGCTCATGGGCTGGATGGACGAGGCGGGGCTCGCGGTCACGGTCGATCGGATCGGCAACGTCTTCGGGCGCTGGTCGACGCCGGAGAACGAGGCGGCGGCGCCGCTGCTCCTCGGCTCGCACATCGACAGCGTGGTGAACGCCGGCATGCTCGACGGCTGTTACGGCGTGCTCGGGGCGCTCGAGGTGATCGAGACGCTGAAGGCGGCGGGCGCGCGGCCGGCGCGGCCGATCGTCGTCGCCGCCTTCACCAACGAGGAGGGGGCGCGTTTCGCGCCGGACATGTTGGGCTCGCTGGTCTTCGTCGGCGGGCTCGCTCTCGACACGGCGCTCGCCACCGTCGGTGTCGACGGCGCACGGCTCGGCGACGAGCTGGCGCGGATCGGCGCCGCCGGCACGGTGGATCCCGGCCATTTCCGGCCCGCCGCCTATGTCGAGCTGCACATCGAGCAGGGGCCGATCCTCGACCGCGAGGGCGTGCGGATCGGTGCGGTGGAAAATCTCCAGGGCATCTCCTGGCAGGAGGTGACGATCGAGGGCACCGCCAATCACGCCGGCACCACGCCGATGACGATGCGCCGCGACGCCGGGCTCGCCGCCGCGCGCACCGTCGCCTTCCTCGCCGATCGGGCGAACCGCTCGAACACGCCGACGGTGGCGACGGTCGGGCGGATGCGGTTTGCGCCGGACGTGATCAACGTGGTGCCGTCGCGGGCGGTCTTCACGGTCGATCTGCGCGATCCCGACGAGACCCGGCTGCGCGCGGAGGAGGCGGCGCTGGCGGCCCATCTCGACGGATTGGTCGCGGAGGGGTTCCGGGTCACGGTCGAGCGGCTGGCGCGGTTCGAGCCGGTGGTGTTCGACGCCGGCCTCGTCGCGCGGATCGAGGCGGCGGCGGCGGCGCGCGGGCTCTCGTGCCGGCGGATGACGTCGGGGGCGGGGCACGACGCGCAGATGCTGGCGCGGATCTGTCCGGCGGCGATGATCTTCGTGCCGAGCCGCGACGGCATCAGCCACAATCCGCGCGAACACACCGATGCCGCCGATCTCGTCGCCGGCGCCGAGGTGCTGCTCGACGTGGTGCGGTCGCTCGCGGAGCACGGGGGCGTCGGGTGAGGTGGCTCGCGCCGATCAGCGGAGCGGGTCGATCCGGCCGCCGGTGAGCGTCCAGATCGCGGCGCGATCACCGAGCGCCTCGAAGGCGCCGGCGTCGGTGCCGGTCATCCAGCATTGCGAGCCGAGCGCCTCCAGCACGTCGAAGAGTTCGCCGCGCCGGCGCGGATCGAGATGGGCGGCGATCTCGTCGAGGAGGAGGAGCGGCGCGCGGCCGGTGGTCTCGCCGACGAGGCGGGCATGGGCGAGGACGAGGCCGAGCAGCAGCGCCTTCTGCTCGCCGGTCGAGGAGAGATGCGCCGGCATCGCCTTGGGACCGTGGCGGACGGCGAGGTCGGCGCGATGGGGGCCGTCGAGGGTGCGGCCGGCGGCCTTGTCGCGGCGGCGCGCCTCGGCGAGGCGGGCGCGCCAGAGGTCCTCGGCCTCGGCCGAGGGGCCGCCTCGCGCCACCATCGCCTCGAGCTCGCCCTCGAGCGCCAGTTCGGCGTGAGGGAAGGGGGCGTCGGCGCGGGTCGCCTCGATCAGACGTTCGAGGCAGGCGACGGTCTCGACCCGCGCCGAGGCGACGGCGACGCCGAGTTCGGCCATCTGGTCCTCGATCGCGGTCAGCCAGTCGAGATCGAGGCGGTCGTCCTCGAGCAGGCGGTTGCGGCCGCGCATCGCCTTCTCATAGGCCGAGACGCGGGCGCCGTGGCCGGGGTCGACGGCGAGGACGAGGCGGTCGAGGAAGCGGCGGCGGTCGGCGGCGGGGCCGGTGAAGAGCCCGTCCATCGCCGGGGTCAGCCACAGCACCCGGCAATGATCGAGCAATTCGTCGGAGGAGCGGGCGGCGACGCCGTCGATGCGGACGCGGCGCTGGCGGCTCTCGTCGTCGCCGGTGCCCGCTTCCGCGCCGGTGCCGATGCGCACGGCGCCGTCGGGACCGTCGAGACGGGCGAAGAGGCTCCAGCCGCCGGGGCCGCCGATCCGCGCCATCTCGTCGAGACGGGCACGGCGGAAACCGCGGCCGGGGGTGAGCAGCGACAGGGCCTCGAGCAGATTGGTCTTGCCGGTGCCGTTGTCGCCGGCGAGCACGACGTGGCGGCCGTCGGAGGAGATCTCGGCGGCGGCGTGGTTGCGGAAGTCGGTCAGACGCAGGTCGACGACCGCGACGCGGGTCGCGGCGAAGGCTCGCGCCGGTTCGGCCGGCGGCGCGGGGAGCGGGGTGGCGGTCAAAGGCGGAACACGGATTCGGCGGCGGAGCGCGAGGCGCGGCGCTTCTCCACCTCGGTCTCGAGGCGCGCGATCTCGGCGCGCAGCAGCGCGATGCGCTCCTCGAGCTCGCCGATCGAGACGAGGGCGACGTCCTGCCCGATCTCGTGGGCGGTCTTCTTCTTCACGGGTTCGTCGTCGATGAAGGCCATGGCCACGTCCGCCGGTCGCGCGGGGTCGGTTCGCCCCGTCCGTCGCGACTCAGTATAGAACTCGGTCGTGAGTTCCGCCAAACCGCGCGAGGGACAGCCGCCATGCCCGAGGTCGTCGTCTACATCGCCCAGTCGATCGACGGGTTCATCGCCGATCGCGACGGCTCGATCGATTGGCTGAAGCCGTTCGACGCGGCGGATTACGGCTGGGAGGCCTTCATCGCCGGCATCGACGCGGTGGTGATGGGCTCGGTCACCTATCGCGAGTGCCGGCGCTTTCCCGAGTGGCCCTATCGCGGCAAGGCCTGTTTCGTGATGACCAAGGGGCCGCGCATCGACGAGGACGGGCTCGCCGTCTTCGACGACCGTTCGGCGGTGGAGATCGCGGTCGACTGCGAGCGGGCGGGGCTCAAGCGGATCTGGGTGGCGGGTGGCGGTGGGCCGATCCGCGCCTTTCTCGACGCCGGGCTGGTGCGGCGGATCCACCTCTTCCAGATCCCGATCCTGCTCGGCGCCGGAACGCCGCTGTGGGTCGCGGGACGGCGGCGATGGGAGGCGGCGATGGTGCGCGCGACGGTCCATCCGAACGGCGTCGTCGAGACGGTCCACACGGTCGAAATCCCCTCTCTCGCGCGGAAGTGACAGGAGCCGGGCGAGAAGATAGCCTCGCGCTCCATCGTTTCGGGAGGTTCCCATGGCCGCACCTCGCATGCCCGCCTTCGATCCCTTCGACGTCGCCGAGAGCAATGCCACCGCCTATCCCGAGCCGCTCGCCGAGCCCAATCGCCATCGCTGGAACCGGCGGCTCGGCGACGCGGTCGGGCTGACGCGGTTCGGCGTGACCCTGACGCGGATCGAACCGGGCGGGCAGTCGTCCTATCGCCATGCCCATTCCGCCCAGGACGAATTCGTCTGGGTGCTGGAGGGCGACGTGACCATGGAGACCGACGAGGGCGCGCAGATCCTCCGGCCCGGCACCTGCGCCGGCTTTCCGGCCGGAACCGGCGCCACGCATCGCTTCGTCAACCACGGCGACCGCGACGCGCTGATCCTGGTGGTCGGCGACCGGACCCCGGGCGACGACGTCACCTATGCCGATCTCGACATTCGCGGCCGTTCCGAGGACGGCCGCCGCTACACCTTCACCCGCAAGGACGGTTCTTCGTTCTGACCGACGCTTCGCCGCTCCCTCGGCCGACCGGCGCGAGGGAGGGCCCGCAGGAGACGTTCCCATGACCTCGATCCCCGCCACCCAGACCGTGATCGCCGTGCCGACCCCCGGCGGGCCGGAGGCGCTCGTCGCCGAGACGCGCGCGGTGCCGGCGCCGGGGCCGGGCGAGATCCTGGTGAAGATCGAGGCGGCGGGGGTCAATCGGCCGGACGTGCTCCAGCGCGAGGGCGGCTATCCGCCGCCGAAGGGCGCCTCCGACATTCCCGGCCTCGAGATCGCCGGCACGGTGGCGGTGCTGGGCGAGGGGGTGAGCGGCTTCGCGCTCGGCGACGCGGTGGTGGCGCTGCTCTCCGGCGGCGGTTACGCCGAATGGGCGGTGGTCGACGCGCGCTGCGTCCTGCCGCTGCCGAAGGGGCTCTCGATGATCGAGGGGGCAGGCATCCCCGAGACCTTCTTCACGGTGTGGTCGAACGTGTTCGACCGGGCGGGGTTGAAGCCGGGCGAGGTGTTCCTGATCCACGGCGGCACGTCGGGGATCGGCGTCACCGCGATCCAGCTCGCCAAGGCCTTCGGCGCGACGGTGATCGCGACCGCCGGCGGGGCGGCGAAATGCGACCGCTGCCGCGCGCTCGGCGCCGATCTCGCCATCGACTATCGCGAGCAGGATTTCGTGAAGGAGGTCAAGGAATTCACGGGTGGCAAGGGCGCCGACGTGATCCTCGACATGGTCGGCGGCGACTATATCGAGAGGAACCACGAGGCCGCCGCCGTCGAAGGGCGCATCGTCCAGATCGCCTTCCTGCGCGGCTCCAAGGCGACGGTGAACTTCATGCGGGTGATGCTGAAGCGGCTGACCCATACCGGCTCGACGCTGCGCGCCCGCGACGCCGCCTTCAAGGGGGCGATCGCGGCGGCGCTGCGCGAAAAGGTCTGGCCCTTGATCGAGGCCGGCCGGGTGAAGGTGGTGGTCGATTCCACCTACCCGTTGGCGGAGGTCGTCGAAGCGCATCGGCGCATGGAGACCAATGCTCACGTCGGCAAGATCATCCTGACGGCATGACCCACGGGGAACCCCCTCATTAATGCGGATTTGCGCGGAGTTCGCGCTCGCGCTATAGAGGGTCATCCCCGATCATTCGATCCGCATCCGCTTCTCCCGTCCTGCCGGCCGGGGGAAGCCACGAGGAAGGTCCATCCGATGGCGACCCCGACGAACACTCCGCTGATGCCCAAGGCCACCGCCGTCTGGCTGGTCGAGAACACGGCGCTCTCCTTCGACCAGATCGCGGCCTTCTGCCGGCTGCATCCGCTCGAGGTGAAGGCGATCGCCGACGGCGAGGCGGCCCAGGGCATCAAGGGTCTCGATCCGATCATCACCGGGCAGCTGACCCGCGAGGAGATCGACAAGGCGGTCAAGAACCCCGACCATCGCCTCAAGCTCGCCGACCCCAAGGTGCGGGTGCCGGAAGCCAAGCGCCGTGGTCCGCGCTACACGCCGGTGTCGCGCCGTCACGATCGCCCCAACGCGATCCTGTGGCTCCTGCGCAATCATCCCGAGCTCAAGGACGCGGCGATCATGCGCCTCGTCGGCACCACCAAGACGACGATCCAGCAGATCCGCGAGCGCACCCATTGGAACGCCGCCAATCTCGCCCCGTCCGATCCGGTGACGCTCGGCCTGTGCTCGCAGCTCGAGCTCGACCTCGAGGTGGAGAAGGCGGCCAAGGGCATGCCGGTCCGCGAGGCGGGTGATCCCGGCGCGGCGACCCTGCTGCCGGTCGACGAGACGGTGACGCCGGAGGGGCTGGTCGGCGCCGGCAACTACGGTTCCGGATCGCGCGGCGAGGAGGCCGACGATCTCGACGCCGACAAGATCTTCGCCAAGCTCAAGAGCCTCAAGGGGCCGGACGCCGACGCCGAGGAGGAGCCCGAGGGCTTCTGATCCCTTCGGATCTCGCGATTTCGATCGGGCAGGGCGGGGGCGACCTCGCCCTGTTTCGCGTCTGCGGCGCGAAATTCGATCGAAAGGAGGGCGCGGCGGCGGTTCCATCGCGGAGAATTGCGACTTCCAACCGGCCGCGCCGCGCGGCATTGTGAAGTGCGGCGACGGTCGCGGCGTCACGGGAGAACGCCGCCGAGCCGGAACCGGGAGCCGAACATGCATCACTTTCTGATCATCGACGATCATCCCTTGTTCCGCGAGGCGATCCAGATCGCGTTGCGGGTCGTCAGCCAGAAGGCGGAGATCCACGAGGCGACGACGATCGACGACGCGGTGGAGATGATCGCCGGGCGGCGGCGCGGTTACGATCTGGCGCTGCTCGACCTGTCGCTGCCGGGCACCTCGGGTTTCGAGGGGCTGCTGCTCCTGCGCACGCGCTTTCCGCGCCTGCCGATCCTGGTGATCTCGGCCCACGACGATCCGCGCATCGTGCGCGAGGCGATGTCGCACGGCATCTCCGGCTTCGTCTCCAAGGCGGCGAAGAAGGGCGAGATCGCCCGCGCGGCCACGCTGGTGCTGGCCGGCGGGGTCTATGTGCCCGACTGGTTCGAGAAGGCGAGCGCGCCGGTCGCCTTCGAGGACGGCGAGCTGATGACGCGGCTCTCCAGCCTGACGCCGCAGCAGATGCGGGTGCTGCAGATGCTGCGTCAGGGCCTGCTCAACAAGCAGATCGCCCACGAGCTCGACGTCGGCGAAACCACCGTCAAGGCGCACGTCTCGGAGATCCTGCGCAAGCTCGGCGTGTTCTCGCGCACCCAGGCGGTGATCGAGGCCGCCAAGATCGACTTCGATCGCTTCATGGAGCCCGACACCGGGTTCACGCCGCCGCGCCGGTGAACTCTCTCGGCGGGGGTATCAGGCGAGGAGATGCGCCATCAGCGCGCGCAGCTCGGCCGGTTTGACGGGCTTGCGCATCAATTCGAGCCCGTTGGCGGCGAGGCGTTCCTCGATCTCGCGGCCGTAGTCGGCGGTGATGACGATCGCCGGAACCTCCTGGTCCCAGGCCTCGGTCATGGCGGCGATCGCCTCGACGCCGGTCTCGTCGTCGAGGTGATAGTCGACCAGCAACAGATCGGGGCGGCGGGCGTTCTCCTCGACGAGGGCGATGATGCCGGCGGCGCCGGCGGCGGGGATCGCCTCGCAGCCCCATTGCCGCACCAGTTCGACCGTCGCCTCGCGCACCGCCGGATCGTTGTCGATCACCGCGACGAGGGCGCCGGCCATGCCCCAGCCGGGCCGGCCGAGGGCGTTGACGGCGGCGGGCGAGAAGGTCGGGGTCGGCGGGCGGTCTGCCCGTTCGATCTCGACGGAGAAGCGGGTGCCGCGCCCGACCCGCGAGGTCAGCGTGACGGTGTGATCGAGGACGTCGGCGAGACGTTGGACGATCGACAGACCGAGCCCGAGGCCGACCTCGCCGTCCTGCGTCTGGCCGCGACCGCGGTGGAATTCCTCGAAGACGGTGGCGTATTGATCCTCGGAGATGCCGGGGCCGGTGTCGATCACGTCGATGCGGACGCGGCGGCCGCGCCGGCGCGCGCCGACCAGGACGCGGCCGCGCTCGGTGTAGCGCAGGGCGTTGCCGATCAGGTTCTGCAGGATCCGGGTCAACATGATCGGATCGGTGGAGACGTGGGCGCTCGACGGCATCATGGTGAGGCGCAGGCCGCGCCGCTCGGCGACGGGGGCGTGATCGGTGACGAGATCGGCGAAGAGCTGGCCGAGGCCGACACTGGTGATCTGCGGCACCATCACCCCGGCGTCGAGGCGGGAGATGTCGAGCAGGGTCTTGAGCAGGCCCTCGATGGTGGCGAGCGCGCGCTCGACCTGACGCGACAGCCGGCGCCCGTCGGCGTCCTTCTGCAATTCGGCGAGCGCGCTCGACGAGAGCCGGGCGGCGGCGAGGGGTTGCAGCAGGTCGTGACCGGCCTGGGCGAGGAAGCGGGTCTTGGAGCGGTTGGCGCGCTCGGCCATGTCCTTGGCGACGAGCAACTGCTCGTTCATCTGCTCGACCTTGCGCAGGGCGTTCATCAACTCGTCGGTGCGCAGGCGGACCTGACGCTCGAGGCCGATGGTGGTCTGGAACAGCGAGAAGGCATTGGCCTGACTGTCGACGCTGCGCTCGACCCGGTCGATCAACACGGCGTTGATCTTCTCGAGCTTGGCGATGCGGGCCTCGAGGCGGGCGATCTCGGCGGCGTCGCCCGTCGGAGCGGGCGGGTCGGCCGGCGGCGGCGCGGCGAGCGGCGGGCGGCGCCCGTGGCGCGCGCCTTCGGGGTGCGTCGCGGTCATGACGGCGTCCGCCGGCGGCCGAAGGCGACGCCGGTGAAGGTGTGGTTGAGGTGCATGGCGTTGTATTGTTCGCCATAGGTGTTGAAGCCGATCACCGCGAAGCGGCGGAAGAGATCGGCGATGCGGCCGAGGATCTGGCGGCTCTCGGCCTCGAGCTTGCGGTGGACGCAGTCGAAGCCGAGCACGAAGTCGATGCCGTCGAGGTCGTCGTCGAGACGGAGCAGGGTCTCCTCGAGCGCGTCGACCATGTCGCGGGTCTCGGCGACGGTCAGAACCACGCCGGTGTCGATGGCGCAGTAGAAGGACAGGCTGCCGTCCATGTTCATCTTCTGGATCGAGCGGCAGTAATATTCGCCGCCGACCCGCACGAGCAGGGGATGGGCGGCGAATTCGTTGCCGCTCGGCTCGGTCCGGTCGAGGCGGGTGGCGTCGGCGAAGGCCTCCCAGGCCGGTTCGGCGTCGAGTTCGGAGACGACCCGATTGTCGGGGTCGCAGGCCGTCACCACCAGTTTGGTGGCGGTCGGCTCGAAATGATCGGACTTGAAGACCCGGAAGGGCCGCGAGGTGCGCACCAGCATCAGGAGGCCGGCGTCGCGGATCACCTCGCCGTCGCAGATGACGAAGGTGTTCTGGAAGGAGAGATCGTCGCCGGTCGAGCCGCCGACGAGGGGAATGTCGTGCAGCGCGCGCTGAAGCGCGGCGAGGACGACCTCCTCGCGCTGGCACAGGCCGTCGAGCAGGGTGAGGCCGAAGAGATCGCGATCGTCCGCCGCCCCGCCGAGGCGGCGGCGCAGCGCGGCGACCAGTTCGCCGCCTTCCTCGAGGCCGAAACGGCTGAGGGCGCGCAGCGGCGCGCAGACGATCTGGAAGTCGTCCTTGAGGAAGGCGAGGGCGACGAGACCGGATTCGATCGGGCCCTGAGGCGCCAGTTCACCGGCGGTAGAGCCGCCGGCCTGGGGCAGGCCGGGGCAGCGCGCGGCCATGGCTTCGGCCAGTTCGTCGGCATCGTAGTGCGACGAGGCGAAGACGAGCAGGAAGCCGACGTCGGCGAGGTCGCCGATCGCCGCGACGACCTCCTCGATCGCGGCGGCCGGTTCGCTCCGCATGGAGACGGCGATGCGCACGCCTTGCTCCGACGATGCGATCGAAGGCCTCGCTCGCCTTCTCTCCAAAAGGGTCGAAGGCTCGATGGGCACGCGTATTCCCTCCGGGATCCGGCGTCTTTCGGTTTCTTGCGGCCGGTTCGTCCATTATTCGCCGGGGGGAGGGAATCGCAAGGAAATTGCGTTTTGCTCGAATGTTCACAACGGTTTGGCGGGGCGAGGCCTCACACCAGAAGGCGGTAGTCGAGATAGGGCACGAGATCGCCGGCGGCGACGCGGGTGGTCTCCTCGGCGAGTTCGACGAGCCCGTCGGTGCGGGTCAGCGAGGTGAGGACGCCGGCGCCGTCGATCGGATATTTCCGGGCGACGAGACGGCCGTCCTCGACCTCGAGCGAGACGCGGACATATTCGCGGCGGCCGGCCTTCTTCTTGTAATCGAAGGCGGCGATCACCGACTGGCGCGGCAGCGGCGCGACGGTCGCCCCGGAGAGCGCCGCGACGACGGGACGCAGCACGTGGGCCCAGGTCACGAAGACGGCGACCGGGTTGCCGGGCAGGCCGACGAAGGCGGCGCCGTCGACGACGCCCATGGCGACGGGGCGGCCGGGCTTGATGGCGAGGCGCCAGAACACCATCGAGCCGCCCTTCGCGAGCGCGGCCTTTACGTGATCCTCCTCGCCGGTCGAGACGCCGCCCGAGGTGACGACGAGATCGTGATCATGCGCGGCGGCGGCGAGGCGGGCGGCGGTCTCGCCGACCTCGTCCTTCAGGATGCCGAGGTCGGTGACGAGGCAGCCGGCGCGGGAGAGCATCGCCATCAGCGAGAAGCGGTTGGAATCGTAGAGCGAGGCGGGGGCGAGCGCCTGGCCGGGCTCGAGGATCTCGTCGCCGGTGGAGAAGACGGCGACGCGCGGGCGGCGGATCACCTCGATCTCGGCGATGCCGAGGGCGGCGGCCAGCGCCACGTCGCGCGGGTCGAGCCGGCGGCCGGCGGGGAGCGCTTCCGTGCCCTTGGCGATGTCCTCGCCGCGCGGGCGGGCGTTGGCGCGGGGCTTCAGGCCGGCGGGCAGGCGGACGCGGCCGTCGTCGAGGACGGCGACGTCCTCCTGCATGAAGACGGTGTCGCAGCCCTCCGGCATCGGTGCGCCGGTGAAGATGCGCACGGCGCGGCCGCGCTCGGCGCGATGGCCGGCGCCGTGACCGGCGGTGACGCGGCCGCCGACCTCCATCTCGGTCGGCCCCTCGGGGGCGAGATCGGCATGGGCGACGGCCCAGCCGTCGACGGCTGAATTGTCGAAGGGCGGCAGGTCGACCGGCGCGAGGAGCGGGCGGGCGAGGACGCGGCCGTCGGCGGCGGCGAGGGCGACGCGCTCGGTCTCGGCGATCGGCGGCACGTGGGCCGCGACATGGGCGAGGGCTTCCTCGATGCGCATGAGATCGCCGCCGAAGGCGAAGGCGTCGTCGGTCAATTGGGCCATGGGGTCCTCGTCGCGAAGGGGCGGGCGCGGGCGTTCTTCGCTCCCGCGCCCGATCCGGGCCGTCAGGCGCCGGGCTGGTTCGCGTTGGGGAAGAACAGCTGTTCGCCGCCGATCTTATAGTCGGCGATGGTCTTCTGTCCCTCCGGTCCCGTCAGCCATTCGACGAAAGCTGCGGCCTCCTTCGCCTTCACGGTGGGGAACTTCTCGGGGTTCACCACCATCACGCCGTACTGGTTGAAGAGGCGCTTGTCGCCTTCGACGACGATGGCGAGGTCACCGCGATTCTTGAAGTTGAGCCAGGTGGCGCGGTCGGCGAGCACATAGGCGTTCATCGCCGAGGCGGTGTTGAGGGCGGCGCCCATGCCCTGGCCGATCTCGCGATACCAGTCGCCGCGAACCTTCTCGAGGTCGACGTTCGCGGTCTTCCAGAGCTTCAGCTCGGCCATGTGGGTGCCGGACTTGTCGCCGCGCGACACGAAGGGCGCCTTCTTGGTCTCGATCGCGGTCAGCGCGGCGGCGATGTCCTTGCCGCCCTTGACGCCGGCCGGGTCGGACTTCGGGCCGATCAGCACGAAGTCGTTGTACATCACCGGCTTGCGCTCCTTGGAGAAGCCCTCGGAGAGGAACTTCTCCTCCGCCGCCTTGGCGTGGACGAAGACGACGTCGGCATCGCCGCGACGGCCGGTGTCGAGCGCCTGTCCGGTGCCCTGCGCCACGACCTTCACCTCGATCCCGGTCTTCTTGGTGAAGATCGGCAGGAGATAGCCGAAGAGGCCGGAATCCTGGGTCGAGGTGGTCGAGGCGACGACGATCGAGGCGGTCGGCTTGGCGTCCTGGGCCTGGGCGGGAAGCGCCACGGCGAGGCCGAGGGCGGCGGCGAGAAGCGTGCGTCGAGCGAGATGGATCATCTTCGGATCTCCTGGGTCGTCGTCGAGGTCAGTCGAGAAGGTCTCCGGCGAGAAAGGCCCGAGCCTCCCCGGTCGCCGGAGCCGTGAAGAAGGTGGCGGCGGACGCGTCCTCGCGGATGCGGCCGGCGTGGACGAAGAGGACGCGGTCGGCGAGGCGGCGTGCCTGACCGAGGTCGTGGGTCGCCATCATCAGGGTGCGGCCCTCGTCCTTCAGTGCCCGCAGCATCTCCTCGATGGCGCGGGTGGCGGCGGGGTCGAGCTGGGAGGTCGGCTCGTCGAGGAAGAGCACGTCGGCGTCGAGCGCCCAGGCGCGGGCGATGGCGAGGCGTTGCTGCTCGCCGCCGGAGAGGACCCGGGCCGGGCGATCGGCGAGATCGGCGAGGCGGAAGCGCTCGAGCGCGGTACGGGCGCGGGCGCGGCGGGCGTCGTAGCCGAGGCCGGCGGCGGCGAGGGCATGGGTGAGGTTGGCGAAGACCGAGCGGCGCAGCATCACCGGCTTCTGAAACACCATGGCGTGACGCTTGACGCCGGCGACGCGCCCTTCCGCGAGCGCCCAGCGGACCCGGCCGGCGGTCGGGGCGAGGAGCCCGTGGCAGAGGCGGAGCAGGAGCGACTTGCCGGCGCCGTTGGGGCCGAGCAGGACCGTGGTGGCGCCGCGCTCGAGGTGCAGGTCGATGCCGTCGATCAGACGGCGGCCGTCGATCTCGAAGACGAGGCTCTCGACCGTCAGCGGCAGAATGGAGGTGGTGTCGCGCATGGCCGTCATCTCGCGTGGCGGGCCCCGACGCGTCCGGCGCCGAAGGCGACCGCGTTCAGGATCAACGTGAGCAGGATCAGGATCAGGCCGAGACCGAGCGCCAGCGGCAGGTCGCCCTTGGAGGTCTCGAGCGCGATGGCGGTGGTCATCATGCGGGTGTGGCCGGCGATGTTGCCGCCGACGATCAGCACCGCGCCGACCTCCGCCGAGGCGCGGCCGAAGCCGGCGAGGAGGGCGGTCACCAGCGAGAAGCGGGCGTCCCACAGGAGGGTCGGGACGGCGCGGGCGCCGGTGAGATCGAGCGAGGCGAGGTGCTCGGCATATTCGCGCCAGAGGTCCTCGATGGTCTGGCGGGTGAGCGCCACGACGATCGGCAGGACCAGCACCGTCTGGGCGAGGATCATCGCCTTGGCGGAGAAGAGCCAGCCGAGGGGGCCGAGCGGACCGGAACGCGACAGGAGCAGGAAGATCGCCAGACCCGCGACCACCGGCGGCAGGCCCATCATGGCGTTGACCAGCACCACCAGAGCGGCGCGGCCGGGGAAGCGGGCGATGCCGAGCAGGGCGCCGAGCGGCAGGCCGATCAGCGCGGCGAGGGCCACGGCGGAGAGCGTCACCTTCAGGCTCAGGCCGACGATCGGCCAGAATCCCGGGGTGGCGCCGCCGAGCAGATCGGCGATCGCGGTGATGATCGCGGCGAAGTCCATCGCCCCTCCCTGTCGGCCTCGTGTCCGGCCTCGTGCTGCTGCTCCGTCGCGTCTTCGTTGCGTGAACGTGAGCAAAACGATCGAGCGGACCCTAGCACCGAACGCGAGGAGGCGCCTCCTTCTTTGGGCCAAAATCCGGACCGCGCAGGCGCGGCCGGTGGCTTCGGGCCAAAATCCGAGCCGCGCGGGCGCGGTCGGTGGCTTCGGGCCGAATTCCGAACCGCGCGGGCGCGGTCGGGGACTTCGAGCCGAATTTCGATCCGGTCAGGCGCGGCCGGTCGCCGAGAGCGCCCAGGCGACGACGGCGTCGACGTCGGGGGGGAGGGTGAGGAAATCGTCGCCGGCGAAATCGGCCCAGGCGCCGGTCTGGCCGTCGCGCATGACGACGAGGGTCGGGATGCCGGCGATCATCGCCTGGGCGATCTCCTCGCGGACGCCGTGGCCGGCGGCCTCCTGCTTGGCGAATTTGCCCACGAAGACGAGGTCGACGCCGTCGTCGATCGCCTTGGTGATGGCGAGGCGGGCGCGGGTGAGGCCGTCGACGTCGAGGATGCAGCTGTCGGCGCCGGCGCCGAGGTCCTGGCTGATCGCGGTGGCGTCGCCGGAGACGACGTCCTCGAGCAGCATGGCGTGGCGGCCGTTGGCCAGCAGGTCGCCGTATCGGGGCACGACGCCGCCGAGGCTCATGTCGCCGCGGGCGGCGAGCCGGTCGCGCACGGCGGCGAGCAGCGGGCCGACGTCGAAGCCGGGTTCGTAGACGACCACCGCGAGCGCGGGGACGGCGGGGGAAGCGGGGGAGGTCTGGGTCATCGCATCGTCTCGGGGGATCGTCTCGGGCAATCGGCGGGCCGGTCGCGAGCCTAGGCGGCGGCGCGGTCGGCGTCCATCGTGCTTCGGAACGAGATCGCGTCCCGAGAAGGCTCTCAGCCGCCGCCCTTCTGGAAGACGCGGTGGAAGCGCTCCAGGAAACGGGCGGTGCCGGCGTCGTCGTAGCCCGAGAGCGTCAGGACCACGTCGGTGAGGGCGATGCGGATCAGCGCGATGGCGCGTTCACGCGGCGCGCCGAGGGCGATCGACCAGCTCTCCCCGGGCGCCGCCCCGGCACCGGAGACGGCGCGATCGGCGACGGCGAGCGCCGCGCCCTCGACGAGATGGGGCGCGTAACGGCGCAGTTCGTCGAAGGTGAGCGCCATCTCGAAACGGAACGTGCGGGTCTCGTGCAAGCCTGCGGCGCTCCCCTCAGCCGCCGGCGATCGGCGGCCAGATCGACAGGACCTCGCCCTCGACCAGGGCGCGCGTCCCGCGCTTCTCGGGTTCGACGAAGGCGCCGTCGATCAGGACGATGGCGCAGAGCGCGGCCGGCAGGTCGAGCGCGGCGATGATCGCCGCCGGTGTGGTGCCGGCCGGCACGGCGAGGCGGATCTCGTTGCGGCGGGCGCCCTCGGGCAGCCAGCGCTCGAGCATGGCGAAGAGCTTCAGCGTCACGGCGATGGTCGCGCCGGTCTCGGGGGCGTGGCCCTTCATGGCGAGCGTGTGCATCATCGCCGTCCTCCTCGGGATGGGGACCTCGGGGGCGACGGGGGCCGGAGCCTCCGTCGCCGAGGGGTCTCTTTCTCGGTTCAGGCCGCAGATTGCCCGCAGGCGAGATAGGCGTCCATGAACAAGTTGGGGTCGACCGTCAGCTTCGCCTTCCACTCCGGCGTCAGCCGCACGCCGGTCTGGATCAGGCCGCGCAGGGCGCCGATGTGGTGGGTGCGGCCGACCACGGTGGCGCCGACGATGCGGTTCTCCAGGAACTCCAGGCGGAGATAGCGGAATTCCTCCTCGTCGATCGCCTCGACGTGGTCGCCGCCCTCCGCGCCCCACCATTGGCCGTAGGAGGTGGAGATGAGGCCGAAGGTCTCCAGCACGTTCATGCGCAGGCCGCCACGGGTCACCGCCGCGCCGCCGGCCATGTTGGAGCCGGCGACCAGGGCCTGGTCGGCGGCGTTGGGCTGGATGGCGTTGACCATCAGCTCGCCGGTGGAGAAGTCGCGCGATTCGGTGCAGTCGCCGGCGGCGTAGATGCCGGGGACGGTGGTCTGCATGTGGTCGTCGACGACGATGCCGCCGAGCGAACCGATCTCGACGCCGGAGCCCTTCAGATAGTCGATCGCCGGGGCGACGCCGGTGGCGCAGATGACGAAGTCGAAGGCGCGCTTCTCGCCGTCGCCGAAGGAGACGAGGACGTGATGGGGATGGAGCTTGGCCTTGGCGACCGGCGACATCAGGCCGCCCGGCGGGCGGTTGACCTCGATGCCGGTGACGCGGGTCGAGGTCAGGATCTCGACGCCGGCCTTCTCGCTCCAGGCGCGGATGAGACGGCTCGCCATCGGCGTCATCATGCGCGGCACCATGCGGTCGCCCATCTCGACGACGGTCAGCGAGCCGCCGGTCTTGCCGACCGTGGTGGCGATCGCCTCCATGATGATGCAGCCGATGAAGCCGGCACCCATCTGCAGGACCCGGGCGCCGGGGCGCAGGCGCGAGAGGATGGCGCGGGCGTCCTCCAGGGTCCAGCACGACACCACGTCGGGAAGGTCCATGCCGGGGATCGGCGGGCGCACCGGCTTGGAGCCGGTGGCGAGCAGGAGCGTGTCCCAGGCGAGGGTCTCGCCGTTGGAGAGGGTCACGGTCCGGGCCTGCCCGTCGACGGCGGTGGCGCGGGCCTCGACGAGGCCGATGCGCGCCTTTTCCCAGTGGTTGCGGTCGTGGCGCAGCAGCGTTCCGGATTCGGCGATCTTTCCCTCGAGCAGATAGGGGATCGCCATGCGCGAATAGGGGCGCTCGTGTTCGTCGCCGACGATGACGATCTCGTCGCCGGGGCGCTTCTTGCGAATGGTCTCGGCGGCGACGACGCCGGTCGGGCCGTTACCGAGGATGACGTGCTTCATGGCACCGGGCTCCCGATGGAAGAAAGGGTGCTGCGAGACCGCGCCGTCGGGTCGGGTTCGAACGCGGCGATCATTGGTCGTCGCCAGGGGATGTTCGAACCACGGTCCGACGGCGCGGTCTCGCGGCGTGCCGAGATCGGGCGGCGGTGGGGATGGCGTCCACCGCCGCCTCTTCCCGGCGATCAGAGGCCGAGGCGGCCCTTGGTCTCGGGCGTCGGGATGCCGTCCTGGGTCCAGCCGCGCGCGGCGTAGTATTCGGGCAGCATCTTGTCGAGGCCGTTGACCAGACCCTTGGCCGGGCCGGTCTTGGCCGGTTCGGTCACGAGGCGCTTGGGCAGGCAGTCGTCCTTGGAGGTGAAGCCGGCGGCGTTGTTGAACATGCGCTCCATGTTCCAGATGCGCTCGCCGACGACCGCGAGGTTGTCGAGCGACCAGTCGCCCTCACAGGCCGCCTGAAGCTGGGGCGCGACGTCCACCAGCGACCAGGCGAAGGAGGTGAAGAGGCAGATGCCGGCCGAATCGAAGATCGCGGTGGCGTCCTGGAAGGCCTTGACGAGGCCGGCCTTGCCTTCGGTCGCCAGCGGATCGGTCTTGATCGGGATGCCGAGCACTTCCGAGGCGACGGTGTAGGAGCGCAGGTGGCAGGCGCCACGGTTGGAGGTGGCGTAGGTCAGGCCCATGCCCTGGATGCCGCGGCTGTCGTAGGCCGGGAATTCCTGGCCCTTGACCGACATGGACAGCTCGGGGTGGCCGTATTTCTCGGTCAGCCGCTTGGAGCCGAGGCCCATCTCCTTGCCGAAGCCCTCGCCCTTGGCGGTGAGTTCGGCGAGGAAGGTCAGGGCCTTCGCGGAACCGAACGGCGCCTCGATGCCGATCTGCTCCTTGGTGAGCACGCCCATCTCGTAGAGTTCCATCACCGCGCCGACGGTCGCGCCGAACGAGATCGGGTCGAAACCGTCCTCGTTGGCGAGGAAGTTGGCGTAGGTGAGCGCCTCGAGGTCGTTCACCCCGTTGGCGGCGCCGAGCGCCCAGGCCGCCTCGTATTCGAGACCACCGGAGGCGCCCCAATACTGCGGCTGGTTCTGGATCGTGTAGTGGCCCTTGTCCATCTGGCTGATGCGGCCGCAGGCGATGGTGCAGCCGAAGCAGGCCTGATTGGTGACCAGATTGGCCTTGCCGTCGGTCTCGCGCTTCTCGGCCATGGCCTCGGCGGAGATGTCACGGGCGCCCTCGAACTGGACGTCCTTGTGATTGCGGGTCGGCAGCGCGCCCATCTCGTTGATGACGTTCATCAGCACCTGGGTGCCGTAGGCGGGCAGGCCCTGGCCGGTGACGGCATTGTCGGCGAGCACCTTCTTGGCGGCCTTGGTGGCGGCCATGAAGGCCTTGGGGTCCTTGATGCCGGCGACGCCCTTGGTGCCGCGCACGGCGATCGCCTTGAGGTTCTTCGACGCCATCACGGTGCCGACGCCGGAGCGGCCGGCGGCGCGGTGGAGGTCGTTGACGACCGCGGCATAGAGGCAGCCCTGCTCGGCGGAGCGGCCGACCGAGGTGACGCGCATCAGGGGGTCCTGATGCTTCTTCTTCAGATGCTCCTCGGTGTGCCACACCGTAGTGCCCCAGATCTCGGCGGCGTCGTGGAGGGTGACCTCGTCGTCGGAGATCTGCAGATAGACCGGCTTCGGCGAACGGCCCTCGAGGATGACCATGTCCCAGCCGGCCGCCTTCAGCTCGGCGCCCCAGTAGCCGCCGGAGTTGGAACAGGCGATGGCGCCGGTCAGCGCGCCCTTGGTGATGACGGTGTAGCGGCCGCCGGTCGAGGCCATGGTGCCGGTCAGGGGGCCGGTGGCGAAGATCAGCTTGTTGGCGGGCGACAGCGGGTCGACGCCGGCGCCGACCTCCTCGACGAAATACTTGGTGCCGAGACCGCGCGAGCCCAGATAGTCGAGCGCCCACTCCATGTTGAGCGGTTCTTCGGCGATGGTGCCCGCGGTCAGATCGACGCGCAGAATCTTGCGTTGCCAGGACATGGGATCCTCCTCGTCTCTTCTCAGGCGCCGGTCGCGGGGGTGTCGAGCTTCTCGGCCCACGACCGCATGCGGTCGAGGCCGGTCCAATTGGAATCGACGAAGGTGATGGCGCCGGTCGGGCAGGCGTCGGCACAGGCGGGGGCGCCCGCGCAGAGGTCGCACTTCTGCACCTTGCCGGTCTCGGCCATGTAGTTGATCGTGCCGAAGGGGCAGGCGATCGTGCAGACCTTGCAGCCGACGCAGGTCGTCTCGTTGACGATCTTGGCGCCGGTCTTCTTGTCCTCGGAGATCGCGCCGACGGGGCACGCATGCATGCACCATGCTTCGTCGCACTGCGTGCAGGTATAGGGCACCTTGCGGCCGGTCGCGTGGAAGTCGAAGACCTTGATGCGAGACTTCGCCGTGGCGAAGACGCCGTAGTTCTCGAACGAGCACGCCATCTCACATTGGAGACAGCCGGTGCATTTCGAAGCATCGATGTGCAGTGAATTCATCATGCGCCGTGCCCTCCCTATCGGGCCTCGATTTTCTGCGGTCGGCGCCATCTCGGAGAAGAGATGCCACAGGCCAGTCGTTGTGTTCAAGAAGACAAAACGGCTTCGTTGCCGTCGTCCTCCCCTCATCGGCGTCATGTCTACTGAAGCAATACGCTTCAGGATGCGCCGTTATTGGTATTGGCGGCGAGTTTCACTCGTCCAATTCGGCATTGCAATCGTTCCAAATGGCAATTTCGGTGCATGGTGAAACGAAGGGGCGGGACAGGGCGAACCCGCACTTGCGCGCGGCGCCTGAAATCGATTCGATCGGAGCCGCGTTTCGGTTCGGCCGAAGAGGAGGTTCGCGATGATCGGGGTCCGATTGTTTCTCAAGCTCGATGCCGATACCCGGATCGGGCACGGCAAGGTCGCCCTGCTCGAGAAGATCGACGAGACCGGCTCGATCTCGGCGGCGGGGCGGGCGCTCGACATGACCTATCGCCGCGCCTGGGAGTTGGTCGATCATCTCAACAAGGCGTTCGGCCGCCCCCTCGTCGCCGGTCAGACCGGGGGCGCGGGCGGCGGCGGGGCCAAGCTGACGGATCTCGGGCGCGAGGTGGTGATACGCTACCGCGCGCTGCAGGCGGCGACCGAGGCCGCCGCCGAGCCGCACGTGGCGGCGCTCGAGGCGCTGATGGTCGAAGCCGAGGCCCAGGACGGCCTCGACGACGGCGGCTGAGGGATCAGGCCGGGCGGAAGCCCAGCCGCTCCAGCGCGGCGCGGACGTCGGGCCGCGCCAGCGCCTCGAGGAAGGCGCGCACGGCGGGACGATCGCGGCGCGCCTTCGGCACGGCGAAATCGTAGTGCTCGTCGCCGAGCAGGGCGAAGCCGAGGCCGAGCGGGCGCGCCGCCGCCTCGATGGCGAGGCCCCAGTCGGCGCGGCCTCCGGCGACCGCCGTGCAGACGGCGGCATGGCTGCGCGGTTGATTGCCCCAGCCCTCCGGACGTCGTCCGGCGAGGAGCCGGTCGAGCAGGATGCGGGTGCCGGCGCCGGGATTGCGATTGACCATCAGGCAGTCGGGATCGGCGAGCGCGGCGGCGACGGCCTCCTGCGCCGTCTTGCCCTCGAAGCGGGCATCGCCCTTGCGGAAGACCACGCCCTGGACGCGGCGCCAGCCCTCGACGAGGTCGAGGCTCGCGTCGAGGAAGGGGGCGTTCCAGACGCCGGTCTCGGCATGGAGCAGGTGGAGGGGGGCGAGGTCGCATTCGCCGCGCTTGGCGGCCTGGACGCCGCCCATCGAGCCGAGCGCCAGCGTGCGCACCGAGAGGCCCGCGGCCGCCAGCACGTCGACCACCGGCTCGAGACCGACGCAATGGGAACCGGCGATCACCAGATCGGGCAGTTTCGGGTTCGGCGCGAACAGGGTCACCGACGCGCGGGTGCCGGCGGCGAGGTGATCGGCGAGGGCGTCGACCTGGACGAAACCGTCGGCCTGGGCGAAGGCGGAGATCGAGCCAGAGCCTTTGAAGACCGGGTGGGCGACGGTCTCGCCGTCGGCGCCTTCGGCGAGCGCGACCATGACGAATTCGGTGCGGCCGAGGTCGGAGGGGACGCGGACGGGGAGCGTCGCCTCGAGGCTGGCGTCGGCGCGCGGCGGCAGGCCGGCGAGACGGCGCAGCGACGGCACCACGAATTCGTGGAAGGTGAACATCGCCGAGGTCGGGAAGCCGGGCAGGACCACCACGGCCTTGCCGTCGGCGACCGCGAGGCACAGCGGCTTGCCGGGCTTCAGGGCGACGCCGTGGGCGACGATGCCGGGGTGGCCGAGGCGGGCGACGAGGCGGGCGGTGTAGTCGCCGGCGCCCTTGGAGGTGCCGCCGGAGAGGATCACCATGTCGCATTCGGCCCGCGCCCGCTCGAGGGCGGCGGCGAGCTTCGCCTCGTCGTCGGGGATGGCGCCGAAGGCGATCGCCTCACCGCCGTTCTCGGCGATCGCGGCGGCGACGATCGGGCCGTTGGCGTCGAAGATCTGGGCGGGCGCCAGCGTGCCGCCGGGCGCGACCAGCTCGTCGCCGGTGGAGATCACGGCGACCTTCGGCTTGCGGAACACCTCGACCGTGCCGATGCCGCAGGCGGCCATCATGCCGATCTCGCGCGAGGTGACGGTGGTGCCGCGGCGCAGGATCACCTCGCCACGCGCGAGATCGGTGCCGGCGAAGGCGAGGTTGCCGCCTTGGGCGACGGCGCGGCGCACCATCACGGTGCCGTCGGCGCCGGGGTCGGTCCATTCGACCATGACGACGGCATCGGCGCCGCGCGGGATCGGGCCGCCGGTGGCGATGGTGGTGGCGGTGCCGGGAGTGACGGCGATCCTCGGCGGGGTGCCGCAGGCGATGGTCTCGGCCGTCAGGCGCAGCGCGACGGGAGCGCCGTCGGAGGCGGTCGCCACGTCGTCCGCGCGCACGGCGAAACCGTCGACGGTGGAGCGATCGAAGGGGGGAACGTCGATCGCCGGGGCGATCGAGCCGGCGACGACGCGGCCGAGGCTCTCGGCGAGCGGCACCGTCTCGACCCCGACGGGCCCGGCGGCGAGCGCGGTCTCGAAGCGCGCCAGCGCCTCGTCGCGGGAGAGCACGGTCAGGAACTGATCTTGTCTCATGGGCGATCCCTCCGGTCGGATCGGATGCGGACGACGGGGCGGCGGGCGGCGAGCAGCGAGCCCTCGGGCAGGCCCTCGCTCTCGGGCGGCAGGACCACCAGGGCGCGGGCGCGGATCCACGCCGCCCACGGCAGATCGCCGACGGCGAGGGGCACCCAGCGCCCTTGCGGATCGACGTCGAGCAGGGCGACCTCGGTGAAGCCGACGCGCGAGGCGAGTTTGCGGGCGAGCGGGCGGGTCGCGTCGTCTTCGGGAAGGGGCGGTTCGGGGCGGAGCACCGGCCCGATCAGGGTCTCGAGCGCCAGGGCGACCGTCTCGAGGCGATCGGAGAGGCCGATCACCGGCGCGCCGTCGCCGAGCGCGATCTCGAGCCGCTCGAGCCCGGTCACGGCGAGGCCGGCGATCTCGACGTCGCCGTCGTCGGGATGTGCGCCGCCGACGACGATCGTCGGCGTGGCGTCACTGGGACGGGCGGCGTCGAGCGGGCGGCGATCGACCCGACAGCCGCTCGCGACGAGAACGGCGGCGAGAAGGTCGGCCGAGGGCGAGGCGGGGGCGGTGCGCAGGGCGACGGTTCGGGTGACGACGGCGACGGTCTCGATCCCGGCGAGGGCGGCGGTCGCCGCCGCGAAAGCGTCGATCGACCGGCCGGCGGCGACGAGAACGGTTCCGGCGGGCAGGTCGGCGCCGCGCCTGCGGGTGTTCTCGCCGGGGGCGAGCGCGGTCTCGGCGACGAGAAACCCGCCCTCGGCACGGCCGCCGACGCTCGGCAGGACCGCGTCGGTGTCGGCCGGCAGCGCGGCGCCGTGGGCGATCGGCCGGATCTCGGCGAGGAAGGCTGGGGCATAGGGCGAGGCGCCGACGGTATCGGCGGCGGCGACCGCCCAACCGTCGTCGAGGGCGAGGTCGGCGGCGGGACGATCGGCGGCGGCGACGAGGTCGACGGCGGCGATGCGGCCGAGGCTCTCGGCGAGCGGCACGGTCTCGACGCCGCCCGGGCGGAGGCCGGCGGCGAGCCGGTCGCGGGCCTCGGACAGCGGTGTCAGCCGGCCGGCATGGCGGGGCGATGCGCCCATGATCGATCTCCCGTCGCGGCGTTTCCGGCGCGGTCCGTCGGAACCGGGGCGGAACGCACGTCTCGTCTTTCGCTCCGGTCTCGCACGAGGACGGGCCGGGTTCCAGTCCCGCGTCGTGCGTGACGGAACACGACGGGGGATTTCGTACCAAAGAAGGAGGCGGCGCGGCGGGCGGGCGGCGCGTGGATTGACCCCGGTCAAGAGGCTGCGGCGCGGGCGCGGCAGGATGGCGGGAGGCGCCGGAGGGGTGGCGCGCGGAGGACGAGCGGATGAACAGGCGCGCGAGCGAGCCGGCCGAGGCGCCGGGGATCGGCCACAACGCGGACGGGGCGACCATCGCGGTCGAGGTCCGGCTCTTCAATTCGTTGACCCGGCATGCCGGCCGCGACGGGCCGGTGCGGCGGCTGACCTTGCCGGCGGGGGCGACGGTCGGCGACGTGATCGACCGTCTGCGGCTGCCGCCGGCCGACATTTTCCTGGTGCTGCGCAACGGTCGCGACGTCTCGCCGGGGCTCTACGGTGGCGGGCTCGCCAATCGCGAGGCCGGGCTCGAGAGCGGCGACGTGCTCGCCTTCTCCGGGCCGGTGCCTTATTCCTACGGCCTCGGAGCACCCGTCGTATGACGTCGGCATGCATTCCGTGACGGGCCGGCGGGCTCAGGTGGCGCCGAGACGTGCGATCACCGCGCGAGGGATTCGATATTCGAGGACGGCGTCGTCGTGGCGGCGGAAGCCGCTCATCTCGCGTTGAATGAAATAGTGATGGACCGCCCGGGCGGCCTCGCGCAGGCGGGATTCGCGCTCCTCGTCGCCGGCGGCGGCGAGGGCGGCGAGCGTCTCCTCGACGCGACGGCCGGTGTTGCCGAGCGCGGAGGCGGCCTCGCCCAGAAGTTCGAGGTCGAGGATCTGGAGGCCGGTGGCGCGCGGATCGTGGTGGCCGATCACCATTCTTGCAAGTCCCTAGGGAAATCATGGTCGGATCAATCAATGATCAAGGCTTTGGTGGTTTCCTGTCCAGACCACGCGACGAACTCGAGGACGGAATGGATCGGTCGCCCGGGCGCCACGGCGTCTCCTTCGACGAACTGACCCTGCATTATCAGCCGCAGGTCGCCGCCGATGCGTCGCGCATCGTCTCGGTCGAAGCGCTGCTGCGCGTCCTCAATCCCGAACCGCGTCTGATGAGCCCGGCCGACGTTCTCGCCTTCTTCGAGGCGCCGGAGGACGAGGAGGCGCTCGACTGGTGGGTGTTCCGCACCGCCGCCACCGATTCGCTGCGCTGGCCGCAGCTCTCGGTCGGCATCAACATGTCGGCGGCGCGGTTCCGCGATCCGACCTTCGCCGACAAGGCGTTCGCCTTGGCGCAGGAGGTCGGCGCCGATCCGAAGCGGCTGGAGATCGAGCTGGTCGAAAGCTCGTTCATCGAGGATTTCGAGACGGCGGTCGCCAACATCGAGCGGCTGCGCGCCCATGGTTTCCGGGTGGCGCTCGACGATTTCGGCACCGGCTATTCGAGCCTGACCTATCTGCTCAAGCTGCCGATCGACAAGCTGAAGATCGACAAGACCTTCGTCGACGGGATCGGCACGATCCAATCGACGGTGATCGTCCAGGCGGTGGTGGCGCTGGCGCGCGCGCTCGGCCTGAAGATCACGGCGGAGGGCGTGGAGACCGAGGAACAGTGGCGCTTTCTCAAGATCGCCGGCTGTCACCTGATCCAGGGCTGGTACTTCTCCAAGGCGGTGGAGGCGGACGAGATCACCCGTCTCCTCGAGAGCCGCGTCGTCCCGCGCGCCGCCGCCTGATCCCTCGTCGTCACGACCCGAGCCTCGCCGCCGCCGTCTCTTCGCAGCTCGGTCTCACTGGGTCAGGAAGGTCTTGGTGCCGTTGGGGCCGACGCCTTCGGGGACCGGCACGTCGGTCGAATTGTAGTCGGTGTTGAGCACCATGGTCGGGCCGGCGGCGAGGGTGAAGCGGTCGGCGACGACGATGGTGTAGGCCGACTTGTCGGCGACCGGCCGATTGGCGGAAATGTCGAGCTGCCCCTTCGGGATATAGAAGGTGCCGAGCAGGGTGTTGGCGTTGTCGGCGCTGATCTCGTGCTTGACGATGTGGTTCACCGAGCGATCCTCGAAGACGAGGATGCCGGCGAGCGGGCCGGTCTTGGGGGCGGTGAGCGACACCGTCGCCGCGCCTTCGAAGCGCAGGCGCGGATCGACGCCGGTCAGGTAGAAGCCGACGTTGGTGCCGGTGAAGGAGGCGCCGTCGGTGACGAGGAAGTCGCCGTCCTTGATCACGTAGACGCCGGGCTCGAGACGGACCTGGGCGGTGCCCTTGACGGTCAGGCCGCCGCAATAGAGGCCGGGCTTGAGGATCGCCGTGCCGGAGGTGATCACATAATTCGTCTGCGCGCAGGCCGAGGGGACGGTCGGGGCCGGGCGCGCGGCGAGCGGATCGGGGATGACCGGGCAATCGGTCTGCGGCGTCGGGTTGAAGGTGCCGGCGCCGAGCTTCTCCTTGCCGCCGGAGGAACAGATGAAGGCGGCGTCGAGGGTCGCGTCGTCCTGGATGTAGAGGCCCTTGCCGTTGGAACTGTCGGAATAGACCGAGCAGCCGGGGGCCTTGAGCTTGGCGGATTGGGAGAGGTGAACCGTCTGCTGCTGATTGGTGTTGAGGCCGATGACGCAGATCGGCGCGCCGCCGACGACCTTGGCGGTCGCCTGGACGCTGGCGCGGGCGGAGGTGTCGTCGGCGAGATGGATCATGTAGGTCGCGACGGTGCCGACCAGCCGGACCGTGACGGTCTTGGCGGTGGTGTCGACGGCCGGGGTGATCTCGGCGGTGAGGCCGTGCTGATCGAGGGCGCCCCTCGCATAGGCGGTGGCGACGCGGCCGATGGTGGTGGCGTCGGCGTTGCCGAGACGGAATTCGCGGGCGGCGCTCAGGGCGGCGGTGTCGGCGATGCGCTGGAGATCGCTGCGGCAATTGGCGAGATTGGCGTAGTCGATCGCGAGGCCCGACGCGCCGAGGAGGCCGGCGGCGAGGAGGCCGAAGGTCACGGCGGTGCCGCCGCGACGGTCGCGGGGAAGACGGGCGAGACGAGCGCGCAGGCGTGTCCACGAGATCATGATCACGTCTCCCCCGCCCGGCGGATCGCGCGGTGGGCGCGGATCATGAACTTGATCTGATGGGCGAGCAGGCGCCAATTGACCGGCTTGCACATGAAGCCGGTGGCGCCGGCCTCGTAGGCGCGATCGATCGAGACCATGTCCTCGCGGCCGGTCACCACCATGATCGGCAGATCGTCGAAACCGGGCCGGGCGCGCAGGTGGGCGACGAGTTCGATCCCGTCCATGCCGGGCATGTCGACGTCGAAGAGCGCGGCGTCGAAGCGGCGCTCGGCGAGGAGCGACAGGGCCTCCTCGGCGTTCTCGGCGGTGGTCACGGTGACACCGGGCGCGGCGAGATAGACCGAGCAGAACTCGCGCTGAATCGGATCGTCGTCGACCGCGAGGATTTCCGTCGCGGTCTCGAAGACCCAATCGTATCTGGCGCTCGTATCGGCGATTCTCGACAAGATGCTGCCCTTCGAAGTCCGGCTCGTGATTGACCTTGGGGCATTCTAATATTCACCCCCTAAATTTCCGTGTGAAGTGGCGGGGCATTTTCGCGATCCCGTTGGCGATGCCTTAACGACGTCGCGGCATGGTTCCTCCATGAAACGCCCGACGATGACGATCCGCGCACGCCTCCTCCTCCTGGTGGTCTCGGCCATCTCGTTGGCGCTCGTCGCGATCGTCGGCCTCGGGGTGTGGTTCGAGGCGGCGCGTTACGCGGTCGCCAAGCGGGACGGGCTCTTCGCCACCGCCTCGGTGCTGGCGGCGGCCGGCGCGCGGGCGACCGCCGAGGGCGATCCGACCGGCGCGCATCAGGTCATCCGAGCGATCGGCCGCATCGACGGCATCGTCTTCGCCGCGATCGAGCGCCGCGACGGCCGCACTCTCGCCGACGTCGGCGCGACCGAACAACTGATGCGCGATCTCGTGCTCGACGATCCCGCGACCGCGATCCCGGTGCCGACGCTCCTCGCCAATCGGACGATCGAGGTGCGCGTGCCGGTGGTTCTCGGCGGCGAGGAAGTGGGCCGGCTACGGCTGATCGCCGACACGCGCGATCTGCCGGGGCGCATGGCGGCGACGGCCGGCATCGGCCTTTCGGGCGGCTTCGCCGCGCTGGCGCTGGCGCTCCTGGTCACGTTCCGCCTCGAGGGGCGGATCACCCGGCCGCTCCGATCCCTCACCGAGACCATGGCGCGGGTCGGCGCCGGCCACGACTACGGCGTGAGCCTGGCGGTGGAGAGCCGCGACGAGGTCGGCGTGCTGGTCGAGGGGTTCAACACCATGCTCGGCGACATCCGCGAGCGCGACGATCGGCTCGCCCGTCATCGCGAGCGTCTGGAGCAGGACGTCGCCGACCGCACCGCCGATTACGCGCGCGCCGCGCACGAGGCGGAGGAGGCCAATCGCGCCAAATCCGACTTCCTCGCCACCATGAGCCACGAGATCCGCACGCCGATGAACGGCATCCTGGTGATGGCGGAACTGCTCGCGGTCGGCGATCTGCCAAATCGGGCGCGGCGACAGGCGGAGGTGATCGCGCGGTCGGGGGCGAGCCTCCTCGCCATCATCAACGACATTCTCGATCTCTCCAAGATCGAGGCGGGCAAGCTCGAGGTCGAGCATCTCGCCGTCGACCCGCACGAGGCGGTCGACATCGTGCTGCGGCTCTTCGCCGACCGGGCGCGCTCGAAGGGGCTCGACCTCGCCGCGCGGATCGATCTGCCGCGCGAGGCGCGGATCGACGCGGATCCGACCCGGCTCGGGCAGGTGCTCGCCAATCTCGTCAACAACGCGCTGAAGTTCACCGAAAACGGCGGCGTCTCGATCGAGGTGGAGGCGACCGGCGACGACCGCGTCCTCTTCGCGGTGGTCGACACCGGCATCGGTATCGCCGAGGACAAGCTCGGGACCCTCTTCGACGCCTTCACCCAGGCCGACCAGTCGACCACGCGCAAGTTCGGCGGCACCGGCCTCGGCCTCGCCATCGCCCGGCGGCTGGTCGACGCGATGGGCGGCGAGATCGCGGTGACGAGCGTCGAGGGGCGCGGCACCTGTTTCTTCTTCACCCTGCCGACGGTGGCGGCGGCGGCCGGCGTCGCGCCGTGGCATCGGCTGGCCGAGGGCGAGACGGCGGTGGCGGCGGTGGCGCTGGCGGGCCGCCAGAGCGCGGCGATGGTGACGCATCATCTGCGCGGGGCCGGGTTCCGGGTGATCGCGGCTTCGGCCGAGACCCTCGAGGAGGTCGCAGCGGGCGCGCGCCTGATCGTCGCCGATCCCGCCGTCCTACGCGACCGGCCGCGGCTCGAGCCGCTCGCCGGGGGTGGGGTCGTGGTGCTGGCGCCGCCGGCGGAGGACGTCGACGGGCTGATCGCCTCGGGCGCGGCGGCGACCTCGGTCGGCTGGCCGGCGAGCCGGGGCGAACTCGACGCGGTGGTCGCCCGTCTCGCCGAGGGGCGGTCGCTCGCCTCGCTCGAGGAGCGGGGGCGGCGCGGGGCGGTGGCGTCGGTGCGGTTCGAAGGCCTGCGGGTCCTCGTCGCCGACGATGCGGAGGTCAATCGCGAGGTCGCGGCGGCGGCGCTGTCGCGGCTCGGCATCACCGCCACCTTCGTCGTCGACGGCCGCGAGGCGGTCGCGGCGGTCGCGGCCTCGGCGTGGGATCTGGTGCTGATGGACGGCTCGATGCCGGTGCTCGACGGGTTCGACGCGACCCGCGAGATCCGGGCGCGCGAGGTGGCCGAAGGGACGCCGCGCACGCCGATCGTCGCGCTCACGGCCCATGTCGTCGGGACGGCGGCGGATGCCTGGCGCGCGGCGGGGATGGACGGGGTGCTGCACAAGCCCTTCACCCTGGCCCAGCTCGAGGCGGTGATCCGGGCTCATGCGCTCCATCTGGTCGAGAGCGTCGGGACGGAACCGGCCGAAGCCGACGCGACGGCGGCGGCCGACGCGAGCGTGGCGGAGACGGAGGAGGCGCCGGTGCTCGACGGCAGCGTTCTCGCCGATCTCCGGGCGATGGCCGGCGGGGCGAGCGCGGTGGTCGATCGGGTGACGCGCCTCTACGAGACGCAGTCGGCGGAGAAGCTGCGCGATCTGCACGAGGCGGCGCGCTCGGGGGATCTCGAGCGGCTCGGCGCGGCGGCCCATGCGCTGAAGTCGATGAGCTTCAACGTCGGGGCGCGGCGGGTGGCGGAGCGGGCGGCCGAGCTCGAGCGGGCGGCGCGGCTCGAGGCGCGCGCGGTCGCGGACGGCGAGATCGACCGTCTCGGCCTCGATCTCTCGGCGGCGCTCGGCGCCATCGACGGCTGGAAGGGCTCGGCGGCGTGAGCCGGCGGAGCATGGAGCGCGCGCGATCGCGCCGCGACGCAGAATAAGATTTCGATTGCCCGAGGCGGTCTCCCGATCGAACCGGGTGCCCCGATCCCGCGATGCGGCAAAACGCAGTCCCGCCGAGATCCCTTCGCGGGCAAAGCCGATCCGTCGCGAAGCCGGCGCGGGGCGGATCGAGGCCGTCGCATTGCTTGGTGCGGCGGGAGACGCCGTCTAGATCGTGAGCCCTCTTCGCGCGGCCGGGGCAGCCCGGCGCGCGTCATCCCGAGGGTTTCCATGCCGGTCGCACGTCACACGCATCTGAAGGCACTCGAGGCGGAGAGCATCCGCATCCTGCGCGAGGTCGCCGCCGAGTTCCGCAATCCGGTGATGCTCTATTCGGTGGGCAAGGATTCGGCGGTGATGCTGCATCTGGCGATGAAGGCCTTTCATCCCTCGAAGCCGCCGTTCCCGCTCCTCCACGTCGACACCGGCTGGAAGTTCCGGGAGATGATCGCCTTTCGCGACGCGACCGTGAAACGGCTCGGGCTCGATCTCCTGGTCCACGTCAACGAGGACGGGGTGAAGGCGGGGATCTCGCCCTTCACCCACGGTTCGGCGGTCCACACCCACGTCATGAAGACGGAGGGGCTCAAACAGGCGCTGACGAAATATGGCTTCGACGCGGCCTTCGGCGGCGCGCGCCGCGACGAGGAGAAGAGCCGCGCCAAGGAGCGCATCTTCTCCTTCCGCACCGCCTCGCACGGCTGGGATCCGAAGACCCAACGGCCGGAACTCTGGTCGTTGTGGAACGCGCGCGTGGCGCCGGGGGAATCGATCCGCGCCTTCCCGCTCTCCAATTGGACCGAGCTCGACATCTGGCAATACATCGCCGCCGAGGAGATCCCGATCGTGCCGCTCTATTTCGCGGCGGAGCGGCCGGTGGTCGAGCGCGGCGGCATGTTGATCATGGCCGACGACGACCGTCTCGAGCTGCGGCCGGACGAACGGCTCGAAACGCGCCGGGTACGCTTCCGCACGCTCGGCTGCTGGCCGCTGACCGGGGCGATCGAGAGCGAGGCGACGACGCTTCCCGACATCCTGCGCGAGATGCTGATCGCGCGGACCTCCGAACGCCAGGGCCGGCTGATCGACCACGACGACAGCGGCTCGATGGAAAAGAAGAAGCGCGAGGGCTATTTCTGATGAACGCCGTTTCCCAGGCCGTGGCGACGCGCGCCGTCGCCGATCCGCTCGTCGCGCAGGAGACGAAGTCGCTCCTGCGCTTCCTCACCTGCGGTTCGGTCGACGACGGCAAGTCGACACTGATCGGGCGGCTCCTCTACGACACCAAGTTGGTGTTCGAGGATCAGCTCGCCGCCGTCGCCCGCGACAGCCGCAAGTTCGGCACCACCGGCGAGGAGGTCGATCTGGCGTTGTTGCTGGACGGGCTCGAGGCGGAGCGCGAGCAGGGCATCACCATCGACGTCGCCTATCGCTTCTTCACCACGGAGCGGCGCAAGTTCATCGTCGCCGACACGCCCGGCCACGAGCAGTACACCCGCAACATGGCGACCGGGGCCTCGACCTCGGACCTCGCGGTGATCCTGGTCGACGCCCGCGTCGGGCTCGTCACCCAGACCCGGCGTCATGCCTTCCTGGTGTCGCTGCTCGGCATCCGTCACGTCGTCCTCGCGGTCAACAAGATCGATCTGCTCGATTTCTCGGCCGAGGTCTTCGCCGGGATCCGCGACGCCTTCGCCGCCTTCACAGCGGAGTTCGGCTTCGAGACGGTGCAGGCGGTGCCGGTCTCGGCGCGGTTCGGCGACAACGTCTGCGGTCGCTCGACGCGGACCCCGTGGTACGCCGGGCCGACGTTGCTCGAGCATCTCGAGGCGGTCGAGGTGCGGACGCGCGCGGCAGCGGCGCCGTTTCGGCTGGCGGTGCAGTGGGTCAATCGGCCCGACCTCGATTTTCGCGGCTTCTCGGGCACGATCGCCTCGGGCCGGATCCGTCCGGGCGACGCGGTGGTGGTGGCGAAGTCGGGGACGCCGGCGACGGTCGCGCGGATCGTCACCTGGGACGGCGATCTCGACGAGGCGGAGGCCGGCGAGGCGGTGACGCTGACGCTCGACCGGGAGATCGACGTCTCGCGCGGCGACGTGCTCGCCGATCCGCGCGCGCGGCCGGCGGTCGCCGATCGCTTCGCGGCGCGGCTCGTGTGGATGGCCGAGGAGCCCCTGCTGCCGGGGCGGTCCTATCTGATCAAGTGCGGAACCCGGACGGTGGCGGGGTCGGTCATGGCCATTCGCGCCGAGATCGACGTCAATTCCTTCGTCGAACGGCCGGCCGACACGCTGGCGCTCAACGCGGTGGCGCGGGTCGAAGTGGCGCTCGGCGAGGCGATCGCCTTCGACCCCTATGCCGAGAACCGCGAGACCGGCGCCTTCATCCTGATCGATCGTCTGACCAACGCGACGGTGGCGGCGGGAATGATCGACCACGCGCTCCGGCGCGCGACCAACGTGCATGCCCAGGCGCTCGACGTCACCCGCGAGGCGCGGGCGGCGCAGAAGGGGCAGCGGGCGAAGGTGGTGTGGTTCACCGGGCTCTCCGGCTCGGGCAAGTCGACCATCGCCAATCGCGTCGAGGCGGCGCTGCACGCCCGGGGGCGGCACACGTTCCTCCTCGACGGCGACAACATCCGGCACGGGCTGAACAAGGATCTCGGCTTCTCCGACGCCGACCGGGTCGAGAACATCCGCCGGGTCGGCGAGGTCGCCCGGCTGATGGCGGATGCCGGGCTGATCGTGCTCGTCTCCTTCATCTCGCCGTTCCGCGCGGAGCGGGCGATGGCGCGGGAGACGATCGGGGCGGGCGAGTTCCTGGAGGTCTTCGTCGACACGCCGCTCGAGGTCTGCGAGGCGCGCGACGTCAAGGGGCTCTATGCCAAGGCGCGGGCCGGGGCGATCCCGAACTTCACCGGGATCTCCTCGCCCTACGAGCCGCCCGAGGATCCGGATCTGCGCCTCGACACCGCCGCGACGAGCCTCGAGGCGGCGGCCGAGGCGGTGGTCGCGGCGATCCTCGGCGGCGGCGAGGACTGGTCGATCTGAACGCGTCTCAGGCGGGGCGGTCCTCGCCCCGCGCCAGAACCAGCACAGAGCCGAACCACAGCGCCAGCGCGGCGATCGTCGCCGCGCCGGACCACAGCACCGCGTCGTAGATCGTCGCGCCGACCAGATCCTTGTTGACGAGGATCGCCATCACCACGGCGACGCCGAGCGGCAGGGCGGCGCGATGGTCGCGGGCGATCACGGCGCGGCGCGCCAGGATCAGCGCCGCGAGCGCCACGATCGGGAAATGGGCGAGGCCCGACATCGGCGAGAACAGCAGCATCAGCAGCGGCACGATCGCCAGTTCGGTCGCCCGGGCGGTGGTCTCGGCGGCGGGGGTGCCGTCGCGGCGGCCGACGTCGCCGAGGATCGAGGCGACGAAAGTGGCGAGGCCGATCAGACCCATCAGGCCGTAGGTGATCGCCTTCAGCGGACGGGTCTCGATCAGCGTCGTCGCGGCGGTGACGACGAGGCCGCCGTCACCGGCGACGAGCACGGTGTTGGCGAGGCGCTGGACGGTGCCGGAGAGCGATTGATTGAAGATCAGCGCCGTGCCCCAACTGCCGAGCGCGGTGTCGACGCCGGTCGCCGGCAGGACCCAGCGGCCGAGCCACAGGCCGACCCAGGTGCCGCCTTCGGGGGCGCGGGCGACGAGATCGGGCAGGAGATTGACGCCGACGGCGGTCGCGACCAGGGCGAGGGCGGCGAGCCAGTCGCGGCGCCACAGGAAATAGACGACGAAGAGGAGCGGCGGGCCCTTGAAGGCGGCGCCGAGGCCGATCAGCACGCCGGCGAGGATCGGCCGGCGCCGCAGAGCCGCGAGCGCGCCGAGCGCCACCAGGGCGTCGATGACGAGATCGGCCTGCTGATGCAGCAGCGTGTTCCAGGCGAAGGGCACGGCGACGACGGCGCCGAGGGCGACGATCGTCCAGTCGTCGCGGGTCCGGCGCGACGGCGCCTCGAGCGCGCCGCCGCCGGAGAGCCGCCAGGCGGCGACGGCGAGGGCGATCACGGCGGCGACGTCGACCAGATACCAGGAGAGACGCACCGCCCATTCCGGCAGCGGCGCGAAGAGAAGGCCGACCAGGGCGCCGAAGGGCGGATAGAGATAGAGCGTGCCGGCGGCATAGAAGTCCTCGCCGCGCCAGAGTTGGCGGGCGGCCGCGACGAAGACCTGCGCCCATTCGGCGTCGTGCTTGACGATCGCCTGGACGCCGAGACCGACGAAGAGAACGAGCCCGACGACGAGGCCCAGCCGCGCCCAGCCGATCCGCTCGATCGGATTGTCCCTCGTCGTCATCGTCGTCTCCCGCCTGCGGTTCCGCGCGACCATGGTCCGACGCGGCCGCCGGACGCAAGCCCGATCCCGATCCCGGCGACGCGATCCCTCCCGAACGGCGTCGCCGTTCACGATCCGCCGAAAGCGGGAACGGGACGGCGACGAATCACTGCTTCCGCGATGTTCTGGCTGTGTTTCCTCGAGATGTGGTCTCCGGCGGGCGGGCCGGTCCCGTATCTGGGGGTGGGTCGGCGCGGGGCGGCGGCCGGGGCGGACGCCGCGCGCGATGCCGGTAAGGCGAGCGTGCCGAAAGGAGACGGTCGCGGCGGCCGTCGCGGCTCTGGTCGCGCGGCCGATCGACGGACCGGGGCGGTGGCGATGGAGACTTCGAAAGAAGCCGGAACGGAGCATCGACGAATCACGGACCGGGCGATGTTCCGGTTTCATCCCCGGTCCATATGGGGTACGCGGCGCCGCGACCCACGAGATCTGGATCGGCCGAGGCGCGCGGGCGCGTGCCGTCCGGCGGCGCCGTTCATCCTTGCGTGCCGCAATGGGACGGCGCGCGTCGTCGTGGCGGGGGGCGGTGCCGGATGTCGGTTCGGCGCGAGAGAGGCGGAACGCGGCGCGGTCTCGAGCAAAGGATGAAGACGCGGCCGGGCCGCACCCGTGGCCGCGCTCGAGAAGCCGAGAAACCGGGAACGCAGGGGCGACGAATCACGGACTCGTCGATGTTCCCGTCCTGTTTTCTCGAGATCTGGTGGGGCCGATGGGGCTCGCCACGAGATCGAGGGACACCACCGGCGGGCGCGGCCGAGGAGGCTCCGCCGGCGTATACGATTTCGTGCCACGACGGGACGGAACGCAACCGGGGCGAGGGTGGGCGCCGGGGTCAGCGGCCGCCGGTCGTCACGGTCTCGAGGGTGGCGCGGGCGGTGCCGATCATGGTGCCGACGGAGGCCTCGACCGGGAGCCACAGGTCGCGATCGGGCAGGCGGGCGAGGCGCACCTCGAGGTCGCGGTTCTCGGCCATGTAGCGCACGGAGCGGTGCCCCTCGCGATGGCCGGCGATCGGCACCCAGCGGGCGGAACAGACCACGGTCGGGCCGCGCATGCCGGTCGGCGCGGTCTCCACGACGGTCTTCGGCGCGAGGCGGACGTCCCAGCGGCTCCAGCCGTCGAAGATCGGCAGGGTGCGGTCGCAGACCGCCGAGGCCGGTGTGGCGCCGGGGATCAGGGCGGCGGAGAGCGGATCGATCACGCCGCGCCGGTGTTCGGCCTCGACCGGCACGATGTCCTCGCCGACCTTGGCCGGGGGCTCGACCACGAGCCGGCCGACGCGGCCGCCGGAGAGCGCCATGGCGACGTCGAAGGGGGTGTCGCCGTTGCGTTCGATCAGGCGATAGGCGCGCGGGTGGGGGCGCCCGCCGACGAGCCGGCCCTGGGCCGCGACCTTGCCGGAGGCGGCGGCGAAGATCCCGGCGATGCCGACGGTGCGCCATTCGACGTCGACGTCGTAGCGGCCGCCGCGATCGTCGATCGAGAGGTCGGCGCGGGCGATCGGCAGGCCGGCCACGGTGAGGCCGTAATGGAGAGCCGCCGGGGGCAACGCCGCCTCGGCGGCGAGCCCCGGGCCGGCGGGGGCGAGGAGAGCCAGAGCGAGGGGCGCGGCGAGCGCCGGGGCGGCGAGGGGGAAGCGGGACATCCGTGAACCTTCGAAACGGGGGAGTGCCCCTCCATGACGAGGGGAAGAGGCGATTTCGCGGCGAGCGCGGGCGCGGCGGCGAAGAAGGCGGCGAAGAAGGCGGCGACGAGGCTTGACGCCCCCGCCTCCCGTCACTATAGGAGAGCAACTTTTTCCGACACCTCGTGAGACGTGGAACCCGGCTCCTCTCTTCGGAACCGGCCTCGAGAAGGATATGACATCATGGCTCGTCGCTGTGAATTGACCGGCAAGGCCGTGCTGACCGGCAACAACGTCAGCCACGCCAACAACCGTACTCGTCGGCGCTTTCTGCCCAACCTCGTCTCGGTGACGCTGCTCTCCGAGGCTCTGGGCGAAGGCGTGCGCCTCCGCATCTCGGCCCACGCGCTGCGTTCGGTCGAGCATCGCGGCGGTATCGACGCATTCCTCGCCAAGGCGGCCGAGCTCGAGCTGAGCCCGCGCGCCCGCGTGCTGAAGCGCGAGATCGCCAAGGCGCAGGCCGCCAAGGCGGCCGCGTGAACGATCGCGACACCTCGGTCCTCGTGACCGCAGGCGCCGCCCCCGGGATCCCGGCGGGCGGCGTTCCGCGTTCGGCCTGGGTCACGGCGATCGCGGCGATGGTGGCCGTGGTCGTCTCGTCGAACATCCTGGTCCAATATCCGGTCCAGGCGACGATCGGCGGGCTCGATCTGGCGGATCTCCTCACCTGGGGCGCCTTCACCTATCCGGCCGCCTTCCTGGTCACCGATCTCACCAACCGCCGCTTCGGCGTCGCGGTGGCGCGTCGGGTGATCGTGGTCGGCTTCCTGATGGCGGTGGTGCTGTCGGTGGCGCTGGCGACCCCGCGCATCGCGATCGCCTCGGCGACCGCCTTCCTGGTCGGGCAGTTGCTGGACGTGACGGTGTTCGACCGGCTGCGCCGCTCGGGCTGGTGGAAGGCGCCGTTCGTCGGCTCGCTGCTCGGCTCGGCGACGGACACGACGGTGTTCTTCTCGCTCGCCTTCGCCGGCATCTTCGGCTTCCTCGGCGACGCCGATCCGTTCTCGGCGGAGAGCGCGACGCTGCTCGGCACCGCCGGTGTCGAGGCGGCGCGCTGGGTCTCCTGGGCGCTCGCCGACTTCTCGGTGAAGCTCGCCTTCGCCGCGCTGTTCCTGGTGCCCTACCGGCTGGTGATGAACCTGCTGTGGCCGATCCCGGATCGGATGGCGACCGCCGCCTGAGGCGATCGGATCCCACGACGTGAAATCGAAAGAGGCCCCGGAGCGATCCGGGGCCTCTTTCGTTTTTCATCGAACTCGGTGATCGGGAGCGGCGTGGCGCCGTCCCGGTCCCCTCAGCGCTTCTTGGTGGGGATCGAGGCGGTGGTGTCCTCGGCGGTCTGGGTGCCCTTCACGGTGAAGGAATGGGCATAGACCTGGAGCAGGCCGACGGGCGTGCCGACCACGACCTTGTAGGGGATCATCATGCGGGCGTCGCCGGCGGGCACGAACCAGATCGAGAATTCGAGATTGCGCTCGAACTTCTCCTCGGCCGGCGACAGCGGGCGATAGCCGGCGATCGGGCGATAGGCGACGGCGCAGACGAGCGCCGGGCCGGAATAGCCCTGCTTGCCCTGGACCTCCATGCGCGCGCCGTAGGTCATGCGCAGGTCGTAGCGGACGCGGCCGTCGAAGACCTTGGCGGTGTGGTCGCAATTGGCCTGGGCCATCGCGTCCTGACCCGGGGCGAGCGGCAGGACGAAGGCGGCGAGCGGATCGATCACCCCCTTCTTGTGCTCGGGCAGGAGCGGGATGCGGCGATCCCAGCCGGGGAAGTGCAGCTCGGTCGCCGAGACCGCCTTGACGTTGGCGCCGGCGAAGTCGATGTCGACCCGATTGGGTTCGGCGCCGCCCTCGATCCGGAGCGCGTAGTCCTTGGAGAGCATGGCCTTGGGGCCGGCGCGGCCGGAGGCGCTGGCCGAGGCGGTGCGATTGGCGACGATGGTGGCGAGGCCGCGCACCTGGGCGTCGACGGCGGCGCGCCAGTCGCCGTTCGAGGCGGCGTCGAAGGTCAGGGTTCCCGAACCGACCGGAAAGCCGGCGAGCGTCGCGGCGTAGGTCGCCTCGACCGTGGTCTCGGCCGCGGCGGGCAGGGCGGCGGCGCAGGCGAGGAACAGGGTCGCGCCGGCCGCGGCCGTCCCGGCGAGGGTCTCACGACGGGCAAACATCCTAAACACCTCCGGTTCCCGAGCGGGGAAACGTACTTCACGCTGATCGATCGACGCGGTCCGACGGGGATCGCGTTCGCCCCCATTTGTGGCGGGGTAACCTTATCGAAGCGTTAATCGGATCACGTTTTCGCCGAGGAGTCGACGAGCCGGAAGCGCAGCAGCAGCGTGCGTTGCAGCCAGAAGAAGTTGTCGTCGGAGACGAGCGTGATCAGGGTCGCGCCGTCGGTGTCGACGTCGACCGCGAGGCCCTCCATGTTGTCGATCTCGTCGCCGCCGGTGCTCTCGTAGACGAGGTCGCCGGTGACGACCCGTCCAGGGACGAGATCGGCCCGCGCGACACGGACGAGGCGCATGGCGAGGGCGCCGTACCAGGCGAGCCGGCGCTGGAGGACGAGGAGATCGCCGGAGGGCAGGAAGGCGGCGTCGGTGACCGCGAAGCTGTCGCTGGTGGCGAGGCGGAAGCGGCCGGGCGCGGAGCCGCCGAGGATCCAGCCGGGATTGGTCTCGGCACCGGGGCCGGGCGTCTCGGCGATCAGCACCAGGGGGGCGCCGGAGAGCGTGTCGGCGATCGCCTCGAGCCCTTCGTTGGTGGGCAGCGCGCCGATCTCGACGGGAATGGTGATGGCGCGGCCGGGCGCGCGGACGAGATCCTCGACCGGGCCGGTGGCGCGATAGGCGACGACGCGGTGGCGCCGCTCGAAGCCGACCCGGGCCTCCCAGCCGTCGCCGACGGGGCGCAGCGTCAGGCTCTCGGCGTCGCGGGAATATTTGCCGCGAAAGGGGCGGCGGGCCTCGTCGAGAAGCGGAGCGACGATCGCGTCGGTCACGGCGGTCGGGCGGCCGGCCGCGTCGGCGGCGAGGCGGGCAGTGAACCACGAGCCCTCGTCGGAGATGGCGAGGAGGCGGCGGCCGTGATCGAGGGTGCGCAGGCCGGAGAGGCCGCCGAAGGCGCGATCGCGGCTCTTCAGGACGAGACCGCCGACGAAGTCGAGCCCGCCGAAGCGCCGGCGCTCGGGCTCGGACGGGCGAAAGGCCGCGATCGGGCGCGCCTCGACGGTCAGTCCGCGCGGCGCGGTGAAGGCGGCCTCGACCTCGGTGGTGCCGGGCATGAGGCTCGGCGCCACGCCGACGACCAGCGCGACACACACCGCCGCGGCGGCGAGGCCCCAGCGGATCAGGCCCATCGACGACGCGGAGCCGGCCGGCGGCCGGCGGCGGGTTCGCCGCGGGCGTTCTCGTCGAAGAGGGAGGCGAGTTGGTCGGTCATGGCCCCTGCCAGTTCCTCGGCGTCGACGATGGTCACGGCGCGCTTGTAGTAGCGGGTGACGTCGTGGCCGATGCCGATGGCGATCAGTTCCACCGGCGACCGCGTCTCGATGTCCTCGATGACCCGGCGCAGGTGGCGCTCCAGATAATTGCCGGGGTTGACCGAGAGGGTCGAGTCGTCGACCGGCGCGCCGTCGGAGATCATCATCAGAATGCGGCGACTCTCCGACCGACCGAGCAGGCGCTGATGCGCCCAATCCAGAGCCTCGCCGTCGATGTTCTCCTTGAGGAGCCCCTCGCGCATCATCAGGCCGAGATTGCGGCGCGAGCGGCGCCAGGGCGCGTCGGCGGCCTTGTAGACGATGTGGCGCAGGTCGTTGAGGCGGCCGGGGGTCGCGGGCTTGCCGGCCTGGAGCCAGGCCTCGCGCGACTGTCCGCCCTTCCACGCCTTGGTGGTGAAGCCGAGGATCTCGACCTTGACGCCGCAACGCTCCAGCGTGCGGGCGAGAATGTCGACGCAGGTCGCCGCCACGGTGATCGGGCGGCCGCGCATCGAGCCGGAATTGTCGATGAGCAGCGTGACGATCGTGTCGCGGAAGTCGGTGTCCTTCTCGCGCTTGAACGAGAGCGGCGCCATCGGATCGATGACGACGCGCACGAGGCGGGAGGTGTCGAGCACGCCCTCCTCGAGGTCGAACATCCACGAGCGGTTCTGCTGGGCCATCAGCTTGCGCTGGAGGCGGTTGGCGAGGCGGGCGACGGCGCCCTGGAGCGGCGCCAGCTGCTTGTCGAGATAGGCGCGCAGGCGCTCGAGCTCGGGCACCTCGCAGAGCTCGTCGGCGTGGATCACCTCGTCGAAGCGGGTGGTGAAGACCTTGTAGTCGTCGATCGGGCGGCTGTTCTGCGGCTGCTCCGGGCGGCGCGCCTCGGAGGCGGCCTCGCTCTCGGTGCCGTCCTCCTCGGCGGTCTCGTCGGCGTAGCCGTCGGCGGCCTCGGCGTCGCCCTCTTCCTGCTCGTCGCCGGCGCTCTCGGAGGCGGTGGCCTCGGAACGGTCGGATCCGTCCTGGTTCTCCGGCTCGCCCGACTGTTCCTGGTCGTCGCCCTGGTTCTCGTCGGCGCCCTCGGCCTCCTCGCTCTCCTCCGGCTCGTCGCCGAGGTCCTCGGCCATGTCGAGGGCGGAGAGAATGTCGCGGACGACGTGGGCGAAGGCCTTCTGATCCTCGATCGTGCCCTCGAGCCGATCGAGGGCGGCCATCGCCTTTTGTTCGATCTGCGGACGCCAGAGATCGACGATGCGGGCGGCGGCGAGGGGCGGGGCCTGACGGGTCAGGCGTTCGCGCACCATCAGGGCGAGCGCGTCGGCGAGCGGCGCGTCGGCGCGGTCGGTGACGTCGGCGGCCTGCATCTTGGCGTAACGCGCCTCGAGCATCGCCGAGAGGTTGGCCTTGACACCCTCCATGCGGCGGGCGCCGATCGCCTCGCAGCGCGCCTGCTCGACCGCCTCCCAGACGGCGCGGGCATCCGCGCCCTCCGGCATGTAGTGACGGTGGACGGAGGCGTCGTGGACGGCGAGGCGCAGCGCCATCGAATCGGCCTGACCGCGCAACACGCGGGCCTCCTCGCGGGAGAGCTTGCGCGTCGGCTCGGGCAGGCGGGCGGTGTGGCCGGTGATGGCCGGGCGATCGGTGCCGAAGGCGACCTCGAGATCCGGCACGCGCGAAATCGCCCGCATACAGGCGGTCAGCGCCTGTTTGAAGGGCTCGTTCGGCGAAGGGGACTTGTCTTTGGGCGCCATCGGCGGTTCGCGGCCTCGTTCCTCAGCTCAGCACGACGTTGATCGCGCTCTCCGGCAGATCCTTGCCGAAGCAGCGCTGGTAGAACTCGGCGACCTTCGGGCGCTCGGTCTCGTCGCACTTGTTGAGGAAGGTGACGCGCAGCGCGAAACCGACGTCGCCGAAGATCTCGGCGTTCTCCGCCCAGGTGATGACCGTGCGCGGGCTCATCACGGTGGAGAGTTCGCCGGAGACGAAGGCGTTGCGGGTCATGTCGGCGACGCGGACCATCTTGGAGACGATGTCGCGGCCGGCGTCGTTGCGGTAGTGCTGCGCCTTGGAGAGGACGATGCCGACCTCCTCGTCGTGCGGCAGATAGTTCAGCGTGGTGACGATCGACCAGCGGTCCATCTGCGCCTGATTGATCTGCTGCGTGCCGTGGTAGAGGCCGGAGGTGTCGCCGAGGCCGATCGTGTTCGCCGTGGCGAAGAGGCGGAAGGCCGGGTGCGGCTTGATCACGCGGTTCTGGTCGAGCAGCGTCAGGCGGCCGGAGCTCTCCAGCACGCGCTGGATGACGAACATCACGTCCGGGCGGCCGGCGTCGTATTCGTCGAAGACCAGGGCGACGTTGTTCTGATAGGCCCAGGGCAGGATGCCGTCGCGGAATTCGGTCACCTGCATGCCGTCGCGCACGACGATGGCGTCCTTGCCGATCAGGTCGATGCGCGAGATGTGGCTGTCGAGGTTGACGCGCACGCAGGGCCAGTTGAGGCGGGCGGCGACCTGCTCGATGTGGGTCGACTTGCCGGTGCCGTGGAAGCCGGTGACCATCACGCGTCGGTTGCGGGCGAAGCCGGCGAGAATCGCGAGGGTCGTGTCGCGATCGAACAGATAGTCCGGATCGAGATCGGGGACGTATTCGTTCGGCTCTTTGTAGGCGGGAACCCTCAGATCGCTTTCGAAACCGAAAGTGTCGCGAACGGAAACGGTGGTGTCGGGCAGGCCGGCGGTCTTCTCGGGGTCGCTCATCATTCCTCCGTCCCGGCGGTCATCCCTGCGCCTCGGGCGGAGAGGTCTGGTCGCGGTCGCCACCGGGGGGTCGTCGTTGCGGTCGGTCGGCACTCTAGCCGGGTGGACGCGCGCGCACCAGTCATGCCGTCGTCATCGTCCGCGCGTGGCGCGAGACGAATGGCACCCATGCGCGAGACGCGTTCCGCGGGAAGGCCGGGCGGGGGTCAGCACAGGCCGGCGGTCCGCAGCAGCTTGTGGGCCTGGATGATCTCCTGGAGGCGGGCCTCCTGGGAGCGGTCGCCGCCGTTGGCGTCGGGGTGGTGGCGCTTGACCAGATCCTTGTAGCGGGCGCGAATTTCCTCGGCGGCCGCGGTCTCGGGCAGACCGAGGGTCTCGAGCGCCTTCTTCTCCAGGGGCTTGGCGCGCCGGGCCGGCTGCGGCCGGGCCACGTGCGGGCGGCCACGGCCGAACTGCAGGCGCGGATCGCCGGAGCGGCGCGACCAGTTCTTCGGGATCTCGAAGTCGTCGCTCCGCGCGCGGGCGCGACCGGCCTGCGAATCGGGATTGACCCCCATGTTCCAGGTGGGACGGTGGCCGATGCCGGCGTCCTTCTGGAAATCGGCGACGGCCTCCTCGGGCATGCCGGAGAAGTAGTTGTAGGACTTGTTGTAGAGGCGGACGTGGTCGAGGCAGAATCGGTGATACTGCCCCTCGCGGTCGCGGCCCTTCGGCGCGCGATGGGTGGCGGCGGCGTCGCAGCCTTCCCATTCGCACGGCGGCAGGGACCGACGCGCCACGCGCTCGGGGTCGGGCCGGATGCGTATGTGTTCGAAGAGGTCGAAGTCCAGGGTCATCGAGCGATCATGGGGTTTCGGGCGGACGGCTTCAAGATCGAACGCGACGACGTGAAGGGACGGCGCGCGCGGATCGGTTCCGATCAGAGCGCCACAGGGTTAACATGAGGTCGACGCCACCGACACCGGATTTCGCCATGACCTATCGCCAGCGCATGATCGACAAACTCACCGCCGCCTTCTCCCCGACTTTTCTCGACGTCGTCGACGAATCGGAGAGCCATCACGGCCACAGCGGCCACCATCACGACGGCGAGACGCATTTTCTGGTCCGGATCGTCGCCCCGGCCTTCGCCGGCGTGTCGCGGGTGCAGCGCCATCGGATGATCCACGAGGTGGTCAAGGACGAGCTGGCGGAGCGGGTGCACGCGCTCTCGATCGAAGCCGATCCGGTGTGATATCCGAAGGGAATGCTCGCCAAAGTTGTTGATGCAACCGTGTTCTTCCGAGGCGTTAATTCTCTGTTCGGGGATCCCGGATAATACTGAGGGCTCCTCGATCCTGGTGATCGTGAGAGACAAAAGATGGTCCCGCAACCCCCGGCCTCATCGATGCTCGCGATCGACATCCACACGTTGCTTCTGGTGTCGACCCTGATCCTCGGATCGATGGGGCTGTTGTTCCTCGTCAGCTGGTGGGACGACCGGACCGCGCGCGAGCGGCTCGATTGGGGCCTCGGTTTTCTGATCCTGGTGCCCGGCGTGGTGCTGCTGTCGCTGCGCGATCGGATCGGCGACGTGTGGTCGATCGCGATCGCGAACGCGATCATTCTGGCGAGCTACGGGCTGCTCTATACCGGCGCACGGCGGTTCTGCGGCCGCAAGCCGGGCTGGGGCGTCGCGCTGTGCGGGGCGGGGCTGTGGCTGTTCCTGTGCCGGTGGCCGATGTTCATGGAGCGATTCGACCTGCGGGTGATCGCGGCTTCGGTGCTCTGCGCGGCCTATTGCGCGATGGTGGCGCGGACGCTGCAGCGGGACGCGGGCGGCGAGCGGCTGCCGTCGCGGGGCCGGGCGATCGCCGCCTTCGCCACCGTCGGGGCGATCCTGACGCTGCGCGGCATTCTCATGATGATCGCGCCGGTGGAGTTGCGCGGCCTCGCCTCGATCGAATCGAGCTGGGTCACCTGGCTCGGGCTGGGCGTGCTGGTGGTCGGGTTGATCTGCGCCCATTTCCTCCTGGCGATGTCGTCGGAGCGCTCCAACATGCACCATCGGCGGGCGGCGGAACGCGACGATCTCACCGGCGCGCTGTCGCGGCGGGCCTTCGTGACCCGGGCGCGCGAGCGGTTGGAGCGGGCGCCGGACGCGGGCACGCTGATGTTCTTCGACATCGATCATTTCAAGGCGATCAACGACACCCATGGTCACGCGCTCGGCGACGAGGTGCTGATCGCCTTCGCCCGGCTGGTCGAGGAGGGGCTGGGGCCGGAGGATCTCTTCGCGCGCTGGGGCGGCGAGGAATTCGTGCTGTTCCTGGCCGATCGGGACTTCGTCGCCGGCCGGCGGGTGGCGGAGGAGATCCGTCGCGCCTTCGCCCGCCTCGCGATCGGCGAGGACGAGCGGCCGCTCGGGGTGACCGTCAGCGTCGGGTTGGCGGCGCCGGCCCTCACCGGGCCGGATCTCGATCATCTGATCGCCTGCGCCGATGCCGGCGTCTACGCCGCCAAGCGGGCCGGGCGCGACCGGGTCGAGGCTGTCGGCGCGCCGACGCTGGCGACATCGTCCGCCTGAGGACGGGGCGTCGCCGTCGGTCCCTCGAGGGCGGCCCTCGAGGTCAGGCCTCGAGCTTTTCCTCGAGGAAGGCGCGAACCTGATCGGGCACGACGTCGTCGGCGACGAAGGCCTCGCCGATGCCGCGCGTCAGAATGAAGGTCAGCCGGCCGCGTTTGACCTTCTTGTCCTGGAAGATCGAGCGCATCAGATCGTCGGCGGTGCCGATGTCGCCGGGGACGTCGGAGATCGCCGTCGGAAGGCCCGCGCTCGCGAGATGGGCGCGGACCCGGTCGGCGTCGTCGAGCGAGGCGAGGTTCAGCCGGGCGGAGAATTCGTGCGCCAGGACCATGCCGATCGCCACCGCCTCGCCGTGGACGAGGCGCTCGGCGTCGTAGCCGCAGGCGGTCTCGAGCGCATGGCCGAAGGTGTGGCCGAGATTGAGGAGCGCGCGGACGCCGGCCTCCTTCTCGTCGACGCGCACCACGCCGGCCTTGGCGCGGCAGGCGCTGGCGATGGCGCCGATGCGGGCGGGGCCCCCGGCGAAGATCTCGGCGCGGTTCGCCTCCAGCCAATCGAAGAAGGCGGCGTCGTCGATCAGACCGTATTTCACCACCTCGGCGTAGCCGGCGCGCAGATGGCGCGGATCGAGCGTGTCGAGGGCGGAGGTGTCGGCGAGCACCAGCGCGGGCTGGTGGAACAGGCCGACGAGATTCTTGCCGTGGCGGGTGTTGATGCCGGTCTTGCCGCCGACCGAGCTGTCGACCTGGGCGAGCAGCGTGGTCGGCATCTGCACGAAGCGCATGCCGCGCCGGACGATGCCGGCGGCGAAGCCGACGAGGTCGCCGATGACGCCGCCGCCGAGCGCGATCAGGAGATCGCCGCGCTCGAGGCGGGCGGAGAGCACGCCGTCGACGACGCTCTCCAGGATCTCGAAGCTCTTGGAGCCCTCGCCGGGCGTGACGACGATCGAGGAGAAGGCGAGGCCGGCGTCGGTGAGCGAGGCGGCGAGCGTCTCGAGGTGGCGCTCGGCGACGGTCTCGTCGGTGATCACCGCGTAGCGGGCGCCGGGGAAACGGCGGGCCAGTTCGGCGCCGGCGTTCGCCAGCAGGGCCGGGCCGATCAGGATCTCGTAGGAGCGGTCGGCGAGGTCGACGGGCACCACGGTGGGTGCGGTGGCGGTCGCGGTCATGACGGGTCTCCGGCTGCGGTCGTGCCCGCGAAATGCTCGGCGAGAGCGGCGAGGATCTCCTCGGTCATCACGTCCTTGGAGGCCTCGCGCGAACGTACGGTGACGTCGGCCAGGGCGTAGACCGGATAGCGCTCGGCGACGAGGCGGCGCAGCGTGCCTTCCGGATCGGGCGTGGCGAGGAGGGGGCGTGTCGGCTTGTGGCGGATGCGCTGGAACAGGACGGCGGGATCGGCCTCGATCCACACGGAGACGGCGGCGGCGGCGATGGCGGCGCGGGTCTCGGCGTTCATGAAGGCGCCGCCGCCGGTCGCCAGCACCTGGGGGCCCTGGCCGAGCAGGCGGGCGACGACCCGGCGTTCGCCGTCGCGGAAATGGGCCTCGCCGTGGCGGGTGAAGATCTCGGCGACGGTGAGGGCGGCCGCCTTCTCGATCTCGTGGTCGAGATCGGCGAAGGGCAGCTCGAGGCGGGCGGCGACGCGGCGGCCGAGCGTGGTCTTGCCGGCGCCCATCATGCCGACGAAGACGAGCGAACGGCTGCCGAGTTCGGCTCGAATCCGGGCGATGGTGGCGGCGTCGACACGCCGAATCTCGTGGCTCATGGTTCTCCCGCGCGGGCCTCGAGCCCACGCGCCCGGGGCTCGCGTTTCCTCTCGGGAGCTTTGGGCCGAAGCATGGGCTCCCGTCAAGCGCGGAGACGCTCGAAGGGTTGCGCGGCGAGGCGGGTTCGGGAACTCTGCCGGCGATCGGCCGACCGAGGTGGGCCGTGATTCGCGAAGGAGGATCGAAGTCATGCCGACCCTGACCCGGGTTTTCGTCGGGCTGGTGATCCTGGCCGGCCTGAGCGGGGCGGCGGTGTGGTCGCTCGCCACCTTCGTCGAGCCGCATCCGCGCGAGATGGTCATCAAGGTGCCGCAGGAGCGCCTCGAGGCCAAGTGAGGCGGAGAGGGCGACGATGAGCGACGCGCATCTCCTCGAGAGTTTTCTGGAAATGATGGCGGTGGAACGCGGCGCGGCGGCGGCGACGCTCGACGCCTACGGCCGCGATCTCGGCGATTGGCTCGGCCATCTGGCGCGGCGTGGGCGCGGGGTGCTCGCGGCGACGGCCGAGGACGTCGCCGCGCACATGGGCGATCTGGTGGGGCGGGGCTTCGCGGCCTCGACCCAGGCGCGCCATCTCTCGGCACTGCGCCGCTTCCACGGATTTCTCTATGCCGAGGGGTTGCGGCCGGACGATCCGACCGGGACGATCGACGCGCCCAAGAAGCGGCAGGCGCTGCCCAAGGTCTTGAGCGAGGACGACGTCGAACGGCTGATCGAGACGGCGCGGGCGGATGCCTTCGAGGCGCGCGATCCCGAGCCGAGCCCGGCCGAGCGGGGGCGGGCGCTGCGGCTCTACGTGCTGCTCGAGACCGCCTATGCGACGGGTCTGCGCGTCTCCGAACTGGTCTCGCTGCCGGCGAGCGCGGCGCGCGGCGACGCGCCGTTCCTGATGGTGCGCGGCAAGGGCGACAAGGAGCGGCTGGTGCCGCTGTCGGAGCGCGCGCGGACGGCGATGGTGGCGCATCTCGAAGTCTGCCGCGCCGCCGGACGCGGGGCCTCGAAGTGGCTGTTCCCGTCGTGGAGCGAGAGCGGGCACACGACGCGGCAGGCCTTCGCGCGCGATCTCAAGGCGCTCGCCGAGCGGATCGGGCTCGCGCCGGCTTCCGTCTCTCCACATGTGCTGCGTCACGCCTTCGCCAGTCACATCCTCGCGCATGGGGCGGATCTGCGCGTCGTCCAGCAGTTGCTCGGGCACGCCGACATCTCGACGACGCAGATCTACACCCATGTTCTCGACCAACGTCTGCGCGATCTCGTCGAGGCGCATCACCCGCTGGCGGCGGCGGACGCAGAGCCGGCCGGCGGCGGTTCGGCTTGACATTGCCGGGCGGGCGTGGCGATTTGCGCCCGTGGAACGACGCCGGTGGGAGCCGGCGCGAAGGCGCGCGTGCCCTCATGCGCCCGGATGCGAGGGGCTCGACGGATCGCCCTCCCGGGTCGCTCTTCGGCCCGCCCGTCTCCTCGACGGTCCCCCCTTCTCCCAGCGGACATCTCGGACATGCGCAGCTATCTCGAATTCGAAAAGCCGGTCGCCGATCTCGAGGGGCAGATCCAAGAGCTTCGCACGCTGGCCGAGAAGGGCGAGGCGGTCGACGTCCAGGACGAGATCGCCAAGCTCGAGGCCAAGGCGGCGCAGGCGCTCAACGACCTCTATCAGAAGCTGACGCCCTGGCAGAAGACGCAGGTGGCGCGCCATCCCGACCGGCCGCACTTCACCGACTACGTCGCGGCGCTGATCGAGGACTTCACGCCGCTCGCGGGCGACCGCGCCTTCGGCGAGGACGCGGCGATCGTCGGCGGGTTCGGGCGGTTCCGGGGGCAGCCGGTCTGCGTCATGGGTCACGAGAAGGGCTCGGACACGGCCTCGCGCCTCAAGCACAATTTCGGCATGGCCAAGCCCGAGGGCTACCGCAAGGCGGTGCGGCTGATGGAGACGGCGGAGCGCTTCGGCCTGCCGGTGATCAGCCTGGTCGACACCGCCGGCGCCTATCCGGGCATCGGCGCGGAGGAGCGCGGGCAGGCCGAGGCGATCGCGCGCTCGACCGACGCCTGTCTCGGTCTCGGCGTGCCCAACGTCTCGGTGATCATCGGCGAGGGCGGTTCGGGCGGAGCGATCGCCATCGCCGCGACCAACCGGGTCTACATGCTCGAGCATTCGATCTATTCGGTGATCTCGCCGGAGGGCGCGGCCTCGATCCTGTGGCGCGACAGCGCGCGGGCGCAGGACGCGGCGACGGGCATGAAGATCACCGCCCAGGATCTCCTCAAGTTCAAGGTGATCGACGGCATCGTCGGCGAGCCGGTCGGCGGCGCCCATCGCGAGAGCGAGAAGGTGATCGCGGCGGCGGGCGACGTGGTCGCTCAGGCGCTCGCCGATCTCGGCGAGATGACGCCCGACCAGCTGCGCGACGCCCGCCACGACAAGTTCCTGGCGATCGGCCGGGGCTTGTGATCGTCCCGTTTCGAGACGAAGATGAAAGCAGGCGTTCACCTTCGCGACGGGCCGTCGTCGGTAGGAACGCGGTTTTGCCGTAAAGTCGGTTTTGAGATAGACTTTATCGTCCATGTCGGGAAGCCGGCCGCGCCGACGAGGTTTCCGTCTCGGTAACCAAGTCGCAAGGTCGAAGACCTAATGTGACGAATGAAAGGGCCGTGGCTCGGATCTGTCGCCGAGCGCGGGAGAGTCGGGGTTCGATCCCGCGGGCGCGCCTCGTCGAGCGCGGCGCCCGGACGGGGGGACGGCGTCTGCATTCGGGTGGTTCGATGGCGATCAAGACGATGTTGCGGCTGTTCACGGCCATGTCGATCGGTTTACTCGTGGCCTCGTGCCAGGACGACATGCAGTCGGGACTGGGCACCGGGACCAAGCACCTGCGGCCCCTCAAGCCCGAGACCATCGCGCTGATGGACTCGAAGGGCATGCGCAAGGAGGATCCGATCCTCGTGCGGACCTTCAAGCAGGAGAACACGCTCGAGATCTGGAAGCGCGACAAGACCGGCCGCTTCGCGCTGCTCAAGAGCTATCCGATGTGTTCGTGGGGCGGCACGCTCGGGCCGAAGATTCGCGAAGGCGACAAGCAGTCGCCGGAGGGGTTCTACACGGTGACCCCGGCGCGCATGAATCCCAATTCGCAGTTCTTCCTCGCCTATGACGTCGGCTATCCCAACGCCTTCGATCGCGCCTGGGGGCGGACCGGCGCGGCGGTGATGGTGCACGGCAACTGCACCGGCTCGGCCGGCTGTTTCGTGATGACCGACGCCCAGGTCGAGGAGATCTACGGGCTCGCCCGCGAGGCCTTCAACGGCGGCCAGAAGTCGTTCCAGGTCCAGTCGTTCCCGTTCCACATGACGGCGGAGAACCTGGCCAAGAACCGCAAGAACCCCAATCTCGCCTTCTGGAAGCAGATCAAGAAGGGCTACGACCACTTCGAGGTGACGAAACTCGAGCCGAAGGTCGACGTCTGCGACAAGCACTACGTCTTCGACGCGCGCACCACCGATCCCAATTCCACCACCTTCAATCCGACCGGCGCCTGCCCGACCTACGACGTGGCGAGCGAGATCAAGACCGCCGTCGCCGAGAAGGAAGCCTCCGACGACAAGGCCTTCAAGGTCGCCGTCGCCGATCTCGAGGATCAGGCCCGTCGCGATCAGGACAAGGCGCGCCGGATCGAGGAGCGGGCCGTCGCCGACGCGCGCGAGAAGGCGAAGCCGCAGCCGGGCACGGAGATCGCCGCCTGGCTCGGCGCGCCAGCCGCGTCGCAGAGCGAGGTCGCCGACTTCTCGGTCGCCGGTCTGCCGATCGCCGCGCCGCTGCCCAAGCCCTCGCCGAAGAGCTTCACCGCGACCCAGGTGGCGGCGGCGGAAGCCGCGCCGGCCGCTCCGGCCTCGCCCGGTGGGATCACCGGCTCGCTGTTCTCCTTCGGCGCCCGCCGCGCCCCCGCCGATCCGGCGGCCGCCGCCGTCCAGCCGACGTCGGGCGACGACAAGCCGCTGTGGAAGAAGATCAATCCGTTCGGTGGCTGAGGCCGCCGCCGGGATCGCATCCGAGGCCGTCACGGGAGACCGTGGCGGCCTCTTTCGTTTCGAGGGACGAGACCGTGTCGGGCCTCCCGGGGGGCACACGCGGTGTCGGTTCAGATCCGCATCGAAGACAGGGCGATCGCTCGCCCCTCGAGCGGCCAAGGACCCCTGAGCATGGCGCCGGTGTCCTCACGTTCCATGGTCGCCGGAGTCCAGTCGAGCCGGTCGGGCGTGACGTGGACCTCGGCCTCTTCGATCGGCGTCCCGAGGGCGGCGGCGATCGCGGCGAGCGTCGGGATCGTCGGCGCGATCACGTCGTGGAGGATCAGCAGGGTCGGCGACGGCTCCTCGACGGCGACGACGGCATCGAGGTCGGCGAGATGGACGAGGGCGATCTCGGGGCTCTCGATCGCCTTCAGGAAGAACAGGGCGGGGTGATCGCAGATCGCGCAGAGGCGCGAGACCGGGGCGCGGCGCGCGAAGAGATCGACGATCAGGGCGACGTCGGCATCGTCGTCGAGGGAGAGGCGTCGGCGGGCGGCTCGGGTGCCGGCGGGGCGCAGCGGGCCGGAAAAGACGGTCTCGGTGATCTCGCGAAATCCGAAAGGCTCGTAGAGCGCCGGGGTCTCCGTGTAGAGCAGCAGGTGGGCGACGCGGGCGTCGGCCCAGGCGAGAGCACGGGTCGCAAGGTCGCGAAAGAGGCCGCGGCCGCGCCATTCCGGTCGCACCACGACGGATTGGACGCCGAGGGCCTTCACGGGCTCGCCGGCGAGCCACAGGGTCTGGTCGAAGAGGCTGACGTTGGCGACCAACGTGTCGCCGGACCACCATCCGAAGGCGACCACGGAGGGATCGTGGCCGAGGCGGTCGAGGGGGGTGACGTCGAGTTCGAATTCGTCGCGAACGAGGCGAGCCAGCTCGGCGCGGCCGTGCGCCGTGTGGGCGAAGTCGAAGCGGAACTCGAGGTCCGTCGCGCTCATCCGCGCCTCCTTCCTCCGGGGTCGACGGGCCGAGGGCGACCCCGCCCGAAACGAAAGGGCCGCCCGTCGTCGCGACGCGCGGCCCTTCGTTTCATCCTGCCGTCGGTGGCGCTCAGACGAAGGCGCCGTGGCAGTGCTTGTACTTCTTGCCCGAGCCGCAGGGGCAGGGCGCGTTGCGGGCGACCTGACCCCAGGTGGTGGGGTCGTTCGGGTCGACGGCGCGGCCGAGGGGGGCGTCGCCGGTGATCTGATCGCGCCCGGAGGAGGCGTCGAGGTGATGGGTCTCGAGGGCGGAGACCGCCTGTTCCTCCGGCGGCACCAGCTCGACCCGCATCATCTGCGAGGTCACCGCCCGGCGCAGGCCGGTCAGCAGCGCCTCGAAGAGGGTGAAGGCCTCGGTCTTGTACTCGTTCAGCGGATCGCGCTGGGCGTAGCCGCGGAAGCCGATCACCTGACGGAGATGGTCGAGGGTGACGAGATGCTCGCGCCAGAGATGATCGAGCGTCTGGAGCAGGATCGCCTTCTCGACATAGGTCATGGTCTCCGGGCCGAAGCGCTCGGCCTTGTCGGCCATGATCGCGTCGGCGGCGGCGGTGACGCGGTGGATCACCTCCTCCTCGGCGATGCCCTCCTCCTTGGCCCAGTCGGTGACGGCCAGTTCGATGCCGAGCACGTCGGCGATCTCGGTGTGGAGGCCCTCGACGTCCCACTGCTCGGGATAGGCGTTCTCGGGAATGTGCTTCTTGACGAGGTCGTGGATGACGTCGTGGCGCATCGCCTGGACGGTCTCGCCGACGTCCTCGCCGGTCATCAGGTCGACGCGCTGCTCGAACACCACCTTGCGCTGGTCGTTCATGACGTTGTCGAACTTGAGAATGTTCTTGCGGATGTCGAAGTTGCGCGCCTCGACCTTCTGCTGCGCCTTCTCGAGCGCCTTGTTGATCCAGGGATGGACGATCGCCTCGTCCTCCTTGAGACCGAGCTTCTGCAGCATGCCGTCCATGCGGTCGGTGCCGAAGATGCGCATCAGGTCGTCCTGGAGCGACAGGAAGAACTTGGAGTGACCCGGGTCGCCCTGGCGGCCGGAGCGGCCGCGCAGCTGGTTGTCGATGCGGCGGCTCTCGTGGCGTTCGGTGCCGAGCACGTAGAGGCCGCCGGCGGCGAGCGCCTTGGCCTTCAGCTCGGCGACGGAGGCGCGGATCGCCTGCGCGGCGGCGGCGCGGCCGGGGGCCTCGAGGTCGTCGCCCAGTTCGTAGCGGATGCGCATGTCGGCATTGCCGCCGAGCTGAATGTCGGTGCCGCGACCGGCCATGTTGGTGGCGATGGTGATGGCGCTCGGCAGACCGGCCTGCGACACGATCACCGCTTCCTGCTCGTGATAGCGGGCGTTCAGAACGGTGAAGACCTTGGCGCCGTCGGCCCCCTTGTAGAGGGTGGCGAGGGCGGAGGGGTCGGTCAGGTCGATCTGGTGGAAGCCTTCCTTCTTCAACTCGTCGGCGAGATGCTCGGACTTCTCGATCGAGGTGGTGCCGACCAGGATCGGCTGGCCGCGCTCGTGGCAGTCGCGGATCAGGCGGATGATGGCGCGGAGCTTCTCGGCCTCGGTGCGATAGACCTCGTCGTCCTCGTCGAGGCGGGAGATCGGCATGTTGGTCGGGATCTCGAGCACCTCGAGGCCGTAGATGTCGAGGAACTCGTCGGCCTCCGTCAGCGCCGTGCCGGTCATGCCGGCGAGCTTCTCGTACATGCGGAAATAGTTCTGGAAGGTGATCGAGGCGAGGGTCTGGTTCTCGGGCTGGATCTGGACCTTCTCCTTGGCCTCGAGGGCCTGATGGAGACCTTCCGAATAGCGGCGGCCGGGCATCATGCGGCCGGTGAACTCGTCGATGATGACGACCTCGCCGTTCTTGACGATGTAGTCCTTGTCGCGCTGGAACAGGGTGTGGGCCCGCAGCGCCTGATTGACGTGATGGACGACCGTCACGTTCTCGATGTCGTAGAGATTGTCGCCCTTCAGCATGCCGGCGGCGCGCAGCGCCTGTTCCATCTTCTCCATGCCGACTTCGGTGAAGGAGGTGGTGCGCTGCTTCTCGTCGATCTCGTAGTCGATCTTGTTCTGCATCGCCGGGATGAAGCGGTCGATGGTGTTGTAGAGATCGGAGCGATCGTCGAGCGGGCCGGAGATGATCAGCGGCGTGCGCGCCTCGTCGATCAGGATACTGTCCACTTCGTCGACGATGGCGTAGGCGTGACCGCGCTGAACCATCTGGTCGAAGTCGTACTTCATGTTGTCGCGCAGATAGTCGAAGCCCAACTCGTTGTTGGTGCCGTAGGTCACGTCGCAGGCGTAGGCCGCCTTGCGCTCCTCGTCGGAGAGGCCGTGCACGATGATGCCGGTGGTGAGGCCGAGGAAGCCGTAGATCTGGGCCATCCACTCGGCGTCGCGCTTGGCGAGATAGTCGTTGACGGTGACGACGTGGACGCCCTTGCCGGGAAGGGCGTTCAGATAGACCGCGAGGGTGGCGACGAGGGTCTTGCCTTCGCCGGTCTTCATCTCGGAGATCTTGCCCTCGTGGAGGACCATGCCGCCGATCATCTGGACGTCGTAGTGACGCTGGCCGATGACGCGCTTGGCCGCCTCGCGGACGGTGGCGAAGGCGGGCACGAGGAGATCGTCGAGATCGGTGCCGTTCGCCAGCTGCTCGCGGAATTGGCGGGTGCGGTCGCGCAGGGCCTCGTCGGAAAGGGCCGCGACCTCCGGCTCGAGGGCGGCGATCGCGTCGACGCGCGGGCGGTAGGCCTTGATCTTGCGATCGTTGGCGGTGCCGAAGAGCTTCTTGGCGAGAGTTCCGAGGCCGATCATGGAGGCCCTTCCTCGAGGTCGTGGCTGGGTATGGCCGGACGTCGCGGGCGCGACGTTCGAAAGGCGGAGACTTCCCTCGCGGGAGGCGTATGACGAGCCGCGGGCCGGTCGCGCGGACGGCCCGATCCTCCCGATCAACCCGCCGATTGCGACGATGCGATGACGCGGGCCGCGCGGGGAGGGGGCGAGAGGGTCGAGCGCACGACCCGAACCGCGCCCGCGCCTTTCGGGCGCGCGCGGTTCGCTTGAGATAAGAGGGGGTCCGGCGGTTGTCAACGGCGAGCGGGCGCGCCAATCTTCCGGCGAATCGCCGGCCGTCGGGCCGTGACGCGGGGGAGACGTCATACGTTCGCCACATCCGCCGCAGCATCTCGATCGCCACGCTCGCCGGGTCGTTCCGGCGACGGCCGATGGAAGTCCCGTCCTCGCGGCCTTTCGCCGCCCTCACTCAGGAACCCGTCACCCATGAACGGACACCGCAGTCACCGCACCTTCGTGCTCGCCCTTCTCGCCGGTCTCGCCCTCACCGGGGCGGCGCGTGCGGAGGACACGGTCTTCGCCCGGATCGACGGCCAGCCGATCACCCAGACCGACGTGGCCGCGATGACCGCGACGCTCGGTCCGCAGCTCGCCCAGCTGCCGGAGTCGGCGCGTCTGAAGGCGGTGGTCGACCGGATCGTCGACATGCGCGTGATCGCCGCGGCCGCCGCCAAGGACGGCATCGAGCAGAGCCCGAGCTACAAGGCCCGGATGGAGCAGATCCGCACCCAGCTGCTCGTCTCCGAATTCGTCAAGACCCAGGTCGAGGCGGCGGTGACGCCGGAGATGGTCAAGGCGCGCTACGACAAGGACGCCGCCGGCTACGAGCCGCCGGAGGAGATGCACGCCCGTCACATTCTGGTGAAGACCGAGGACGAGGCCAAGGCGATCCTCGCCGATCTCGCCAAGGGCGGCGACTTCGCCAAGATCGCCGAGGAGAAGTCGCAGGATCCGGGCTCGGCCAAGAACGGCGGCGACCTCGGCTTCTTCGCGGCCGGCGACATGGTGCCGGAATTCGAGAAGGCGGCGGAAGCGCTCAAGCCGGGCGAATTCACCAAGGTGCCGGTGAAGACCCAGTTCGGCTGGCACGTCATCAAGCTCGAGGAGAAGCGCAAGCAGCCGATCCCGAGCCTCGATCAGGTCAAGGATCAGGTCCGTCAGGCGGTGGTCGGCGAGCTCTTCACCCAGAAGCTCGAGGCGCTGAAGAAGGCGGCCAAGATCGAGGTCGACGAGGCCGCGATCGCCGCCGCGCAGAAGCCGGCCGCCCCGGCGACCCCGGCTCCGGCCGCGCCCGCCCCGGCGAAGTGATCGACGCGCGACGGTTCGCCGTCGCGCTCGCCCCGTTCCCAGCCGTCTCGGCCCGGTTCCCCATGGGGGAGCCGGGCCGTTTCGTCATGTGGGGGTGTGTCGTGGCGCCTCGCGCGGGTCGAGGAGGCTCGCGATCAGGACGGGGATGTCGGCCTCGTCGAGGCGGCCGGTGAGCAGGCGGAACCAGTTCAGCGCCGCGACATATTCGCGGAGCGCGGCGGCGCGGGCGGGGGTCTCGATCTCGCCACGGGCGACGGCGCGGTCGAAGATCGGGGTCAGCGGGAAATCCGGATCGCCGAGCGGCGCGGCCATCGCCGCCTTGGCGGCGTCGTCGCTCTGGGCCTCGGTGATGATCGCGGCATAGGCGGGACCGGCCGGCCCCTCGCGCCAGAAGCGCCAGAGATCGCGCAACAGGATGGTCAGATCCTCGGCGAGGCTGCCGGTGTCGGGGCGCGACAGCGCGTCGACCTTGCGACGGTCGTAGACCTCGAGCATCAGCGCGGTGCGGGTCGGCCACCAGCGATAGATCGTCGGCTTGCCGGCGCCGGCGCGCCGGGCGACCGCCTCGAAGGTGAGGCCGGCGGGGCCCTTCTCGGTCAGCAGGGCCTCGGCCGCGTCGAGAATGGCGCGGTGGGCGGCGCCGCTGCGATGGGGGCCGGCGGAGCGGCGATGCGGCGCGGAGGTCTCCGTGTCGGGGGCGTCGTCGGTCCCCGGATCGGTCACGGCATCGGTCATGGTCGCTCTCCTCGGCGCGCGTCGTTCGGTGAGACCCTAACATCCCTCTTGACGAAACGAAACGGATCGTACAGTTTATTGAAACGAAACGGACCGTTTTTATTCTCCTCGTCCTCGAGCTCGAAAGGGTGTCGCCATGCGTTCCTCGCCCGCTTCCGCCTCCGCCTCCGCCTCCGTCTTCCGCCTCTCCTCGCGTCTGCGTTTCGCGCTCTGCGTGATGGTCGGCGCCTATCCGCTGATCACGCTGCTGCTGGCGGCGACGGCGCCGGTCACCGGCGATTGGCCGCTGGCGCTCAGGACCCTGGTGATCGTCCCGATCATGGTCTCGGGGATGGTCTTCGCGATCATTCCGCTGGTCCAGCGTTGGGCCGGGCGATGGATCGCCGCCGGGGCGGCTCGCGTCGAGAACGCTTGACGGGGGGCGCGGGACGGATAAACCGAGCGACGACCGTTCCTCACCCAGGATGACCGATCCATGTCGCACGCCGTCTCGCCGCTCGCGCCCAAGACCCAGCCGCTCCTTCCGGCGATCGCGGGTGTCCGCTTCGCCACCGCCGAGGCCGGGATCAAGTACAAGAACCGTACCGACGTGCTGCTCGCGATCTTCGACGAGGGCACCACGGTGGCCGGCGTCTTCACCACCTCCAAGTGCCCGTCGGCGCCGGTCGACTGGTGCCGTGCCCATCTCGCCGGCGGTTCGGCGCGGGCGCTGGTGGTCAATTCCGGCAATGCCAACGCCTTCACCGGCAAGAAGGGTATCGAGACGGTCCGCGTCACCGCCGACATCGCGGCGGCGGCGGTCGGCTGCGCGCCCACGGCGGTGTTCCTCGCCTCGACCGGCGTGATCGGCGAGCCGCTCGATCCGCAGAAGTTCCAGGGCGTGCTCGAGGAGACCGCCGCCCGGGTCGCGGCCGAGCCCTATCTCGACGCGGCGAAGGCGATCATGACCACCGACACCTTCCCCAAGGTGGCGACGCGGACGATCACGCTCGACGGCGTGACGGTCGCGATCAACGGCATCGCCAAGGGCGCCGGCATGATCGCGCCGGACATGGCGACGATGCTCTCCTTCCTCTTCACCGATCTGCCGATCGCCCCGACGGTGCTCCAGGGCCTCGTCTCGCGCGGCGTCGTCGACAGCTACAATGCGCTGACCATCGACGGCGACACCTCGACCTCCGACACGGTGCTCGCCTTCGCCACCGGCCGGGCCGCCGATCGCGGTCTGGCGCCGATCACCTCGGATGGGGATCCGCGTCTCGGCGCGGTCGCCGAGGCGCTGGACGCGGTGATGCTCGATCTCGCCCGTCTGGTGGCGCGCGACGGCGAGGGTGCTCGCAAATTCGTCTCGGTCACGGTGGAGGGCGCGGTCTCCAAGGCGTCGGCGCGGCGGATCGCGCTGTCGATCGCCAATTCGCCGCTTGTGAAGACGGCGATCGCCGGCGAGGACGCCAATTGGGGCCGCGTCGTCATGGCGGTCGGCAAGGCGGGCGAGCCGGCCGATCGCGATCGTCTGGCGATCTGGTTCGGCGACGTCCGGGTGGCGGTCGAGGGCGAGCGCGATCCGGCCTATTCGGAAGCGGCGGCGTCGGCGCACATGAAGAACGACGAGATCGCGATCCGGGTCGAGATCGGCCTCGGCGAGGGGCGCGACACGGTCTACACCTGCGACCTCACCAAGGAATACGTCGCGATCAACGGCGACTATCGGAGCTGAGCGGGATCATGAAGCCGATCGTCCTGGTCGCCGCGGTGGCGTTGATCGACGCCGACGGGCGCATCCTGCTGGCCCAGCGCCCGGAGGGCAAGTCCATGGCCGGCCTCTGGGAATTTCCCGGAGGCAAGGTCGAGGCGGGGGAGCGACCGGAAGAAACGCTGATCCGCGAGCTCGACGAAGAACTGGGAATCGAAGTGAAGGAAGCCTGTCTGGCCCCTCTGACCTTCGCCAGCCACAGTTATGAAAATTTTCATTTGCTGATGCCACTATGGGTCTGTCGACGGTGGATCGGGACCGTGGTGGGGCGCGAGGGGCAGGCACTCAAATGGGTGCGGCCACGGGCGCTGCGCGACTACCCGATGCCACCCGCCGACGAGCCGCTGATTCCTCACCTGATCGATCTGATGGGGTGAGACAACCGAAGTCGGAGACGATGCCAGATCACGAAGACATGCTCTCGACAGGCGCCCGATGGTGGCGGGGAGACGTTCTGCGTGACGAACGCGGCGCGACGGCGATCGAATATGCCCTGATCGCCGGTCTGATCTTCCTGGCGATCGTGGTCTCGGTCGGCTCGACCGGCACCGGCCTCAGCGCGCGTTGGGTCGGCATGGCCGACACCGCCTCGAACCACCTCAAGACCACCGACTGACGCTTCTCACTCGACGTCTCGTTCCGGCGCTTCACCGCTCTCGTCCGCACGGCCGAGGGCGTATTCGTGCGTCTTCAGGGCGTCGGCGAGACGCACCTGCGCGCTGCCGGGCGCGAGCGGCTTCTGCTGGTCGGGGTGGGGCGCCCAGCCCGAGGCGGAGACGATCTCGAAGGTGGCGCGCAGGCGCCCGTCCGCGTCGGCGTGGCGCTCGGCGTAGATCTCGGCGGCGCGAAGGAAGAGCGCGCGCGAGGCGGGCCGGCGCGACCGCTCGCGCAAGGGGTTGGTCGCGCCCATCGCCCGGAGATCGGCGACGAGATCGAACATCGAGCCGTAGCGCACGGTGACGCGGTCGGTGTCGGTGACCGGCAGGGCGAAGCCGGCGCGCTGCAGGAGGCCGCCGAGATCGCGCACGTCGAGGAAGGGGACGACACGCGGCGAGACGCCACCGTGGATCTCCAGTTCCGCCGCCATCAGCGCGTCGCGCAATTCGTGGAGCGTCTGACCGCCGAGGAGGCTCGCCAGGAACAGGCCGTCGGGGGCGAGCGCGCGGCGGATCTGCACCAGCGCGCCGGGCAGATCGTCGACGAAATGGAGCGCGAGCAGCGACACCACCAGATCGAGGCTCTCGGGGGCGAAGGGCAGCGCCTCCTCGTCGGCGACGAGGTCGACGCTCTCGGCGTCGGGGCCGGCGCGGAGCACCGTGTCGACCTTGCCGGAGCGCGCGAGCGCGGCCGCGCCGGGACCGGCGAAGGGGCCGAGATCGACGGCGCGGGCGAAGCGGCGCAGCACCGTGGCGAGGCGGTCGTCGAGATCCTCGACGACGCGGGCGAGCAGGAAGTCGGCGCCGTCGCGCGGACGGGCCCGGGCGCGGCGTCGCCGGGCGGCGAGGAGGGCGCGGTCGAAGAGGCGGGGCGGCATGGTCATGGCTCGACCCTTCGCACGATCCGCGAGACCCGTCCAGGGCACATGGACGGCCTCGCGCGACGGCGCGCGCGGGCGTATCCTGACGCCGCGAGAGGCGAGGTCATGACGCGGGGCCCGGACGAGACGGCGATGGACGAGGCGGGGACGGAGGCGGCGGCGGGCGCGCGCGGCGCGGCGCGGCGGATCCTCGACGGGCTCTTCACCGGCGCGCGGCGGCTCGGCGGCGGGGCGCTCGATCTCCTGTTGCCGCCGGTCTGCTCGGCCTGCCGGCGGCCGGTCGCGGCGGCGCACGCGCTCTGCGCGGGGTGCTGGTCGCGGCTCCAGCCGATCGAGCGGCCCTATTGCGAGCGGCTCGGCATTCCCTTCGGCTACGACATCGGCGAGGGCGCGCTCTCGGCCGAGGCGATCGCCGATCCGCCGGTGTTCGACCGGGCGCGGGCGGCGGTTCTGTTCGAGGGGCCGGCGCGCGACCTCGTCCACGCGCTCAAGTATCACGACCGCACCGAGACGGTGCGCCTCATCGGCCGCATGACGGCGCGGGCGGGCGCGGAGATCCTCGGCGACGCCGACGTGCTGGTGCCCCTGCCGCTGCATCGCCATCGGCTGTGGCGGCGGAAGTTCAATCAGGCGGCGCTGATCGCGCTCGAGGTCGGGCGGGCGAGCGGGGTGGCGGTCGACGCGGACGCGTTGCGGCGCATTCGCGCGACACGGCCGCAGGTCGGGCTCGGCGAGAGCGAGCGCATCGCCAACGTGCGCGGCGCCTTTCGGGTGCCGGCCTCGCATCGGGCGGCGATCGCCGGGCGGCGGGTGGTGCTCGTCGACGACGTCCTGACGACGGGGGCGACGGTGAGCGCGGCGACCCGGGCGCTCAAGCGGGCGGGGGCGGCGCGGGTCGATGTTCTGACCTTCGCGCGGGTTGCTCCGGGTGGGGCGGTGGCTATATGAACGGGGCACGATCGCAATTGCGAAACGAAGCGGGAGACCCCCGATGACGACACCCCACGTTCTGATCTACACCCGCGACGGCTGCGGCTATTGCACCGCCGCGAAGGCGTTGCTGCGCGCCAAGGGCGTCGCCTTCGAGGAGAAGAACGCCTCGAAGGATCCGGCCTTTCGCGGCGAGATGATCCAGGCCTCGGGCCGGATGACCTTCCCGCAGATCTTCGTCGGCGCGACCCATGTCGGCGGCTGCGACGATCTCCATGATCTCGACGATCGCGGCGGGCTCGATCCGCTGCTCGCCGGAGCCTGAGACCCCACGCCGATCGGAGAGACCATGACCGCCTTTCGCGCCGCTCTCGTACAGATGACCTCGTCCCGATCGGTTCCCGGCAACATCGCCGCGATGGATGCCCTCGTGCGCGAGGCGGTGGCGGGCGGCGCGGTCTATGTCCAGACGCCGGAGACCACCGGCATCATGGACGAGGATCCGGCGCGGCTCTTCGACACGCTGACCTTCCAGGACGCCGATCCGACGCTGGCGCATGCTCGCGCGCTCGCGAAGGAGCTCGGCATCCATCTCCACGTCGGCTCGCTGGCGGTGAAGGTCGGCGACGGGTCGAAGGCCGCCAATCGCGCCTTCCTGATCGCGCCGACCGGCGAGATCGCCGCGACCTACGACAAGATCCATCTCTTCGACGTGCAGCTCGGCGAGGGGCAGGTCTATCGCGAGAGCGCGCGCTACGTCGCCGGCGACCGGGCGGTGGTGGTCGATCTGCCGTGGGGGCGGATGGGCATCGCGATCTGCTACGACCTGCGCTTCCCCCATCTCTTCCGCGTCCAGACCCGCGACGGCGGCGCCACGATGCTGACGGTTCCCGCCGCCTTCACGCGGCCGACCGGCGAGGCGCATTGGCACACGCTGCTGCGGGCGCGGGCGATCGAGAACGGCGCCTGGGTGCTGGCGGCGGCGCAGGCCGGCCGGCACGAGAACGGGCGCGAGACCTATGGTCATTCGTTGATCATCGATCCCTGGGGCCATGTCGTCGCCGAAGCCGGGATCGAACCGGGCGTGATCTTCGCCGACATCGACCCGGATCTGGCGCTGGTGATGCGCGGGCGGGTGCCGGCGCTCTCGCACGACCGGCCGTTCACCCTCTCGCCGTCGGACGAGGTCCCGTCATGATCCACTACACGCTGGTGTGCGATCAGGAACACGTGTTCGAGGGGTGGTTCCGCTCCTCGGAGGATTTCGACACGCAGGTCGCCGGAGGGCTGGTCGCCTGTCCGGTGTGCGGGTCGGTGGCGATCTCGCGCGGGCTGATGGCGCCGAACGTCCAGTCGGGCCGCGCCCGCGACGAGCGCGAGGAGGCCTCCAAGCGGCAGGCCGTGATGATGCCCGATCGGGCGCAGAAGATGATGCTCGACGCGCTGCGCGAGATCCGCAAGAAGGTGACCGAGAACGCCACCTATGTCGGCGAGCGGTTCGCCGAGGAAGCCCGCAAGATGCATTACGGCGAGGTCGAGCATCAGGGCATCTACGGCGAGGCGACGGCCGAGGAGGCCACGTCGCTGGCCGAGGAAGGCATCGAGTTCCAGCCGCTGCCGATCGTTCCGGAAGACCGCAACTGATGAACGAGGCGGATCGCGCCGCCGCGATTCGCGTCTCGCTGCGCCGCCTGATCGACACGGAGGCGGAGCGGCTCGGCTTTTCCGCCGTCGGCGTCGCCGACCCGGCCGGGATCGAGGCCGCCGGGCTGGATCTCGCGCGCTTTCTCGAGGCCGGGCATCACGCGTCGATGACCTGGATGGCGGAGACCGCCGCGCGGCGCGCCGATCCGCGCGTGCTGTGGCCCGAAGTGCGCTCGATCGTCGTCTTCGCCTTCGACTACGGGCCGGAGCAGAACCCGCTCGCGGCGACGCGCGATCCCTCGCGCGGCGAGATCTCGGCCTATGCCCGCCACCGCGACTATCACGAGGTGATCAAGGGGCGGCTGAAGGAGATCGCCGCCAAGCTCGCGGCGGAGGCGAAGCGGGTAGGCGTCACCTGCGATCTCAAGGTCTTCGTCGACACCGCCCCGGTGATGGAGAAGCCGCTGGCGCAAGCCGCCGGCATCGCCTGGGTGGCGAAGTCGACGTTGGCGATCTCGCGGAAGATCGGGGGGTGGTTCTTCCTCGGCTCGATCTTCACCACGCTCGATCTCGCGCCCGATGAGCCGGAGACCTCGCATTGCGGCTCGTGCCGGCGCTGCCTCGACGTCTGTCCGACGGCGGCCTTTCCGGCGGCCCACCAGATCGACGCGCGGCGCTGCCTCTCCTACCTCACGATCGAGCATGCCGGGCCGATCCCGGCGGAGTTCCGAGTCGCCATGGGCGACCGGATCTACGGCTGCGACGATTGTCTGGCGATCTGTCCGTGGAACCGTTTCGCCACCGCCGCCCGCGAGGCGAAGCTGGTGGCGCGGCCGGAGCTGGTGCGGCCACGCCTCGCCGATCTCGTCGAGCTCGACGACGCCGGCTTTCGCGGGCTCTTCGCGGGCTCGCCGGTGAAGCGGATCGGGCGCGATCGCTTCCTGCGCAACGTGCTGATCGCGATCGGCAATTCCGGTGATCGCGGGCTCGTCCCGGCGGTCGTGCGGCGGCTCGACGACGCGGGCGCGGTGGTGCGCGGCGCGGCGGTCTGGGCGTTGTCGCGGCTGGCGCCGGAGCGAGTGGCGGGCGAGGCGGCGGCGCGGCTCGCCGGTGAGGACGAGGCCTCGGTCGCGGCGGAATGGCGGGCGGCGCTCGAACCGTCGCCGGCGGGGTCAGGCGCCGGGTGAGGCGTCCGGCGGGGCGAGGGTCCAGGCGATCGCCTGTTCGAGGCGGTCGTCGCCCCAGAAGAGTTCGCCGTCGGGGGTGAGGAAGCTCGGCGCGCCGAAGAGGTCGCGGGCGCGCGCCGCGTCGGTCCGGGCGGCGAGGGCGGCCTTGACCTCGGGCGTGGCGATCTCGGCGAAGAGGGCGTCGGGGTCGAGGCCGAGATCGGCGAGGATCGCGGCGAGGACGGCGCGATCGGCGATGTTTCGCCCGCGCGAGAATTCCGCCTCGTAGACCGCGCGGGTGAAGGGCGCGACCCAACCGCGCGCCTCGCCCACCAGCGCGAGACGGGCGGCAGCGAGCCCCTCGGCGGGGAAGGTCTCGGGCCAGGTCAGCGTCAGGCCGCGTGCCCGGGCGATGCGCTCCATGTCGCGGCGCATGTGGCGGCCCTTGGCCGGGTAGAGATTGAAGGGCGAGGAGCTCCAGCCCTGGTCGCGGAAGATCGGGCCGAGGAGGAACGGGCGCCACACCACCTCGATCCCGGCGGCGGCGGCGAGATCCTCGATCCGCATCGCCGAGAGCCAGGAATAGTTCGAGGCGAATTCGTACCAGAACTCGAGCTTCGGCAAGGGACGTCTCCCCGGATCGACGGCGGTCGAGCGAGTGTAGCGGCTCGAACGTGGCCGTCCAGAGACGACGAGACCCGCCGGCGGCGGGTCTGCGTTTCTTCTCTTCTTCGGGCGGGAGGCTCAGGCGATGGCGCGCGAGGCCTCCTTGACCTTGCGGGCGGCGTCGTCGACCTCGCGGGTGGAGATGGCGATCTCGTTCATGCCGCGGGTGATCGTCTCGACGCCATAGGCGGCGGTCTGCATGTTGGAGGACATGTCGCGGGTGACCGCCTCCTGTTCCTCCACGGCCGTGGCGATGGCGGTCGAGATCTCGTTGATGCGGCCGATGGTGGTGGAGATGCCGGAGATGGCGCCCACCGCGTCGCGAGTGTTGTTCTGCACCTCGGCGATCTGGGCGCCGATCTCGTCGGTCGCCTTGGAGGTCTGGGTGGCGAGGTTCTTGACCTCGCTGGCGACCACCGCGAAGCCGCGACCGGCCTCGCCGGCCCGCGCCGCCTCGATGGTGGCGTTGAGGGCGAGGAGATTGGTCTGGGCGGCGATCGAGTTGATCAGATCGACCACCTCGCCGATCTTCTGGGTGGCGGAGACCAGGGTGGTGATGGTGGCGTTGGTCCGGTCGGCCTGCGACACCGCCTCGCCGGTGATCTCCAGCGCGTGGGAGAGCTGGCGGCTGATCTCGGCGACGGAATGGGCGAGCTCCTCGGCGCCGGAGGCGACCGCCTGGACGTTGGCGGAGGTCTGGGTCGAGGCGGAGGCGGCGGCCGCGGCCTGTTCGTTGGTGCGCGAGACCGCGTCGGTGATCGCACCGAGGTCCTTGTCGATGGCCGTCTGGGCCTCGGCGCGGCGCATGCGCTCGCGGACCTGGGGGGTGACGTCGGTGGCGAACTTCACCACCTTGAAGGGGCGCCCGCTCATGTCGAAGATCGGGTTGTAGGAGGCCTGGATCCAGACCTCGCGACCGCCCTTGCCGATGCGCTTGTATTCGGCCTGCTGGTAGCGGCCCTGACGCAGCGCGTCCCAGAAGGCGCGATATTCGGCGCTCTCGCGCTGGGCGGGTTCGACGAACATCGAGTGATGGCGGCCCTTGATCTCGTCGAGCGCATAGCCGAGCGCGGCCAGAAAATTGGCGTTGGCGTCGAGGATCTTCCCGTCGAGGTCGAAGGAGATCACCGCCTGAGCCTTGCCGATCGCCTCGATCTGGCTGCGATATTCGGAGGCCTTCAGCTTCTCGGCGGTGATGTCGGTGGCGTATTTCACCACCTTGAACGGTTTGCCGTCGCGGCCGAGCAACGGATTGTAGGTGGCCTGGATCCAGATCTCGCGACCGCCCTTGCCGATGCGCTTGTATTCGGCGCGCTGGAAGCGGCCGGCGCGCAGGTCGTCCCAGAACTTGCGATATTCGGCACCGTCGCGCTGCGACGGATCGACCAGCATCGAATGATTGCGCCCTTTGATCTCCTCGAGCGTGTAGCCGAGGGCCTCGAGGAAATTGGCGTTGGCGTCGAGGATCGTCCCGTCGAGCGCGAACTCGATCACCGCCTGGGAACGATCGAGGGCGGCCAACATGGCGGTCGTGTCACGATTCGAGGCGAAGAATCCCATAGGGTACCGTCCAGGGGTTTTCTTGTTGTCTTGGTTCGCCGGGCCGTCGACCCGTCCGACGTCTTGATGACGAAAAGTTGTATCCAACGCAGCAATCATCCACGATCGCATTTAACGAAGCGTGAAACGTCAGAACAAAAGACGGGGGTATCGCGCGAGATCGGGTCGCATGACCCGGTCTCGCGCGTCGTCACGAAAGAAGAATTCGCGACCCGCTGAAACTTCAAGTCGATATTATTGCTTTTCCGCGACGTGAGCCGGTGAGAAACAACCACCGGGCGGTCAGCATGACGGAGACGACGCCGAGACCGAGGGCGAGGCCCATCCAGATGCCGCGTCCGGCGAAACCGAGCGGGAAGGCGAAGACGATCGAGCCGATCAGGCCGACGCCCCAGTAGCCGACGGCGGCGAGGATCATCGGCACGCGGGTGTCGTGGAGGCCGCGCAGCATGCCGGCGGCGACGGTCTGGATGCCGTCGACGATCTGGAACAGGGCGGCGACCTGCAGGAAGCTCGCCGCGAGGGCGAAGGCCTCGGCGGTGTCGGGGGCGTCGACGTCGAGGAAGGCGCCGATCAGCCGGTGTGGGAAGAGGATCATGATCGCCGCCGTGGTGATCATGCAGGCGACCACCAGTCCGTAGCCGGCCCAGCCGGCGCGGAAGATCGCGCCCGGGTCGCGGCGGCCGAAGGCGGTGCCGACCCGGACCGTCACCGCGAGCGAGAGGCCGAGCGGGACCATGAAGGCGGTGGCGGCGATCTGCAGGGTCACCGCATGGGCGGCGAGCGTCGCCGTGCCGAAGAGACCGGCGAGGAAGGCGGCGGCGTTGAAGACGGTGCTCTCGAAGGCGATCATCGCGCCGATCGGCAGGCCGAGCCGCAGGAAGTCGCGCCAGCGCGCGCCGTCGACCCGCCAGAAGCGGCCGAACAGGTGGTAGCGGCGGAAACGGCGGTGACGGATCAGGATCGTCGCGAGGCCGACGAACATGAAGGTGGTCGCCGAGAGCGTGGCGAAGCCGGCGCCGACGATGCCGAGCCTCGGCGCGCCGAAGTGGCCGAAGATCAGCACCCAACCGACCGCGGCGTTGACCGGCACGGCGAGGAGGCCGATCACCAGTGTCCACAAGGGGCGCTCCATCGCCGCCATGAAGCCGCGCAGGCCGACGAAGGCGAAGAAGGGCAGGAGCGACCACATCAGCACCCGCAGCAGCCGCGCCGCCTCGTGGCCGAGCGCCGGATCCTGGCCGAGGAGGGCGAAGATCGCCTCGCCCTGCCACAGGATCATCCAGGCGGGGATGGCGATGGTCAGCGCCACCCACAGCGTCTGGCGGAAGGTGCGGCGCACGTCGCGCACCGAATGGGCCATGCGGCCGCGCTCGCGGGCGATCATCGGCATGGTCGCCGACATCACGCCGACGCCGAACAGCATGAAGGCATTGTAGAGATTGACCGCGAGCGCGCCGGCGGCGACCGCCTCGGGCCCGAGACGGCCGAGCAGCAGCACGTCGATGGTGCTCAGCGCCATCTGCGCCAACTGGGTCAGGACCAACGGCCAGCCGAGCACCAGAGTGGCGAAGATCTCGTTTCGCCAGAGGGAGGATCGGCTCGGTTCGGACATCGGCGTGGGACCTGTTCGCGCGTGGAACGGTCTCCTAACACGTCCCGGCGGCGCGAGGCACCCCGGGGAGGCCGGGCGCGGGCGGCGTCAGTTCGACTTGACGAGACCGCCGCTCGGTCGCTCCTCGTCCTTGCGCAGTCGGGCGACCGGGCGGGCGGCGGCGCCGGGGGGTGTCGAGGTGCGCAGGAAGCCGTTGACGACGGGGTTGCGCCGGGTCGCCTCGCGGCCGGCCTGGATCAGCAGATCGACCTCGTCGGCGGGCAGGACGAAGCGGGTGGCGATCGCCTGGAGCTTCTCCTTCTTCTCCGGCAACTGGTCGAAGGCGACCTCGCCGGAAAGGAACTTCACGTCGCGACAGTTCCACCCCTTGGTGGAGCCGACGTAGCGGGCGACCTCGGCCGGGGAGAGCCGGCAGCGCCACTCGATCAGATCCTGCTGCCAGCGCGCGAGGGTCAACTGGAAGGCGTCGAAGCCCTGGCGCACCGAGGCGTCGATGCCGGTGTCGACCACCGCCATCAACAGCGGCGCCACGGTCGGCCCGGTCTGGGTGCGGGTCCATTCGGTGTCGGAGGCGCGGCCGGAATTGACCACCAGGAAGAGCGCCCGCTTCAGCCGCGCCGCCTGACGCGGGGAGAGCGGCGCATAGGGCGTGTCGGCGGCGGCGCGGGCGATGGTGAGGCCGGCGAGGCCGAAATTATCGGTGAGGCCGCCGTCGAGGAGCCTCAGGTAGCGCACCTGTTTCGTGTCGCGATAGGCGAGGAGGGCGCGGGCGTAGCCCTTCAGGAGCGCCGGCGCGCCGGCCTGTTCGGAGGCCCAGCGCACCCAGCGCGGCATCTCGTAGGCGCAGCGATCCGGGTAGGTCTCGAGGGTCACGGGGGCGAAGATCACCGGCACGGCGGCGGAGGCGGCGACGGCGTCGGCGACCGGCACGTCGGCGAGATCGGAGCAGAGCGCGCGGAGCGTGCCCGGCTCGAACACGAAGGGGGTGTGGTTGGCGATGTCGGAGGCGTTGATCCAGACGGTCGGGTGTCTGCGCGCCAGGATCGAGCGGAAGGTGGCGCCGTCGAAGAGATTGCGGTCGAGCCAACGCGGCAGGTTGGACCGATCGTTGGCGCCGCCGCCCATCACCTTGGCGAGCGTCGCCGGGTTGAGCGGATTGGTGTTGAGGTCCTCCTCGGCGTTCTTCAGAAGGAAGCGCTCGCGGAAGTCGTCGAGGGCGGCGCGGCCCTTGAGGCCGAAATAGGCGGCGGTGACCGACCCGCCGGAGACGCCCGAGACGAAGTCGACCCGGTCGAGCAGCGAGCGCGCCGGACCCGAGGCGGTCGGCACCTCCGTCTCGGCGAAGGCCTGGAGCACGCCGAAGGAGAAGGCGGCGGCGCGGGTGCCGCCGCCGGAGAAGGTCAGTCCGACCAGGGTCTCGCCGTCCTCGTCGTCGGCGAAGAGGCCGGGGGCGGGCGCCTCGCCGATCGCGGAACTCGGTGTGTTGATCGGCGAGGTGTCGAGCGAGGCGCAGGAGACGAGCGCGAGGACGGCGAGCATGGCCGCGCCGGCCCGGCCGAGGGCCGAGGCGTGACGGGGAAGCGGCGGGGAGAGCGGCGACATCCGAGCCTTCCTGCGAGAAACGTATCGCGATCGTGTCCGATCGGCGGGGGGCTTGTCGAGGGGGCGGGGCGGGTCACGCAGCGGAAATCGCCCGTCGCGGATGAAGAATGCGTTCATGTGGCGCGATCGGCATCGCCGCCGATTGTCGCTCGCGGGCGGCTCTGTCAGTCTCTGACGTCTCGGAAAGAGACCGGAAACAGATGCGGATTCCTTCGACGATGCCCGTCCTCACGCTTCTCGCCGGCCTCAGGGCCGCGTTCCTCTGGACCCTCGTGGCCTTACTGGCGGCGACGAGCGCCGCCTCGGCGGCGGGCGCGCGGCGGGCTCTGCTGGTCGGCGTCTCCAACTATCCGAAGGAGACGGTCGGCGATCTGCAATTGGCGGGGCCGAAGAACGACGTCGCGCTGATGATCGACACGGTGGCGCGGATGGGCTTCGCCGATCGCGACACGATCGTTCTCGCCGATGCGCTCGAGGAGACCGGCTCGCCGCGCCGCGCCGACGGACCGCCGACGCGCGCCGCGATCCTCGCCGCGCTCGCCGATCTCGGCGGACGGTCCGGGCCGGGCGACTTCGTGCTCCTCTATTTTTCCGGTCACGGCTCGCAGCAGCCCGACCCCGATCCGGCCAAGCGGCCGGTGCCCAAGCCCGACGGGCTCGAGGAGATCTTCCTGCCGATCGACATCGGGCCGTGGGAGGATTCGGTCGGGGCGGTGGCGAACGCGCTGGTCGATCACGAGCTGGGCCGGGCGGTGGCGACGATCCGCGCGACCGGGGCCGAGGTCTGGGTGGTGATCGACGCCTGCCATTCCGGCACGATGACGCGCGCCGCCGGCGAGGGGCAGATCAAGCAGGTGGCGCCCGAGGTTCTGAAGATCCCCGAGGTGGCGCTCGAGAAGGCGCGGACGGCGGCGCGGGGCCTCGCTCCGGCGACGCGCGGCGGGGCGGCGGCGGGGCCGGCCGCGCACGGCTGGTTCGACGCGCCGGTCGCGAGCGCCGCGACGACGCGCTCCGGCGCGGCGTTGGCGAAGGCGGCCGCGCCCGGCGGCTACGTCGCCTTCTTCGCCGCCTATCCCGATCAATTGGCGCTCCAGAAGAACCTGCCGCGCGGCTACGGCACCGAGGAGCGGCGGCCGCACGGGGTGCTCACCTTCTATCTGGCCCAGGCGCTGCGCAGCGGCCGGGTCGCGACCTTCCGCGATCTCGCCCATCGGGTGATGGCGGGCTACGACCAGTTCGGTCAGGCGCCGACGCCGATGTTCGAGGGCGATCTCGGCGCGCCGGTTCCGGGCGGGACGAGCGAGGGGGTGATGCGCTGGCCGGTGACGGTCGAGGGCGATCGCCTCTCCGTCGGCGCCGGTGTCGTCGACGGGCTCGGGGTCGGCGCGGTGGTGGCGCTGGCGACGCTGGAGGCGCCGGACACGGTGCGCGCCTTCGCCCGGATCGAGGCGGCGGGCGCGGCCAAGGCGGTGGCCGAACCGATCGAACGGGAGGGTCTCGCCTTCGACGCCGCTCTGGCGGGGGAGAGCCTGACGGCGCGGCTCGTCGAGAAGAGCGCCGACTTCGTCTATCGCGTGGCGCGGCCGCCGCGTCGGCCCGCGACCGAGGAGGAGCGCGCCGTCGCGGCGGCGCTCGACGCGATCGCGGCGACGCCCTCGGGCGCGGTGACGATCGTCGATCCGGCCGAGGCGGCGGAGCTTCGCCTCTTCGTCGAGGAGGGCCGGATGTGGCTCGTCGCCGACGACGCGGATTTCCTGAAGAGCGGCCGCCGTCAGTCGCCCTCGGTGGCACTGCCGGCCGGCGCCGACGCGAAGATCGTGCGGGCGCTGGTCGAACGGCCGCTGATCGCGATGGCCAAGGCGCGCAATCTCGTCCGGGTCGCCGGCCTGATCGGCCCGGGCACGCTGCCGGCGGAGGTGGCGATCGAGGCCTCGGTGGTGCGCGACGGCGGCACGGCCGGGGCGGGCGCGGTCGCCGCCGACGATCGCGATTGTCCGGCGCTCGACCCGTCGCGGCCGCCGACGGGCGCGGTTCCGTTCGAGCCGACGGCGTCGCCGCGTCTCGGCCATTGCGACACGGTGTGGTTCCATCTCACCAATCGCGGCACCAGGCCGGTCGACGTGACGCCGCTCTATGTCGACGGCGCCGGCGGCGTCGCCTACATGGGGCCGCCCGAGGGGCTCAGGCTCGATCCCGGCGGGGTGACGCGGTCGTTTCCGCTGCGCATCGTCACCTGGAGCCGCAAGCGCAAGATGCCGCTGCCGATCGGCCGGGAACATCTGCTGATGGTGATGGTCGAGGTGGAGGGGCGCGAGGCGCTGCCGGCCGACTTCCGCCATCTCGCCCAGGCGACGCCGACCGGCATCGCCAATCGCGGCGCCGGGGCGAGCCCGCTCGGCGGGCTGCTCGAGGCGGCCTCCTTCGGCGGGGCGACGCGCGGGGCGCCGCCGGCGGCGGCGATCGGCACGGCGGGGATCGTCGATTTCGGTTGGATGGTGGTGGCTCCCGAGGAGGCGGCGCGATGAGGACGGGTGTTTCTTGCGCGGCGCTTCTGGTCGCGGCGTTGGCGGGCGTCTGTGCCGGTGGTCCGGCGCGCGCCGACTCGTTGCCGAGCGAGCCGGTGGAGCTCTCGACGGTCGATTCCGATCCCGCCGGCGGGGCGCTCCGGGCGGCGGCCTTCGAGGCGGCGCAATGGGCGCAGATCTCCTCGGCCGGGGCGGCGCTCGCCCAATTGGGGGCGCGGTTCGCCGCCGGCACCGACGACCTCGCCGGGCTCGTCCGGGCGCGCCAGGATCTCGTCGAGGCGTGGCGGGCGGCGGATCGCCGCGCCGCCGAGGACAGGAGCGGCGCGGCGCGCATGGACCGCGAGGCGATCGCGGCGAAGATCGCCGCCGCCGACGCGAGCCTCCGGCAGCGCTTCCCCGCCTTCGCCGATCTCGCCAATCCGAAGCCGCTGTCGATCGCCCGCGCCAAGGCGCTGCTCGGGCCCGACGAGGCGTTGGTGACCTTTCTCGTCGAGCCGAACCGGACCTTCGTCTTCGTGGTGACGCGCGAGGGCGACGGCTGGAACCGGGTCGATCTCGGCGCCGATGCGCTGGCGGCGACGGTGCGGCGGCTCCGGCGTGATCTCTCGCCGACCGGGGATCCGGAGACGCGCGGCACGGCGGTGCGGGCGGCGGAATCGGCCTTCGGCGAGACGACGGAACGCGGCGGGCCGCGCTTCGACCGCACCACGGCGTGGGAGCTGGAGCGGCGGCTGCTCGAGCCGTTCGAGGGGATGCTCGCCGACAAGTCGCAATTGCTGATCGTGCCGGACGGGGCGCTGACGTCGCTCCCCTTCGCGGTGCTGCCGACGGCGCGGCCGCTCGGCGACGACGGCGATCCGGACGCGCTGCGCGCCACCGCCTGGCTGATCCAGCGGCACGCGGTGACGACGCTGCCGAGCGTCGGGGCGCTCGTCGCCTTGCGCGAACTGGCGAAGCCCGGTCACGGCACCCAGCCGTTCCGGGGGTTCGGCGCGCCGAAACTCGCCGGCAGCGGCGACGGCACGCGCTCGCCGGGGCAGGTCTCCGGCTATTTCCGCGACGGGGTCGCCGATCCGCGCGCGGTCGCCTCGCTGGCGCCGCTGCCGCAGACGGCGGAGGAGTTGCGCAAATTGGCGGCGGCGCTGGGCGCGGGGCCGGGCGCGGTGACGACCGGCGCGGCGGCGACCGAGACGGCGGTGAAGGCGGCCGATCTCTCGCAGGCGCGGGTCGTCGCCTTCGCCACCCACGGCCTTCTCGCCGGCGAACTGCAGGGGCTCGCGGAGCCGGCGCTGGTCCTGACCCCGCCCGAACACGCCACCCGAGACGACGACGGGCTCTTCACCGCCACCGACGCGGCGCGGTTGAAGCTCTCGGCCGATTGGGTGGTGCTCTCGGCCTGCAACACCGCCTCGAGCGACGGCACGCCCGGGGCCGACGGTCTCTCGGGTCTGGCGCGGGCCTTCTTCTACGCCGGCGCGCGCACGCTCCTGGTGTCGCACTGGCCGGTGCGCGACGACGCGGCGGCGCGGCTGACGACGGCGGCCTTCGCCGAACTCGGCCGCGATCCCGCGATCGGCAAGGCGGAGGCGATGCGGCGCTCGATGATGGCGCTCGCCTCCGATCCGCGCGATCCGACGCTGGCGCATCCCGGCGCCTGGGCGCCGTTCGTGGTGGTCGGCGAGAACCGCTGAGGGGGCGACGGCAGAGCCGGGGCTCGCGGCCACATGCATGCGAGTCGCAGGTCACTCGGCGGCGACGCGTGCCCTCAGGGTGACGCGCAGGCCCGGATCGGCGCGGTCGAGGCCGAGCCGCATGCCGTGGCGCAGGGCGATGGCGCGGACGAGGCCGAGACCGAGGCCGTGGCCGGGGGTGTCGGCGGTCGCCTCGGCGCGGGTGAAGCGATCGAAGGCGACCGCCTCGAAGCCGTCGGGCAGGCCCGGTCCGCGATCCCGCACGGCGAGGATCGCCTCGTCACCCTCGACCGCGACCGTCACGTCGACGCGACCGCCGCGCGGCGAGAACTTCAGCGCGTTGTCGACCAGATTGGCGAGGAGCCGAGTCAGCAACATCCGCTCGCCGAGCACGACGGCGGGGCGGGTCTCGGCGGCGAGGACGAGGCCGCGATCCTCGGCGACCGCCTCGTAGAGATCGATCACGTCGGCGACGACCTCGGCGAGATCGACCGGCGCGAGGCCGCGCGCGTCGCCGGCCGCCGCTTCGGCGCGGGCGATGTCGAGGAGGGCGGCGAAGACCGCGATCAGTTTCGCGGATTCCTCGATCGCCTCGTCGAAGGCGCGCGGCGCGACGGCCGGGTCGGTCGCGATCTCGCGGCGGGCCCGTTCCAGGCGCGCGCGCAGCCGGGCGAGCGGCGTGCGGGTCTCGTGGGCGATCTGTTCGGAGAGGTGATGGACCGAGCGCATCAGCACGGCGATGCGGTCGAGGGCGGCGTTGAAATTGGCGGCGAGTTCGCCGAATTCGTCGTCGCGGCCGGCGCCGGGGGCACGGGCGGCGAGATCTCCGGCCTCGACGGCGCGGGCGGTGGCGTTGACCCGCTCGATCCGGGCGAGGAGCCAGCGGCCGACGACGACGCCCGCGACCAGGGCGGTGAGGGCGGCGAGGAGGGCGGGTAGGGCCAGTTCGCGGGCGAGCCCGGCCATCAGCGCCTCGTGTTCGGAGCGATCGTGGGCGACGAGCAGGGTCGGGCCGTCGGGCACCTTGCGCAGGAGGCCGGTCCAGGCGTGGCCGCCGGCGTCGGTGAAGGCGAGGGTCTCGCCGCGCGGGGCGAGATCGTTGGGCCAGGCGGCGAAATCGCCGGCGACGCGCTCGCCGTCGGCGGCGATCACCAGATGGATGCGCGGCGGCGTCGACGCGGACGGCGCGGCGCGGCGATCGGCGAGGACGCGCTCGAGGCCGGGCAGGGCGCCGACCCGCCAGACCTCCTCGAGGCCGGCGAGATCGGTGCGGATGGTCTCGACGATGCGCCGCTCGGTGTAGGCGGAGACCGTGGTCGCGACCAGCGTGAAGACCACGGCGAAGGCGGCGAGGAAGATCGCCGCGACCAGGGCGGCATAGCGGCCGAGGGCGGAATGGGCGAGCCGGCGGGGCGGCCTCACGTGGGATCCGCCACGAGCTGATAGCCCTCGCCGCGCGCGGTCAGGATCGCCGGCGCCTCGAAGCCCTCGTCGATCTTGCCGCGCAGGCGCGAGACGTGGACGTCGACGACGTTGGTCTGCGGGTCGAAGCGCAGGTTCCACACCCGCTCGAGCAGGAGCGAGCGCGGCACGAATTGGCCGGCATGTTCGGCGAGGCAGCGCAGCAGCTCGAATTCCTTCGGCGACAGCGCGACGTGGCGGCCGGCGCGATGGACGGTGCGGGCCTTCACGCGGATCTCGATCGAGCCGATCACCAGCACCTCGGGATGCGGCTCCTTGCGGGCGCGGCGCAGCAGGGCGCCGACGCGGGCGAGCAATTCGTCGTCGGCGAAGGGCTTGGCGAGATAGTCGTCGGCGCCGCGCTCGAGCCCCTCGACCCGGTCGGTCGCCTGACCGAGGGCGGAGAGGACGAGGACCGGCGTCTCGACCTCGAGCGCGCGCAGGCGTTCGACCACGTCGAGCCCCTCGAGGCCGGGCAGCATGCGGTCGGTGACGATCAGGTCGAAGGGGTGGGCGGCGGCGCGGGCGAGGGCGGCGCGGCCGTCGGCGACGGTCTCACAGACGGCACCGCGGCCGGCGAGGAGATCGGCGACATGGGCCGCCATGACGGCGTCGTCCTCGATGATCAAGACCTGCATGAGTGCCTCGTGGGGTTCGGTCGCGGAAGAAGGACGTCGGTTCACAAGAGAACGCTGGCGGCGGCTTCGGAATTGGAGCCGAAGGGCGCCATCGTGTCCAGTCGGCCGGTCGAATCGAGGACGAGCCAGCGGGTGGCGCCGTCGCGCTCGACCAGCAGGGCGACGCCGGAGCCGTCGGCGGCGGCGCGAATGGCGGCGTCGAGCGTCGATCCGCCGGGATGGTCGGCGCCGATGCGGGTGAGGCCGACGGCGCGCAGGCGGTCGCCGGGGCGTAGGCCGGCGACGTCGGCGGAGGAATCGGCGGCGATGGCGGTGATGGTGGTCTCGTCGGCGGCGAAGGTCAGGCCCCAGCGCGGGGCGACGGCGTCGGCGGCGGGACGGGCGACGGTGGCGGGACGGCCGTCGAGGGCGAATTCGAGGGTCTGGGCGGTGTCGCCGTCGAGCACGACCAGACGGAAGTGATCGCCCGGGGCCTTGGGCTCGAGCGCGCGGGCGAGGTCGCGGGTGGTGCGGACGGGGCGTCCCTCGGCGGCGACGACGAGGCGGCCGGCGCGGAGGCCGGCGCGGGCGGCGGCGGAGCCGGGTTCGACGTTCTCGACGATCACACCCTCGCCGACCAGCGCGGGGATGGCGTCGCGCAGCGCCGAGGCGTCGCGCAGGCGCAGGCCCAGACGCGGGCGGGCGAGATCGCCGCCGGCGACGAGGCGATCGGCGATGCGGCGGACGACATCGGCGGGAACGGCGAGGCCGATGCCGACGTCGCGGCGGGCACCGTCGGGGATCGCGACGTTCATGCCGAGGACGGCGCCGGTCGCGTCGATCAGGGGGCCGCCCGACGAGCCGGGATTGAGGGAGGCGTCGTGCTGGAGCATGTCGTAGGGCGTGTCGGGGCCGCCGTCGCGGTCGATCGCCGAGACCACGCCGACGGTGAGGCTGCCGCCGTAGCCGAGCGGATTGCCGAGCGCGGCCACCGGCCGGCCGCGCACCGGGGCGGCGTCGGCGAAGGCGACCGGCACCAGGGTCGCGGCCTCGGGCAGGCGGGCGACGGCGACGTCGGCGAGGGCGTCGGCGGCGACGTCGCGGGCCTCGACCCGGCGGCCGTCGGGCAGGCGGGCGACGATACGGCGGGCGTCGGCGACGGCATGTTCGGCGGTGACGATCCAGCCGTCGGGGCGATAGGCGAAACCGGAGGCGAAGCGGCGGCGGCCGTCGCGGCCGGTCACCTCGAGATCGACCACCGAGACGCCGATCCGCTGGGCCGCGCGGCTGAAGTCGACCGTCGGCGCGGGCGCGTCGCCGCGCACCGGGGCGGGCGCGGTCGCCGCGAGGAGGCCGGCGGCGAGGCCGAGGGCGGCGAGACGATCGAGGAGGCGGGAACGGTTGCGAGACATCGCGGGCGGACCTCGGCAGGGGGAAGGACGAAACGTCTTATGACGGTCTCCGCAAGGTTTGGGGATGACGAAGGCCGTCATCTTCGCGGAAGCCTCGGAAATGACGGTCTTCGTCATCTCGTCGCGGTTGCGGCGGGACCTCGGCTCGGTATGATCTTTTCTGCGAGGTCGATGAAGATCGTCCGAAGCGAGCCTGAAACCGGAGCAACGGCAATGACGTGCCTTCCTCTTCGCATTCTCGCCGGTGTGGCGATCGTGTCCCCTTCCTGTCTCGCCGGTTTCTCGACCGAGGCGCGGGCGGCCGAGGCGACCAGCGCGCCCTCGCTGCTCAAGCTCTCGTCCGAAGTGGCGGCGCACGGCCGCGCGGCGAAGGATCCGCTGGCTCTGATCGTCGCCGCCTCGATCCGCGCTCGGGTGTCGATGACCCCGGTCGCGCGGACGCCGGAGCAGACCGGGACCGCCGGCGAGGCGGCGGCGGCGCGCGAACCGAGCGTCGCGGCCCTGCTCGAGGAGGCGGTCGCTCTCTCCGGCAAGGATCCGGCCATCGTGGCGCTGGCCGGCGACGTCACCGGCTCGGCCACCAAGGGCCGCGCCGACGGGGTGGCGGCGAGCGTCGCCACCATCAAGGGCGCCGGCGTCGACTGGTACCGGCGCGTCGCCTTCGAGGGGACGCGCTACGCGGAGGCCTACGTCGAACTCTTCGGCGAAGGCCATCTCAAGATCTCGATCTGGGACGACAAGGGCAATCTGGTCTGCAAGGATCCGAGCCCCTCGACCTTCAGCTACTGCGGTTGGAACCCGACCACGACCGGGCGTTACGATCTCAAGATCGAAAATCTCGGGACGCGGCCGGTCCGCTACAAGATCGCCACCAACTGATCCCCGAGCGGCCGTTCCGGTCTCTTCGGCCGGATCGATCTCTCCTCTCCCCATCGCCTCGTCGAGCGTCTCGGCCGCACCGTTCGGATCGTTCTTCGAACCTCCGTGCCGGCGATCGCGATCGCTCGACCCGTGCCCATCTCACGGCTTCGAACATTCCGGAGGTCCCCATGACGAAGCGCTTCGCAGTCCTTTCCGCCCTGCTTCTCGCCACCACGCTCGCCGCTCTGCCGGCGACGGCGGAGGAGGCCAAGCCCGCCGATCCCTCGCAGAAGGAGAACGTCGCCCGCGACGCGGCGCCGTCGAAGACGCCGCTGCCGGTCGAGCAGCTCCATCTCTCCGAACAGCTCGCCGCCTATGGCCGCGCCAACAAGGATCCGCTGTCGCTGATCGTGGCGGCGCAGATCCGCTCCCAGGTCGGCGTCAAGGTGGTCGACCGCAAGCCCGACAATGCCGACGCGGTCGGCGCCGCCTCGGCCGACGCCGGGGCCACCGTCGACGGGCTCCTGAGCGAGGCGAAGTCGCTCGCCAAGAACGACAAGACGATCGTCGCGCTCGCCGACGACGTGAAGGCCTCCGCCACCAAGGGACGCGTCGGCGGCGGCATCGTCAGCCTCGGCCAGATCTCCGGGCGGACGATCCACAATCGCACCATGAACTTCCGTGGCGGGCAGGTCGCCGAGGTGGCGGCGGTCGGCATCGACTCCGACTCGGTGATGCTCGAGGTGTTCGACGAGGGCGGCCATCTGATCTGCCGCGATCACGATCCGGCCTATTGCCGCTTCAACCCGATCTGGACCGGCCCGTTCACCGTCAAGGTCCACAACAACGGCTCGAGCCTCGCCCACTACCGGCTCGAGACCAACTGAGGTCGCCGCCGCGACGGCTCATTGGCGGGTGGAGGCGCGAGCCTCCGCCCGCGAAGCCGTTCGCGGTGAGCGGGAGAGCGCACGACGAAGGGGCGCTCGCGCGCCCCGGGTCTCGAGCCGCCGCCTCAGCGGCAGGCGGCGAGCTTCCACAGACCGTCGGGCGGGACGAAGCGGCGGGCGCCGGCGCTCCAGCCCCAGAAGGCGGGCGAGATCTCCGGCAGTTGCAGATAGGCGGGGGCCTTCGGATCGCCGTCGTCCTCGACGTCGACCCGGCGCAGGTCCTCGCCGAAGAAGATCAGGCGCGAGCGCGGTTGGTCGTCGGTCTCCTTCGGCGGCTTCTTCGCCGTCGAAGCACCGAGGAAATAGGCCGTCGTTCCGCCGAAGCCGAGGGGACGTGCGATGCCGAAGTCGTAGGAGAGGGACTGCTTCTTCTCGACGATGCGGATCACCCGGGCCTCCTCGCCGGAGGGGAGGCGGCGGCGCGGCAGGGTGACCTCGTAGTCGTTGTGGGTGCCGGCCTCGGCGCTCATGTCGTCGTCGAAGTCGAGGGCGGTATAGACCGCGCGCGAGACTGGACAGTCGAGGGCGAGCGCCGGCAGGGACGAGGCGACGACGGCGGCCGCGAGGACGGTGGCGCCGAGTGTGGGGAGAGAGGGCATGGAGACCTCGCGAGGCATGGGAGGGATCATGCGCCTCAGCGTAACGACCGGCGCCGGCCGGGCAAGGGTGCTCGGCCCGGATGACGGCATTCGTCACGTGACCGGCGGGGGCGATCCGGTGTTCGATGGGCGCGGTCACGGAACCGGACCGGGGAGGTCGGTGGAGATGAGGTCGGGTACGCGGAAGGCGCCATGGCGGCGGTGGGCGACGGGGGTGGTGGCGGCGATGATCGTCTCCACCGGCCCGGCGGCGGCCGACTGCTCGCTGCTGTTGCCCTCCTGTTGGACGGTGCGGGTCGATTCCACCTGTGCGGCGGCGCCGACCCGGGCCTGCGTCCTCGACATGCGGCTCCGGCTGCTCGATCGGCTGATGAGCGCCGATCCGAAAGAGGCGCGCGAGCTCTATTTCTCGGAGAGCTTCGACATGGCGATCACCTCGCCGGAACTCGGCGAACGCCGGCGGGTGGCGGCGCTGGCGGCGCGGCACGGGTTCCAGCCGAACCGTTTCGGTGAGGCGGTGAAGCTCTTCGCCGAGGACCGCGCCGACTGGCGGACGCCGCTCGCGCGCGGCGACCTCGCCGGGGCGATCGCGGCGATCCCCGACCCGGCCCTCTCGGTCTCCTATCAATGGCTCGACGGCGTCGCCGACGCGATCTTCCGCGAGGCGCTGCGGCGCGGCCGGGCCGGTGAGGTGCTCGACGCGATCGCCGCCGGCCGCATCACCGGCTTCAATTGGCGAAGTTCGCGCGACAATCTCTTCGACCGCTGGTTCCGCCTCGTGCGTCGCGGCGATCCGGCGCTGGTGGAGCGGCTGATCGGCCTGGCGACGCCGGACCGGGCGCGGTCGATGCGGCTGGCGTTGGCGGCGACGGCGGAGGACCCGGGCGCGACGGCGGCGGTCCTGGCGCGCGATTTCCCGGCCCCGCCGACGGCCGAGGCGGATCGCAGCGAGGTCACCCGCGCAGTGTGGCGCGCCTATGATTTTCTCCGCGACGAACCGGCGGCGGTGCGGGAGCGGCTTCTCGACGCACTGCCGCGTTTCGTCGAGGTCGATTCCTCCGGCCCGACGCTCGACGATCCGGTCGGGCGCGGCGAGGTCGGGATCGTGCGCCGGCTGGTGGCGCGGTCGCTGCCGGACGACGACGCCTCGGGGATCTATCTCTTCGCCCCGGGCATGCGCTCGGAGACGATCGCGCGCTCGCTTCCCGAGCTCGATCCCCCGGATCGGCAGGCGGCGACCGGCCTGATGATCGAGGCGGCGATCGCCGAGGGACATTGGGACCGGGCGGTGAAACTCCTGAACTCGCCCGACGGGCTGGCCGGCCTCACCGGCGAGCGGGCGAATTCGATGCGGGCGCGGTCGCTCGCGGAGGCGGCGATCGCGGCCGGGCGCGGCAAGGCGGTCGAGAAGCTGCTCGCCTCCTTCGACCCGGACACGCGCGCGGCGGTGGTGGAGGCGGTCGGCAATCGCGCCGCCGCGGAGAAGCTGCTCGCCCTCCTCGACGAGGATCCGGTACGTCTGACGCAAGGCGCGGCCTTCGACGAGGTGGAGGACGGGATCCTCGAGGCGGCGTGGGATCTGGCGCAGACGCGCGGCGACTGCCGCGGCATGTTGACGGCGGCGCGCAACCGGACCGCCGCGCGGACGCAGATCGACTTCGCCCGAGATCTCGGCCGGGTCGCCTCGTGCCTCGCCGTCCGGGAGGAGAAGGCCCGATGACCCGTTCGATCTCGTCCCGCGCCCTTCACGCGTCGCGCCTCGTCTCGGCGGCGTTGCTCGCCTCCGCCGTCTGGATGGGGTCGGTTCCGGCGGCGGAGACCGCCAAACCGGCGAAGGCCCGAGCGGCGGCGGTTCTCGGCGCGGATCGTCTGGGGCTCGCGTTCCACGATCTGCCGCCGGAATGGGATCCGGCGCGGCGCGGCGATTTCGCCTTCGTGCCGCAGGTCGATGCCCAGCGCGTGGCGGCGGTCGCGGCGACGCGGGTGATCGCGGCGGAGGCCGAGGCGATCGGCGACCGCGACACGGCGCTGGCGGCGGCGATGATCGGCGCGCACATCCTGCGCATCCACGAGGTTCCGCAGGCGCGGGGTCTGCTCGAGACGGCGATCGCGGCGGCGACGCGGGCGGGGTGGCGCGATCGCGAGATGCGCACCGCCCTGCACGATCTCGCCGTGATCCTGGCGGCGAGCGGGGATCCGGGCGCGGCGCGGCTCGAGAAACGGGCGAGCGTCTGTCCGCGTCCCTGCGCGAGCGATCGGCCGACGCGGCTCTATGCGCTCGGCCGCAAGGCGGTCGCCGCGACGTCGGGCGAGGACGTTCCGGTCAGCGAGCGGCTGAAGGCGCTGAAGGTGGCGCGGCCGTGGTTGCGCGACACGCTCGGGGCGGCTTCGCCGTGGTATCGGATCTATCTCGGCGCGCATGCGGCGGAGTTCGAGGACGTGCGTCCCTTCACCGCGATCGATCTCGCCCGCGAGCAGCTGGCGGACGTCACCGATCCGGCGGCGCGGGCGGAGCGGGTCGCGGCCCTCTCCTCGTCGTTGCGGCGGGCGGGCGACTATCGCGAGGCGGCGGAGCGCGCCGCCGAGGCGGCGGTGCTGTGGACGTCGCTCGGCAAGGACGGCGACGCGCGGCTGGCGCGCTGGGACGAGGTCATGGCGCGGCTGCGGCTCGGCGACGGCACCGCGCGCGACGGATTGAAGGCGATGGCGCCGGATCTGTTGACGACGTTGATCGCCGTCGACGACGTCTCGCTCCTGCGCGCGCTCGCCTACGATCTGGTCGGATCGCATCTGTGGGCGGAGGCCGATCCGGTGCTGGCGGCGGTCGTGGCGCGGGCCGAAGGTCTCTGGGGGGCGGGGCAATATCTGCGCGGGGCCGCCTTGGCCGGGCGGGCGCGGATCGCGCTCCGGGCGGGCCGGTTCGAGGCGGCGGAGGCCTTCCTCGATCAGGCCGAGGCGGCGGCGCCGAAGATCGCGACGCCCACCCACGGCGTCCTGCGCATCGGCCTTCTCGCAGAACGGGCGGCGCTGCGCGAGGCGGAAGGCCGGCGCGAGGAGGCGGCGCGGTTGCGGGCGGAGGCGGCGCGGGCCGCGACGGCGCCGGTCGAGGAGGAGCCGCCCTCCTTCGTGATCGGCGCGATGACGCAGCTCCGGGATCTCGGCGGCATCGACGGCGGCGGCGTGATCGCGGAGATCGCGGCGGCCCAGCTCGACGGCGAGACGAGCGAACGGCCGAGCTATCGGACGGCGCAGGATCTCTGGCAGATCGCCTATGCGCTGGCGCTCTCCGGCAAGGCGGAACCGGCGTTCCAACGGATGACGCGGGCGGCGGCGATCGCGGTGCGCCATTCCTTCGAGAGCGTCGACGACACCGACGGCGGCTCGTTGCAGCTGATGCGGCGCGATCGCTGGCGCTATCTCCTCTTCGTCGACATCGCCTGGAGCGCGGCGAAGAAGCGGCCGCCGGAGGAGATGACGGTGCCGGCCCGCTATTGAGGTCCTGCGACACGATCCGCCTTCGTCTCGTCGCGCGATGCGTCTAGACTCGTGCCGAACCGACGAATCGGAGACGAGACGCGATGGTTGCGAAGCGAAATGTTCCTCGATCGATCCTCGCCGCGGCGATGATTCTGGCCTCAGCCGGCGCCGCGCTCGCCGAGGTGCCGTGCCGGACCAGCGGGTCGTTCGAGCAATGGCTCCAGGGCGTGCGTCGCGACGCGGCCGTGCAGGGGATTTCGCAACGCGCGATCGAGGCGGGGCTCTCCGGGGTCGCCTATGATCCGGCGATCATCAAGCGCGATCACGGCCAGGGCGTGTTCCAGCAGAGCTTCCTGCAATTCTCCGATCGCATGGTCTCCTCGGACCGGATGTCGCGGGGGCCGCGGCTCCTGCGCCAACACGCCGACCTCTTCCGGCGGATCGAGGCGCAATACGGCGTGCCCGGCGCGGTGCTGGTCGCCTTCTGGGGGCTCGAGACCGATTTCGGCTCGGACATGGGCAAGTATCGCGCGCCGAATTCGGTGGCGACGCTCGCCTACGACTGCCGCCGGGCCGAGATGTTCCGCGCCGAGCTGATGGGGCTCCTGAAGGTCGTCGATCGCGGCGATCTCCAGCCGCGCGAGATGATCGGCGACTGGGCGGGCGAACTCGGCCATCTGATGTTCTCGCCGCACGACTATGCCCGTTACGGCGTCGACGCCGACGGCGACGGGCGCGCCGACGTGATCCATTCGCTGCCCGACGCCATGGCTTCGGGGGCGAACTTCCTGAAGGCGCTGGGCTGGCGGCGCGGCGAGCCCTGGCTCGAGAGCGTCCAGGCGCCGGCCGACATGGACTGGTCGAAGGCCGATCCTTCCGTGCGCGCCTCGCGCGCCGACTGGGCGGCGGTCGGGGTGCGCAAGTCCGACGGCTCGGCGCTGGCGCGAGGCGGGCCGGAGGCCTGGCTGTGGCTGCCGATGGGGCGCGAGGGGCCGGCCTTCCTCGCCTATCCCAATTTCGACGCCTATCTCGGCTGGAACAAGGCGATGGTCTACGCGACCACGGCCGCCTATTACGCCGCCCGTCTCGACGGGGCGCCGCCGCTCGCGCGCGGTCGCGGCAAGGTCGTGACGCTCTCGACCGAGGAGGTCAAGCGGCTGCAGACGCTTCTGGCACGGCGCGGTTTCTCCGACGAGGAGCCGGACGGACGGATCGGTTCGGCGACCCGCGCCGCCACCCGCAAGGCGCAGATGGCGCTCGGGCTGCCGGCCGACGCCTATCCGGACGCGGCGCTGATCGCGGCCCTGTCGCGGTGACGGCGATGCGGGCGCGGGCCGACCTTCTGGAGCCGCTGATCGCGACGGCGCTGACCGCCGGTCGGGCGATCCTGGAGATCGCGGCCGGCGACGTCGGGGCGACCTTCAAGTCCGACCGGAGCCCGGTGACGCTCGCCGACGCGCGCGCCGAGGCGATCATTCTTTCCGAACTCTCCCTCGATTTTCCCGGCATCCCGGTGGTGGCGGAGGAAGCGGTGGCGGCCGGACACATGCCGGCGACGCTCGGCAGGCACTTCTTCCTGGTCGATCCGCTCGACGGCACCCGCGAGTTTCTCTCCGGCAACGGCGAATACACGGTCAACATCGCGCTGATCGAGGCGGGCTCCCCGATCGCGGGCGTGGTTCTGGCGCCGGCGCTCGGCGAGATCTTCGCCGGGCGGGTCGGCGAGGGCGCGCGCGCCGGGCGGATCGCGGAGGACGGGGCGATCGACTGGCGGCCGATCGGGGTGCGCGCGACCGCGCCCGAGGTGCCGCTCGTCCTCGCCAGTCGCAGCCATTGCGGCGCGGAGACCGAGGTCTTTCTCGAGCGGCTCGGCCGGCACGAGCGCATCGCCGCCGGCTCCTCGCTCAAATTCGCGCGGCTGGCCGAAGGCGCCGCCGATCTCTATCCGCGTCTCGGCCGGACCATGGAATGGGACACGGCGGCGGGCGAGGCGGTGTTGCGGGCGGCGGGCGGCGCGGTTGTCGGCATCGACGGGCATCCGCTCGCCTACGGTCGGCGCGATCGCGGCTTCGCCCATCCGTGGTTCCTCGCCTTTGGCGATCCGGCGATCGGGGCGCGGGCGCTCGCGACGATCGGTCCGATCGCGGCGGCGACGTCGGGGTGAGGGGAGCGTTTCGCGGCGTCGACGCCCATGCTATCAGCGGGCACCGAGGCGGGCGGACGCAGCAGGAGACGCCGACGAGATGAGCGCAGCGACGATCGAACCGCGGTCGATCCCGAACGAGGGGCGGGCGCGTCCCGCCGTGTTCTTCGATCGCGACGGGGTGCTCAACGTCGATCACGGCTATATCGGCACCATCGATCGTTTCGAGTGGACGCCGGGCGCGCGCGAGGCGGTCAAGCTCGCCAACGAGCGCGGTTTCCTCGTCTTCGTCGTCACCAATCAGTCGGGGATCGCGCGGGGCTACTATTCGGAGGCCGATCACGCCGCGCTCTCGGCCCATATCGCCCGCGATCTCGCGGCGGTCGGCGCGCATATCGACGATCAGCGCTTCTGCCCCTATCTGCCCGACGCGACGGTCGAGGCCTATCGCCGCGACAGCGACTGGCGCAAGCCGGGGCCGGGGATGTTGCTCGATCTGATGGCCCATTGGCCGGTCGACCGGGCGGCGAGCCTGATGATCGGCGACAAGCCGAGCGACCTCGAGGCGGCGCGCGCGGCCGGCATCCCCGGGCATTTCTTCGGCGGCGGCGATCTCCTCGCCTTCGCCGAACCGTTGTTGCGGCGGATCGAGGTGGCGTCATGAGCGATCCGAACGGCGACCTCGAGCGGGCGCGGACGGCGGCGCGGACGGACTACGAGATCCTGCGGCGCTGGTTCGTCGAGGAGGCGCTGCCGCTCTGGGCGCGGGTCGGCGTCGATCCGGCCGGCGGGTTCTACGAGAAGCTCGATCGATCGGGCGCGCCGATCGAGGAGGCGCGGCGCACGCGCGTGGTCGGGCGCCAGATCTTCGTCTTCGCCACCGCCGCGCGTCTGGGCTGGCGCGGACCCTCGGCGGATCTGGTCGCACACGGCCTGGCGTGGTTCCGCCGTGCCTGTCTCGCGCCGGAAGGGACTGTCCATTCCACCGCGCGGCCCGACGGAACGCCGGAGAAGACGGCGTTCGATCTCTACGATCACGCCTTCGCGCTCTTCGGTCTCTCCGCCGCCTTCGTCGCGACCGGCGACCCCGAGCTCGCCGCGACGGCGGAGCGCATGCGCGAGGCGATGAAGGCGGGATGGGGCCATCCGGTCGTCGGGTTCGAGGCGGCGCGGCCGCGTCGTCTGCCGCTCGAGGCCAATCCGCACATGCACGTCTTCGAGGCGGCCGAGGCCTGGGCGGCGGCGCTTCCGCCCGAGGCGGCGGCGCCCTGGATCGCGCTCGGCGACGAGATCGCCGGTTTGGCGCTCGATCGGTTCATCGACCCGGTCTCCGGCGCCTTGCGCGAATTCTACGACGGCGATTGGCGGCCGATGCCGGGAGACGCGGGGCGGCTGGTCGAGCCGGGGCATCAGTTCGAATGGGCCTGGCTGTTGATCCGCTGGGGACGATCACGGGGGAACGCCCGCGCGATCGCGGCGGCGCGACGGTTGGTCGGGCTCGCCGAGAGCCATGGCGTCGATGCCGGGCGCGGCGTGGCGATCGGCGAATTGTGGGACGATCTCTCGGTGAAGAGCGCGGCGACGCGGGTGTGGCCGCAGACCGAGCGGATCAAGGCGTGGCTGGCGATGGCGACGCTCGCCGAGGACGACGACGCCCGCGCCGAGGCCTTCTCGATGGTCGCGACGGCGGCGCGCGGGTTGCGGCTCTTCCTCGATCCGAGCGCGCCCGGCCTCTGGCACGAGCGGATGGCGGCGGACGGGACGTTCCTCGACGAACCGGCGCCGGCGTCGAGCCTCTATCACATCGCCTGTGCGCTGGCGGAAATGCAGGCCGCGCCGCTCGCTCTGCCCGCGTGAGGCGCGGCGGGCGACGGGATCATCGTCGTCCGGCGAGCGTGGCGAGCGGGGCCGGCGACACCGTGGTGGGTTCCTGGAACGGATTGCCCTGGATCAGCACGATCGCCGCCGTCGGCGCGGCCGCGACCGCGAAGAGAACGATCGCGGCGAGGGCGGCGCGCGGCGTCTCGACGTGGACGATCGCCACCGACAGCATGGTGACGAAGCCGAGAAAGGCCATACCGAGCCATTTCAGCGGATTGACGTGGGTCTGGCTGAGGGCGATGCGCCGATCGCGGGCGTCGCGCACGGCGATCACCTGTTCGAGCACCCGGGTGTGGACGGCGGGGCCGAGCCGTTCGCCCAGATCGCGATCGGCGGCGAGGGCGAGCAGGTGGTCGATCCGCGCGGTGGTCTCGGCCGACTGCCGGCGCCGGGAGAGCAGCGGCCATTCGTCGATGGTCGCGGAGGCGGCGTAGCTCGAAACCGCCTCGGCGACGGCCGCGCGACCGGGCGCATCGAGGCCGCGGGTGAGCGAGAGCACCGACTGGAGACTGTCGGCCTCGCGGGTGACCGCGTCGATCGCCCGGTCGTGGGCGCTCCAGGTGTCGTTGCCGAGAAAGGCGAGCGTCAGGGCGAAGAGAACGCCGATGATGTTGATGAAGGGCGGGGCGACGCCGGCGAAGGCGCGAAGGCGAGCGCCATGGCAGGGCGCGCGCAGCCACATGATCAGCCCGGCGGAAGCGGCGAATGTGCCGATCAGCGCGAGGCCGGCGAAGCCCCAATGGTCCCAGGCACCCCAATCCATGCCGTTCATGCGTTTCATCTCCCTCCCGAGGGGGGATCTTGCGCCTCGAGAGGCCGAACCGTCGATTGGGGGAACCCACGAGGGCGATCGCGGACGAGGGGACGCCCATCCGCAAAAGTTCTTATCCACAGGTGCCGGCCGCTGGAATCCTGGCGATCGGATACGAAGCCGATCATCAAAAGCCGAAGCCGTGAAGTTTTTGCGACGACGGGTGTTGACGGCTCCGAATGGTAGGCCTATAAACCGCTCCAACGACGGCGGCGGTGCCGCTGGCGACGGAATCCTTCGCGCTGCGAACTGGTGATTTTCTCGAAAGAGGGGTTGCCAAACGGTTCGGAATGGTGTTGAAGGTCACGAAATTCGGCGAGACCGAAGGGACGTGCCAAATCGTCTGATGTGCCTTCGGGCGGTGTCGGGCGTACGAA
>OFTX01000008.1_pt1 | contig 152870 bp, 146 predicted proteins | sample 1775051 | NCBI WGS metagenome assembly OFTX01 (sample SAMN08195772, study PRJEB24354) | sludge metagenome | isolation source: sludge from phenol fed wastewater aerobic bioreactor A | place: India: Nagpur | collected 2016-09-15 | reverse complement strand
CCTGGTCGGGAGCACCGTCGCGGTCGTGGCGGCGATCTTCGCCCTCGTCGCCGTGGTGTCGCTGGGCACCGGCGCCCTCGCGATTCCCGCCGATCGGGTGGTGGCGATCCTCGCCGACTTCGCCGCCGGCGGGGCCGACACCAACGATCGCGACACGCTGGTACTGCTGTCGATCCGCCTGCCGCGGCTGCTGACCGGCATGCTGATCGGCGCGACGTTGGCGGTCGGCGGCGCGTTGATGCAGGGGCTCTTCCGCAATCCCCTCGCAGATCCCGGCCTCGTCGGCGTGTCGAGCGGCGCCCTGCTCGCCGCGGCGCTCACCATAGTCGTCGGCGATGCCCTCCTCGCCCGGCACGCCGTCGCGGCCGGCTTCGTCGCCCTGCCGCCGGCCGCCTTCGTCGGCGGGCTGGTGACGACGCTCCTCCTCTACACGGTGGCGACCCGGCGCGGGCAGACCTCGATCGCGACGATGCTGCTCGCCGGCATCGCCGTCCAGGCGGTGGCGGGCGCCGGCATCGGCGTCCTCCAATATCTCTCGGACGACCGCCAACTACGCGATCTGACCTTCTGGACGATGGGCAGCCTCGGCGGCGCCACCTGGTCGAAGCTGGCGATCGTCGCACCGGTCCTCCTCGCCTGTCTCGCCGTGGTGCCGTTCCTGGCGCGCGGTCTGAACGCGCTGCTGCTCGGCGAGGCCGAGGCGCTGTTCATGGGACTGTCGGTACAGCGCATCAAGTTCGCCACCATCGCCGTCGTCGCGCTCGGCATCGGCACCGCCGTGTCGGTCGGCGGCCTGATCGGCTTCGTCGGCATCGTCGTGCCGCATGTGCTGCGCCTCTTCGTCGGCTCGGATCACCGCGCCCTGCTGCCGCTCTCGGCGGCGGGCGGCGCGGTTCTCCTGGTCGGCGCCGACACCCTCGCGCGAACCGTCGTCGCTCCGGCCGAACTGCCGATCGGCATCGTCACCGCGGTCATCGGGGCGCCGTTCTTCCTCTGGCTGGTGGCGAGCGGCAAGAGGAGCCTGACGTGACGGCGCTGATCGAAGCGTGCGAGGTCAGCCGCGTCGTCGGCCGGCGCGCTCTCGTCGATCGGGTGTCGCTCACCGTCGAGCCCGGCGAGACGGTGATTCTGCTCGGCCCCAACGGCGCCGGCAAGACGACGTTCCTGCGCATGCTGGCCGGCGAACTCGTCCCGTCGGCCGGAACGATCGCCTGGGAAGACGCCCCGATCGCGCGCTGGAAGCCCCGTTCACTGGCGGCCAAGCGAGCCGTGATGTCGCAGAGTCATCCCCCGACCTTCCCCTTCTCGGTGTTCGAGGTGATCTCGATCGGCCTCGAGGGCATCGGCCGCGGCTGTGACCGCCGCCGCCGTCTCGGAGCGATCGAGGAGGCGCTCGCCGCCGCCGACCTCGCCGCCCTTGCCGGAGCGGACTACGGAACGCTCTCCGGCGGCGAGCGGCAACGGGTCCAGTTCGCCCGCGCCCTGGCGCAACTGCGGATCGGCGGCCTGAGCGAGAGCCGCCAGGTCCTGTTCCTCGACGAGCCGGTGGCGAGCCTCGACCTGTGTCATCAGCTGGTGCTGATGGATCGCGCCGCCGACCTCGCCGCCGAGGGCATCGCCGTCGTCGCCGTGCTCCACGACCTCAATCTCGCGGTGCGCTACGCCGACCGTCTGGTCGTCCTCGCCGAGGGGCGGGTTCGCGCCATCGGCAGGCCGGCGACGGTGGTCGGGCCGCAACTGCTGCGCGACGTCTTCGGGATCGACCTGCCGATCGGCGGTGCGCCGCCGGCCGACATGCCCTTCGTGCTTCCGCAATTGCATCGACCGCGTCGCACGGCAGGATCGGCGATGGACGAGTCCTTCTCCGGTCGCACCGATCCCGTCGCGGCGATCGGCAGATGACGGAACGATGATCGATCACGCCTCGAAGCGCCGGCATCGTCGTTCGGAACCATTCCAAGTCGGACGATCGGCTATGGAGCCGCTCCCCGTCGCGGATCGCGCGGTCACATCTACGTTGAATCCCTGACTTCGCACTGTTCGACTCTTTTTGCGAACGACTCGCATTGTCATTTAGCCACGTTCTTGCTACCAATGCTTCACGGTCGTCAGCCAGCCGTCGCACAGCGGCACGTCAGCCATCGATCGCCCCGACACATCGAAGACGATCTCAGGAGGCGACGCCATGCAGGCTGTCGAGCGGACGATCACGCATGCCCAGGGGTTCGATCGCGAGGCTCTCGCTCGTCGGCTCGTGGAAGACACGACGACGGTGGCCGAGCAGATCGCGCGCGAGCTGAACCTCCCGCCCGTCGAGATCATGCGTCTTCTCCCCGAGGATCTGTGCCGCTGGGTACCCGGCACCGCCTTCGCCGAGGTGATGAGCGACGTCGCCGAATGGGGCGAAGTGCTGTTTCTCGTCCACACCGTCAACGCCATCGTCGAGGTGAAGGCTGAGGTGCCCAAGGGCAAGTCGTCCGCCGACTTCTACAATCTGCACGGCCCGGGCGCGCTCGGCGGCCACCTCAAGGCGTCGCGCTGCGCGGCGATCGCCTTCGTCAGCCGGCCCTTCATGAAGATGGAGACACGGTCGATCCAGTTCTTCGACGGCGACGGCGAGGGGATGTTCAAGATCTACGTCGGGCGTGACGCCGAGCGGCGCCTGAAGCCGGAGCAGATCACCCGCTTCGAGGCTCTCGCGGCGCGGCTGTGCCCCGTCGCGGCCGAATGAGCGGGGGTGGCGATGTTTCCGCACCGCATCCCCGCGACGGGCGAGCCACTGGCGCCGTTTCTGCCGAACGACGCGGCTCCGACGCCTGCCCATGCCTTCGCCCGCCGGGCGCCGCTGATGCCGTGGCGCGACGTCCGTGAAGTCGCGAAGGATCGGGCGGCGGAACGCATCGCCGTGCTCGAGCGGTCGCCGCGCCACGGCGCGACGGTCGCCTACGTCCACGTTCCCTTCTGCCACAATCACTGCCTCTTCTGCGGCTTCTACCGCAACGCCCACGATCCCGAGCGCTACACCCGCTTCGTCGATCTGCTGATCGCCGATCTCGAGCGTTCGTCGCGCCTGCCGATGGTCGCCGAAGGGCCGCCGATCGCGGCGGTCTACATGGGCGGCGGGACGCCGACGGCGCTCGCCGCCGCCGACATCGCCCGTCTGGTGACGGCGCTTCGCCGTCATCTGCCGCTCGCACCCGATTGCGAGATCACCCTCGAGGGCCGCACCCACGGTTTCGACGACGATCGCATCGATGCCGCGCTCGACGCGGGCGTGACGCGGATCTCGCTCGGCGTCCAGTCGCTCGACACCCGGGTTCGTCATCGCCTCGGCCGCAAGTTCGATCGCGCCGAACTGATCGCGGCCATCGAAGGGTTGGTCGATCGTGGTCGCGCCGCGGTCGTGATCGACCTGATGTACGGATTGCCCGGCCAGACCCCGGAGGTCTGGCGGCGCGACATCGAGACCGCCGCCGCCCTCGGGCTCGACGGCCTCGACTTCTATGCCCTCAGCGTCTGGCCCGGTGGGCCGCTCGCCAAGGCCGTCGCCGGCGGCAAGGCCCTGCCGCTGCCGAGCCTCGCCGATCAGGGTCTCGCCTATGCCGAGGCCTCCGCCTTCTTCGCGACGCGCGGCTGGCGGCGTCTGTCGCAGGCCCATGTGGCGCGCACCGGCCGCGAGGAGAACCGCTACAACCGTCTGGTCAAGGCGGGCGCCGCCTGCCTCGCCTTCGGTCCCGGCGCCGGAGGTTCCGGCATGGGGGCCCGCTGGTCGATCGGGGTGAACCTCGACGACTGGAGCGCCGCCGTCGAGGCCGGGCGGTCGACCATCGGTTGGATCGGGGACCTCTCCCCTCGCCACGACGTCTCGGCGATGATCACCGCCGCCATGGAAGAGGGCATTCTCGACGTCGCAGCCGTCGAAGCGCGCCTGCCGGGCTTCCGAAGGGCGGCGACACCGCTGTTCACCGCTTGGGAAAAGGCTGGCCTCGGTCGCGTCGACGGGTCCGTCTTCACGACGACCGTCGCCGGCGACTTCTGGATGACCACGCTGGCCGGTGGCCTTCTCGCCGCATCCGATGCGGTCACCGCGGAGGGCGTGGCATGACCGGGCGCCGGCTTCTCGTCTTCGGTGCCACGGGTCGCACCGGGTCTCGGCTCGTCGACCTCGCGCATGGCGCCGGATGGTCGGTGACCGCCGCCGTGCGCGATCCGACCCGCACCCACCTCGTCGCCGCAGGATCGGCCATCGCCGTCGCCGACGCGCTGTCGCGGCCCCAGGTCGAGGCCGCCCTCGACGAGGCGCGACCCGACGTCGTCGTGTCGGCGCTCGGCGGACGCGGCGACACGATGGTCGACGATCTCGGCGTCGGCAACCTCGCCGACGCCTGCGCCACCGCCGGCATCCGTCGCCTGATCGTCGTCACGTCGCTCGGCTGTGGCGGGTCGCGCGCCCACGCCTCGCCCCGGCTCCTCGAAGCCATCGGCGAGGTTCTCGCCGCCAAGACGCGCGGCGAGGACGCGCTCGTCGCATCCGATCTCGACTGGACGATCGTCCGCCCTGGCGGCCTCGGCGACGAGACCGCGACGGGCCGCGCCGTGCTGGTCGAGGACGAGACCGTCCACGGCCGCATCGCCTGCGCCGATCTCGCCCGCCTCCTGCTCGATCTCGTCGACGATCCCTCGTCGATCCGAAGGATCCTCTCGGCCGTCGATCCGTCGTTGCCGATCGTTCCTCGCACCACTCCATCGCCCGCCCCTGCCCCCACACGAGGAGATCTCCCGTGAACCGTCCTCTGTCCGTCCTCGCCGGAACCGCCCTGGTTCTGATCTTCGGCTCGCTCGCCGCCTCGGCCGAAGCGCCGAAGCCGAAGAAGAAGCAAGCCGAGACGGCGGTCGAGGCCGGCGACGCGAAGCCGGAAGCGGCGACGAAGCCGGCGGCAGGAGCCGAGGCACTCGACACCATCGTCGTCACCGCCGGCCGGCGCGAGATCCAGATCCGCGAAGCACCGGCGACCGTGTCGGTCGTCCGGCGCAAGGACATCGACCGCAAGGGTGGCTCGTCGGTCGCCGAGTTGCTGCGCGACGTGCCCGGCGTTCAGGTCGACGAATCGTCGATCCCCGGCCTCAAGCGCATCCGCATCCGCGGCGAGGACGCAAAGCGTTCGCTCGTGCTGATCGACGGCCAGGAGGTCACCGACCACACCACCTACGGACCGCCGCTGCTGATCGATCCGGCGTTGATCGAGCGCATCGAAGTGGTGCGCGGACCGCTCTCGGTGCTCTACGGTTCGCGCGCCATCGGCGGCGTCATCAACATCATCACCCGCAAGCCGTCTTCGAAGCCGGTCGAGGTCTCGGTCGGCGGCGGATACGACAGCGGAACGCGCGGCTATACGGCCAACGGCCTGGCGTCGGGAACGATCGACGGCTTCACCTATCGCCTGTTCGCCGGTCGCACCGAGAACACGACGCGGGTGACACCGGAGGGCGAACTGCCGAACACGTCCCACAATTCGAAGAGCCTCGACGCGCGCCTCGGCTGGTCCAACGACACCCATTCCTTCGCCTTCGGCTACGACCGGCTCGATCTGTCGAGCCGGTCCTCGACGCCGCCCGGGACGGTCGGCGGCACCTTCACCGCCTTCCAGCTCGACATGCCGCGCCGAGACCGAGAGAAGTTCGCATTCTTCTACAAAGGAAAGCACCTGTTGCCCGGCATGGAGAAGCTCTCGGTCAATGCCTTCCGGCAGACCGTCGATCGCCGCTTCCTACAGACGGTCGGCTTCAAGATGGGGTCCTATTTCAGCCAGTACTACGATCACGACGACGCCGACCTGTTGACCACGACAGGCGTCAACGTCCAGTCGGACTGGACCCTGCCTTTCGGCAACACGCTCGTCGTCGGCGCCCAGTATCTCGAGGATACAATCGACAAGGAGGCATCGCAGGTCGGCTGGTATCGCTACGGGGCGGGGCCACAGATCCCGGTGAACCGGACCATTCAGCAGGACGCCTACAGCCGAACCTGGTCGGCCTACGCGCAGAACACCTGGGCCTTCGCCGAGGATTGGAAGCTCGTCACCGGTCTGCGGCAGAACTACTCCCGAGCCGGCATCACGGCCAGCAACGACCCGGCGGTCAAGCCGGGCGACAGCGATGCCTCGCGCACCATCGGCTCGGCGACGCTGCTGTGGAGCCCGTCCAAGGATCTGACGCTGCGCGCCGGCTGGGGCCAGGGCTTCGTGACGCCGACCCTGATGCAGATGCACACCGGCACGTTCTTCGGTTCCGGCTTCAACGTTCGCCCCAACGCGAACCTGAAGCCGGAGACGTCGAACAGCTTCGAGATCGGCGCGCGGTGGAACGACGGCCGCTTCCGGGCCGAAGGCACCGTCTTCTACACCGACGCCCGCGACTACATCGCTTCGACCACCTGCGCGACGGTCGTCGGCGTCACCTGCACCTCGCCCTTCGACTACGCCTACACCAACATCAACCGCGCCACCACGATGGGCGCCGAACTCACCGCCGGCTGGAAGTTTCTCGACGGCTACGAGGCCTACGGCAACCTGACCCATCTGAAGCGCGAGTATTTCTATCCGACCTTCTCGACCACCAAGTCGGGCGTCCCCGATTTCGCCGGCCGCTTCGGCGTCCGTTGGGACGGCACCCTGTCGAACGACGTCGATGTCTGGGCCGACGCCTACATGCGCGCCGGGTCGAAGATCGAGCTCGAGTCCTCGAGCCGTTCGATCTCGACCGCCGGCGGTTGGTCGACCGCCAACTTCGAATTCGGCGCGTCGTGGAAGTCCCCCGATCGCTTCGGCCAGCACTCGTTGTCGGTCGCACTGACCAACCTCACCGACCGGTCCTACAAGCCGGCGCTGGAAGAGCTGACCCAGACCGGCCGCGCCGTGATGGTCAACTTCCGCTCGACCTTCTGATCGGAGAGAACGATGCAGCCCATCGACATGAGTCCACTCGGCCTCTTCGCCGCCGCCGGACCGGTCGGCAAGGCGGTCATGGCGGTGCTCCTCCTCGCTTCGGTCTGGACCTGGGTGGTGATCCTCGAGGTCTGGCTGGGCACCCGTACGCTCCGCCGGGCGGTGGCGAGGGGAGCCGAGGCCCCCCTTCTCGCTCCCCTCGTCGTCGCCGGTCGCACCGAGGCCGATCTCGTCGTCGACGCGGAGAGCCCGGCCGAACGCCGCGTCCGCATCGGCGAGGCGATGATGCGCGAGGCCCAGACCCTGGTCGGCGCAGTCGAATGCGGACTGCCGACCCTCGCCATGATCGCCTCCGCCGCCCCCTTCGTCGGGCTCTTCGGCACCGTCTGGGGAATCATGTCGTCCTTCATGGGGATCGCTGCGGCGCAGGACACCAGCCTCGCCGTCGTTGCGCCCGGCATCGCCGAAGCGCTCGCCGCGACGGCGATCGGTCTCGCCGCCGCGATCCCGGCATCGCTCGGCTACAACCGCCTCGCCGCATCCCTCGGGCGCGTCGGACAACGTCTCCACCATCATGTCGAGCGGGAGGCGGCGGGGTTCGCCGTCGCCGCCTTCGCGACCCATCGCCTCTCGGAGGACCGACCATGATCACGTCTTCCTCTACCCGTGGGCTGCCCTCGGGCTCGCTCGGCCATCATGTGCCGTCGGCCGAGATCAATGTGACGCCGCTAGTCGACGTGATGCTCGTCCTGCTCGTTGTCTTCATGGTGACCGCACCACTGCTCGCCAGCGGATTGAAACTCGATCTGCCGCAGGCAGCGACCGCCCGCCCGCTGGAACCGAAGGAGCCGATAGTCGTGTCGATCGACCGCGACGGTCGCGTCTCGGTCGGAAACGACATCACCGATCGCGAACGCATCGTCGCGGCGGTCCGCGCACTCGGGGCCGACGAGACCCGGACCATTCGAGTCCGCGGTGACCGCGGCGTCTCCTACGGCGATGTCGTCGAGATCGTCGACACTCTCGCCGGGGCTGGGCTGCGGCGCATCGCCCTCGTCTCCGAGCCCCCGCGGACGGCGCAGTCGCCCACCGACGCCGGCGTCATTCGAACCGGCGCGCTCGCCTCGCCATGACGGCGCGCATCCAGGGCGCAACTTCCGCCGGCTTCCTTCGACGTCGAGCTGCCTTGGTCGTCGGCGTCGCGGTTCTCCATGGCGTCGCTCTCTTCGCGTGGACGCCCCGCGGCGAAGGAACTGCACCCTTCGCGGATACCGAACTCGTCGTGACCACGGAGATCGTCGATGCGCCTGCATCGGCTCCTTCCGAAGGCGCGCCTCCGAGCGTCGTGCCCCGAGAGACCGAAGTTCCTCCACCCGAACCGGAACCCGCGCCTCAGCCATCGGAGACACCGCCCGTCGACCCGCCTGCCACAGTGACGGAGATCGCCCCGCCGCCACCGGAACCAGAACCCGTACTACCGACGCCTCCCTCGGAGACGGTCTCGGCCGATCCCCCGCCGATCGTCGAGAAGCATGAGCCCGTGCCGCCGGCGACGCCACCGACGCTTCGACGCCCGCAAACGAAGCCTACCCCACCACAGGAGAAGACCGCGGTGAGAGCCAGGAAGGAGACGCGGACGCACGCCGATCGGCCCGCCGCGACCGGCGCGATCGCCGGTCGCCCGGCGGCCGGCGGAACCACGGCGCGTGCCGGCGCCGATCCCGGCTACGGCGCGAGAGTACGAGCCGTCCTCCAGGCCCGCGTCGACGGTCTCGGGCTCGAGGACGTCGAGGGCACCGTGGTCGTCGGCTTCACCATCGATGCCTCCGGTGCGGTCGTGTCGCACGGGCTCGCCCGGTCGTCCGGCAGTGGTCAGATCGACCGCGCGATCTCCGGCCTTCTCGGGCGGATGCGGTTCCCACCGCCGCCGTCCGGACGTTTTGCCGCAACCGTCGCGATCCGGATTCGCTGAACGCGCCGAGTTCGAGGCTTGATAATTGTCAACGCTAATGCGACTCGTTTGCATTAGCAAAAAAGAGGTACCCAGATCGAGGACCCTGTATGAGATCCGCCCACGCCCTTCGTCTGCTCGGTTCTTCCGCGCTCGCCGTCCTTCTCACCGCCGGCTCGGCCGTGGCAACCGACCTGGAGAAGAAGAAGTCGCCCGTACCGACGCCGACGGCTCCCGTTGCGACGGTGATCCCGTCGACGACGGCGATCTACGACCCGATGGGCGGCCTGGAGGGGCGCAATCTCAATCGCGCCGATCTGCCGCAGTGTTCGCAGTGGTGGGGCGGACCGATCGGCACCCTGGTTCCGGCGGGCATGGAACAACCCGCGATCCCGATACCGGGCATCCACGGCCTGGCGGCGACCGGCTACTCGTCGGCCTGCAAGCGCTTCGAGGCGCTCGCCCAGGGAAGCGTCTTCCAGAACGGCTTCTTCGGCCGCGCCAATCTCTACCGCGAGTCGGTCGGCTCCTACGACATCCCCGGCGGCGGCGGCGTCGCCGACGATCGCAACCGCTGGAACTTCGGCGGCGGCGTCGGTTGGGCGCGCGCCGACGGTTCGTTCCTGTCGTTCGACACACAGCGGATGACGCGCGACAAGATCCTCTACCCCGGCGCCTCGATCGACACCCGCCGTTTCGACGTGACCAATCTCTCCGCCAAAGGCCGGCTCGCGGTCGACCACGAGATCGTCCGCACCTTCCGCTTCCAGGCGGGGTGGACCGACTACGACCGGATCAACGACAACTACTCGTTCCGCACGACGGCGGCGGCGCAGAAGACCGAGGCGCGCTTCAAGCGGCAGGTCTGGACCGGTCAGGCGGCGGTCGACGGTGGCTCGGGGTCCTTCTCGTGGACGCTCGGCACCGACGTGAAGTCGGACCATCGCGACGCGACACGCTATATGGGCGCGGCCCTCGCCGCCCAATCGCCCGTTCTCGCCGACGCCACGGTGACCACAACCGGCGTCACCGCCGACGGCAAGTGGGCCTTCGCCCCGGATTTCCGGCTGCTCGCCGGTCTGCGTCTCGACCTCGTCCAAGCGCGCCTCGGCGGCATGGACCGCGCCGGCATGGTGACCGGCATGGCCGCGACGCCGACCCCGCGCGCCTTGTTCGCCACCTATTACGGCTACGCCGGCAGCGGCGACGAGCAGGAGGTCAACCTCGGCGGGTCGCTGCGCCTCGAGAAGGACATCGACGGCGGCGCCGGTCGGCTCTTCGCCGGAGTGAAGCGGGTGGTGCGCACCGCCGACCCGCGCGAGCGCTACTTCGCCAGCTTCACGCCGCCGGCGATGGTGGCGCGTACGTGGATCGGCAATCCGGATCTCGCTCCCGAGCAGCATCACGTCGCCGAGATCGGCGGCGGCTGGGCGAATGGCCGCTGGGAGCTCGCTACCCGCGCCTACGCCGATCATGTCACCGACTTCATCCTGTGGGATCGGGCGCGCGGCCAGAGCGGCATTCTCGTCGCCAACGGCGCCAATGTCTTCCACAACGTCGACGCCTTCATCGGCGGTGTCGAAGCCAAGGTTCGCCATCGCTTCGATCACGGCTTCTGGGCCGGGGCCGAGGCTTGGGCGACCTATGGCGAGAACCTCACGGACTCCCGCCCGATCGGTCAGATCCCGCCGCTCGAGGCGTCGCTGCGCGCCGGTTGGATGAACGAGGCGTTCGAGGTCGACGGCCGCTGGCGCCTCGTCGCCGGCGCGAGCCGCATCGACGGGTCGGCCGCGACCGGGTCCGGTTCGGACGCCGCCACCGGCGGCTTCGCCACGGTCGACGTTTCCGGCGCCTGGAAGCCGAAGCCCAACATCCGCCTGAGCCTCGGCGTCGAGAACGTCTTCGACCGGCGCTACGCCGAGCACATCGAACGCACCGACATCGACGACCCGATGCTGGTCAATCTCGACGCCGCCGGTCGCACCTTCTGGGGCAGAGCGTCGATCCGGTTCTGACGACCGGCAAGACAAGAGGGGGGCGCGCGCACCGAAGCACCTCCCGTTCCACTGCAATTCCGGGCCTCTCCACCGGAAGGCCGCGCCGTTCACGAGAGGAGACAGACACATGGTTCGGTTGCATGTTCCCGCTCTTGTTCTCGCTGGTCTCATGGGGGCCACATCAGCAGCGGCGGAAGCCGTCCGTCTCAATCAGTATGCCCTCGTTCTGCCGGGCAACCTGCCGCATCTGATGCACACGATCCGCGACCATCGCGCCGAACTCGGGCTCGACGCGCGCCAGTCCGCCGAGGTCGACGCCATCCTCATCGAGATTCCGACGAAGATTCGCCCCCTGTTTCGGAAGGGCGAGGAAATCGAAAAGGCGATTTCCGCCGATGTCTTGACGGGGCATGTCGGCCCGGACCTGAAGGCGCGGCTCGACGCACTGCAGACGATCAAGCGCGAAGCCGCCGAGGTTCACATCGCCTGCATCGCGCGCGTTCGCGCGATGCTGAGCGCGGATCAGTACCAACGGGTTCTGACCCTCGCGCAGACGGAGACGAAGTGATGACCACCCGGCGAACGGGGCGATCGAAACTCCACCGGCAGTTCGACCTGCTTCTCGTCGCAACGACCGGCATTCCGATCGCCGATCCTCATTCCGCACCAACGAGACCAGCCACATCATGACCCTTCGCTCCACCCGCCGCGCCGCTCTCGCGGGCCTCGCCGCCTTCGTCGTCGCGCCCCGACCAGTCCGCGCGGCGGTCGCGCCCTTGCGCGACCTGACGCTGTGGGGACCGCCGGCCGGTCCCTCGATCACCGTCGCGCACGCGGCGGCGACCGGCATGCTCGCCGCCGTCGCCGACAAGGTGACGTTCAAGGCCTGGCGCAATCCCGACGAGCTGCGGGCAGGCCTCACCTCCGGCACGCTCCTCGCCTCGGTGATGCCGACCGCCTCGGCCGCCAATCTCTTCAATCGCGGTCTCGGCGTGCGGCTTCTGAACATCATGACCGACGGGCTTCTCCACGTCATCGCCACCGACCCCGGCCTCGACCGGATAGAGAAGCTGAAGGGACGGACGATCGCGGTGCCGTTCCGCAACGACACGCCGGAATTCGCCCTGCAACGCCTCCTCAAGACGCTCGACATGGCGCCGGGCCGCGATCTGACGGTGGAGACCACCGGAACGCCGATCGAGGCGATCCAGATGGTCGCCGCCGGCCGCATCGACGCGGCGCTGGTGCCCGAACCGGCCGCCTCCGCGGCGATCGTGCGGGCCGCGGCGATGGGCAAGACCGTGGTGCGCGCCATGGACTTCCAGGCCGAATGGGCGCGCCTCACCGGCAATCCGCCGGATCTGCCGCAGGCCGGAATGGCCGTCACCGACGCCTTCCTGAAGGCCCATCCCGAGCACGTCGACCTCTTGCACGAAGCTCTGGCCAAGGCGACGGCGGCGGTGCTCGCCGCTCCGGCGGTCGCCGCCGGCAGCGCCGCGGCGACGCTGGAATTGCCCTGGCCGGTGATCGAGAAGGCGATCCCCCACTCCCGCCTCGTCTGCACCCGGGCGCGCGAGGCGCGGCCGAGCCTCGAACGGCTGTTCAAGACCGTCGCCGAATACGAGCCGAACGTGATCGGCGGGCGATTGCCGGATGCGGGCTTCTACCTGTGAGCGGACGCGTCGAGATCGGCACGGCGACCCGGATCGGCCGGATCGGCCGCTTCCTGTGGGTGGGGTGGGCCGGCGTCGCGGCGCTGTCGCTCTTCGCCGCCCTGTGGTCGGCCGGGCACCGTGCCTATGGCGCCTTCATCCTGCCCGATCCGCTCGCCACCCTTCTCGCCGTGGGCCGCCTCTTCGCCGACGAGCGGGCGCGCGGGATCGCGCTCGCGACCGGTCTGCGCGCCATCGAGGGCTTCGCGCTCGCCGCCCTCCTCGGAACGATCCTCGGCCTCGTCGCCGGCTATTCGGCGGCGAGCCTCCGGCTCGCCCGCCCCTTCGTCACGCTGCTTCTCGGCGTGCCGCCGATCGCCTGGATCGTCCTCGCCATGATCTGGTTCGGCTCGACCGACGCGACCATCGTCGTCACCGTGGTGGTCGCCGGTCTGCCGCTCGCCTTCGTCGGCGCGGCGGAAGGCGTGACGACGCGGGATCGCGGCCTCGACGACATGGCCCGGGCCTATGGCGCGACCGCCCTGCAACGCTTCCTCACCCTCGGCCTGCGCCACGTCGCCGCCCACGTCTTCCCGGCCCTGACGGTGACGCTCGGCTCGTCCTTCAAGGTCGCGGTAATGGCCGAGCTTCTCGCCAACACCGGCGGCATCGGCGGGGCGCTCGCCCGCGCCCGCGCCGATCTCGACGTCGAGACCGCCACCGCCTGGGTGTTGGTCGCCGTCGCCGGGCTGGTCGTCGTCGAATACGGCGTCCTCCATCCGATCCGCGCCGAGCTCGAACGCTGGCGCGAGGCGGCGCGTCCCTGGGGGGTCAAGCGATGAACACGGCCGCCTGTCCGATCGCGCGAGGCGAAGCCGACGCGGTTCTCCGTCTCACCAGGATCGGTCACTCCTACCTCGGACGAACGGTCGTCGACGGCGTCGATCTCGATGTCTCCCGGTCGGAGGTGGTGGCGCTCGTCGGCCCGTCGGGCTGCGGCAAGAGCACGCTCGTGCATGTCGCCGCCGAGGTCGTCAGCCCGACCCGAGGCCGAGTCGAGCGCCGCTTCGACCGGCAGGGCATGGTGTTCCAGGATCCGCGCCTGCTGCCCTGGGCGACCGCGCTCGACAACATCGCCTATCCGCTGGCGCTGGCCGGGGTGGCGCGGGCCGCACGGCAGGAGCGCGCCCGCATCGCCGCCGCTCGCGTCGAACTCGCCGAAGAGGATCTCGACAAATTCCCGGTCGAACTCTCCGGCGGCATGCGTCAACGCACGGCGATCGCCCGCGCCCTCGTCGTCGCACCCGACTTCGTCTTCTTCGACGAGCCCTTCACCGCCCTCGACGTGGCGTTGAAGCGCCGGATGCAGGATCTGGTGATCGCGGCGGCGAGCGAGGCGCGGTTCTCGGCGCTGTTCGTCACCCACGATCTCGCCGAGGCGGCGCGCATCGCCGATCGCATCGTCGTCATGGACACCAACGGGCGCGGCATCGTCGGCGAACGCCGTCTGCCGGGGTTCCCCGGCGGGCGCGACGACGCCGAGGTCTTCCGCCTCGTCTCCGGCTTCCTCGCCGACGACCCGCTGTTCCGTCACGTCCACGACATCGACGAACGGAGGCGCGCGTGATCCGCTCGGCACCACGACGGCTCGCCACCCTGATCGGCGTCCTCGGCGACGAGGGCCTGCGGCTGTTCTTCCCGCTGGCGGCGCTCCAGGCGGCGCTGTGGCCGGCGCTCTGGGTGATCGTCCAGGGTTTGGACCTGCCCTTCGCCTGCGACCTGCCGCCGGCACTTTGGCACGGCCACGAGATGCTGGTCGGCGCCTGGGGTGCGGCGCTGATCGGCTTCCTCACCACGGCGCTGCCGGAATTCTCCGACACGCCGCGCCTCAGAGGGCGGCCGCTCATGTGGCTCGCCCTCGTCTGGGGCGTGGCGCGCGTCGTCGGTCTCCTCGGGGCCGACGTCCTCGGTCTCGTCGCCGGCCTCGCCGATCTCGCCTGGATCGGTGGTCTCGTCGCCTACGGGATCCGAGTGTCGATCCTGAAACGAACCTGGGACTACACGGGCTTCGCCGTCTGGCTCGCCACCCTCGCGGCGACGGAGGCCTTCTTCCGCTTCGCCGCCGCGACCGGCGACGTCATCGCCGCCCAGACGGCGCTGCGCCTCGTCGGCCTGACCTTCCTCGGCTTCCTCGGTCTGGCGCTCGCCCGGATCTCGGTGCCGGTGACCAATCTTGTGCTCGATCCGAGCGAGGAGACCTCGCCCTGGCGACCCCATCCCGGCCGCCGCAACCTCGCCCCCGGCCTCGTCGCGGTGGCGCTCGCCGGCGAGATCGCGGCACTCGAACCCGCCGTCTCCGGCTGGCTGTGGATCGCCGCCGGCGCCGCGTTCCTCGACCGCGCCGGCGAGACCTTCGTCGGCCGCGCCTTCTTCCGACTGGAAATCCTGGCGCTCTTCGCGTCCGCCGCCGTCTCCGGGCTCGGGCTCGTCCTCGTCGGCGCCGGGCGGCTCGGCGCGCCCTGGCCGGAGAGCGCGGCCCTTCACGTCGCCTTCCAGGGCGGGCTCGGCGTCGCGGTCATGGCGGTTCTCGCCATCGCCGGTCTCTTCCATACCGGCCGACCGCTGCCGTTTCCGCGCCCGCTGTGGGCAGCCTTCACCGCCGTCCTCGCCGCGGCGGCCTTACGCACCCTGCCCAATCTCGGCGTCATCGGCGAACCGCCGGGCGGTCCCCACGTGATCGCCTCGCTCCTGTGGGCGGGCGGGTTCCTCGTCTGGCTCGCCGTCTATTGGCCCTTCCTCGCGGAAACGCCGAAGGGCCACACCTCCGGTTGCTGAAGGAAAACCCATGCCGGCCACGCCACCCACCACTCCATCCCCGCCGATCGCCTTCCTCTCCGGCGGCTTTCGGCCCTTCTTCCTGTTCGGTGCGATCCAGGCGGCAGTGAGCCTCGCGCTCTTCGTGCCTTGGTATCTCGGCTTCGTCGCGCCGCCGAGCCTCTTCCCGGCGCCGCTCTGGCACGCGCACGAACTGCTCTTCGGTTTCGTACCGGCGATCCTCGCCGGGTTCCTGACGACGGCGGTGCCGAACTGGACGAAGCGCCCCCCCTTGGTCGGCTCCCCGCTCGCCGGCCTCGTCCTCCTCTGGCTCGCCGGGCGCATCGCTCTCCTCGTCGCGACGAAGCTCGGATGGCTGACGACCGCGCTCGTCGACGTCGCCTTCCTCGTCGTGCTCGCGGCCTGGGCCGCGCGCGAGATCGTCGCGGCCGGCGACCGGCGCAATCTCAAGGTCGTCGCCTGGGTGATCCTCCTCGCATTGGCGAACGGTCTCTTCCATTGGGAGCTCGAGCGGTGGGGGCGAACCATCTGGGCCGAACGGCTCGGCCTCGCCGCGGTGCTGGCGCTGATCCTGGTGGTCGGTGGACGGGTGGTGCCACAGTTCACCGCGAACCGTCTCGCCGCGCGCGGCGACGGGCTCGACCTGCGCCGCAACCCGCAACTCGACGTCTTCGCCGCCTGGGCCTCGGGCGCCGCACTCCTCGTCTGGATGGTGGCGGGACGTTGGCCGGTGACCGGCACTCCGGCGGCGCTGCTGCTCGCCGTCGCCGGTCTCGCTAATCTCCTCAGGCTCTCCGGGTGGCGGGGGCTCTCGGTGATCGGCGAACCGATCGTCGCGGTCCTGCACCTCGGATGGCTCGCGACGACGATCGGGTTCTTCTTCGCCGCAGCAGCCGAGGTCCGTCCCGACCTCGTTCCGTCGGCCGCCGCGATCCATCTCTGGACGACCGGAGCGATCGGGGTCTTCACCTTGGCGATCATGACGCGGGCGTCGCGCGGCCATACCGGCCGCCCCTTGGTCGCGGGCGGACCGACGACGGCGCTCTATACCTTCATCCTCGTCGCGGCGGCAGCGCGGGTCGTGGTGGCGTTGCGCCCGGATTGGACGCTTCCCGGCCTCCCGGTCGCTGGTCTCGCCTGGATCGCGGCCTACCTCGGTTTCGCGGGTCTGCACGCCGGTATGTTGCTTCGGACCCGGTGTTGACCTAAGGTCAGTCGACCGATTCTCGGCGGCCGGCCGGCGTGATCACCGCACAGCCGTCCTCGATCGACAGGAAGCCACGGCCGAGGAGCGATTCGATCGTCGCCCCTCGGAACGAAGCTCTCCCCCCTTTCGGTCGCCATCCCATTCCCACCGCGAACAACGGCCCCTTACGGGCCGCGGCAAGGACGGCCCTCTGGGCGCCGGTCAAGGGAGGTCGCTCGATCTCACTCGGGACGCTGAGATCACCCGACGGCGCAATGGTCGGGAGCGCGAGGCCTTCCTCCTGGTCGTAGTTCTCGCTCATCGCCCGTCTCCGAACGGACTCCCTCAACGGTTGCCCGGCAGCGGCCTCGAGACACCGAGCATTCGCGGCCGACGGTCTCTCACGCCGCGATGCTGAAGGTGACGTCGAAGCCCTCGAATTGCGTGGGTCCGGCCATCAGACCGGCGAAGCCGCCCGCACCGCGGTGGGACGCCGCGAAGTCCTCCGATCGGGTCCAGACTTCGAAAGAGGTGCGATCCGCCCAGACCGTATGGGTGGCGAAGAGCGTGTGCCCGTCCCGGGCAGGACCGCGCAAGAGGTGAAACCCGAGAAAGCCGTTCTGGTTCTGAAGCCGGCTCTCGCGCGCCTTCCAGCGCGTCTCGAACTCGATTTCGCGCCCTTCGACGATCGGAAAGCGGTTCATGGCGATGAACATGGAAGGTCCTCTCTTCGGCTCGTCCGCCCATCGGGCGAGCCGATCACTTGGTCAGGATGAGACGCTGCTTCGAGGTGATGCGGAGCCGGTAGATCTCCCCCTCGTGCAGGATGCGAGCTTCACGATACCCACCGACCAACGTTTCGATCTTCCACAACAGCGGCTCGGCCGAGGTCTCGGAGCGCGCGGGCGGTGTCTCTCGGGGTGGCGTCGATCTGATCATCGTCGGGGTGTCTCGGCGGAAGGTGATTTGGCCCGGACGTCGGCCCGGCGGCGCACGAGCCCGGAAATCAGGGGTTCACGCGCCGTATGACTGCTATATATTGCTATTGCGACGCATTCGCAAATCGATTCCAGTAAGGAGAGCCCCTCATGAACCATTGGCCACGCCAAGCGGCTCCGATCCATGAAGCCCGCCTCGACGATGCACGCGAGCCGAGACATTCCCCCACGGCGGCCTGCAGCTTCATCGGCATCTTCTTTCGCTTCGCCGAGATTCTCGTCGCCGAAGCGGCGGACGATTGAAGCCCACCTGGTCTTTCACCGGACGAGGTGATTTCGGCGGGTCCGGTGGGGAAGGACCGGACCCGCCGAGGCTACTCGCCACCCACGGGGTCAGGAGGCGAGATCTCCGAGGACATCGACCAACGACCCGAGGCCGCTCGAGCGCAGGGCGCGGAAGGGCATGGCGCGACGCTCGCAGAGTCGCTTCACGCAATTGATGGCGTTGTGGCTTACGCAGTCGACCGGGAAGACGACGGCATCCGCCCCCATCAGCGTACTCTCGAGTTCGGCGACCGACTGTTCGAGCCCACCGTCGTGGTGAAGCAGGCAGCCGTTGCAGCGCTCGACCAGCCGCTTGGCGTGAGAGACCGTGCTCTTGCGGCCGCCGACATAAAGAATCCGGCGACCGGCGAGATCGACTCGGATCTCCGCGTCGGCCTCCGGCCCTTCCGGGACGACCGCCTGAAGCGCCCGCTCGGCGCGGGCGAGTTCCATCAGCAGATCGCGGTTCTCGTCGTGGAGGCGTCGTTGCTCGGCGGCAACGGCGGCGATCACTCGCGCCTTCTCCGCACCCTCTCGTTCGAGTTGAGCGATACGCGCCCCAGCCTCCTCGAGCGCCGCGGTCCGCTTCGCCTCCGCGGCCGGATCGAGGAAGGCGTTCAGCCGCGCCGCCTCGACCTCCGCGGCTTCCGCCCGCCGCTCGGCATCGGCGAGGGCGCGGGCGAGGCGCTCGATCTCGGCATCGCGGGAGGTGATCGCCTGCAGGCGGTCGACCTCGGAGCGCCGCAACCGCTCCGCCAGTCCGTCTCGCTCGCGGGTCGCCGTCGCCGCGGCGCGCATCTCGCCGCGGTGGGAGGCGCCGGCGAGATGCGACATCATGTGGACCTCGCCGAAGAGCCGGGTCTCCAATGCCTCGTCGAGGGCTGGGTGGGTCATCGCCGCCCAATAGGCGCCGGCCACCTCGCCCTTTTCGACCGCCTCCTCCCAGGCGCGCGCCAGATCCACGACGTCGCGGCAGCGCGAGAAGCGTCGAATCGCTCCCTCGTGCTCCGCATCGAGCATCTTCTGCAGCAGCCGCGCCACCCGCCCCTCGGCCTTGGCGTCGTGGACGAAGTAGCCGTGCAATTCGTAGTCGGTCAGGCGCTCGGCGTCGGCATAGAGGGCGAGCCGCACCGCCGTCCGCCGCAGATCACCGAGGCGCAGACAGGTGCCGATCACCGAGCACTGCCAACCGTTCCGCAGCTCCCACAGCCGTTGGCGCCGTTCGCGCGGAGCGGCGGAGGCCGGCACCCCGACCGGGTCGACGCCGGGCGAAAGCGGCAGCGATCCGGCGGTGGGCGACGCGAGAGGCAGGAGTGGCGCCCCACCCGTGTCGGCCTTCCGTGACGCTTCGAGACGCGGGATGCGGGCGGACCCGCCTCGGCCGGCGGCATTTCGGCACTTCGGACACATGGCACCACCTCCTCGAACTACCGTCGACCGACCAGGACCGCGCTCAGTGGAGAACCCCCACGGGGGCTTCGATCTCGACCGCTCGCTTCACCGCGGTCGCCTCGACGCGCGAGAGGTAGCGCAGGCACTGCTGCTCGCGGTCGTAGCCGAGCAGAATGCCGAGCATGAAGTCCTGCTCGTCGGTCAGGTCGCAGAGCCGCCGTTCGATCAACAGGCGCGCCGTGGCGACGGCGGCGGGCCGGCCGAACACGACGTTGACCTTGGCGCGGCAGGCACGTTGGACATGATGAGGCGTTCCGGCGGCGATGAGTTCGTCGACGACGAAGGCGGCCTCCTCGCCGACGAGCGTCATCATGGCCAAGGGGCGGAGCCCCTTGGCGAGTTCGTAGAGATGGTGATGGAAGATCTTGAGCGTCGCCGCCTTCAGATCAGACCGGCGATCCATGCCTCGATCCTCGGGTTGGTCCTGGAAGACTGGGTGTCGGGGTCGAGCGCCAGGCCGACGAAACGGCCGTCGCGCTCGGCGAGGGAGGCGATGTGGGAATAGCCCGCCGTCTCGGTGAAGCCGACGACGGTGGCGCCGCGTTCGACGACGATGTCGTAGAGGATGCCCATGGCGTCGACGAAGCTCTCCGGATAGGCCTCCTGGTCGCCGGTGCCGAAGAGGGCGACGCGCCGCCCGGTGAGATTCGCGTCCCTGAGCTTGCCGAGATGCGCCTCCCAGTCGGCCTGGAGATCACCGTTGCCATAAGTCGGCGACCCGAGGATCAGCAGCGAGCAACTCTCGAAGTCCGCCCGCGTAGCCTCCTTGACGTCGATGGTCCGACCCTGCACGCGCTTGGCGATGCGAGAGGCCGCACCCTTGGTCGCTCCGCCATCGGAGCCGTAGATCACGTTCACGCTCATTCCGTCGTCTCTTCCTCGATCTCGAAGGCGGATCCGGCCGCGAGCTGCGCGGCCGTGGCGAAGGCGTGGGCGAACCCATCATTCCGTTTCTGCGAATGATTTGCAATAGCGTATTCGCCCGAGCATGGGATCGCCACCGCGATTGATTTGCATCATGGCCGAGGATCGATTGCCGGCGCAGTTTCCGGGTGCGTGCAGGCAGCCAGCTCCAAGGCACCGCGCTCGGTCCAGCCACCCGGTCACGCTCCCGTCAAACCGACGATATCGCCAGAGCCCCTTTGCGCTCCTCGGCGGCGATCGTCGCGAGGAGGAGCGGCCATGGCCCTTTCCATTCGTTCGATGAAGCCCGGCGACAGCGCCCGCATCGTCGGTCTGGCGCGCGGCGAGCGCGGCTACCGTCAACGTCTCCTCGCGATGGGGCTCACCCCCGGCGTCGCCTTCACGCTGAAGCGGGTGGCGCCGCTCGGTGACCCGATCGAGATCTCCGTCCGCAACTTCGCCCTGACGCTGCGCCGGGACGAGGCCTCCGTCCTCGAGCTGGAGGCCGTGTCATGAGCGCGAGCGAACGCCACACCGTCGCCGTCGTCGGCAATCCCAATTGCGGCAAGACCACGCTCTTCAATCTCCTCACCGGCGCCACCCAGAAGGTCGGCAACTGGCCGGGGGTGACGGTGGAGAAGAAGGTCGGGTCCTATGGCTTCCACGGGAAGACCTACGATCTCGTCGACCTGCCGGGCGTCTACCTGATCGGCGCCGTCGGCCGCGGTTCGGAGGACGAGCGCGTCGCCCGCGACTACGTCCTCTCCGGCGAGGCGAAGGTCATCGTCGACATCGTCGATGCCGCCAATCTCGAACGGAACCTCTATCTGACGGCCCAGCTCTGCGAACTCGGCGTGCCGCTGGTCGTCGTGCTCAACATGGTCGATCTCGCCGAACGCGGCGGTGTGGCGGTCGATGCCGACGCTCTGTCGCGCGCGCTCGGCTGCCATGTCGTGCCGATGGTCGCCAGTCGCGGCACCGGCATGCGGGAGCTGAAGATCGCCGTCGCCGAAGCGGTCTCGGCGGCTCGCGCGCCGCGCCTGCGGCCGGACCATGCGCCCGTCGTTCGCGCGGCGGTCGCCGATCTCGCTCCGAAGCTCATTCAAGAAGCCGAGCGCTCCTGCATCCCCGCCGATTGGCTGGCCCTCAAGTTGATCGAGGGCGACGACCGCGCCGAGGCGCTGGCCGCCGGCAAGCTCGATGCGGCGGTCGCGGAGGCCCGTGCCACGATCGAGCGGGACGAGGGCGACGAGGCCGACATCGTCGTCGCCGACGGGCGATACCGTTTCGTCGGCGCGCTGATGGAGGCGGCCCATCGCCGCACCCGGCGGCTATCGGCCTCGATCACCCAGATGCTCGACCGCGTCGTGCTCGACCGCTTCCTCGGCGTGCCGATCTTCCTCTTGATGATGTACCTGATGTTCCTCTTCACCATCTCGGTTGGAGGGATCTTCGTCGACTTCTTCGATCAGGCGGTGGGGGCGATCGCGGTCGATGCGGTCGGCGACGGGCTCGCCGCGATCGGCGCGCCGGAGTGGCTGCAGGCGGTCCTCAAGGGCCTCGGCAGCGGCATCCAGACGGTCTCGACCTTCATCCCGATCATCGCCTGCCTGTTCCTGTTCCTCTCGTTCCTGGAGGATTCGGGCTACATGGCGCGCGCCGCCTTCGTCATGGACCGGCTGATGCGGGCGATCGGCCTGCCGGGCAAATCCTTCGTCCCGCTGATCGTCGGTTTCGGCTGCAACGTCCCTGCGATCATGGCGACGCGCACGCTCGAGAGCCGGCGCGACCGGGTCATGACCTCGATGATGGCGCCCTTCATGTCCTGCGGCGCCCGCCTGCCGGTCTTCGCCCTCTTCGCCGCCGCCTTCTTCCCGGAGAGCGGCCAGAACGTCGTCTTCGCCCTCTATCTCGCCGGTCTCGTCTTCGCCGTCCTCACCGGCCTGATCCTGAAGTCGACGCTGCTGCCGGGCGAACCGACGCCCTTCGTCATGGAACTGCCGCCCTACCACGTGCCGACCGGCCGCACCGTGCTGATCCAGGCCTGGCAGCGGCTCTCCGACTTCGTCTTCCGCGCCGGACAGGTGATCGTGCCGATCGTCATGGTGCTGAGCGTGCTCGCCGCCATGGGTCCCGACGGCTCGATCGGCAAGGAGAACACCAGGGACTCCGTTCTCGCGGCGATGAGCCGGCAACTGGTTCCGGTGTTCGAGCCGATGGGCGTGCGCGAGGACAACTGGCCGGCGGCGGTCGGCCTCTTCACCGGCATCTTCGCCAAGGAAGCGGTGGTCGGCACGCTCAACGCCCTCTACGCCCAGCTCGGCGAGGACGAGGCCGGCGCCCCGGAGGCCGCAGCCGAGGAAGCGACGCCGACGCTCGCAGAGAAGCTCACGTCGGCGGTGGCCACCATCCCGGCGAAGGCTTCCGAACTCGGCAGTGCGCTGCTGGATCCGCTCGGTATCGACGTCGGCTATGTCGGCGACGCCACCGAGGCGGCGGACAAGCTGAAGGTCACGGGTCGGACCTTCGGCGCCATGCAGACGCGATTCGACGGGCTCGCCGGCGCCTTCGCCTACATGCTGCTGATCCTGCTCTACACGCCTTGCGTCGCCGCGCTCGGTGCGATGCGCCATGAGCTGGGCCTCGGCTGGACCGCCTTCTCCACCGTCTGGAACACCGCCGTCGGCTGGCTCGTCGCGGTCGGCTTCTATCAGGCGGCGACCTTCGCGCGTGATCCGGCGACCGCGACGACATGGCTCGCGATCGTCACCGCCACCTTCGCCGGCGCCGTCGGCCTGATGTGGGCGGTCGGGCGGTTCCAGGCGCGGCGGATGATGGCACAGCCGGCGGAATAGGAGGGTCGGATGCTGACGCTCCCGGGTCTCAAGGCACATCTCGTCGAACGGGGCGCGGCTTCCCTCGACGAGCTGGCGCTTCACTTCGACGCCGATCGGACCGCCGTCCGCGAGGCGCTCGGGCGGTTCGAGGCGAAAGGCCGCGTCGCGAAGCTGGAAGGCCGGCGGACCTGCGGGGGGTGTTCCCACCACGACTGCGCCGCCGAAGAGATCTGGGAATGGCGGGAGAGTGCGACCCCACCGCCCCTCGAATGCCGTGATCCGTGAAAGGAAGGGCGATCCCATGATGCGAAGCCGAACCGCGTCGATCGCGTCCCATGTCCCGGGACGCCTGCGCCTGCGCCATCCGGCACTCGGCCGATCGGCCGGCAATGCCGAGGTCGTGGCAGCACTCGCGGTCCGCGAGGGTGTGTCGTCGGCCGCCGGCAACCCTCGCACCGCCGGCGTGCTCGTCCTCTACGATGCCGCCGCCCTGCCCCCGGACGAGGCGGAGGCCGCGGTCCTCAACGTCCTCGCCTCCGTCACCGGACCAGAGGCCGACGGGGCGACCGCCGAAGATCTCGAAGTCGGGGCTTCGGAGACCTCGCCCTCGGACGCGATCTCGGCCACACGGCCTTCGGCGCGCACGCGCTTCGCCGCGACCTATCGCAAGGTTCGCGTGCCGGTGAACATCGCCATGCTCGCCACACTCGGCGGTTCGCTGCTGGCGCTCGGGATCGGCCGCAAGGCCCACGCCGCGCTCGGCGTCGCCCATCTCGGCGTCCTCGCCCTCCATCTCGTTCAGTATCGCCGGAGGCTGGTGTCGTGAACGCGCCTCTTCGCCCGAACCCGGAAGATCTGCTGCTGCGCGCCGGCGAGGTGTTGGCGATCGCCCATCACATCCCCGGCCGCATCCGCCTGAAGCTGGTCGACGAGGCCGCCGCCTCGGTGCTAGCCGGCGGGCGCTTCCCGACGCCGGAGCGGCTGCGCGCCGTCGACGGGATCCGCACGGTGAAGCTCAACCTCCTCGCCCGCTCCTGCGTCGTCGACTACGACCCCGCCGTCGTCTCGCCACCTGCCTGGGCCGATCTCCTCGCGGGACGACGCTCGGCAGCGTCGGCTCCGCTCGTCGCGGCTCTCGCCGCCGCGCTCGCCGGCACGGTGGTCTGACAAGAAAGGTACGAGCCATGTTGCCATTCCTCACCTTCGCGACCGGGTTGCTGGCCGGCATCGCCGGTGTCCGCCTCCTGAAGTCGGCGAAGTTCGATGCGATCCCGACGCCCTCGGCGGCGGATCTCGGCAAGACGGCGCGCGAGGGCTTCGATCGCGCCCGCTCCGGACTGCGCGAGGCCGCTGTCTCCGGCCTCACGGCGGTCGAGAAGACCTCCGCCGGCCTGCGCGAGAAACTGGCACCCGATCCCGCTCCGGCGGGTGACACCGCCGTCGCCGAACCCTCCGGTACGGTCGAGACCGAGGCCGCGACGGAACCGAAGGCCACGAAGCCAAAGGCCCGCCGCACTCCGCGCAAGGCGGCGAAGCCGGCGGAGGCGGCGTCATGAAACGACGCAAGGCCCTCGCCCGCGCCGCGAAGAGGGAAGCGATCGGCACGGTCTTCGCCCGCGGCTTCCTGGTGACCACCCTGCTCGAAGCGACGCAGAGCCGCCCGCACGACACTCGACGCCTGCTGAGGCGGGCGCTGCAAGGCGGCGCGGCGCTGGCCGCCGGCACCTCCGCCGCGGCATCGCTGGCGCGACGTGCCTACCTTCCGGCGCTCGGCGCCGTCGCCCTCGGCGCCGCCGCCATGGCAGCCGCCGAAGTCCTCTTCGACCCCTCCCTCATCACCTCACAGGAGACCGACCGTGGCCCGCAAGACCAAGAAATGGAAGAAGCTGCAGCGCAGGCTCAAGGCCTTTGAGGCCGGCAACGGTAGCGGCAACGGCTGGGGCCCTGCCGGCATGGCGAACGGCAACGGCCTCCTCGGTGGCCTCGGCAGTCTCTTGCCGTCGCGTCGTTCCGAACAGTTCCTGCTCGGCCTGGCGCTCGGCGCCGCCGGTGCCTGGGTGCTCTCCGACGCCGAGTTGCGCGGCAAGATCATGAAGGGCGCGATGCGCCTCTATACCGGTGTCGCCGCCGGCATGGAGGAGATGAAGGAACAGATGGAGGACCTCAAGGCCGAACTCGCCGCCGAACAGGCGGGTCCCGCCGCATGACCTCTCCCGCCGAACCCTTCGCCGTCGTCCATACCGTCGCCGGGCGGGTGCGTCTGCGCCTGCCTCGCGGGGTGGACGGGGTTCGGCTCGCCCGCGCGGCAGGCGGCATCGACGGCGTGCTGGCCGCCCGCGCCAATGCCGGCGCGCGATCGCTGGTCGTGACCTTCGACCCGGAACACACCGACGTCGAACGCCTGCGTCACGCCCTCCGCAGCCTCGCCGCGACGGCGGAGGCTGGAGGCTGCCGAGGGGCAGACCCGAGCCTCATGGCGGTCGCCGGCAGCCTCGCAGCGACGGTCGGCGTTCACGTCGTGCCGCCGGGACTGCGTCTGCCGGTGGCGCTGTCGACCACGGCGCCGCTCCTCGGCCATGCGCTCGAGGACTGGCGGGCGAACGGCCTGACCTCGCACGGGCTCGAAGGTCTCGCCGTGGCGATCTCGCTGGCCCGCGCCGATTACGCCGCCGCCACCACGACCGCCTTCATGTTGACACTCGGTGAACACCTCGAGGAAAGCGTCGCCCGCCGAGCCGATGAGATGCTCGCCGGCTTGCTGCGCCCCACGGACGCCACCGTCTGGGTGTTGCGCGACGGCGTCGAGGTCGCCGTCCCCAGTGACGCGGTCGTCGTCGGTGACGGCGTCGTCGTCGCCGCCGGTGCCGTCGTGCCGGTCGACGGCACGGTCCTCTCCGGCGAGGCGATGGTCAACGAGGCGGTGATGACCGGCGAGAGCGTCTCGGTCGCCAAGGCGCGCGGTGACGGCGTCCTCTCCGGCACGCTGATCGAGGAGGGTCGGCTCGTCGTCTATGCCGAGCACGTCGGCCGCGAGACGGCCTCCGCCCGCATCGCCGACTACGTCGAGCAGTGCCTCGGCGCCAAGAGCGAGGCTCAGCTCGAGGCGGCGCGGCTCGCCGACCGGCTGGTGCCCCTGGTGCTGAAGCTCGCCGGCGGCGCCTTCCTCGTCTCCGGCGACTGGCGCCGCGCCGCTTCGGTGCTCCAAGCCGACTACGCCTGCTCCCTGAAGCTCGCCACGCCGGTCGCCTTCAAGTCGGCGATGTACACCGCCGGCCGCTCGGCCATCCTGGTCAAGGGCGCACAGGCGCTCGAACGGCTGGCGAGCGCCGACACCTTCGTCTTCGACAAGACCGGAACCCTGACCACCGGAAAGCTCGAAGTCACGGACGCCGTCACCTTCGATGCCCGCTACGGTCCCGACGACCTGATCAATCTCGCCGCGTCGGTGGAGGAACACTATTTTCACCCCCTCGCCTTGGCGGTCGTCGCCGCGGCGCGCGCCAGCGCTCACTATCGCCACTTCGATCATCGCGAGGTGGAGTTCATCGTCGCCCACGGCGTCGCCAGCGTGATCGACGGGCAACGCATCGTCGTCGGCTCGCGCCATTTCGTCGCCGAGGACGAGGGCATCGACGTCGCACCCCATGTCGAGGAGATCGACCGGCTCTACCGAGACGGCAAGACGCTGCTGTTCATCGGCTTCGGCGGCGAACTCATCGGCATCCTCGCCCTCAGGGACGGCGTGCGCGAGGCGGCGGCACGAACCATCGCCCGGCTCAGGGCGAGCGGGGTCAAGCGCGTCCTGATGTTGACCGGCGATCACCGCGAGCGCGCCGCCGATCTCGCCGCGCACCTCGACCTCGACGGCTTCCACGCCGAGTTGATGCCGCACGACAAGGCGGCGATCGTCGAGCGCCTGGCGGCGGACGGGGCTCGCATCGCCTTCGTCGGCGACGGCATCAACGACGCCCCGGCGCTGGCCGGCGCCCATGTCGGCATCGCCATGCACCGCGGCGCCGACATCGCGAGGCTGACCGCCGACATCGCCCTGCTCGAAGACGACCTGGAGCGCATCGCCGACGCCAAGGAGATCGCCGACGAGGCGATGCGGCGGATCGGCCGGAACTACCGCGCCACGGTCTGGCTCAACAGCGCCATCCTCGCCGCCGCCGCCTTCGGCATCCTCTCCCCCGTCGCCACCGCCGTCCTCCACAACGGCACGACGATCGGCATCCTGCTGGCCTCGCTCGGACAGAGACTGGCGAAACGCCGTCGTGCCTGAGCCCCGAGGGGCGTCCGCGCTCTTGGAATGACGGCCCCTCGCCCGACGGCGGCGTTTCGACCGGTCGACCGTGGCCGGTGATCGGCCGACCGACACTGCGCCGCCGCGTATCGCCCGCCTGCGATCAGGAGGGCGGAGGGGAAGCCGCTCCTCCCTCGGCGCCGACCTCGTGCCAGAGTTCGGCGAGCATGCGTCGCGCCACCGCCAACCCCTCCTCACCCAGCGGGGAGGCGCGATAGAGCTTGCGCGCCGTCTTGCCCCGACGCTCGATCCGCGAGGTCAGATAGCCGCGCCGCTCCAGCGCGTGCAGCAGGGGGTAGAGCGTCCCCGGGCTCAGCTGATAGCCGTGGCGCGCCAGTTCCTCGATCATCCAGGTGCCCCACACCTCGCCGCGCGCCGCGTGCTCCAGCACGTGCAGGCGGACGAAGCCGGCGAGGAGATCCTGATGCTGCATGACCGGCGGGCTCCTTCGGTTGCTTACATTATCGAGATACGATATCGTATAGCGATAATGAAGTCGAACGGAGGCATGATCGCATGGAACTCCTCCTGCTCGGAACCGTCGCCTTCGTCGTGTCGGCCGTCACCCTGTTCTCCGGCTTCGGGCTCGGAACGGTGATGACGCCGGTCTTCGCGCTGTTCCTGCCGTTGCCGCTGGCGGTGGCGGCGACCGCGGCGGTTCATCTCGCCAACAATCTGCTCAAGTTCACCCTCCTGGTGCGCGACGCCGATCTCCGCGTGGTCCTGCGCTTCGGTGTCCCGGCCGCCGCGGCGGCCTTCGTCGGCGCCGCCGCCCTGGCGCTCTTCGACACTCTGCCGGACATCGCCCGCTACGACCTCGGCGGCCGCGTCCATCGCATCACGCCGCTCGGGCTGGTGATCGGTGCGGCGATCGTCGGCTTCGCCCTGCTCGATCTGTCGGATCGCTTCCAGAAGGTGGCCTTCTCGGCGCGCTGGCTCGTCCCGGGCGGCCTCCTCTCCGGGTTCTTCGGTGGCCTTTCGGGCAATCAGGGGGCGCTGCGCTCCGCCTTCCTGGTCCGCGCCGGGCTGAGCAAGGAGGCCTTCGTCGCCACCGGCGTGGTCACCGCCGTGATGGTCGACACCATCCGCCTCCTGGTCTACGGCGCCACCTTCCTCGGCGACGTCCTCGCGCCGAGTTCGCCCATCCTCCTCCCCGTCGCCGTCGCCACCCTCGGCGCCTTCGCCGGCACCGTCCTCGGCCGACGCCTGTTGACGAAGGTGACCGTGGCGACCGTCCGATGGGCCGTCGCGGTGATGATGCTGGTGGTCGGGCTCGGGCTGATGACCGGGCTCGTGTGAGGGCGCCGGAGGTGATCGACCTCGAAGGCACGGGCGGCCTTCCCGGTCGTGCGCCGAAGCGCATCGGGTCGGGTCACCCGTCGCTCAGCGCCCCGGTCGGACCTCGGCCGTTCGCGCCGCCGCACTCCGGCTCGGCTTCACATCCCCCACCCCTCGCGCGCCAGCGGCAACTCGACCCGTACCGTCGTGCCGCCTCCCGGCGTCTTGACGATCGTGACGTCGCCGCCGTGCTGTTTGACGATGCGCGAGACGATGGCGAGGCCGAGGCCGGTGCCGCGGGTGCGGGTGGTGAAATAAGGTTCGAAGACGCGGGCACGAACGTCGTCGGGAATGCCCTCGCCGCGGTCGATCACCTCGACGATCAGCGTCGCCGCGTCCTCGTCGCGGGCGACGACGTCGATGCGACCGCCTTCGGGCGATGCCTGGACGGCGTTCTCGATCAGGTTCTGGAACACCTGGGTGAGCTTGACCCGGTCGCCTTCGAGCGGGCGGACGTCCTCGGCGCCGCGGGTGGTGAGGAGGATGTTCCTGGTCTCCAGTGCCTCGATCTCGGAGAGGACGGCGGCGGAGATCACCCCGGCGAGGTCGATCGGCTCGACGCGCAACGCCTCGCCGCGGGCGAAGGCCAGCATGTCGGAGAGGATGCTCTCGATGTATTGGATCTGCTCGGCGGCGATGGCGAGGTGGCGCGCCTCCGGATCGTCGGGCGCGGCGTGGCGGCGGGCGAGGATCTGGATGTTCATCTTGACCGGAGAGAGGGCGTTGCGGAGGTCGTGGGCGACCTGGCTCGCCATCCGCCCCATGCTCGCCATCTCTTCGCCGCGCGCCGCCTCGCGCAGCGCCTGAAGCATCTGGGCGATGGTTCGGGTCAGGACGCCGATCTCGTCGCCGCGGTCGGGTGGCAGGGCGACGTTGCGCTCGCCGGCGCCGATGCGGGCGGCGGCGGCGGTCAGGTGTTCGACCGGGCGGGTAAGCCGAGACGTGGCGAAGCCGAGCGCGATGGCGAGACCGATCGCCAGGGCGACAGCGAACCCCAGGGTCCTGAGGCCGAAGGCCTGGGCCTGGGCGTCGAGCTCGGTCACCGGCGCGATCGCCGCGACGATCAGCGACCGGCCGGCGCCGGGTCCCTCCGTGAGGGTGATCCGATCGAAGACGACGCCGATGCCGCGTTCGCCGAGGATGTGGGCGACCGGGGCCGCGGTCAGGACCGCCGCCCATTGCGGGGCGATGCCGAGATCGTCCTGGATGCGGATCGGCCGTCCGAACTCGAAGCCGAAGCGCTTGGCGGCCTCGGGGTGGCTCAAGTAGTCGCCGGCTTCGTTGGTGATGGCGAGGGTGATGTCGGGATTGGGGGGAACCATCTCGCCGACGAAGGTGTCGAAACGGATGTTGACGACGACCGCCCCGACCACGGTGCCGTCGGCCGCCACCACCGGCGTCCCGACCCGGAACACCGGCTCGTGCGGCTCGACGATGCGGTCGTGCTCCTGGTTGAGATCGACCGGTGACACGTAGAGCGTCCCCGACGCGACTTTGAGCGACTCTTCGACGTAGTAGCGGTCGCCCTTGTTCTGCAGGTCTTTCTCCGGCACCACGACGACGCCCTCGTCGCCGCGGTTGACCCGAACCAGCTCGCGGCCGTTGTCGAAGGCTGAGATCAGCCGCATCTGCGTATAGGACGGGCGTCGGCTCATCATCGCCGCCAGCGTCTTGCCGAGGGCGGCGCGCGCGTCGCTCACCGCGGCCTCGCCGCTCGCCGGCCGCGCCGCGGCGAAGCGCGCCGCATCCAGTTCGGCGATGAACAGGGCATCCGACTTCAGCAGGTCGAGGCTGCGCTGGAGCACGCGGGTTTCCCGATTGACGCTGTCGGCGATGCGGCGCAACGATGCCTCGCGCAACGTGTCGCGCATCCACGACGAGGTGACGAGCGTCAGCCCCGTCAGGGCAGCGAGCGCGATCGTCAGTGTGATCACGAAGATCCGGCGGGAGAGCCTCATGGGTCCGATCGACCTCGTCGGGCCGGTCGCGCCGGCGGGGGAGAGTGAGGGAACGCGATGCCGCGTATCGTACTCGTCGACGACGACGCCGCCATCCGCACGACTCTCGATCTTCACTTGAGCGATCTCGGCTTCGATGTCGCGCTCGCCGAGGACGTCGAGAGCGGCCTTTCCCGCATCGCCGAGCGGCCGACCGACGTCGTCGTCTCCGACATCCGTATGACCGGCCGCGATGGGCTGTCGCTGCTCGACGACATCGTGAAGCGTTGGCCCGGCCTGCCGGTGATCATGATCACCGCCTTCCACGATCTCGAGACCACGGTGGCGGCGATCGAACGCGGGGCGATGGACTACATCACCAAGCCGATCGATCTCGACGAACTCGACGCGGCGATCGAGCGCGGCCTGATGCGCCGCTCGATCGGCCGCACCGGGGCGCTGGAGATCGACGAGGGCGACGAACCGCATCGGATGATCGGCCATTCACGCGCCATGACCGAGGTGTTCAAGACCATCGCCCGGGTGGCTCAGAGCCGCATCACGGTGCTGGTCACCGGCCCGTCGGGCTCGGGCAAGGAGATGGTGGCGCGCGCCATCCACGACGTCAGCCGCAACAAGGACAAACCCTATCTCGCGATCAATTGCGCCGCCCTCGTCGACGACCTGATCGAGAACGAACTCTTCGGCCACGAGAAGGGCGCCTTCACCGGCGCCGGGGCGACGCAGAAGGGCAAGGTCGAGCTGGTCGGTGAAGGAACCCTCTTCCTCGACGAGATCGGCGAGTTGTCGATGCGGGTGCAGAGCAAGCTCCTGCGCCTCATCGAACAGCGCGAATACATTCCCGTCGGCGGCTCGCGGGCGCTGACCAGCCGCTGCCGTTTCGTCGCGGCGACCAACGTCGATCTCGAGGAATACGTCCGCGCCGGCCTGTTCCGAGCCGACCTCTATCACCGGCTCCACGTCGTCTCTATCCGGCTTCCGGCGCTGGCCGAACGCAAGGAGGACATCCCGCTCCTCGTCCGCCACCTCTTGAAGCGGGTCAACCGGTCGCTCGATCGGCGCATCCGCTTCGTCACGGCCGACGTTCTCGACCGGCTCGCCGCCTACGACTGGCCGGGCAACGTCCGCGAACTCGAGAACGTGCTGATCCGCGCCGCGATCGAGGAACCCGGCGACACCATCGGCCGCGTCTGCCTGCCCGGCGACGGCTGCGGCCCGGTGGGACGGGGGACGGAGGAGGTGGATCCGCAGCCCATCGCCGACCGCGACGAGGGCGCCTCGCTGCGCGACCTCGAACGCGACCACATCGAGAAGGTGCTGGCCTCGACCGGCTGGCACAAGGGCCGGGCCTGCGACATCCTCGGCATCTCTCGCCCGACGCTGGAGCGGCGCATCCGCGAGTTCGGGCTCGGTGAGACACGCGGCGCGTGACGTACGCCGATTTCGGGTTCGACCCGGCGCCGATGCTCGTCGAAGGCGATTGAACGTTTCGTCGAAGGCCGCTCGTCGCGCGTTGCCGGCCGATTGAACGAGGCGTTCAATCGATCGAGGGCCGGGCGGATCGCCGGTTTTCTGTCGCTCGAACAACTATTTGTTCCTATTGGAAAAATCGAATTCCTCCAAGTCGCGTCGAAACCGGCACGACCCTTGCGCATGGGCTCTCGGGTATTCCCCATCGGAGTCCGACCATGCAAACCTCCCACGTGACCCGGCGATCCCGCCGGTCGACCCGCGGCACCGCGCTGATCGGTGCGGTGATCGTCTCGGGTGTCGTCGCCGCCGGCGCCGCGTTCGCCCAGAGCGCGCCGCCCGCCCCCGCGACGAAACTCGCGCCGCTCCCCGACGCTCCCAAGATCGACGAGAAGCGTGCCGCCCTCGGGGCGAAGCTGTTCTTCGACGAGCGCCTCTCCGGCGACACCTCGACCTCTTGCGCGACCTGCCACGATCCGGCCAAGGGCTGGAGCGGCAAGCCGCTGTCGGACGGCTATTCGTCCGTATCCTATTTCCGCAACGCCCCGGGCCTCTTCAACGCCGCCTTCCGCAAGCGCTTCATGTGGGACGGCCGTCTCGACGGTTCCGACGGGGCGACGCTGGTGCGCGACATGATCACCGAGGCGCACTTCATGAACGCCGACACCCGCTTGGTCCAGGAGCGGCTGAAGCAGATCCCCGACTACGCCGACGCCTTCAAGGCGGCCTATGGCGGCGATCCCTACGGCGGTTCGATCTACGGTTCGGTCGCCGAGTTCCTCAAGACCATCCGCACCGTCGACGCTCCGCTCGACAAGTATCTGCGCGGTGAAGCGACCGCGCTCTCCGCTGAGCAGAAGGCGGGCATGGCGCTGTTCGAAGGCAAGGCCGGCTGCGTCGCCTGCCACGCCGGCGCGACGCTTTCCGACGGCAAGCAGCATGCGACCGGCGCGCCGGACCATCCCGATCTCGGCAAGGACGCCGAGCGGCAGCTCTCGATGCTCCGGCACTATTCGACCATGGGCGTGCCGGCCTTCATGAACCGGCGCTCCGACGTCGGGCTCTACACCGTCACCAAGGACGACAAGGACCTGGGCAAGTTCCAGACGCCACCGCTGTGGGACGTCGGCCAGACCGCCCCCTACATGCACTCCGGCGTCTTCGCGACGCTCAGCCAAGTCGTCGACTTCTACGACGCCGGTGGCGGCATGAGCCCCAACAAGTCGTCGATGCTGAAGCCCCTCGGCCTCACCGCCGATGAGAAGAAGGCGCTGGTCGCCTTCCTCGAGAGCATGACCGGCGCCAAGCCGATGGTCATGCGGCCGAAACTCCCCGACATGGCGCTGCGCGAGCAGGGAAAGAACTGAGGAGGCGATGATGATCACCCACAAGACCACGCTCCTCGCGGCGCTGGCGCTGTCGGCCGGCGCCCATGCGGCGCTGGCGGCCGACGCCTATCCGCCGCTCGCCACCCTGCCGCCGCCGCCGATCCCGGTCGACAACCCGATGACCGCCGACAAGATCGAACTGGGCAAGCAGTTGTTCTTCGACGACCGCCTGTCCGGCAACGGCCGCATGGGCTGCGCCCAGTGCCATCAGCCCTATGCCGGCTGGGGCACCGGCGCGCCGATCTCCTTCGGCTACACGGGCAACATCCATTGGCGCAACAGCCAGACCGTGCTCAACAGCGCCTACTACAACAAGCTGTTCTGGGACGGCGCCGTCACCTCGCTGGAGACCCAGGCTCCCTCGGCCGCCGGCGGCGGCGTGTCGGGCAACGGCGACGACTCGATGATGGAGATGCGGCTCGCCTTCGTTCCCGAATACCGCGCCGCCTTCAAGAAGGTCTTCGGCACCGAATACCCGATGATCTGGGACGCTTGGCGGGCGATCGCGGCCTATGAGCGCACCGTCGTCACCGATCCGAAGCAGGTGCCCTTCGATCGCTTCCTCGCCGGCGACAAGACGGCGATGAGCGATGCCGCCAAGCGCGGCATGGACCTCTACAACGGCAAGGCCGGCTGCATCGCCTGCCACAACGGCGCGCTCGCCTCCGACGAGAAGTACTATCGCACCGGCGTTCCGGCCGCTCGCGAGTTCTCCGAGGATCCCCTGCAGCAGGTCACCTACCGCTGGGAGGTCTATCAGAAGGGCGTCTCCGAGAAGGTCTATCGCACCGCTGCCGACGATCACGGCCTCTACTACGTGACCAAGCGCGATGCCGACATCGGTCGGTGGCGCACCCCGTCGCTGCGTGAGCTGAAGTGGACCGGTCCCTACATGCACAACGGCATGTTGGAGACCCTCGCCGACGTCGTCGACTTCTACGACAAGGGCGGCGGACCGGGGGCTGAGAAGCTGAAGCCGCTCGGCCTCTCGGCCGCGGAGAAGAAGGACCTCGTCGCCTTCCTCGAAGCGCTGTCGATGGACGAACCGCTCCTCCACGACACCCCCACCCTTCCCAAGACCCAACCCCTCTGGACGGGAAAATGACCATGCACACCACTCGTGATCACGAGGCCGGGCATGGCCCCGGCTGCCTGTCGCGGCGCCAGATGCTGATCTTCGGCGGTACCGCCGTCGGCGTCGTCGCCACCCTCGCGCCCTCCGATCTCTTCGCCAAGGAGGCGAGCCTCGTCGGCTCGAAATACGCGGCGGAGAAGGTCGCCACCCTCGCCGATCTCGCCTCGGGCAAGCCGATCGAGTTCGACTATCCGTCGAAGGGCATCGCCAACGTCCTGGTCAAGCTCGGCGAGAAGGCCGGCGGCGGCGTCGGCAAGGACGGCGACATCGTCGCCTTCTCCGCCACCTGCACCCACATGGGCGGCCCGCTCGGCACCGACACCTACAAGCCCGACCACAAGGTGCTCGGCCCCTGCCTGCTGCACCTGACCACCTTCGACCTCACCCGCCACGGCATGGTCGTCTCCGGTCATGCCACTCAGAGCCTGCCCCAGGTGATGCTCGAGGTCCGCGGCAAGGACGTCTGGGCCGTCGGCATGATGGGCCTCGTCTACGGCTACGACCGGAACCCCAAGGCCTGAGGAGGCGACCATGGCCAAGAACATCGATCACATGGACGCCGTGCCGTTGCCGCCCAAGGGCTGCGACGTCTTCACCACGGCCTGCGCCTATTGCACCATCGCCTGCGGCTACAAGATCTACCGCTGGCCGGTCGGCGCCAAGGACGGCGGCGCCAAGGCGGGCGACAATGCGCTCGCCGCCGACTTCCCCAGCGGCGCCGCCATGGCGCCGTGGGTCTCGACCTCGCAACACGTCGTCGGCCTCCATCAGGGTAAGCCGCACCACTTCGTCGTGGTGCCGGACTTCGCCACAGAGGTGGTCAACCCCGGCGGCAATCACTCGATCCGTGGCGGCACCCTCGCCCAGAAGATCTTCAGCCCCGATCGCCCCACCAAGGAGCGCCTGCAGCATCCGATGGTGCGGGTGAACGGCAAGCTCGAGAAGGTCTCCTGGGACTTCGCCACCGACGTCATGGCGGCGGTCTCCAAACACGTTCTCGCCAAGTACGGCGAGCATGCCTGGGGCATGAAGACCTACTCCTACGAGTATTTCGAGAACACCTACGCCATCGCCAAGCTCGTCGACGTGTCGATCGGCACCCCAGTCTACGCCCCGCACGACAAGCCGCAGGCGGCCGAGGACGCCGCCGGCCTCGACGATGCCGGCATCAACTCCTTCGCCGCCTCGTATGAGGACTGGAAGGACTGCGAAGTCGCCTTCCTCTCCGGCGTCGACCCCTACGAGACCAAGACGACGCTCTTCACCTCGTGGATGATGAACGGGCCGAAGCTGATCTTCGTCACCCCGCACAAGACCATGGGCGTCGCCTACGGTCTCGCCAACGGCGGCCTGTGGCTGCCGATCGAACCGGGCACCGACACGGTGCTGCATCTGGCGCTCGCCCGCATCATCATCGAGAACGGCTGGCAGGATCAGGCCTTCATCGACACGTGGGTCGCCAACAAGTGGGACATCGAGTCGGGCTACGGCCGCGGCACCCGCAACACCCGCTGGCAATGGCGCACCACCATGAGCCCGGCGATCCAGTCGGACTGGGAGGACTACAAGAAGTTCATCCTGGCCGAGGACGCCTCGAAGCTCGAGAACGCCGCGAAGATCACCGGCCTCTCCGCCGACCTGATCATGAAGACGGCCGAGATGATCGCGAAGCCGAAGGCCGACGGCAAGCGGCCGAAGACCTCGTTCATGCTGGAGAAGGGCAACTACTGGTCCAACAACTACATGAACACCGCGTCGCTGGCGGCGGTCGGTCTGATCTGCGGCGCCGGCAATCGCCCGGGGCAGGTGATCTCGCGCGGCGGCGGCCACCAGCGCGGCTGGATGAGCGCCGGCGGCGGTCGTGGTTGGCTCTCGCCGGAGAAGTTCCCCGGTCGGCGCAAGAAGCAGCTCAACACCGATCGTTGGGTGAGCGACGGCAACGTCCGCTTCTTCTGGACCATCGGTCTGACCTGGTTCCCCGCCATGGTGGCGAGCCAGGAACTCGCGGAGAGCGTACGCAAGCTCACCTCCGGCCATCCGATCCAGCCGACCGTGCTCGACAAGGCCAAGGTGATCGCGGCGCTGATCGCCCGCGTCGACGCCGGCGGCATGATGCTGGTCGACAGCGACCTCTATCCGGTCGCCCCCCTCAACACCGACTTCGCCGACATCGTCCTTCCCGCCTCCGGTTGGGGCGAGGACGATCTCACCCGCTGCAACTCGGAACGGCGGCTGCGCCTCTATTCCAAGGTCTCCGACGCGCCGGGCGAGGCCAAACCCGACTGGTGGGCGATCGCCCAGTTCGCTCAGAAGATGGGGTTCCAGGGCTACGACTGGAAGGACAGCAACGCCATCTTCGAAGAGTCGGCCCGCTTCTCGCGCGGCAACGTGCTCTCCTACAACGTCCTGGTCACGCAAGCGAAGAAGAAGGGCAAGCGCGCCCACGAGTACCTTCGCGAACTCGGCACCACCGGCATCCAGACGCCGATCCGTCTGGTCAAGGGCGAGATGGTCGGCACCAAGCGGCTGCACGACGCCACCAACGACTGGGGCGAAATCGAGGGACCGACGGCCGACAGCCGCTGGCTCACCGAGTTCGACACCCATTCCGGCAAGGCGCTGCTGCTCAAGACCTCGTGGAAGAGCTTCCCCGGCTGGAGCGACTTCTACGAGGCGGTGAAGCCGAGGAAGGACAAGGGCGAGATCTGGGTGACCAACGGCCGCGTCAACGAGACCTGGCAGTCGGGTTACGACGATCTCAGGAAACCCTATCTCGCCAAGCGTTGGCCTTTCCCGCACGTCGTCATCAACCCGGCCGACGCAGGCCCGCTCGGCATCGAGTCCGGTGACTTCGTCGAGATCTCCAACGACGCGGTCTACGTCCAGACCGGCCAGCCGCTCGGCGTCGAGGGCTCGGATCTCACCTTCACCAAACTGAAGGAGACGGGCCACATCAAGACGGTTAAGGCCGCGATCCAGGCGGTGGCGATCGTCTCCGACGAGATCAGGCCCGGCGTCGCCAAGGCGCAGTTCAACATGGGCAAGGCCATGGCGAACGCGCTGGTCCCGGCGGTCGTCGATCCGATCTCCGGCAACTACCGCTACAAGCTCGGCCGCGGCGCCTTCAAGAAGCTCGGCCCGAGCCCGTGGAAGACCGACATGACGGCGATGTCGCTGAAGCCTCGCCCGATCGTGTGACGCAGCAACGCCCCGATCGTTCAGCCCCGAACGATCCCTGCGAGAGAGGCCGGCGGGAAACCGTCGGCCTCCCCTCTCCCCCGCGATCCTCCCCGGACCAACCGAAGACGGATACTCGACATGAAACTGCTCATCTCAACCCTCGCCGTCCTGACCCTCGTCTCGGCGAGCGCTACTGCCGCCGATCCGGTCGCCGGCGAGAAGGTCTTCGCCAAGTGCAAGGTCTGCCACGCCATCGGCGATGAGGCGAAGAACAAGGTCGGCCCGCAGTTGAACGGCATCGAAGGCCGCAAGATGGCCTCGATCGCCGACTTCAAGGGCTACGCCGCCGACCTGAAGAAGATGGGCGAGGACGGCGGCGTGTGGACCGCCGCGAACCTCGCCGTCTATCTGAAGGACCCCAAGGCCTTCAACCCCGGCACCAAGATGGCCTTCGCCGGCATCAAGGACGAGGGTGAACTCGCCGACGTGGTGGCGTATCTCCTGCAGTTCGGCCCCACCGGCGCCAAGAAGTGAGCGACTCCGGCTCCGGGGGTGAACTGCTCGACGGAGCACGATCGGAATCACCGGTTCCGATCGCGCTCCGTCCTCGTCAGATTGATCCGCATCTCCGCTCGACGAGGATCCTCATCGAGGCGGCGTGGCTCGGCCGGACGACCCTCGCCCCGCGTCTTGGCATGTTGCGAAGTCTCGCCCGATGGCGGCCGTCCTTCCTCGCCGCCCGCCGACGGCTTCAGATCCCGGCTCGTCACATCCAACTCCCCCGGATCCGGTTCCAAGAACACCGCCTTCCCCTCGAAGGTGCCGGTCCGCCACGCCGAGATGGCGTCATCGAAGGCTTCGGGCACCGCCGCGCCATACCACTTCACCACGATGCGCCAGACCTTGCCGAAGAGCGCCGTGCCCACGCGCAAGTTGGCGCAGGGCTCGAAGAGATCCACGCCGATCTCCGACGGGTCCTTCACGCCGACGCCCGCCGGATATCGGGTGACGCCGACGCGCACCTCGGCCTCACCGACCCAGCGACGGACGAGCGTCAGGGCTTCGTCGGACGTCTTCGCCGGCGGCACGAGGATGACACGGTTCCCGGCCCGGATCGATACGGCGAGAGGATCATTCGTCCCGACCTTCTCGAGAAACTTCTCGACGAGCGCCGGCTTCAGCGCCGGATCTACGCAGGCGTGAACGAGCGCGGCATCGACCATGATGCCCCTCCTGTGTCAGAGGTTGAAGGAGACGACGAGCGGAAATCCGAAGAGACGCGCCCAGGCGGCACTGCTCGCCTTTTGGATCGCGGCGATGTCGGTGCCGGCCGTCCACCAGCCGTTGCCGATCGCGACGATCAGATCCGGTCGGTGAGCCATTGACTGAAGGACAGGCCAGACGAGAAGCTGCTCGTAGCAGACGAGCGGCGCGACGCGCCGACCGCCGACCATCACGATGGATTCCCCGAAGAGATCCGCTCGCGCTCCACCGGGCTCCCCGACCCAGGCCAGCCACGGCTGCCACATCGAGACCGGCACCGGCATTCGCTGCCGATGGACGCCCCAGGCACCGTCGAGATCGATCGCCACCAGAACGTTGTCGTAGCCGTCGGGACGGATCACGGTCGCCCCGGCGATCACCATGACGTCGAGACTTCGCAGACGGCTCCGCCAGAGCTCGCCGACCGTCGGCGTCCAGAGCCCGAGAGCGTTCTCGGGGAGGACAACGACACGGGCACCTCCCGCGACGGCGGCTAGCACCATTCCGATCAGGGCCTGATGCTGCTCGAGGTCACTCCCTCGCCCGAGCGAGCTGCCGAGCCGAAGATCGAGGCCGGTCCATTTTTCCGGTCGCGGCGGTTCGATCGAGGTCACGGCCGACCAGACCCCGAGGCATAGGAGAACTACCATGACCGCAGCCCACCCCCGCGTCGTCGCAACGAGCATGATCACCGCCGTCACAGCGAGGCCCCACCATCCCCATTCCGGGAACAGAATGCCGGCCGCGGTGATCGGATGGGCCCAACCGACGATCCCGAATGGAGGCACCGCCATCAGGATCGCGGCGATGCCGTAGCGCACCGCCCTCCCCCATCCCGGTCGCCTCGACCAGAGCCCGGCATGAACCCCGACGAAAGCGAGGGCTGCGCCGAACCAAAGAGAGATGCCCAACAGGACGCTCGATCCGTAGAAGGTGGCGACGCCCTGTGGCAGCCCCCGCGCGGCCGCGAGGAAATACGCCGCGGAGACCGCCGCCGCCGTCCACCTCGACGGCGAGAGCCCCCACAGGACTGGGAACACCAGCGCCACCGGTAGAGTGCGGGGATCACCGCTCCAGCCGACCACGCCGACGGCTCCCGCTGCAACGACGAGCAGAGCGGCTCGCAAGCCCTTACGGGCCGAAGGTGAGAACCGGCTCGGCCCGACCGAGAACACCCTCTGCGGGCATCGGCCCGAAATATCTCGAGTCATAGGACCCCACGAAGCTGGAGTGGAGATAGAAGTGTCCGGGCGGCACGATCCCGCCGGACCAGGGCATGAGCACCCTGCCCTCGCCGTCGATCAAACGAACATCGGAGTGTTCGAGCGGCTGCCCGTCGATGGCGACCGAGTGGCCAACCTCGACGCGCTGCCCCTCACCGGCGGCGACGATCTTGATCAGCGGGCCGACCCAGCCGGGACAGAGACCGCGGCGGAGATAGCCGCGCGCCGCCGCCTGCTCGAACACGGCATTGCGCGGCGGGCAGACGAAGACGAGATCGCCGACGGCCGCTGCTCGACCGAGCGGCACGATCCGCCACAGACCGAGCGGATGGCTGGGCGTCAGATTGAGGCGGAGACCGGCCCATCCGCCGATCATCACGAGAGTGGCGACGAGTCCTCCCGAGGCCAGGACGAGGCACGCTGCTCGGCGACGGGTCATTGCAGGACCTGCCCCGGCTTCTGCGCCCGACGGAGGGTCTCTGCCTGCTTCACGGCCGCCGCCGTCCGTTCTTGAGCTGCGAGCTGCTGGGCTGTTCGCATCGTCGGCCAAGCCGACGCCAGCTGTTCGCGCTGCACCGGGGTCAATCCCGTCGCCAGCTTCTCGAAGGTCGAACCGGTGGGCTCCTTCGCGCCGTTCGTCAGGAAAGCGCGCTCGCCGTAGCGCTCGGCGACTGCTTTGGCGAACCCATCGATCTCGGCCTTGGCCATGCGGTCGGCGAGGGCGAACTCGAGCGCCGCCGGCAGATCGTTGCGGTCGATGGCGTCGCGCACCCGCTCGAGCACACGGGCGGCTTCCGCCGACAACGCCGGGATGTCGAGTGCGGCGCGCTGCCGGATCGCGCGTTCCTCGGCCTCGAACTTCGTCTCGGCTTCCATGCGCAACCGCAGCCAACGCTCGAGGTCGCGCTTCAGCGCCGGTACGTTGACCTCTGCGCGGCGGCGCTCCTCACGGTCGGTCTTGCTCGCCAGCAGACCGGTCTTGCCGCGCAGAGGACCGAAGCTCTCCGGGCGGGTCGCCAGGCGCTCCAGCGCCGCTGCCGTAGCCGCCGCGTCCTTCGACACCCGATCCAGATCGACGGCGCGGAACGCCGCTTCCGGATCCGCGAAGACGAGGCGGAAGCGGGCCGAGACCTCCTCCCACTGCCTCTTGATCGCGGGATCGGCGAGGACGCGATCTTCGACGGCACGGTCGAACGATCGGGCGAACGTGGTGATGCCGGCGACCATCGGATGGGCCTCCTTCTTGGCAATGTCTGCGAGGGAAATCGGGCGACCGCCGAGACCGAGCTTGCGGCCGAGGGCGCTGAGACGCTGGGCGAGATCGGCGAGGCGCTGCTTCTGGCGGATCGTCCACCGGACGCGGTCACGTACGAGGGTCCGCGCGACGCGGACGACGTGCAGACCACGGGCTTCGGCAAAGCGGAGCGCGGCCCCATAGAGACCGCCACGGGCGTAGTCGAGCGTCGTCTCCTTCGCCCGGCGCTGCGACAGGATCGCCGTCAGCCCGCCCACCTTCTCGAAGGACTGCCGGCCGTAGTAGAGGGCCACGTCTTCGCGATGGCGGGTCATCGCCACGTAGGTCAAATGCCGGTCGAGCGACAGCGTCGCCAGCACCTTGACGCGGTCGACGGTCGCCCCTTGCGACTTGTGGATCGTCGTCGCGTAGCCGTGGTCGAGGTCAGTGTAGAAGCGCTGGTCGACTTCGACACGGCGCCGGTCCTCACCCTCGCCGATCTCGGCGGTGAGGCGCCGAGGCTCCGCCGCGACGACCTTACCGATCATGCCGTTCTTGACGCCGAGCGAGCCCTCGTTCCTCAGGAACACGATCTGATCGCCGACATCGAAGCGGCGCTCGCCGTCCGTCGTCCGGAAGAGATGACCGTGACCGACGAGACCGCGCTCGACCAGCTTGGCACGCGCCATGTCGTTGAGGGTGCGAACGTCACGGCGCAGGTGGGCGAGGATCAGCGTCGCCTTGGTCGGATCGTAGTCACGGTTCCAATCGGCGATCAGCGTGGCGATCGCTTGTGCCTTGACCTCGGCACCGATGACCTTGCCCTTGTCGCGATAGGTTCGGAGCGCTTCGGCGACGCGACCGCGCGCCAGATCGAGCGACGCCTCGCGCATCCAGACTTCGCGTTGGCGATGGATGGTTTCGAGCTCGGCGTAGCCGATGCGTTCGGTCAGCGCGCGGAAGGCGGCGCCGGCCTCGATCGGCTGCAACTGGTCGGGATCGCCGATCAGCACCAGCTTCGCCCCGGCCTTCGCCACCGCTTCGACGAAGACCGCCATCTGGCGCGACGACACCATGCCGGCTTCGTCGAGGACGAGAACCGTCTTCGCATCGAGAAGGTCCCTCCCCTTCGCCCAACGCAGTTCCCACGACGACAGCGTGTGCGAGGCGATGCCGGCTTCCGCCTCCAACCCTTCCGCCGCCTTGCCGGCGAGCGCCGCTCCGACCACGCGGTAACCGGCGACCTCCCAAACCTCGCGCGCCGCCGTCATCATCGTGGTCTTGCCGGCGCCGGCGCGACCGACGACCGCGGCGATGCGCCCGGCCGAGGAGACGTGCTCGATCGCCGCCTTCTGCTCGGACGACAACCGCGTGTGCCGGTCGAAGACCGCATCCCGGTCCGTCGCCTTCACGACGAAGCCGTTGGCGCTTGCGAGATGCTTCGCACGTGTCGCCATCTCTGCCTCGAGGCGGATCAACTCGGGCGTGGTGTAGCAGGACGGTGTCCGCGCGCCGGTCGCGAAATCGACCGTCTCCGCTTCCAGACGCAGCACTTGCGGGCTCTGCAGAATGCGGGCGAGAAGCCTCTGGAAGGTCGCCGCGTCGTCGATCCAGCGATGCAGGATCTTGGCGACGTCGCGCTCGTCGAAGACGCTCTTCTCCCGCGAGATCAGGTCGAGCACGATCTCGGGACGGCGCTCGACGCGGCGGGCGTTCTCGGCCCGACTGGCCTCGAAGGTGCGCCACCGTTCGAGAGACGGCCCCCTGCCCTCGTCGCCTCCCTTGCGCTCGATCGCCTTCGCCGCCACGCCGATGTGCGAGGTCGGCGCGACGTCGAGGCCGCGCTCGGCGTAGGAGCGACCATCGACCCGGAGGTCGAGGCCGGCGAGCGCCAGATGCCGGTTCTGCAGATCGAGCCAAGCCTGCCGCTGCTCGAGGAAGTCGGCCTTGTCGCCGGACCACAGCCGGTAGACGATCTTGCCCGCGGCATTGCGCAGCGGCTCGCCGTCCTCGCCGAGCACCGCCACTTTCTTGGGCCCGAAACCCTCCTTGATCAGCGGCCGCAGGGTTGTCATCAGGTGGACGTGCGGATTGCCGGGATCGTCGTGATAGACCCAGTCGGCGACCTGCCCGCGCGCCAGCACCTGGGTCGCGACGAAGGCATCGACCAAGGCGATGTTCTGCTCCCGGGAGAGCTCGGCCGGCAGGGCGACGATGAACTCCTTGGCGAACTGCGCGTCAGCTCGCTTCTCGAAGGCCTCGACCCGGTTCCAGAAGGCTTCAGAACTTCCGGCGACCGAACGATCGGCGACGAGCGCCCTCGCCCATGCCGGCGCATCGGCGGGCAGCAAAAAGGCCTCGTGGGTCATGCCGCGCTTCACCGTGTAGTCGACGGTGCGGGCCTCGGCTTCGTGCTCCATCCGCGCGCAATGGCGATAGGCCGCCGCCAGCACGACGCTGCGACCGCCGCCACGACCGATCAGCTGAGGTGTGAAGTGGGTGATGGCCACGGCGGTCGAGATCCCGAAGGTGAAGCGAACATCGGCTTCGTCGGGAACGGCCATAGCTTCGTTTCATCCAGCAGGACGTCGCATCAGCGACGTATTACTGCGCCCTTGGGAAGCCGTTCTCGTCGAACGGCGGGATGATCTTGGAAACTGTCGGGTCTGCCGACCCGGCGTTTTTGACGGGGTGCGCTGCGCGCTCTCCCGACGGACTCTCGCGCGATCGAAGACCGATCGAGTGAGAAGGACCGCCGCCCCATGAAGAAGCCGTCGTCGAAGATCCGCGACGAGATCGCCCGACTGCAGGAGCAGTTGAGGGCGGCCGAGACCCGCGAGGCCGAACGGATCGGCCGATTGGCGTTGAAGGCCGGGTTCGGTGAGATCGTCATCGAGGATGGTGAGCTCCTCGCCGCCTTCGAAGCGCTGGCGACGCGGTTTCGGACGGGAGGAGGGAAGCACGAGCGGACCGCCACACCGTCGGCGCCTATCCCGGTTGGCGCGCCTCCGAGCTACGATGGCGAGGGCTGAGCGGATGAACCGAGCGAGCCAGTCCGAAGCGAGGAAGAAGGACACCCGCGAGAAGATCCAGCTCGGCGGCCTGATCGCCAAAGCCGGCTTGCGCTGGGAGAAGCGCGCGCTGCTGCTCGGCATCCTGATCGATGCCGCCGCCCGCCTGAAACACGACGCCGTCGAGCGCGAGCGATTGATGGCCTTGGGCACGGAGGCCTTCGGCGATGACCCCGAATAGGATCGCCCTGTTTCTCACGCCGCTCGTGCTGATGGTCGCCGTCTGCCTCGCGACTTCGGGGGCGGCGACGTGGGTTGCGGCCTTCGGCAAGGCCGAGGCGTCGCGGCAGATGCTCGGCCGGATCGGTCTCGCCCTCCCCTACGCGCTCGCCGGCGCCATCGGTGTCGTCGTCCTCTTCGCCGCGAACGGCGCGCGCTCGATCCGAGCGGTTGGTTGGGGCGTCATTGCCGGGACGGTGACGATCGTCGCCATTTCCGGCGTTCGAGAGGCTATCCGACTTCAGGGTCTCGCCGGCCAGATGCCGGTCGACCGCTCGCTCCTCACCTCGGTCGATCCGGCGACGGGAGCGGGTGTCGCGGTCGCCACGCTCTGCGGCGTCTTCGCGCTGCGCGTCGCGCTCCGAGGCAACGCCGCCTTCGCGGCGCCTGCGCCGCGCCGCATCCGCGGCACGCGCGCCGTTCACGGCGAGGCCGATTGGATGAACCTCCCCGAAGCGGCACGGCTCTTTCCCGAGACCGGCGGCATCGTCGTCGGCGAGCGCTGGCGGGTCGACCGGGATGCCGCGTCGAGTGAGGCGTTCCATGCACGTGATCCCGGAACCTGGGGTACGGGCGGCAAGGCCCCTCTCCTCTGCTTCGATGGCGGCTTCGGCTCGTCGCATGGCATCGTCTTCGCCGGCTCCGGCGGCTTCAAGACCACCTCCGTCACCGTGCCGACCGCCCTCAAATGGGGTGGCGGCCTCGTCGTGCTCGATCCCTCCAACGAGGTTGCGCCCCAGGTCTCCGACCATCGCCGCCGCGCCGGCCGTACCGTCTTCGTCCTCGATCCCAAGACACCGGAGATCGGCTTCAACGCCCTCGACTGGATCGGCCGCTTCGGCGGCACCCGCGAGGAGGACATCGCGGCCGTCGCCGGCTGGATCGTCACCGACAATCCACGCCTCGGTTCGGTCCGTGACGACTTCTTCCGCGCCGCCGCGCTCCAACTCCTCACCGCGCTGATCGGCGACGTCTGCCTCTCCGGCCACACGGCCCCGCGGGATCAGACGCTGCGGCGGGTCCGCGAGAACCTCGCCGAGCCGGAGCCGAAACTGCGCGAGCGATTGCAGGCGATCTGGGATCGCTCGACCTCGGCCTTCGTCCGCGAGAACGTCGCCCCCTTCATCGCCATGACGCCGGAGACCTTCTCCGGCGTCTATGCCTCGGCAGCGAAGGAGACCCACTGGCTCTCCTATCCGAACTATGCCGCCCTCGTCTCCGGGTCGAGCTTCTCGACCGACGAGTTGGCGGAGGGCGCGACCGACATCTTCATCGACATCGACCTGAAGACGCTCGAGACCCATCCCGGCCTCGCCCGCGTCGTCATCGGCGCGCTGATGAACGCCATCTACAATCGCGACGGCGCGGTCGGCAGCCGCACCCTGTTCCTCCTCGACGAGGTCGCCCGGCTCGGCTACCTCCGCATTCTCGAGACGGCGCGCGACGCCGGCCGCAAGTACGGCATCACCCTGGTGATGCTGTTCCAGTCGATCGGGCAGATGCGCGAGGCCTACGGCGGGCGCGACGCCACCTCGAAATGGTTCGAGTCCGCCTCGTGGATCTCGTTCGCTGCGATCAACGATCCGGAGACCGCCGACTACATCTCCAAGCGCTGCGGCGACACCACCGTCGAGGTCGATCAGGTCAGCCGCAGTTCGCAGATGTCGGGGTCGTCGCGTACGCGCTCGAAGCAGCTCGTCCGCCGGCCGCTGATCCTGCCGCACGAGGTGCTGCGGATGCGCACCGACGAGCAGATCGTCTTCACCGCCGGCAATCCCCCGCTGCGCTGTGGTCGCGCCATCTGGTTCCGCCGCGACGACATGAAGGCTTGTGTCGCCGAGAACCGGTTCGAGCGATCGAGCCGAGATGACGGCGCCGTCGCCCCACGGTCGAGCGAACCATCGACGACGTGAATCGATCGTCCTCGATCGATTCCGAACTCTCGTTGGACGTGGATGCGAGCTCGAACGAGACTTGCGTAATGACACCCGAACCCGTTCTCCTCCACCGCATCGATCCGACACGCAACATGGCGCGGTTCTATCGGCTGTCGATCGAGCCGAACCTCTTCGGCGGCGTCTCGCTCGTCCGCACCTGGGGCCGGATCGGTGGAGCGTCGCGGACGATGATCGAACTGCAGGAGACGCCTCGGGAGGGCGAGCTCCGCCGTGACGCGCTCGAGCGGATGAAACGCCGTCGCGGGTACGAGGAGACCAAGCCGGCTCGCTGAGCGCTGTCGGCGACGGCAAGGTTGTTTCTCATGAAACTTCATGCTACAAAATTTTCATGAGATGGAGGTGATGACATGCCTCTCGTACCCACGACCCCGATCGCTCGGCCGGCCTCCGGCCCCGTCCTGACCAAGGCAGCCTTGCGCGCGTCCGAACGGCTGGGCCTGACGGCGCGCGTTCTCTCCGGGGTTCTCGGCCTCAGTGAAGCCACGCTCTCACGGATGAAGCGCGGCGACGTCGCGCTCGAACCGGAGAGCAAGCCCTTCGAGCTGGCCGTCCTCTTCGTACGTCTTTTCCGGTCTCTCGATGCCGTGACCGGTGGCGACGAAGCCGTGGCCCGCGCCTGGATGGCCAATGCGAACACCGCCCTCGGATCCACGCCGATCGAGCGGATCGGAACCATCACGGGTCTCATCGATGTCATCGCCTACCTGGACGCCCGACGCGCTCGCGTCTGAAGCAAAGCCGTGGCGCGGGCGAGGCTGGCGTCTGGTCGAGGCACAACACCGCGTCTCCACCCTGAAGCTCGTCGACGATCTCGGCGAGCAGGCGCTGCTCGAAGAGTTGCTCGAGGCGAGCAAACCGCCGCTACCAGCCGAATGCCGCGGGCTTGACTACCTGCTCGCCACACCGTTCCGCTACGACCCGCCCTATCCGCACGGCTCACGGTTTCGTCGCGCCGGTCGCACGGCCGGGGTCTTCTACGCGGCCGAGCGGCCGGAAACCGCCGTCGCGGAAATGGCCTTCTACCGACTCCTGTTCTTCGCCGAGTCGCCCGCGACGCCCTGGCCGGACGATGCCGCAGAGTACACGGCGTTCGCTGCGGCAATCGCCTCCGACCGATCCCTCGATCTGACGATCCCCCCGCTCGATCGAGATGCCCGGGTATGGTCGGATCCGGTCAGCTACGAGGCTTGCCAAGCCTTGGCAGACCAAGCCCGTGAAGCCGAGACCACCCTGCTGCGCTACGGCTCGGTACGCGATCCCGAGCACGGCATGGCCCTGGCGGTCCTCGCCTGCTCCGCCTTCGCCGAACCCGCTCCGACCGAACGGAGAACCTGGCGGATGCGCCTGTCGCGGCACGGCGTTCAGGCGCTCTGTGAATTCCCGGTCGTGCGATTGGAGTTCGGGCGAAATGCCTTCTTCGGCGATCCACGGATTGCCGATCTCGCCTGGGATCGCTGATCATCATCCGCCGGTTCGATCGTCGGCGGCCGCCTTCCGCGCTGCGGCGAGGATGGCCCGAGCTTCGAGACGAGCGGTCCTCGCCTTGCCGTGCGCCTCCTCGAGCGAAGAGGCCCCCTCGATATCCGCAAGTGCCAACAATGTGGTGGAGAGCGCCGTCCGAAGTCGCAGCGTCGCGCTCACCAGCTTGTCGGTTCGGGTGACGTCGTCCGACATGAAACCTCGCGGTCGAGCCGTTGAAGACCGAGGGTCGCAGCGCCGGCCATCCACGTCAACCGACGGTTCGGCAGATTTTGTGCAGTGCAGCATAATTGACGCAATCGGCCGCGTCGCGCAGTCGTTCGGGAAATCCGCTGTTCGGTCGTCGAACGACGCGGTGGATCACAACGAGCCGGGTCACGTCAGATCGGCTGCGTCCACCACATGAACGCCCGGCGGTCCGTCGATCGCCGCATCGAGCAGGGCACGTGCGATGTTCGCGGCGGGATTGATCCGCAGGCGACGCGGCAGGATAGAGCCGATCGCTTCGAGCAGCACGGACGCGATCCACTCGCCAAGCCGGATTTCGGCGCGGTCGCCACCGATCAATCCGGGTCTGACGAAGGTGAGGGACTCGAATCCGATCGACGTCAGATGCCGCTCGAGATCGCCCTTCACCCGGAAATAGAAGAATGGCGATCCCGGATGGGCTCCCGCCGCCGAGTTCAGGGCGAAGCGCCGGGCGCCGTGCTTCCGAGCGAGACGGGCGATTTCGAGCGGGTAGTCGTGATCGACGCGACGAAACGCCTCCCGGGATCGCACCACCTTCATCGTCGTTCCGAGCGCACAGACGACGGCGTCGACGTGCCACCACTCGGCTTCTTCCGGCAAGCGCTCGTAGTCGATCACCGGCGCCTCGAGCTTCGGCCGCGCGCCGACCGGTCGACGTACCGGCGCAACCACGGTGCCGATGCGCGGATCGGCGAGCGCCAGGTCGAGGACATGGCGTCCCACCAGACCGGTCGCGCCGACGATCATCAGCTTCATCGAACCTCGCGAGGTCATGTCGTCCTCCTCACGCAGGTCGGACCACGCCGTATCTCGCCAAGGTCCAGGCATTGTACTCGACCTCGGAGGTTTCGCGCCGCATATGGGCCAGGGTCAGCGAGTCTTCGCCGACATTGTAGCGGAGCTGGTCGGTGTCGTCGGTCGCCGCAGTGAAAATGGCGGCCGCTACGTCCTGCGCGGTCGAAAGCCGAAAGGGCGACGGACCCAGATACATCTGGGCGATCTGGTCGGCATAGGCCCGATAGGTCGGTGGCACCGGCACGGCCTGCGACGTCTCCAGGGCACGCTGGATGAAGTTCGTCTCCTTCACCAGGCCCGGCTCGACCAGTTTCACCACGATGTTCTGGGTCGCCAACTCGTGGCGGACGGATTCGGTGAAGCCGTCGACCGCCCACTTACTGGCGCTGTAGACCGACAGCAACGGCTCCGGGACGATCGCCGACGAGGAACTGACGTTGACGATGCGTCCGCCGCCGTTGTCGCGGAAGTGTGGGAAGATCGCCTGCATGACCCGCATCGCGCCGAAGACATTGGTCTCGAAGAGGGCTCGCACGGTCTCGATCGGCGTTGCCTCGAACACCGAGAACAGTCCGATGCCGGCATTGTTGACGACGCAATCGACGCGGCCGAAGCGCTCGATCGCTCGCGTCAGGGCGACCCGGATCGACTCGTCGTCGCGGATGTCGAGCGGCAGGACGAGCAGGTTCTCCGACGGGGGCTCCGACCACGCCTCGGTGTTCGTCATCGTCGCCACGACGTTCCAATCGGCGTCGCGAAACCGCAAGGCAGTGGCCTTGCCGAAACCCGACGAGCATCCGGTGATCAAGACGGTCTTGCGCATGGTGTCACCTCATCGAAAAGTCCATGACGCATCCTATGAAGCCTGCGGGAGATGATACATAATTCGACATCCGCATCTCATTCGAGATCGTCTGAAATGGATGTGCTGAGCCAGATCATCGCCCTGCTGCGGCCGCAGGCGCTCGTGTGGAAGATCGTCGAGGCGCATGGAGATTGGGCGCTTCGCTTCCCCGCCGACGACAATGTCGTGTTCGGGCAGATCATCGCCGGGGCGTGTCGGTTGGAACTGCCGGGACGCGAGGCGATGTCGGTCTGCCGCGGCGACTTCCTGCTGATGACCGCACCGACCCCTTGGGTTCTGCGGAGCGATGGTGGCGCCGATCCGCTCGACTTCGAAACCGTCCACGCCGGATCGTCCGCGTCCGTGACCTCGGTCGGCGATCCCGACGACTGGCTGGTTACGCGGTTCATCGCCGGGCACTTCGAATTCGGCCCCGCCAACGCCGATCTCCTCGGGCGCCTCCTGCCTTCCGTGATCCACATCCGATCGACCGAGGTTGCCGCGACCCGCGTCGGCCGCCTGCTCGCCGCGATCGGCGACGAGGCGACCGACCGCCGTCCGGGCCGTTCGCTGATCCTCGACCGCTTGTTGGAGGTCATGTTGGTGGAAGCATTGCGGCACGAGACCGGCGCCCCCGGCGGGGTGCGGGGCGAGTTGCTGGCCGGCCTTTCCGATCCCAAGATCGGTCCGGCCCTGCGCGAAATGCATGGGGACGTCCGCCGCGCCTGGACGGTCGCGGAGCTGGCGGCATCCGTCGCCATGTCCCGCGCCGCCTTCGCCGAACGCTTCTCCCGAACCGTCGGCATGGCGCCGATCGACTACCTGCTGCATTGGCGGATGGCCCTGGCCAAAGACGCGCTGCGGTCCTCCGAGGCTCCCCTCTCGGAGATCGCGGAGACGATCGGCTATCGCTCGGCGAGCGCCTTCAGCACCGCGTTCCGCCGCATCGTCGGGCATCCGCCGGCGAGGTATCGCCTCGACGAGTGATCGGATCGTCCAATCTCGACCTCGATCTGCGGGGGAGAGAGGCCCCGGCCCGAAGGCCGGGGCCTCGGTCGGCGGCTCAATCGCCGCGGCGCCCGTTGGGGCGGGACCAGATCAGCGAGAAGGTGTCGCCGTCCTCGTCGTCGAAGAGGTTGGCGTAGATCGGAGCGTTGAAGCTCGGATCGTCGAGCTTGAGCCCGAGGTAGTCGCGACCTTCGCCGGAGCGCTTGGACCAGGCGGCGCCGATCTCGGCGCGGCCGACCAGGACCCGGTGGCTCGGGGCGTTCTCGCCGGTGGAGCGCAGGTCGGGGACGATGCGCACGCCCTTGGCCTGGACGCTGAGGGTGACGATCTCGCCGGTGAATTCGTTCGAGCCGGTCTTCTTGAAGGTGCCGATGGTCGCCATTGTCTTGTCTCCGCTTTCCGTTTGCGAGCCCGCCCGTTGCGGCCTCGATGGCGATCGACCGGCCGGGGGCGACCGCCGCCGCACCCGCGAGGGCCGCAGCGCCAGCGCAGGACGGCGCGAGAGGGACTTTCTTGTCTCGCGAGGAATGCGAACCCGTTCGCAGGGGAAGAAAGTCCCGACGCGCCGTTGCGGCAGAGGTGGTCGAGGCGAAGCCGCCCTTCGGCCAGATCAGCCAGACGAAGAGGCCGTTCGGGGCGGGCTGGAACGGAGTGTCGGCGAAGAAATGCGGGCTCACCGGGAACCGACGAAGATCGTTCCGTCCGATTCACCCGCGGAGAAGCGCACGCCCATCCGGTCGGGGCGGATCTCCTCCGATCCTGCCTCCCAGTCGAACGCCTCGGCGCAAGCCGCTGGTTTGCCCGCCAGGAAACCGATGGAGACCATCTGTCCTCAGCCCGACACAGGCGAGGTCGACCCTCGGCCGTGGCCGCCGAGAGGTGCTCTCGCAATGACCGCCGGATCTACCAACGTGGCCGAGATCACTCGCGGGTCCCCAAAGCGTCAGCGCCCATGACGGGCGGTGATCCTCGAGACGGTGGAGTGGTCGAGCCCTCCGAAAGCCGAGCCTCGAAGACACTCGTCAGCACCGAGGCAATCGTGTTGACGTCGGCACCGGCGGTCCCCGGCTGTCCCGGAATGATCACTTCCCGGCGCGACGCCGGCTCTGGCCCAGGCCCGCCTGCAGCGCGAGTTTCGACCTCACTTCGGCATAGTTGGGGGCGACCATCGGATAGTCGACTGGCAGCCCCCATTTCTCTCGATACTCCTCGGGTGTCATCCCGAAGGCCGTCCGCAGGTGGCGCTTGAGCGATCTGAACCGCCGACCGTCCTCCAGGCAGACGATGAAGTCGGGCTCGATCGACTTCTTGATCGGAACGGCCGGCTTCAGCGGCTCGGGAGCGGGCGCCGGAGCTGCTCCATCGACCAGTCTGACGAGCGCGCCATGCACGTCGGCGATCAGACCCCTCAGATTGGAGGCAGGAACGACGTTGTTGCCGACATAGGCCGAAACCAGATAGGCGGTCAGCTCGACGAGGTGGTCCGATGACCCGGTCATGAACTCTCCTTCTCGCAGAAGTCGGGGCTCCAAGTTCACATCGACCTTTCCAAATTCCGGTCGACCGACGAACCGGAGAGGAACGTTCGATCATTTTCTGCCGATTGTGCGAATCATCGCGTCAACTTGGCTGAGGTTCAGATACGACCGACTGCGGACACGAGCAAGTCACACCAGGAGCAACGGGTAGACATTCGGTGGCATGAAACGTCTCTGACCAGACGAGGTGCGAACCAAGCCATTGATGGTGTTCGCCGGCATTAGTCGGCCGACCCCGAAGGCCGATACTCCGTACCCCGGTTGTCACTGCCCCACGTCCATCAGTGGCACCTCATCGCCAAGACCTCGAAACCGGTCCGGGTGACCGCGACGGTGAGCTCGAACTGGGCGGAGAGTTTGCCGTCGTCGGTCACGACCGTCCATCCGTCGCGCGTCGTCGAGACCCGACGGTTCCTCTGGTTCACCATCGGCACGATGGTGAAGACCATGCCCTCGCGCACCGTCGGGCAGGTACCGGCCGTCCGAAGTCGAGGACCTTCGGTTCTTCGCGCATCTCGCGCCGGATGCCATGCCCACAATCGTCGCCCGCCCGAGTCGCCGTCGCGTTTCGCATGCCGCTTGGTCAACGGGGCCGCTCAGGAGCCGGGCGCGGCAACGCGTTACCGCCCATCGCGAAGCGAGGTCGAATGTACTGCGCGGTCATGGCGATTCCCCGGAATACGGAACTCAGTGGCCATGCCCGTGGTGGAGATCGGGATAGTGGACATGGGCGTGGACCAGTGGCGCATGCCGGTGGCGATGCGCATGGGGTTCGCTCACCGGTCCGTCGTGGACGTGATCGTGGTGCGCGTCGTGCGAATGGACGTGGTCGTGCTCGATCTCGTCGTGGGTATGGGCGTGGAGGTGGCGCTCAGTCAGATGCAGCCACAGGCCGATCGCCATGAGCGTTGCGGCGAGGCCCAATCGAACCGTCACCACCTCGCCGAGGAGGCCGACGGCCAGCAGCGCGCCGATGAAGGGGGCGAGCGAGAAATAGGCGCCGGTGCGAGCCGAGCCGAGATTGCGTAGCGCCCGGATGAAGAGCACGAGGCTGACGCCGACGGCGAAGAAGCCGAGCAGTCCGGCGAGTGTGACCTGCAGCGACGACGGCACCGTGTCGCCGCTCGCCAGGGCGAGGCCGAAGTTCACCGTTCCGGCGACGAGGCCTTTCCAGATGGTGATGCGGACGGGGGCGGCCGCCGAGACCTTTCGGGTCAGGTTGTTGTCGATACCCCAGGCGAGGCAGGCGCCGCCGACCATGAGCCCGCCGACGTCGAGCGAGACGCCCTCGCCGGTCCACGAGAGGACGACGGCGCCAGCGAGGATCGCGGCGGCGCCGAGGAGCAGCCGCCGATCGACGTTCTCGCGGAAGACGATCCAGGCGATCGCCATGGTCGCCAGCCCCTCGAGATTGAGGAGCAACGCGCCGCTCGACGCCGTGGTGCGGGCGAGGCCCGACATCAGCAGCACCGGCGCGACCACGCCCCCGGCGAGGATCGCCGCCGCGAGCCACGGCAGATCGGCGCGGGAGATCGCCGCCTCTTCGTCGCGTTCGGCGCCCGACACGTGACGCAGCGCCTCGACGACGGCGAGGCCGAGGCCGGCGCCGAGATAGAGCAGGCCGGCGAGCAGGAACGGCGAGACCTCGACGAGGAGGAGCTTCGCCACCGGCGGCGTCGCGCCGAACAGCGCCGCCGAGGCGAGCGCCAGCGGCACCCCGGGCCAGAGGTGGGCATGTCGGTCGCCGTCGTCGTGGTCCATGGGTCGCTCCCGAGATCGGCCGTTGTCGGCTCCACCTCGATAGGGTGACGCCGCCCGGCACTCAATGCGAGAGGGTCACCGCCAATCCGAGGAGGCCGGACGCGGCGATCACCATGACCACGCTCAACCGGAAGCGGAACAGCGCCACGGCCGCGGCGAGTGCGATCAGCGCCGAGACCCAGTCGAAGCGGCCGCTCCAGCCGTCGGGCCACAGCACGTGGCCGCCGAAGAAGAGCGCGAGGTTGAGGATCACCCCGACGACCGCCGCGGTGATCGCGGTCAGCGGCGCGGTGAACTCGATGTTGCCGTGGGTGCTCTCGACCAGTGGCCCGCCAGCGAGGATGAAGACGAAGGACGGCAGGAAGGTGAACCAGGTCACCAGCACCGCTCCGGCCAGGGCGGCAGCGAGCTTCGCCTCCGGCCCGAACGGCGCCTGGGTCCAGCCGCCGACGAAGCCGACGAAGGTCACCACCATGATCAACGGTCCCGGCGTCGTCTCGCCGAGGGCGAGGCCGTCGATCATCTGGGTCGGGGTGAGCCAACCGTAGTGGCCGACGGCGCCCTGGTTGACGTAGGGCAACACAGCATAGGCGCCGCCGAAGGTCAGCAGCGCCGCCTTGGTGAAGAACCAGCCCATCTGGGTCAGCGTGTGGTCCCAACCGAAGGCGACGGTTAGGCTGGCCATCGGCGCCAGCCACAGCGCCAAGCCGCCCGCCACCACCAGCGCGAGGCGCGCCCACGCGAAGCGAGCATGCGGCGGCGGTGGCGTCGCATCGTCGATCAGCGCCGCGCCCCAGCTCTTGCCCGCCGCGCCGTGGCCGCCGCCGATGTGGAAGGCCTGCGGCAACACCCGCGCTCCGACCCAGCCGACGACCGCCGCCAGCGCGACGATGGCGGGGAACGGCACGTCGAGGAGGAAGATCGCGACGAAGGAGGCCGCCGCGATCCCCCACAGCACGCGGTTCTTCAAGGCCCGGGTGCCGATGCGGTGGGTGGCCTGGAGGACGATGGCGGTGACCGCCGGCTTGATGCCGAAGAACAGACCGGCGACCAGCGGCACGTCACCGAAGGCGCAGTAGATCCACGAGAGCGCGATCAGCACGAAGAGCGACGGCAGGACGAAGAGCCCGCCGGCGACGATGCCGCCGAGCGTGCGGTGCATCAGCCAGCCGATGTAGGTGGCGAGCTGCTGCGCCTCCGGTCCCGGCAGGACCATGCAGTAGTTGAGGGCGTGGAGATAGCGGCGCTCCGAGATCCAGCGTCGCTCCTCGACCAGTTCGCGGTGCATCAGGGCGATCTGGCCGGCGGGGCCGCCGAAGCTCAGGCAGCCGATCTTCAGCCACAGGGCGGCGGCCTCGGCGAGGCTCGGCGCGGGCGGGCGCTCGCTGCGATCGGCGGGGGAAGAGACGGTGTCGGTCATCGCACCCTCCTCACTCGGCCCGCCGACCGGCCGGCCAGTCGTGGGTTTTGACGACGCTCGGCGCGGCGGGGGTGCCGACGAGCCGGGCGAGTCGGGCAACGGAAATCTCGGTGTTGGAAGGCATGTGCGTCCATCCCTCTTGCAAGGCCGGTGGACGCGATCTTTGGGCCGAGGCCTCACGGGGTAGTCGCGCGAGACCCCCTGAGTTCCGTCTAGCCGATCGCGTTCTGCCGGGCAAGGCGCCGACCCGGTCGGGATGGCCTTCTCACCTGCGCTCGTGATCGAGCGGTGCCGAGCAAGCGCATCCCGACAGACCGCATCCTCAATGCCGCGCGAAGACCGACGTGCCGCCCGCCCCGCCGAAGGCGGCGACGTCGTAACGCGACCCGTCCTCGCCCATGCCCGGCGCACCGCTCGGCATGCCCGGGGCAGCGAGACCCTTTATCGCGGGACGTTCGGCCAGAAGCCGGCGAATGTCGGACGCAGGCACGTGTCCTTCGACGACGTAACCTTCGACGAGCGCCGTATGGCACGAGGCGAGTTCGGTCGAGACCCCGCGGGTCCGCTTGATCGGATCGACATCATCGACGTCGCGGACCACCACCGAGAATCCGGCGGCCCTCAGATGGGTCACCCAGCCACCGCAGCAACCACACGCGGGAGACTTCCAGACCTCCACCGTTGGGGCGGTCGCGGCTCTTGCCAGGGTCGGCACCACGAAGGCGGCGACGAGCACGGCGCGCCGGGTCGGTTCGAACGAATGCATCGGTTCCTCCGAAGGTTTCGAGGCATGTCCGCAAGCCTTTCGACGGCTTGCGAGCAGACGTCCCCTCTTCGACGGGTTTCGACCGCCGAAGAGGGGACCGCGTGAGTCTCCGCCGGCCCGAAAGACGGGCCGATGGCGCTCATTCGGCTCTGCGGCGGCGCAGCAGCGGCACGGCGAGCCCGAGGAACACGACGGCGCCGGCGCCCCAGACGCGGACGTAGCCGGGCATGCCGAGCGACGGCGACAGCGCGTAGACCGCCGCCAGGATCGCCCACACGACGGCCACGACGAGGACGAGAACCGCTTCGACGGGAAGAGATTTGTTGGTCATCTGGCGCTCCTCAATGTCCGTGGCCGGCACCGCCGCTCGTCGTGATCGGCAGGGCGTGCATCAGTTCGAAGGCCCCGATGGTCGCCCCCGTCATGAGCACGACCAGAACGACGATCGCGATCGGGCCGGTCCAGGCGGCGACCGCCCTCGCGTCCTCGACGACGGCGGAAGACGGTCGGACAATGGCCCTCTCCTCTCTCACCTCGGTCGACCCGAAGAACGTCATCACCAGTCCGAAGACCTCGACGGCGAAAGCGGTCGCGAAGACCGCGCCGCCGATCGCCACCCCGCGCATCAGCGACGCCCAGGACGAAGGCGCCGCGCCGCCGTAGCCGACGTCGAAGGTGCGTCGCGGTACGCCCTCGAAGCCCGCGACGATGCCGCTCGCCCCGAAGAGCAGCAGGCCCATGAGCACCACCCATGGCAACAGAGCGAGGAGCCGCGGCCGCCAGATCCTGCGGCCGGTCAGCGCCGGTAGGATCATCAGGAAGGCGGCGACGAACGACTGGCTGACGGCGCCGACGGCGAAGAAGTGGAAATAGCCCGGCACGAAGAACGTGTCGGAGATCAGCGGCGCGAACTTCTCCTGGATGAGGACGAAGGCGAAGACCAGACCGAGGAGGGTCGAGACGATCGCGACGCCCATCGCCGAGAAGGACGGATCACGCCAGGGCAGCCGACCGATCCAGCCGAAGAGGCCGGAGGTCTCGCCGACCACCCTCGTCGAGACCTCGAGCGAAGAGACGATGACGAGGAAGGCGATCAGTGTCGGCACCGAGACGAAGAGCGACAGCAGCGTCCCCACCACCCTGACGCTCTCGGCGAGATCGGGCTCGAGGAACATGTGGTAGAGCGAGGTCGGCGGCACGAAGACGAGATAGGCGGCGAACACGATCTTGGAGAAGGTCGCTCCGAACACCGAGCCGATCCCGGTCGTCTCCCGGGTGATCGCATACCACGTCAGCACCGCCGCCATCAGCGGCAGATAGTGGAGATTGTGGAACAGGATGTGCCACTCGGTGGCGGCATGGACCGGGAAGGGGCCGCGCCCGAGCGCCCACAAGAGATTGGGCAGGAAGGCGTTGACCGCCGCGATCGCCGAAACGATCAGGAAGCCCGCCCAGGCCATGACACCGAAGCCCATCGCGGTCATGCCGCCGTCCTCGTCGCGCCCCCGGAGCACGGTGACGATGGCGCCGAGGCTCGCGAGCGTCAGGCCGAGACCGAGCAACAGATAGCCGCCGGCCATGCCGCCGACGGCGGCCGGGTCCTCGCGACCGAGGTCGGGATTGGCGTCGTAGAGCAGGGCCGTCTTGGTCAGCGCCGTCCCTTCCGACAACACCATGCCGGCGACGAGGACGACGAGGCCGGCGAGGATCAGCGGGCGCGCCGACAGTCCCCCGGCGCTCTCACCGGCGGCGAAGGTCACCATCAGCGCCGCCTGGGCGAGATAGAGCCACCAGAAGAAGGCCGAAGTGCCGTGGAGCGTCAGCAGCCGGTAGGCAGTTTCGGGATCGAAGGCGACGAGGCCGCCGCGTGCCAGCGCGACGAGCAGGCCGAAGGCTAACCCCAGTGCGAGCGGGGCGAGCGAGGCGACGACGAAGGCGAGGATGGTCCGGCGATCGCCGGCGGCGAGGCCGGAGAGGCGTTCGCGCAGGCCCGCATGGGCCTCGCGAGGCACCGCGGTCGCGGCGGTCGAGAGCGTGAAGTCGGTCATGATGTCCTCCACCTCAGGCGACCGTGATCGACGCATGCATCGCGTCGTGGCCGGGACCGCAATAGACGGTGCAATAGACGAGGCGGCGCCCCGCCTCGCGGAAGGTCAGGTCGAGCGTCGTCACCGTGTCGGGGCGCAGCCGCACGATCCGGCTCGCCGGGCCGAAAGCGATCGAGGCACCGTGCGCGACATCCGTCGCCATCATGTGGAAGCGGTAGGTCCGCCCTTTGTCGAGACGTAGGTCGTCCGGCTCGAAGGCGAAACGGCCTGCGGTCAGATAGACCTCGATCGGCGCGTCGGCATGCTCGGCCGGCGCGGGAGCGGCCGGAGCCGCATGATCGCCGTGGACCTCGTGCCCGCCGCTGGTCGCGACGCTGGTCGTCGGCGCGACCGGGCCATGGCCATCGTGCTTCGCCGCCGCAGCGGGCGCGTGGCCCTCGTGTGCCAGGGGCGCGACCGGGCCATGATCGGCATGGGACATCGACATGCTCGTGTCGTGGCCGTCGTGATCGCTCGTTGGCGAAGCCGAATGGCCGCCGTGGTCCGTCCGCACGGGACCGCCATGATCGGCGGGCGCGCCGGTCGCGGCCGCATCGTGGTTCGCCGCGGCGCCCGCCGGGCGCACCGAACCGTCGGCCTGCCGATGGGTCCGCACGAATTCGGCGTGACGCTTTTCGAATTCGGCCGGCGTCATCCGTGCACCGTCGGGCGCATCCGCGACGGTGGGACCGTCATGGCCGCCGCCGTGTCCGCCGCCGGGGCCGGACGGCGCCGGGGGCGCGGCCGAGGAGAACGGCAGCGGCGACGCGCCGTAGGCCGCCCAGGTGGCATAGAGACCGAGGGCACCGAAGCCCATCGCCCCGACGAAGCCGCGTCGGGTGGTGAAGTGTCTTTCGTTCGACATGAGGAAACTTCTCGCGTGACGAGTGTCGTCGGACGCACCAAGAGGCGCGTCGCAGGGCGGGATCCGGAGATCCCGAGACACGGGTCAGGCGCGAGGGGGCGGTGTCGCGGGTGCGAGGGTCCGACCGCGGAGCATGCGATCGATCGGCGCGAGCCAATCGATCTCTGCGGTCGTCGTCACCGGCACCTTGATCGAGGACGTCGATTGCAGTGGAGCACAACAGCCGCTCGACGCCACGATGCAGTGGTCGGCCTTGTGATCGACGTGCCCCGCCGGCATCCCATGGCAATCGTCCGAGATCACACGGTCGGCCACCACGGCCACTGCGTGCTCGCAGGGCGACGTCGAGGCGACAGCCTGTGTATTCGGCAGAACTCCGCCGAGTACGATCACGACCGCCAAGACGATGCGCAGGACGAGTTGCACGGACATTCTCCAATCGGACGGGATGGTACCCCCTCGACGGGGGACGTCAACCGCCGAAGAAATGCGTGCGGGTCCCTACCGATCTGGAAAGCCCGATGCGATGGCGGGTCGGTCCCATGTCTCGCCGAACATCGAGCGGGGCAAGAACGTCGGCAAATCAGGGCGACTCTCGCTCTTGCGTGACCGCCGTGATCACACTTGAGGCCAGGTTGATAGGGTCACGCGACGAATGCGCAAATGTCCGCTTCGGGTGGAACTGCGGCGCTCACGCGCCGCCCTTGCCGAACCGGTAGACGGGGATGCCGAGCTTCCTCGCCTTGTCGGCGAGGTTGTCCTGGATGCCGGTGCCGGGGAAGACGACGACGCCGATCGGCAGGACGGAGAGCATCTGGTCGTTGCGCTTGAACGGGGCGGCCTTGCCATGCTTGGCCCAGTCGGGCCTGAAGGCGACCTGTGGCACCTTGCGGATATCGGCCCAGCGGGCGGCTACCTTCTCGGCGCCTTTCGGCGATCCGCCGTGCAGCAGCACCATGTCGGGGTGCTTGGCCCGGATCTGATCGAGCTTGGCGAAGATGCTCGCATGATCGGCCGTGTCGCCGCCGGTGAAGGCGATCTTCGGTCCGGCCGGCACCAACACCTCGGTCTCGGCGCGCCGTTTGGCGGCGAGGAAGTCCCGGCTGTCGATGACCGCGGAGCTGAGATTGCGATGGGAGACCATCGATCCGACGTGCGGTCGCCAGTTCGAGCCGGTGTGGCGCTCGTGGTGTTCGCCAGCCTGGTCGCGCATCAGTTCGAAAGCGTCGCGGCGTTCGATCAGGGTCTGGCCTTCGGCGATCAGTCGTTCCAGTTCGACCGAGCGCACCTCGCTGCCGTCTTGTTCGGCCTGCGAGCGACGCTGCGCCGCCTCGTTCCCGTCGAGTTCGCCTTCGATCCGCCGACAGGCGCGGTGGAAGAGATTGACGGTCGACCAGAGGAGATCGTCGAGGTCGGGTTCGAGGCGGGTGTCGGCCAAGGTCGAGATCAGGGCGTCGAACATGTCGGCGATGGCGCCGGCGACGCGGGAGCCTTCGGGAAGTGGACGAGGGTCGGGCTCGTCCTGGAAGGGACGCCAGCCGTAGAGCTGGAGCTCGGTGAGGAGGTGATCGGTCGGAGATGCGGTGTGATGGGGTTCGAAGTCGTCGTGCCCGCTCATGGGATGCTCCGTCGGTTGGACCGCGCCCTCGCGGCCTGATGGCGACGAAGCTCACGGGCGCGGACGGACCTGCACCCGGCGAAACTCGCCGGGCCGGAGCAACGCGGAGGACGGTGAAGGCCGGCGATCTTGCCTCGCGATGCAAAGCCCCGCAGGGGCGGCGGAAGATCGTCGGCCGCAGCCGTTGCCGGACCGTCCCGACCGTCGAGCCTATCGCCCTCTCGAAAGGCCGAGACGCGGTCCCCTCCGACCATGGGGCAAGCCGCGGGCACGGCGACGACACCCCTCCCCTGCCCCGTTCCGCTCACGCGACCCGGGCGCTGAATCGTTCGGCGTCGTCCGCGACGAGCTGCGTCCGGATCCAATCCCTCAAGCCACCTGCTCCGTAGCTGCGGAGATCTTCGTTGAAGTCCCCGAGCCTCGGCACCAGGGTCACCGCTTCGATCCCGAGCGCCTTCGCCCGGTCGACCAATCGCGTGCAGGCGCCCTCCCCGGCCGGGTCACGGTCGCGGAGCACATAGAGGCGACGGCATGTCGCCGGAAGACGGACGGCCGCGAGGTGGGCTGCCGAGAGCGCTGCGATCGCCGGGAGGAGGGGCAGAGCCTGTCGGAGCGAGAGCACCGTCTCGATGCCCTCGCCGGCCGCCAACACGTCGACCGCCACCCCGAACCTGACGGCATTCCCGAGGAGGTCGCCCATCGCCTTCCTCGGCGGATCGATCGCGGCCTTGTGCGTTCCGTCGGCAGAAAGCCAGGTGCGATGAACGCCGGTGATCCGACCATCGAGATCGGTGACGGCGGCGATCAGCGCCGGGTGAGCTTCGGTCGGGCCGGTGTCGGGTCGCCACCAGCAGCGGGGATGGAAGCGCAAGCATTCGGTGCCGGAGAGGTCGGTGAGGCCGCGAGCGTGCAGGTAGGTCTCTGCGAGTGTTCCGCCGATCGCCTGCGACATGTGGAAGAGACGGCCGGCGGCCTCCACCGACCGCATGGGTGAACGCGCTGCGTTCGGCATCGGCGATGAGTGTGCAGGCTCGCCCCGTGCATCCCCGAGGAACCTCCGCGCCTCGGCGACCACATCGGTGAAGCTCGTGAGCCCGAGCGCCTCACGGACGACGTCGAGGAGATCACCGTGTTCACCGCTCGCGGCATCGCACCATTTTCCGGCGCGTCCACGGGCGTCGTCGAAGAGCCGAACGAACATCGAGCGGCCCGTCGTGTTGCGGGCGTCGCCGACCTGCCAGTAGCGGCCCTGTCGGCGACCGTTGGAGAGGTAGAAACGGCACACTGCCTCGGCACGACGGGCCAGACGATGCGCCAGTTCCGAAGCGTCAGGCCGGGCCATCAGGAGGCCGCGCGCTCGGTGATGCGGCGGATTGGATAGGCCTCGAGGAGCCTGCCAAGGATGTCGATGCCACCCGCGTCGGTAGGAACGAAGAAGCGCAGCTTCCACGAGATGATCTCGGTGAAGAGGCCGTGAGCGCGCAGCCGGTCGCGCATCGCCTCGGTGAAGCCGACGAGCTCGATGCGATGGGCGCCCATGACACGCACCCGGCGCAGTTGGAGGTCTTGCTCGAGGTCGAGGTTGGTTCGCCCCTCGATCAGGGCCGCATGGGCCGCTGCGGGCGAAAGTGTCGGCGTATCCGTCGCAGTCGCGGTTGCGGCCCAGGCGGCCGAGACACGCCGGCCGATGATGCGTTCGCCGTCGTCGGTCTGGAAGCGATAGACCCGGGTCGACTCGTTCGGCAGCCGTTTCCACACCGGCAGCAGCAGCCCCGCGACGATGTGGAGCGTCGTCTCCGCGAAGGGCGGCGTCGCCAGCACCTCCCTCCTCCAGGCGAGCGCGAAGGTCTCACGATCGGCCGGCTCCCACCGGCTCTCGGCCATCGCGGCGCGCGAGATCGACGAGCTCTCCATCGGCCGGATCAGGCGGACGCGCCGCTCGATCTCACCGTCGTCGAGCATCAGCGACGGCGCCGGGACCTCGATGGCAGCGCGACCGGAGCGCTCGTTGATCTGCAACCTCGCTCCGTCACCTCGGGCGAGCGCGAAGGCGTCGTCGAGTGACATCGGCCGATTGCGGCGGCGCTCGGTGAGAGTGAGCAGCCGGGTCTCGGCGCCGGTCGTCGGGTGGATGTAGATGGTCTTGCGATCGCTGACGACGAAGCTTTCCGCCGTCAGCGTCTCGAGCCCCAGGTCGTAGACACCACTGGCGATAGCGCCCTGGACCCGCGCGTCGAGCAACTGCTCGAAGGCGGTGAAGAGGATGCCCTGGAGATCGAGGGTGAGCGCCAGCAGGCGGTTCAGGAAGGTGGTGATCGGCGGCAACTCGTCGCGCAGGCCGGTCTCGTCGGTGAGGCGGAGCCCGGTCGCCGTCTCGAAATCGTCGAGCGAGCAGCCCTCGATCTTGCCGCACACGATCAACCGATAGAGCTGGCGCAACGCATCACGGGCGTAGGCGCTTTCGAGGTTGTCCTCGGGGCGGAACATCCCCTGCCCTCCGGTCTGACGCTGACCGCGCGTGATGGCGCCGAGCGTGTCGAGCCGCCGAGCGATGGTCGAGAGGAACCGCTTCTCGGCCTTCACGTCGGTGGCGATCGGTCGAAACAGCGGCGGCTGCGCCTGATTGGTCCTGTTGGTGCGGCCGAGCCCCTGGATGGCGGCATCCGCCTTCCAGCCGGGCTCGAGCAGATAGTGGAGGCGCAGGCGCTGGTTCTTGGCCGCGAGGTCGGCGTGATAGCTGCGCCCGGTGCCACCGGCGTCGGAGAAGACGAGGATGCGCTTGCCGTCGTCCATGAAGGCGGCGGTCTCGGCGAGATTGGCCGAAGGCGCGCGGGTCTCGACGGCGAAGCGGTCGCCCTTGCGGACGATGCGGCGGGAGCGACCAGTCACCTCGGCGACCTTCTCGGTACCGAAGCGCTGGACGATCTGATCGAGCGCGCCCGGAACCGGCGGCAGGCTCGCCAGATGCTCGATCAGTTCGTCGCGACGGGCGACCGCCTCGCGGCTCTCGACCGGCTGACCGTCGCGATAGACCGGGCGCGAGGCGAGATTGCCCTCGCCGTCGGTGAAGGGCTCGTAAAGCTGGACCGGGAAGGAATGGGCGAGATAGTCGAGGACATATTCCCGCGGCGTGATGTCGACGCGGACGTCGTTCCACTCTTCGGTCGGGATCTCGGCGAGGCGGCGCTCCATCAACGCCTCGCCGGTCGAGACGATCTGAACGACGGCGGCGTGGCCCGCCTCGAGATCGCGATCGATCGAGGCGATCAGCGTCGGCGTCTTCATCGAGGTGAGGAGATGACCGAAGAAGCGCTGCTTGGCGCTCTCGAAGGCGGAGCGCGCGGCCGACTTCGCGCGGGCGTTCAGCGTGCCTTCCGAGCCGGTGATGTTGGCGGCCTTCATCGCCGCATCGAGGCTGCGGTGGATGATGGCGAAGGCGCCGGCATAGGCATCGTAGATGCGGCGCTGTTCGTCACTCAGCCGGTGCTCGAGCAGTTCGTACTCGACGCCCTGGTAGGAGAGGGAGCGCGAGGTATAGAGGCCGAGCGCGCGCAGATCGCGGGCGAGCACTTCCATCGCCGCGACGCCGCCGGCTTCGATCGCCTCGACGAATTCGGCCCGGGTGGCGAAGGGGAAGTCCTCGCCACCCCACAGGCCGAGCCGTTGGGCATAGGCGAGATTGTGGACCGTGGTGGCGCCGGTCGCCGAGACGTAGACGACGCGGGCATCCGGCAGAGCATGTTGCAAGCGCAGTCCGGCGCGGCCCTGCTGCGAGGGCGCGACGTCGCCGCGCTCGCTCTTGCCCCCACCGGCATTCTGCATGGCGTGGCTCTCGTCGAAGACGATCACCCCGTCGAAGGAGGAGCCGAGCCAGTCGACGATCTGGCGGACACGCGAGACCTTGTCGCCGCGATCCTCGGAGCGCAGCGTCGCATAGGTGGTGAAGAGGATGCCCTCGGTGAGGGTGATCGGCCGCCCTTGGGCAAACCGCGACAGCGGCGTGACGAGCAGGCGTTCCTGGCCGAGCGCCGCCCAGTCGCGCTGCGCGTCCTCGATCAGCTTGTCGGACTTGGAGATCCAGACCGCTTTCCGGCGACCTTGCAACCAGTTGTCGAGGATGATCCCGGCCGACTGACGGCCCTTGCCGGCGCCGGTGCCGTCGCCGAGCATGAAGCCGCGGCGGAAGCGAACGGCGCCCTCGGCGTCGAGGGGCGCGGCCTTCACGACGTCGAAGGTGTCGTCGACCGTCCACCAACCGGCGAGATGACCAGTGTGGGCCTCACCGGCATAGATGACCGTCTCCATCTGCGCTTCAGAGAGACGGTCGCGGATGTCGTCGGGGAGCCTCGGTCGGTGGCTCGGCTTCGGCGGCGCGACCGAGGCCATGGCGGCGGACTGCACCAGCCGGGTCGGATGGAGCGTGGCACCGGGGATGCGGATCGTCTGGAGGACATAATCCTCGTAGATCGCCTCGGTCAGTCCGACACCCTGGGGCGGTGCCCAATCGACGGTCTCGTAGACGAGCTCGACGCCCTGTGGTTCCGAGGATGCCGGTGCGGGAGGACGAAGACGGACGGGGATCGAGCGCGGCGTCTGCGCGAGAGTTACGACGATCGCGGGACGAGGGGCACGGGTCGGCGACGCCTCGACGCGTTGGCGCGGCGGCACGCCCGCTCCGATCCAGGCCATCATCGTGGCGACGTCCGGCGCCATGCCGGCCGAGGCGGGCAACAGCGTCGGATCGTCGGCCGGAACCTTGTCGATGACGGTGAGCCGGGTCGGAACCATCGTCCCGTGCCGAGCGAAGACCGAGCCGGCGATCGCCGCGGTGAAGACGACGCGACCGCGTTCCTGGAGACGCACGAAGGCATCCCGCCACTCGGGCATCTCCGGGCCGACATTGGCGCCGGTGATCGCGACGAGCCGGCCACCTGGCGCAAGGCGAGCGCGCGCCGACGCGACGTGGCGGAGGCCGGCATCGGCGACGCGGCCCGTCACATTCGCCAGAGCAGAGAACGGCGGGTTCATCACCACGACGGACGGAATGGCGTCTGGGTGGAGATGATCGTCGATCTGCGCGGCATCGAACCGGGTGACGCGAGCCGCCGGGAAGAGCGTGGCCAGCAGGTCGGCGCGAGTCTCGGCGAACTCGTTGAGCATGAGCCGGCCACCGGCGATCTCGGCGAGAACGGCGAGGAGCCCGGTGCCGGCCGAGGGCTCCAACACCACGTCGCCAGGGCTGATCGCGGCGGCGGTGACGGCGGCGAGCCCGAGCGGGATCGGCGTCGAGAACGGCTGCAGCGCCCGACTTTCCTCCGAGCGGCGGGTATGGGTCGGCAGAAGCGCCGCGATCTTCTCGAGCGCGGCGAGCCGCGCCTCGGGCGACGACGCTTTGTGGAAGAGGGCGCGGCCGAACTTCTGCAGGAAGAGGACGGTCGCGACCTCCCCCGCCTCGTAGGCGTCCTTCCAATCCCAGGCGCCTGCGGCGTCGGAAGCACCGAAGGACGCCTCCATCGCATCGCGAAGAAGGCCGGTATTGATCGGCAGGCCTCGTTCGAGACGGGGCAGCAATCGTTGCGCGGCGGCGAGGATCGTCGCGGCGGACGCGACGGATGACACGGTCGCAGCGGCGGTGGAGGAAGGCATGACGTTCATCGGGCACCTCGAGGAGAGCGAGGACGAGGTCTCCCGGCCGGCGCTCTCTCCCTCCGCCCGGGCTCACCCCGTCCCGGCCGCCCTCTTCCTCTCCGGACACCCCAAGGGAAAACGGCGCCCTGCGAACACAGGGCGCCGGATCAAGAAGCGGGCATCACGATGCAGAGGCGAGAACACACCTCGCCGCAGTCACCCGGGCGGAACGTACGCCTCGAACGGATTTCCCTCGGCGAGGTGACCGAAGGGCGTGAAGACGAAGTCCTCGCCGCCTCGTCCGACGGCGCAGATGACCCAGCGCGGCTCGCCGGTCGCGGCGTCGGCGCATTCCATCAGGGCGAGATCGTCGTTCTTCGCGGCGCGCAGCAGAGTCTCGAAGTTCGCCCGCGCGTGTTCGGGGATGCTCATTGGGGAGCCTTTCCTGAAACGAGTTCGCCCGGCGTCGATCGCGGGGCGCGGGATCGGTGACGGAAGCAGGGAGAGGCCGAGGCCCCTCCCCGCGTCCTGCGATCATTCCGCCGCGGCGGAGAGCTCCTCCTCGTCGGTCGTCGCCCCGTCGTCGTCGCCCGAGGCGAGGAAGGCCGGCAGATCGCCCGCGTCGACACCGTTCGGCTCGACCATCGGTTCGGCGACCGTGCCGTCGAGATCCAACCGCCGCAGCGGCTCCGGCACCCAGCCGGTCTCGGCGAGCAGGCGTTCGGCCTCCTTCGCCATGTCGCCCTTCTTCAGGTGATCGATGAGCTGCACCGCCCGCTCGCCGGCCCCCTCGCGCACCGCCTCGAGGATGCGCGCCTTGGGGACACGGCCGAGGTAGTTGGCGACCGTCGGCCGCCAGCCGGCCTCCACCATGTCGAGCCCGACGGCGCGGGCCAGCCGATCGGCCTGGGCGAGCCGGGTGCGCAAGGCCTGCTCGGTGACGCCGGAACCGCCATAGGGGTTCGGCTTCTCGTGGAGGGCGTTGACGCCGTAAGCGACGCAATGGGCGAGGAGCGCCATCCGGCTCGCCTCGTCGAGCGCATCGAGCCAGTCCCACAGCGCCTCGTCGTCGGCGGGCAGATGATCGCCCCACTGCTCCTGCCGTTCGGCGACCGCCTTCGCCGACGGGCAATCCTTCAGCTCCTCGTTCTGGGCGGGGAACCAGACCTGACGGACGCTCGCCTCGAGGCAACCGGTCGGCGCTCGCGACAAGAACGTGTCCGACACCAGCTTGTGCAACAGCAGCGTCATCGCGACCTGCGGATGGCCGGCGACCGCGTCGCGGAGCGCCAGCGTGCGATGAGCGGTCAGCTCGGCGAGAAGACGATCGGGGAGCGGCTTCAGCCCGTCGTCCTCCTCCTCCGTCTCGATCACCGCAACCGGTTCTCCGGCGAAGGTGACGGTGCTCGGCCGCGCGATCGGCTCGTGCGGACCGAGCTCGGGCTTCTCCTCCGCGTCGAGGATCTCGCCGGTCTCCGCGTCGATCATCGGCTCGTCCTCGGGGCGAACATAGCCGCGTTCGACCGTCAGCCGGCCCTGCGGATCGAGGCCGACGAAGACGCCGGCGCGGCCGATCTCGGCCGGATCGAACCGCACAGGTCGCTCCCCGAAGACGGCGAGCGTCGTCTCGATCTCACCGAGGCGCGTGTCGACCTCCTCCGGGTACTCGTCGGCCGTGGCATGTTCCGCTTCGATGCGATCGCGTTCGGCTTCCAGCGCGGCGACCGTCGCGCGTTCTTCTTCCGTCAGGTCGACGGCCGCGCCGATGAGCCGACGCAGGCCCTGGGTGTGGCCATAGGGGAACCCGACGGCGACCTCGATCCACTTCCAGCCCTCGCCGGCGATCTCGTCGGCCGCGGCCTTCAGCTTCTCGGCCACCAGCCGGTCGAGCAGGGCGACATCCTCGAGCCAGCCGCCGCCATCGGTCTGGAAGAGATCGCGCAGCACGGTTCCGCCCGCCGCCTCGTAGGCGCCGACGCCGACGAAGAGGGCGCGTTTGTCGGAGGCCGCGACCGAGGTCTCGGTCAGCGCCCGACGGATGTTCCACGGCTCCTTCTGCCAACCGTGGCGGACCGCCTCCCACACCTGCTCCTGGCGAGCGTGATCGGAGGAGACGGTGAAGGCCATCAGCTGCTCGAGCGTCATCGCGTCATCGGCGTAGAGCTCGAGCAGATTCGGGGAAACGGTGACGAGACGCAGGCGCTGCTTCACCACGGCGACGCCTACGAAGAAGGCGGCGGCGATCGCCTCCTCGGTCATCCCCTTGTCGCGCATCGCCTGGAAGGCGCGGAACTGGTCGAGCGGATGGAGCGGCGCCCGCTCGATGTTCTCGGCGAGCGACAACTCGTCGATCAGGATGTCGCCCTTGGCCTCGGAGACGATGCAGGGCACCGGCGCGGTTCGGGCGAGACGCTTCTCCTTCACCAAACGTTCCAGCGCCCGATAGCGGCGGCCGCCGGCCGGCACCTCGTAGAGGCCGGTCTCGCGGCCCTCGGCATCGACCACGGCACGGACGTGCAGCGACTGTATGAGCCCGCGCCGGGCGATCGACTTGGCGAGCTCCTCGATCGACAATCCGGCCTTCACGCGCCGGACGTTCGACTGGCTCAGCACCAGCTTGTCGAAGGGAATGTCGCGCGACGACGCCAACGTGATCTTCGGGGAAGTCTTGGTCATGGATCCTACTCCGCGACGAGCGCCGAGAGACCCTCTCTCCGGCCCGAACTCGTCACGAAGCGCAGCGCCGCCCTCTTCCTCTCGAGGACGGCGCCGCAGCGGCGGAAACACAGGCGGGGAAGGGAAGCGAGGGCGAGGATCCCCCCGCCCTCGGGATCAGGCCGCTCGGTCGAGCAGCTTCTTCGCCTTCGCCTCCATGTCGAGGCGGGCATCCTGATGCGGCTTGTCGCGGGCGACCGCCGTGATGCCCTGGACGAAGTCGAAGATGCTCGCCGGCGGGTGGCCCTCCTCCGCGAGCACCGTCTCGATGATTTTCACCGTCTCACCCTTCGAGAAGCCACGGCGGCGCAGGAAGTCGCTGCGGTCCTCGTCGGTTTTGGCGACGATCCGCTCGCGCGCCGCCCGGATGCCCTCGACGAAGGGACGCGGCGACGAATTGGCGAAATTCATCAGCGCCGGCGCCGCCTCGTGCGCGAAACGTGAGGCCGCGTATTTCGAATGGCGGATGGTGATCTCCTCGAAATCCTCGACGCCCCACAGGTTCCGGTTCTGACACACGGCGCGCAGATAGAAGCTCGCCATTCCGAGCGTCTTGGCGCCGACCTCGGAGTTCCAACAGTAGAAGCCGCGGAAGAACAGGTCGGGCGAGCCGTCGGGCAACCGGCCGGCTTCGATCGGGTTGAGGTCGTCGACGAGAAACAGGAACACGTCGCGGTCGCTGGCATAGAGCGTCGTCGTGTCCCGGGTGACGTCGACGCGCGGGTTGTAGATGCCGGTCGACCAGTCGAGCACGCCGGGGATCTTCCAGCGCGTGTCACCGGTGCCGTTGCCGGCGATGCGCTGCACCGCCTCGACCAGTTCATGGTCGTAGATGCGGCCATAGTCCGGGCCGGTGACGGCACGCAGCTCGACCCGACCATCGCCGGTCTCGAGCGTCTTGATCTGCTCACCCCTATGGGTGCTCAGCCCATACTGCAGATTGATGCCGGCGAGCGCAGCGGGGAGCTGACGCAGATAGGTGGCGGGCGCGCCGACTAGGGCGGCGAGCTGGCCGAAACTCCAGTGCGTCGGCACGACCGGCGCCTCCACCCCCGGCAGCATCAGCGCCAGACGCTCGCCGTCGCTGCGGTTCGCCTCGACGTGGATGAGGTCGGTCGCGACGACACGGGTGCGGCTGCGCTCCGACCGGTCGCGCACGGCGCGCCCGAGATCACCGAGCGACAGGAAGCGCTCGTCGTCGGGCCGCGAGAACCACTCCGACGACACCCGCCCGACCCGCTCACCGCGCGTCACATCCACCTTGTAGCCGCCGCTCGCCTCGCGCCGCGCATCGAGAACCTGCATGTTCATGGGACCGATCTCCGCGACGGGCGCCGGAAGACCCTCTCTCCGGCCCTCACCCGTCATGGACCTCCGGTCCGCCCTCTCCCTCTCGCAGCCTCCCGGCACGGCACCGCTGCCGAGGCTCGGACCTCGGCCGCTCGGTGTGCCTCTCCCGTTCGGGGGCGCCACGTAGCGTGGGGAAGCGGGTTCAATGAGCCCGCCACGGATCGTATTCGACGAGGATCTCGACGTCGTCGTCCTCGTCGAGTTCGTCGGCCGGCAGGACGCCGAATTCGGCACCGGAGCGAAAGAGAACGACCGGGACCATCAGGGTGCGGGCGAGATCGAGCGCGTGAGACCGAGCGAGAGCGAGATCGTGGGACATGGGGAGGCTCCATCCGGGAGCGGGGCCGATCCCCGCTCGATGGCTCCCAGAGGTCGAACCACGGCCGCGATCACCGAACCGGCCCCGGCCGGTCGGCGGCACGCGCGCGTAGCCGACCCCGAGGCGGGTTGATCGTCACGAGGCCGAGGTTCGACGGGATGAGGGCCGAAAAGAGAGGGGAACGGTTTCGCCGTGCAGTGGGGTTCGAACCCAACCACCAAAGCGCTGTCCGACGTTCGTCCAGCAGTGTTTACGCAGCGTCAATGAGTTCGAGTGCATCTTCCCGATCGAGTGGCATTCCAGTGAGGATGAACAGCGCGATGACCCGACCGACGTTCGATCTCTCGATCTCCTCGAAGGTCCTGATGCTGTGCCTCCTGCCGATCCTGGTACTCGCCGGTCTGGCGGCGCAGATGCTGTCGACCGAGCGCGTCGATGCGGGCCGCGCGCGCCGGATCGCCGACGTCGTCCGGCTCGCTCCGGCGATTTCCGGCCTCATCCACGAGCTGCAACGCGAACGCGGGATCTCCTCGGGCTTCATCGCCTCGAAGGGCGCGGGCTTCGCCGAGGAGATGAGCCGCCAACGTCTCGACACCGATCGAGCGCTCGCCACCTTCCGGGACTCCTTCGACCAGTCGGACCATCTGCCCGATGCCGAAGCCTTCCGCCGACCTCTCGACGAGGCCCGGCGTGGCGTCGCCGAGATCGAGGCGGCCCGCAAGGGCATCTCGTCGCTGACCACGCCGGCGGCGGAGGCAATCGCCTACTACACCGCGACCATCGGCCGTCTGCTCGCCATGACCGAGAGCGTGTCGAGCAGCGCCCATGCACCCGAGGTGAACCGCGCCGCGACCGCCTGGAGCGCCCTGCTCGCCGCCAAGGAACTGGCCGGGCGCGAGCGCGCTACCGGCGCGGCCGGTTTCGGAACCAGCACATTTTCCCCGGAGGCTCATCGTTCGTTGTTGCGTCTCGCCGCCGAACAGGATTCCGCCATCGCTACCTTCCGGCGGCTGGCGACCTCGGAGCAGATCACGGCCTGGGACGCGGCGCTCGGCGACACCGTCCAGGCCGACGTCGACCGGATGCGAGCGATCGCCTGGAACGCGCCGTTCGGTTCCGACGTCCGCTCGGTTCCGGCGAAGGCCTGGTTCGCGGCGGCGACCCGCCGGATCGATGCCATGAAGGTGATCGAGGACCGTGCCGCCATCGACATCGTCGCGCTCGTGGACGGCCTCGCCCGGAGCGCCGGCATGAGGTTCTGGGGCCTGACCGGGTTCCTGGTCCTCGTCGTCGCCGGAACGATCGCCTTCTCGATCGTCCTCGCCCGCAACATCACCCGGCCGATCGCCGATCTGACCGGCTGGACTCGTCGGCTGGCCGAGAACGACACCGCTCTGGCAATCCGCGGTCATGACCGGCGCGACGAGATCGGCGACATGGTCCGCGCGCTCGAAGTCCTGCGCCGCCACGCGGTCGAACGTCTGCGCCTCGACGAGACGGTACGCACCGATCGCGACCGCGAGCGCGATCGGCGCGCCGGAATGGAAAGGGTCGTAGAGGAATTCCGCTCGTCGGTCTCCTCGATGCTGGTGTCGATGGAGACCGAGACGTCGACGGTCCGCACCACGGCCGCCACCCTCGCCGATCTCGCCCGTTCGGCCGAGACCGACGCCGGCGTGGTCGAGACCGCGACAGCGGGCGCCTCGTCGAACGTCCAGGCGGTCGCCGCGGCGACGGAGGAACTCGCCGCCTCGATCCGCGAAATCGCCGGACAGACCCAGCGGGTCAACGCCGTCGTCGCCGAAGCGAGCCAGAGCGCCCAAGCGACCGACCGCGACGTCTCCTCGCTCGCCGACGCCGCCGAACGGATCGGCACCGTGGTCGGACTGATCCGCGACATCGCCGGTCAGACCAACCTCCTCGCCCTCAACGCGACCATCGAGGCCGCTCGCGCCGGCGAGGCCGGCCGAGGGTTCGCCGTCGTCGCCGCCGAGGTCAAGTCGCTCGCCCAGCAGACGGCGCAGGCGACGACCGAGATCGCCGATCAGGTCGCCGGCATCCAGACCTCGACCCGGAACGCCGTCGACGCCATTCGCGGCATCTCGCGCACGGTCGAGGACATCGCCGGCGTGACCGCGGTCATCGCCTCGGCGGTGGAGGAACAGGAGGCGGTCACCCGCGAGATCGCCGCCTCCGTCCAGGGCGTCTCCGACGGCACCGCCGTGGTGGTCGACAACATGCACGGAGTCAACGACGTCATCCGCGCGACCGCCGGTGAGGCCGGTCAGGTGAATGCCGCATCCGATGCGCTGTCGCTGACGACGGCGCGCCTGTCGCAGGAGGTCGCGCAGTTCCTGAACGACGTCGCGGCGTGAACTCGGCGCGCCGTCGCCGGACCACGGCGGGCGGAAGCTCGTACCGGGGCCGGTAACGTTGTTCTGCAGGTACCGCGAAGCGAAGTCTTCACCGATTTCGGGACATGCTAGTGCTCGGACCCGATCGCGAGCCCCGAAAATGACCATCCGCCCGTCCATTGACGACTTCAAGCGGCGCTTTCTCCTGCTGATGATGGTCAGCGGCGCCATCTTCACGTCCATCTTCGAGCTCGGCGCCCTGTCTGGCTCCATTCCGCTCACCTCGACCCATTTCGCCGCCAACCTCGCCCACATCGCGGCGTCGGTGACGCTCACCTCCCTGCTGTTGCGTCGTCCCGGCCTCTTCCTTGCACTCGCCTGGGCCCATGCCGGCAGCAGCTTCCTGGTCTTCCTGTCGGCGCTCTACAACATGCCGGCCGACGAGATGCGCTTCCTCTGGTTCTACGTGCAGGCAGGAGGCACTTTCCTGCTGATCGGGACGGTCGCCGGCTGGGTGACCATCGCTGTTTCGATCGCAGTCGTCGTCGGGTCGCGGATGGGGGGGTGGGTCGACCTCTCCGTGAACGGTATCGGAACATTCTCTCTCGGTCTGGCGTGCGCCGGTGCGATGTTCCATGCCTTCAATCGGCAGGCGGCCCGACATGCGGCCGAGCTCGATGCGGCTTACGCGATCATCGACCGTGCGGCCCATCACGACGGCCTGACCGGGCTCCTCAATCTGACGGGCTTCCGCGCCGTTGGTTCCGACCTCGGCCGATCGGGCATAGGCGCCGCCGAACCGGTCTCGGTTCTCTACATCGACGTCGACCACTTCAAGGCGATCAACGACCGCTTCGGCCACTCCGGTGGCGACATGGTCCTCGTCGCCGTCGCCGGCGCAATCCGCGCGGCGGTGCGACCAACCGATGTCGTGGCCAGGATCGGCGGCGAAGAGATCGTCGCGCTCCTCCCGAACACGGACGACGCGAGCGCCGCGGCCATCGCCGAAGAGGTCCGCACGGCGATCGAGGCGGCTTGCCCAGAAGTTGGTGGACGCCGGTTGACGGTGACGGCGAGCGTCGGCTGGGCGACGTCCGAAGAAGTGTCCCCGTCGATCGACGACCTCGTCGGAGCCGCCGACGCGGCGATGTATAAAGCCAAACAGGCCGGGCGCAATCGTGTCGAACCGTCGTGCGAAGTGCTGATGACCCGACAGCACGCAGCCTGACCCCCGGCCAATTGCGATCGGAAACCGCCCCGACATGGGGGAACTCCATGGCCCCCTGAAATGATCTGCCACACTCGGCCAGGGTCGATCTCGCGTCAGTGGGTTGGTTGGAGTCCGCCCACGTGCCGTTGCGCGTTGCCTGGTATTAGGCGCCTCATTCCTCAGGACGCAGCCCAACTGCGTTCGAGATCGAGAATCGGAGACCAACTCGTCGGATGGCACCGGATGCAAGCACTCTCGACCTGAACGAGATCGAGAGGCGTCATCCGGCAGATCAACTCCTCGAGCGAGGCGCAACGCTCGGCACTCCCCCACGCGATCCGTGAAGAGCCCCGAGCGTTGCCTAGTCGATCTCCCCTGACGCGTCAGTCCTTGTTCGAAACGCCGGCCTCCTCGAACGTTGCCATACCCGCGTGGTAGGCGGCGGCGAGCCTGACGAGACCCATGGCGGCGGCGGCGCCGGTGCCCTCGCCGAGACGCAACCCGAGATCCAGCAACGGCTCGCGTCCCATCGTCTTCAAGCACCTCACGTGAGCCGGCTCAGCCGAGCGGTGGGCGAAGAGGCAGTGATCGATCCCGTCGGGCTCCATGGCGAAGACCACGGCGGCGGCAGCGGTCGTGACGAACCCGTCGAGGACGATCGGCACGCGGGCATGGCGAGCCGCCACGATGGCGCCGACCATCGCCGCGATCTCGCGCCCACCGACGCGGCGCAGCACCTCCAACCCGTCGCGCTCGCCACCGAGACGCGCCACCGCGCGGCCGACGATCCGCGCCTTGTTGGCGAGCACTTCGCCCACGACGCCGGTTCCCGGGCCGACCCATTCTTCCGGGCTACCACCGAAGAGCGCCAGATAGACGGCCGACGCCACCGTCGTGTTGCCGATGCCCATCTCGCCGAACCCGAGCAGATCCGTGCCCGATGTGGCGACCGACATGCCGACGCGGATCGCGGCGACGAGATCGTCGTCGTCGAAGGCATCCGCCTCGGAGATGTCGGGCGTCGGACGATCGAGGTCGAGCGGATGCACTTCGAGAGCGAGGCGATTGGCAGCGCAGAACTGGTTGATCGCCGCGCCGCCGGCGGCGTAGTTGGCGACCATCTGCGCCGTCACCTCCTTCGGGAAGGCGGAGACGCCCCGATCGGCGACGCCGTGATTGGCCGCGAACACCGCGACCAGCGGCCGATCGACCGTCAGGGGGACGCGGCCCGTCCAAGCCGCCAACCATTCACCGACCTCCTCGATCCGCCCGAGCGAGCCGAGAATCTTGGTGAGCCGCGCGTCTCGCTCGCGAAAGAGCCGGCGCGCCTCCTCTGACGGACCGGGCATCGTGGCGACGAGCCGACGAACATCGGCGAGCGTTTCCACGGAAAACGACGAATTCTCGATGTGTGCGATGGTGTCCATGGTTCCCCTCATGGATCGAAACACCGTCTTCCCCGTCCTCGGGAAGCGGTCGATCGTCCAGGCCGGTCTTCCGGCTGAGGTTCACTTCGATCCGCGCGCCTTCCCGACCGAAGCCAGTGGCGACATGCGCGGACGATCCCCTTCACGGCGTTGGGCACGCAGCGGATTTTCACCGCCTTCCCGATTCTCCCGACCGAGGCCGGGCACCTGAACGCGGAGAAACTGCCATCGCCGAGGCCGAGACGCCATGGCGAAAAGGTCACATCGCTCCGACGCGTTCCGATCGATCCGTCCCAACGAGGCGACGCGGACGCCCGCTCACGACGGGCGGCGACCGGCACGCGTCCTGTGTCTGGCGAGATGGGACGGCGTCCGGCTCTTCGGCACCTTGTGGATGAAGTTCCAGCGCGCGACGTGGTAGCTCGGATCGAAGCCGTAGAAATTGAGCTTCATGTTGTCGAGTTCCTCGCTTCGGTAGGCCGCGAGCGGCTTTACCGCCTCGTCGGCCGCTCTCGCCGCGCGCTTCTCGGCGAGGAGCGCGTCGAGGGTCGGATCGGCGGCGAGCGACTTCGCGCGGTCCACCACCATCGCCCCGAACTCGGCCACCGAACGGCCGAAGCGGGCATCGACGAGCCCGAGCCGCTCCGCCTCAAGGGTCCCCATCGGCAGGCGCGCCTCGGTCACCTCGCGGGCCTTGTCGGGCCCGCAGCGCCGCGGCAGCAGGTAGGTCCAGTATTCCGAGCCGTAGAGGTTGCCCATGCCCTTGTAGTGGGGGTTGAGAATGACGTCCTCGCGGGCGAAGACGAGGTGGGCAGCGAGCGCCATGAACATGCCGCCGGCGCCGGCATTGCCGTGCATCGCCGCGATCGTCAGTTGCCGATCGCAACAGATGATCTCGCGGCAGAGATCGTTCATCGCATTTATGGCGGCCCAGCTTTCGTCCGCTGGGCTCGCCGCGGTCTCGATCGACGAGAGGTCGATGCCGTTCGACCAGAAGTCCGGACCGCCCATCAGCACGATCACCCGGGTCGGCCGCTTCGTCGCCGCGACGAAGGCGTCGCGCAGCCTGTCGCAGCGATCCGTGCTCATCGCGCCGTTGACGAAGGGGAAGTGGAGAAGACCGACGCCGTCGACCTCCTCGTAGCGGATGTCGCTATGGCCGGGCACCTCCGACAGCGCCTCCGTTCCCTCCAGGACGGAGGTCGCGGGGAGCTTCAGCGCATGGGGCGCCTTGCGTCGGAGATGGCCGATCCACACGGCGCCGTCGCGGGTCGCCCGCGCCACCGCCCCGCCGGAGCGGGCGAGCAGGGAGCCGGGCGAGCCGGCGAGCCCTTCGGCCGGGTGAGCGTCGTGGAGGTAGACGGCGACGCCGGCGATCTCGTCGAGGAGGCCGGGGGTGCCGTCGGCCGAGCGGATCTTGCGGAGGACCGTCGCGGTGTCGTCTTCGGCCCAGTCGACGGCCCGGTCGGCCTGTTTCATCGCCGGCCGCCAGACGGACGTCTCGGGTCGGGCCTGCGAACCGTCGGGGATCCGGTCGAGCGCCTCGAGCACCGCCTCGACCGCCGCGTCGGCCACCTCGTTGCGATAGAGGCTCGACTTGGTCGCCGACCGAAGCGGGAAACGACGGCTCGCCCACACCGGGCCGGCGTCCATCGCCGCTTCCGCCTGGAGGACCGTCACGCCCCAGTCCTCCGCCCCCTCGAGCACCGCCCAGTCGAGCGCGGCGGGGCCGGCATCGCCGACCGGTCCGGGGTGCACCACCAGACAGAGGTGGTCGCGCCAGACGACCTCGGGGATGGCGCGCTTGAGGAACGGCGCGACGATCACATCGGGGGAGGAGAGCGCCACCGCCTCGATCGTCACCGCGTCGTTGACGTCGAATTCGAGCGTCACCTCGTGACCGAGTTCCTGCAGCTTCACCCACAGGCGTTGGGTGAGGCTGTTGAAGGAATGCGCGAGAAGGAGGATTCGCATGGCTCGGGCCTCGACGGGGGTTCGTGCCGGATGGCGATGGAGATCGTCGGTCGCGGGCGATCCCGCCCGCGGCTGCGGCGAGACGAGGGATCAGGAGACGACCTTGGCGCGGTCGCGGAAGCGGCCATAGGTCCAATGGGCGGCGCAGGCGCCCTCGGCGGAGACCATGCAGGAGCCGAGCGGCGTCTCCGGGGTGCAGGCGGTGCCGAAGACCTTGCAGTCGGTCGGCTTCTTGACGCCGCGCAGGATGGCGCCGCATTCGCAGGCCTTGTTGTCCGGGACGTGGTCCTGTGGCACGTTCCAGCGCCGTTCGGCGTCCCACTCGCCGTAGGCCTCCTTGATGCGCAATGCCGAATAGGGCACCTGCCCGAGGCCACGCCATTCGAACACTCGGCGCAGTTCGAAGATCTCGGCGACCAGAGCCTTGGCCTTCTCGTTGCCGTCGCGGGTGACGGCGCGAGCGAATTCGTTCTCGACCTCGTGACGGCCCTCGTCGATCTGGCGGATCAGCATGCGGACCGCCAGCAGCACGTCGAGCGGCTCGAAGCCGGCGATCACCACCGGGCGGCGGTATTCGTAGGCGAAGTACTCGTAGGGCCGCGAGCCGATCACCACCGAGACGTGCGCCGGGCCGATGAAGCCGTCGAGCTTGACCGTGCCGAGCTCGCGCACTTCGGGACTGTCCAGGATCTGGGTGATCGCCGAGGGCGTCAGGACGTGATTGCAGAAGATCGAGAAGTTGCGGAGGCCACGGGCCTCGGCCTGCTTGATCGCCACGGCGGTCGGCGGGGTGGTGGTCTCGAAGCCGATGGCGAAGAAGACGACCTGGGCGTCGGGATTGGCCTCGGCGATCGCCAGGGCGTCGAGGGTCGAATAGACCATGCGGATGTCGCAGCCCTCGGCCTTGGCCTTGAGCAGCGACAGGCGCTTCGAACCGGGCACGCGCAGCAGGTCGCCGTAGGTGCAGAGGATCACCCGGTCCTGCCGCGCCAACCAGATGGCCGCGTCGATGCGGCCGACCGGGAGCACACACACCGGACACCCCGGACCGTGCACCAGCCGGACGTTGCCGGGCAGGATGTCCTCGAGCCCGTAGCGGCTGATCGCATGGGTGTGGCCGCCGCAGAACTCCATGATGTGATAGGTGCGCGAGGGATCGACTTCCGCGGCGATGGCCCGGGCCATGTCGCGCGCCACGGCGCCGTTGCGATATTCGTCGACGTATTTCATCGAAGCGGCTCCGAAAGGATCTCGATCGTCGCGGAGGTGGGCCTCCGACATCGGGACGAGGATCTTACACGCGACCGGCCGTGTCGAAATCGTCGCCATGACGACGCACCGATCGCCGCCGCTCGGCGCCCGCGATCGGATCAAATCGATTTCCACTGGAAAGCCGCGGACCACCGGGGCGAATCCGAGGACGGCGCCAAGGAGCCGACCTTTCGAAGACGGTGGGACGGACCCTCACCGACCGCGCAACGTCAGGACGAGCTGCAGGAGGTTGGCGGCGAGGAGCAACAGGGCGACCACCTGCCAGAAGCGCAGCGGATTGTGCTCGGCGAGCGGGCGAGGGCCGGCCGCGACGGAGCGCGCCGTCGGCTGCCGCAGTTCGTGGGTGAACTCCGACAGCACCTCGTAGCGTTTCGCCGGATCGACGGCGACGGCTCGCTTCAACACCTCGTCGACCCAGGCGGGAATGGCACGGGTCTCGTCGAGGGCCGAAGCATAGGTCAACGTCCGTTGCGCCGCCCGGGTCCGCGCCGCCGCCACGCGGGTGCCGTAGGGAAGGCGGCCGGTCAGCATGTGATAGGCGATGACGCCGAGCGAGAAGAGGTCCGATCGCGTCGTGCCACCCTCACCGAGGTAGTATTCCGGCGCTGTATAGGGGGCCGTACCCAGCACGTCCGTCGCGTCGAGATCGGGCGCCGCCTCGATCACGCCGGCGACCCGGGCCGAACCGAAATCGATGATCTTCACCGTGCCGGTACGGTCGATCATCACGTTGGCGGGGCGCAGGTCCTGGTGCAGCATCTCCTTACGGTGGAAGGCGCGCAGCCCCTTGGCGATCTGCTCGACGATGCCGCGCACCGTCTCGAGATCGGGGGCGGGATTGTCGATCATCCACTGCGCCAGCGTCTGGCCGTCGACGAACTCGGTGACGATGTAGAGGAAGTTGCGCGGTCGGGTCGCCGGGATCGGTTTCAGGACGTGCGGGCTGTCGAGCCGGCGGGCCACCCAGTCCTCCATCATGAAGCGCTTGAGATAGGCCGGATCGCCGCGTTGGTCGATCGACGGAATCTTCAGCGCCACTACCTGCCCGGTGTCGAGATCGGTGGCGAGATGGATGTGGCTGCGCGACGAGGCGTGGATCTGTCGCTCGATGCGGAAGCCGTCGAAGACCCTGCGCGGCTCGAGCAGCGGCGGCAGCGGCAGCTCCGTCGCCTTGCCCATCACCTCGGCCGCATCGCCGGCGGGAAGGTCGTCGATGCGCACGATCTGGACGGTGAGATTGTCGTTCGACCCGCGCGCCAGCGCTTCGCCGACGATCGCTCGCGCCGCCGCGTCGAGGTCGGCCGCGTCGGTGGCGATCGCCTCGGCGACGAAGCGGCCGTCGACGTGGTCGTGGACGCCGTCGGTGGTGAGCAGGAAGACGTCGCCGCGGGCGAGCGGAACGGCGCGGTAGTCGATCTCGACGTCGCGGGTCATGCCCAGCGCCCGCGCCAGATAGGACTGTTCGGACGAGACGACCAGCCGATGATCCTCGGTCAATTGCTCCAGCGACTGGCCGACGAGGCGATGGATGCGACTGTCGCCGACATGGAAGAGATGCGCCGTCGCCGACTTCACCACCAGCCCGGAGAAGGTGCAGACGTAGCCCTTGTCGCGCTCGAAGGCCCATTGGCTGCGACGGGTTTCGGCATGGAGCCAGGAGTTGGAGGCGGCGAGCACGCGATGGACGGCGGTCTTCACCGACCAGGCGTCGGAGGTGCAGTAGTAGTCGGTGAGGAAGGCCTTGACGGCGGACTCGCTCGCCACCCGGCTGACGCTGCTCGACGAGATGCCGTCGGCGAGCCCGATGGCGATGCCCTTGAGGGTCAGCGTCGGCTCATCGGGGATCATCGCCCCGTGGAAGTCCTGGTTGGCCGCCTTCACGCCCTTGTCGGAGTGCTGGCCGATCGAGATGTGGAGACGACGCGACATCAGGGGCCTCGAGGGAAGACGACCCCGCCCGACACGGGCGAGGTCCATGACCGGATTGGTCGAACGACGGCGGCCGATCAGCCGAGCCGGCGCTTCGGAGCGGTCTTGTAGTGGGTCGAATAGAGGGTCGCGCCGACGAAGGTCAGGCCGCCGACGAGATTTCCGATCACCGTCGGGATCTCGTTCCACAGCATGTAGTCCATGATGGTGAACTGACCGCCGAGCATCAGCCCCGAGGGAAACAGGTACATGTTGACGATCGAGTGCTCGAAACCCATGTAGAAGAATACCAGGATCGGCATCCACATGGCGATGACCTTGCCCGAGACCGAGGTCGACATCATCGCCGCGACGACGCCGGTCGACACCATCCAGTTGCACATGACACCTCGAATGAAGAGCGTCAGCATGCCGGCGGCGCCGTGCGCGGCATAGCCGACGGTGCGGCCCTCGCCGATCGAGCCGATCTTCTGGCCGACGGCGTTCGGTGCCTCGGTGAAGCCGAAGGTGAAGATGATCGCCATGAACAGGGCGACGGTCAGCGCACCGGCGAAATTGCCGAAGAAGACCAGCGTCCAGTTGCGCATGACGCCACCCCAGGTGGCACCGGGACGCTTGTCGAAGACGGCGAGCGGGGCGAGCGTGAAGACGCCGGTGAGGAGGTCGAAGCCGAGCAGGTAGAGCAGGCAGAAGCCGACCGGAAACAGCAGCGCGCCGATCAGCGGCTGGCCCGTGTTGACCGTCACGGTCACCGCGAAGGCTGCGGCGAGCGCCAGGATGGCGCCGGCCATGTAGGCGCGGATCAGCGTGTCGCGGGTCGACATGTAGAGTTTGGCTTCACCGGCGTCGACCATCTTGGTTACGAATTCGGAAGGGGCGAGATAGGCCATTGGGAACCTCGGGATAGGGTGTGCGGAGAGCGGAACAGCGCCGGTCAGGCGGCGGCGGCCACGCCCATGTCGATGAAGACGCGGCCGTTTTCGATCTTGACGGGGAAGGAGCGAGCACAGCCGTGATCGGCGCCGGTGGCATGGCCGCTCTCCAGATCGATGACCCAGTTGTGCAGCGGGCAGGCGACCTTGCGGCCGTGGACGATGCCTTCGGAGAGTGGCCCCCCCTTGTGCGGGCAGCGGTTCTCGAGAGCGAAGACTTCGTTGTTGGCGGTGCGGAACACCGCGATGTCGCGGCGTGGCACTTGGACGGTACGGGCGCCGCGAACCGGGATGGCGGTCAGCAAACCGAGGTCGAACCAGTATTCTCGCTTGTGTTCCATGGGTCAGGCCTCCACCGGAGCAGGGATGATGTCGAGCTTGGCGAGCGGCATGAACTCGTGCAGTTCGCGCCCCGCCACGCGTTCAGCCCACGGGTCCTTGCGCACCGCGCGCTGCGAGACGAGGAAGCGCTGATAGAGCGCCTTGCGATTGGCGAGGTCGTCGATGATCTGGGCCCGCACTGCGTCGAGGCCGACTTTCTCCGACCACTTGTAGAGGCGGTCGAGATAGACGGCCTGCTCGCGATAGGCCTGGAGCACCGCGGCGCAGACCTCGAGCGCCTCCTCTTCGGTGTCGACGTGGCCGAGAAGATCGGTCGCCCGGACGTGCAGGCCGGCGGCGCCGGCGATGTGGATGTCGTAGCCACTGTCGACGCAGATGACGCCGATGTCCTTCACCGTCGCCTCCGAGCAGTTGCGCGGGCAACCGGAGACGGCGAGCTTGACCTTGGCCGGCGTCCACGAGCCGCACATCAGCTTCTCGAGCTTGACGCCCAGTCCCATGCTGTCCTGGGTGCCGAAGCGGCACCACGACTTGCCGACGCAGGTCTTCACCGTCCGCAGACCCTTGGCATAGGCCTGACCGGAGACCATGCCGGCCGCCAGCAGTTCGGCCCAGACGTTCGGCAGGCTCGCCTTGGGGATACCGATCAGGTCGACGCGTTGCCCACCGGTCATCTTGACCAGCGGCACCTGGTACTTCTCGGCGATGTCGGCGATGGCCCGCAGCTCGGCCGGCGTGGTCAGGCCGCCCCACATGCGCGGGACGACGGAGAAGGTGCCGTCCTTCTGGATGTTGGCGTGCAGACGCTCGTTGACGAAACGCGACTGGAGATCGTCGCGGTACACGCCCGGCCAGGCGGCGATCAGGTAGTAGTTGAGCGCCGGACGGCAGGTCGGGCAACCGCAGGAGGTCTTCCAGCCGAGTTCCTGAAGGATGGCAGGAAACGACTTCAGTTCTTTGGAGGCGATGAAGCCGCGCACCTCTTCGTGGGTGAGGTCGGTGCATTTGCACATGGGTTTGCGGCTCGAGCCGGAATAGGCGGCCCCGAGCGTCGCCGCGAGAACCGCCTCGACCTTGCCGGTGCATTGGCCGCAGGAGGCGGAGGCCTTGGTGACCGCCCGCACCTCGTCGAGGCCGGTGAGGCCCTTCGATTTGATCGCGGCGACGATCGTCCCCTTGGAGACGCCGTTGCAGCCGCAGATCTCGGCGTCGTCGGAAAGCGCCGCGACGGCCGACACCGGATCGAGGCTCACGCCGCCGCCCTGGAATGCCTGACCGTAGATCAGCGTCTCGCGCATCTGCGAGACGTCGGCGTGCTTCTTGATCAGGTCGAAGTACCAGGAGCCGTCGGCGACGTCGCCGTAGAGGACCGCGCCGACGATATGGCCGTCGCGCAGGATGACGCGCTTGTAGACGCCGCGGGACGGATCACGCAGCACCACCTCGTCGGTCTCGTCGCCTTCCGAGAAGTCGCCGGCCGAGAACAGGTCGACACCGGTGACCTTGAGCTTGGTCGAAGTGATCGAACCGGCGTAACCCGCGGCCGCCTCACCGGCGAGCTTGGCCGCCAGCACCTTGCCCATCTCATAGAGGGGGGCGACGAGGCCGTAGCAGGCGTCGCGATGCTCGACGCATTCACCGACCGAATAGATCGACGGATCGGAGGTGGCGAGGTGATCGTCGACGACGATGCCGCGCCTGACCTTGAGGCCAGCCGCTCTGGCCAGCGCCGTGTTCGGACGAATGCCGACCGCCATCACGACCAGATCGGCGGGAAGCGTGCGCCCGTCTTCCAGCTTGATCGCCTCGACCCTGTCGGCACCGAGGATGGCGACCGTGTTGGCGCCGGTCTCCACAGTGATGCCACGCCTCTCGATCGCCTTGCGCAACAGATAGGCGGCATTCTGGTCGAGCTGGCGCTCCATCAGGATCGGCATCAGGTGAACCACCGTCACCTTCATACCCTTGAGCGCCAGACCCGCCGCCGCCTCGAGACCGAGCAGGCCGCCGCCGATGACGACGGCGTTGCCGCCCTTCGCGGCGGCGGCGAGCATCTTCTCGACGTCGTCGAGGTCGCGGAAGGTGACGACGCCGGGGAGGTCCTTGCCGGGAACCGGGATGACGAAGGGATCGGAGCCGGTGGCGAGCACCAGTTCGTCATAGGGCGCGACGGTGCCGGCCGAGGAGGTGACCGTCCGCGCCGCGCGATCGATCGCCACCACCCGCTCGCCGCGCCGGAGGTCGATGCCGTGCTCGGCGTACCAAGAGTCGCCGTGGATGACGATGTCCTCGTAGGTCTTCTCGCCCGCGAGCACCGGCGAAAGCATGATCCGGTCGTAGTTCACCCGCGGCTCGGCACCGAAGATCGTCACGTCATGCGCTTCAGGCGCCCGCGCGAACAGCTCTTCCAACATCCGGCCTGCCGCCATGCCGTTGCCGACGACGACGAGCTTGCGGCGATACTTGTCTGGGGACGTCATCAAGTACACTCCTACGTCGAACCAATCTGGACGAACGCAGGACACCGGCAGGACCGCGAGTGATCGTCACGACACGGCCGACCTTCTCTCGGGAGATGAGAGAGGATCGAAAGGCTGGAGCCTGCGCGTCGGCCATCGTTGGCCTAGCAACCGCAATGCGGCCGTCGTCGTTGACGATCCCCGCCATTGCACACATCGTGCCAAGTGTGGCCGGCCTCGTACCGCGGCGAGAATCGGAATTTCTCTACCGGTGCCCCCGTTGCCAAACGGCGAAATGCTCGTTCTCTGGGCATGTCCTGCACGCCTGATAGAGAATTGATGAAATACTATGCAGCTTAGGTCGACTCTGAGCGCCGCGACATCACTCGAAGATCTCGGTTCGGGGCGTGCTCGCCATCATCGACGGAACGAATATCCCGATGTCGCCGCCACCCGCGCGCGCAATCCGGACACCGGCACACGTCCCGCCGTCGCGACGACGCGAAATCGCAGTCACTCAGGCCGAAACCGCGCAGATTTCCTACGTACTTGATCGTAGTCAAACACTCACACCTTCGCCGGTTCCAAAATCTCAACGTCTCAATCGATTGGAACACGCGGCGGCGGCCGCAACGTGCACCGCCGAAGCCGAGCATTCCGTCGTCTCCGACCGAGCGAACCATCGCGCGACGGGCAAATCCTCTCGTTCACCTCGTTCGAACCGGGTTATTCATGAGCCGTCCGATCTTCGTGACCGACACCATCGTCAGCGCCTTCTCGGCGCTGTCGCGCCTGACCGCCCTCGGTCGGAGCACGAATGGAGGAGATACCTCCTGGCTCGCGGATGCGCGCTGGCTCGACGAAGCCGAAGGACCGGAAGCGACCGCCACCGCCCACCGATTTGCGGTTCAGGCCTATTCCCGAAGAGACCGCAACGGCGGACAGTATTGGGAACGGGTGGCCGGCGAACTACACCGGATGCGCGCCCAACCGGGAAGATTGCGGAAGCATCGCGATGATCCCACTCTCGCGTCCTGGGTTTCGCGTCTCGGAGAAGAAGCACCATCGACGACGGTCATCCCCGTCATTCCCCGAGCGGACAGTTGCAGCCTTCTCGATGCCGGCACCACGAGCGCCACCGAGAACCTACGAGACGAAGCCCTTTCCTCCGCTTCTGCTACTCGAGAAGCTCAGACTGGGGGCGGCGCCGTATCGAACGACCATCCGATCGAGCAAGGGCTGCTTCCTCTGAAGACCCTGCACCTGTCGGCACGGGGGAGGCTCTTCGACAACGGCGATCGGGCCAATAGAATCTTCGAGTTGACGCAAGGGACGATCATCGTCTGCCGCTTCCTCGCCGACGGTCGCCGGCAGATCACCGACATTGCCGGACCCGGGCGATTTCTCGGACTGACGGCAGCGGAACGACATGACAGTGATGCGATCGCGGTGACACCGGCTTCCGTCCTGGTCTGGGACCGCAAGAAATTCTCGTCGACCGACAGGGCGCGGGAGGCCCTACTGGAGGCGGTATGCCGCGACGGCGATCGCCTGCGCACGCTTGCCGTCGCGCTCGGTCGCAAAACGGCCATCGAACGGCTCGCGAGCTTCTTCGTGGGAGCGGCAGGCGAAGCGGCGACCACTTCCTTCGGGTTGCCATTGACCCGATACGACATTGCGGACCACCTGGGGCTGACGATCGAGACCGTCAGTCGGACCATCACCAAGATGAAGACGATGGGCATGATCGCCGAGCACAGAGGTGAGATCAGGCTGCTCGACGCCGCCGGACTTTCTCTGATCGCGACCGGCGACAGCCGGCTTCCGCACTCCACCACGTCGCAACGCGATCCGTGACTCTGCTCCGAACGAGAGAACGCCGCCCCCCGACTTCGGCAGAACGGTGAGAGGCGAGATGGATGGATGAGACCAATAAAAAACGACAGGTACGCAACAGAGAGCATCAGCTGCATGTCGAAATCTCTTCACAGGTAGTTGTTTGATTGGTATAAAGCAGATGGACATCGTGTCCAGCTCTCATGGCATCAAACCTCAATGGAGAGCGTAGTGATGGCGCGAACGCTGTTCCATCGTCTGCAACAGTGAGCGCTGACAGTTTCGACTGCCGCCATGAGAGTTATTGATATCTCTATATTTGGAGTACATATTTCATATGGCTCAGGCCATGCATTCTAAATACGTACCGATGGTCGCTTCTTGCGATTTCGAGAAATTACTACGTAAATATTTCGATATTTTACTTGTAATTCGACCGCGAATGACGATGAATTGATAAATGTCGTTCTCGCACTTGATCGCCGTCGCTCGGCTCAATGATATTCATCATATACTTTGCCTACCGCGCTATTGACTGATTCTAATTGATTATAGTCAAAGACGGTGACAGAGCATGCTTCAAGAATGCCCCTGTGGTTGATGCTGGACCTCACGAGGGTCGAGTGATCGAGCCATTGTTGCCCTGAAACTCTCGGCGGGGCCTGAGGGCGGATGAACGCCGTCTCGCCCCGCCACTTTTCGATCGTATCCTCTGTGCTGGATGCTCGAACCGCCAATCTCTCGACCGACTGTGATCGAAAGCACCGAGCGATGAGCAAGGTCGTGACAACCCAACGAGATCGACTGGTCACGGAGTTGGGATCACTCGACATCTTCCTCGATGCGGACGGCGGCACGAGAACCATGCTGAGCGAAGGATCTCAACTGCGGTCCTATGCCCCTGATGAACTCATCCTTCGGGAAGGTGAAAGACCTCGCCACCTGTTCGGGATCGTCGATGGTCTCGTCGCACTAGGCGCCCATCATCACGAGAGAGAGACGACTTTGTCGCTGGTGGAGCGCGGGCGCTGCCTCCTCCTGCAGGCGGTCGTCACCGATCGCGTCTACCTGCAGAGCGCCAAGGCGATAACGAGCGCGACAGTCTTGGCCATTCCGGCGGGGAAATTCAGGGCGGCGATCGCTCGCGACCCGGGACTGGCGATGGCCACCATGCGCGCCGTCGCCAGCGATCATCGAGATGCGATCCGCGACCTGAAGAACATCAAGCTCCGATCCAACGCAGAACGCTTGGCGAATTGGATTTTGGAAAACACTCGAGACGACGGTCGCCTCGAATTGGCCATCAACAAGAAACTCCTTGCTGAAAGACTGGGAATGACGCCTGAAAGTCTCTCGCGGTGCCTGCGGGTATTGAAGCCTTTCGGACTAGTCAATCACAGGGATCGTTTGGAAGTGAGCGATGCCGCGCTCCTGCGCACATTCGCCCTGCCCAATGCTCTCATCGACCAGGGCGATGGCAGCCGCCTCGAGAGAAGGGCGACGACATGAGCGACGACAGCCAACGGATCATCGCCCGAACAATAGCGTTGATATTCGCTCTTCCGACAATTCTCTACACGATTAGAGCCTCCCGAGAAGTTCTATCGATCCGAGAGGGCGTATTATATTCAATTTCTACAACGATATTTCTGTCGTATTTCATGATATAGAAATATGATCCGACGAGATCTATAGATACAGCGCGTGAAACAGGTTCATTCTGCTCACTTCGACGCGCGGACCTCGGTCAGCCGGTACTCCAAGCCCTGGGCTGCCGCATGCCCGCGATGCGGCACGCCTGCGAGACATATCCCTTCGGAAACAATTCGAAGAAGCGCTTTTTCCCGTTCACACCGGGAAGCCCCGCCTCGAGGTATCTGAAGGCATGCCGCGCATCGGGCGAGATCTGGGTCTCCTCCAGACGATCTCGCATGAACCGTATGACTGTCCAATGCGCAGGCGTTAGCGCCACATCCAACTGGTCGGCCATGAACGCCGCGACCTCTTCGGTCCATTGCCCGGGGTCGATCAGGAACCCCTGCTCGTCGACGGCGATCTGCCGGCCCTGAACATCGATGTATCTGGGAACTTCGGGCACGACGCGCATTTCGGTGATCTCCCTCGAGCAGACACGACATCCATCGTCGGCCGACGCCGAGCCTTCACGCACCAAGGCGCCTCACGCCGTTTTCCGGCGTGGCGCCGACGACACGTCGATCCCTTCGATCTCTGCGCCCCTGACCAGATTCCCGATGAAGGTCGCGATCGCTGTTCGCTTTGCCGACTCTTCGAGATAGGAGACGATCTGCGAGCGGACCCTCTCATAGGGAAGCTGGTCGCCATTCAGCCTACGATCCAATCGGATGATGTGATAGCCGAACCGCGTACGAACCGGCTCGGCTCCGACTTCGCCGATCGACAACTCATCCAGCGCTGCTTCGAACGCCGGGTCGTTCTCACCCCTCGTCACCTGACCGAGAGAGCCACCCAGTTCGCGTGACGGACATGCCGAGACCGCTCGCGCCACGGTCTCGAAGTTCAATTCACCGCTGATGATCGCCGACACGAGTTCGCCGGCCTTCGTCTGCGCGGCGGCTTCGCCTCCGGGCGCCAGCGCGACCAGGATATGGGAGGCCTCGTAGAGGTCGGGAGCGCGGAACCGATCCTTGTTCGCCGCATGGAATGCGCGGCATGCCCCCTCGTCGACCGGATCGACCGACGCGGCCCGGTCGATCAGGAGCCGAATGAGGCGGTCCTCATCGGCTTCGATGCGTCCTTCCTCGTCGATCTCGGGTTCGCCCTGCAGATCGAGACGCCGCGCCTCCTCGAGGAGCAACTTCTTGACGATCAGAGCGCGCGCCGCCTCTCGGAAGGCTTCGGCGGGGGAGGAGGCGCGATGGTTCTGCGCCTCCGCCGCGATCTCATGATGAGGGATGACGACGCCATCGACGCGAATCTCTTTCCGCGGGGCTTCTTTCACCGCCGGGTTGATCGTGCATCCGCTCATTCGATCACTCCGCTGCGTTCAGATGCTTGCGGGTACGCACCACCTGATAGCCCTGCCGTCCGAAGTACCAGACCGGCGCCGACCAAATGTGCACGAGGCGCGTGAACGGAAACACGAGGAAGATCGTCATTCCGAGGACCAAATGCAGCTTGAAGATCGGATGCACATCGACCAGCCACTTCCAGCTGTCGACCTGCAACGTCAGGATGCCCTGAGCCCAATTCATGAACTTGACCATCTCATGGCCGTCGAGGTGACCGAGCGACACTAAGATCGTCAGGAGGCCGAGCAGCAGTTGGGCGAACAGAACGAGGAGGATCGCCGTATCCCCGAAGGACGAGGTCTTGCGGATCCGCACGTCGGTCAACCGGCGATGCGTGAGCAGAGAGATGCCGACGAGACACATCAGGCCGGCGACGCCGCCGACGACGATCGCCATCACCTGCTTGAAGCCGTGCGGGATGCCGATGGCGTCGAAGATCGCGATCGGCGTCAGCAGACCGACGAAGTGGCCCATGAAGATGATCAGGATTCCGACGTGAAAGAGATTGGAGCCCCACATCAACTGCTTGCGGCGCAAGAGCTGTGAGGAACCGGTTCTCCAGGTGTATTGCTCGCGGTCGAAGCGGGCCCAACTGCCGACCAGAAAGACGGTCAGACACAGATAGGGATACCAGCCGAACATCATCTGATTGAGGAACTGAGCCATGGTCGGGATCCTCACGAACTCTTGGTATCGGAATGGGTGAATTCGGTCTGTGGCCGGGAAGACTGGACGATCCCCGGCGCCGGTCGACGCGCTTGGCGAAGCCGCGCCGTCAGTGCGTCCGGATCGCACGCCTCGCCCGGCCCCCCGAAGGTGACCGGTGCGTCTTCGTAAGCCTCGTCCAGCGCCTCCAGATCGTCGGGTTCGGGATCCGGCTCCGCGCGCAGTGCGGCGAGAAGCTTCGCGTCGGGTCGCACTCGGGCCAGCGCGCCGAGAGCGCGGAAGATCGCCTCATAGACCGATCCACGCTTGTTCAACCGCTCGGCCAGAGCGGCGAACACGTGAGCGGGTTCGGCGATCAGGCCGAAGGCTTCCGAGGGATCGATGATCGACAGGAACTCCAGGAACAACGGAACGAAATCCGGCAGTTCCCGACTGTCGTCGATCACCCCCTTGCTCTCGTAGAGAGCGCGGAGGTCAACCATCGCCTGGCCCCGATCACGGCTCTCGCCGTGCACATGCTCGAACATGTGCAGGGAGAGCGACCGGGTGCGATCGAACAGCAGGACGTAGCGCTCCTGCAGTTCCACCAGATCATGCGCCGCCAGGTCGTCGATCAGCCGCAGGAGAGCGTCTCGCTCCCCCTTCGGAAGGCAGGTCTCCTCGTCGACTACGACGCGGATCTCGTCGAGCGAGGCGACCAGATCTGCGCCGGGGTAGGACAAGAGAGCCGATAGAGCCTTGAAGATCAGCATCATGCGAACTCCTCGGGCTTCCGGATCGCCGGCGTCTTGTTGCCGCCGAACAGGCTGGGGGTCTCTCCATCGGAACACCCGTTGCCGAAGGAGAAGCCGCAGGAGGCCTTGAGGTCGTAGGCGTCCTCGGCCCATTCCCGATGCGTCGTGGGGATCACGAAGCGATCTTCGTAGTTCGCCAGAGCCATGATCTTGTACATCTCTTCGATCTGGGCGCCGGTCATGCCGACCTTCGCCGCAATCTTCTCATCGATCACGCCGTCCACCGACTTCGCCCGCATGTAGGCACGCATCGCCAACATGCGTTCGAGACCGAGGGCCACCGGCTCCTCGTCACCGGCCGTCAGCATGTTGGCGAGGTAGCGCAGCGGGATACGCAGCGAGCGGACGTCCGGCATGTCGCCGTCCATGCCCATCTTGCCGGCTGCGGCGGCCGATTGGATCGGCGACAGGGGCGGCACGTACCAGACCATCGGCAAGGTGCGGTATTCGGGATGCAGCGGGAACGCGACCTTCCACTCCATCGCCATCTTCCAGATCGGTGACCTGCGGGCGGCCTCCAGCCATTGCTCGGAGATGCCCTCGGCCCGAGCCGCGGCGATCACCTTCGGGTCGTTGGGGTCGAGGAAGATCCCGGTCTGGGCGTCGTAGAGGTTCCGCTCGTCCTTCTCGCTCGCCGCCGTTTCGATCCGATCGGCATCATAGAGGATGACGCCGAGGTAACGGATGCGGCCGACGCAGGTCTCGGAACAGACGGTCGGCATGCCCGCCTCCAGGCGCGGATAGCACAGGATGCACTTCTCCGACTTTCCCGAAGACCAGTTGTAATAGATCTTCTTGTAGGGGCAGCCGGAAATGCACATGCGCCAACCACGGCACTTGTCCTGATCGATCAGGACGACGCCATCTTCCTCGCGCTTGTAGATCGCGCCGGACGGACAGGAAGCGACGCAAGCCGGGTTGAGGCAATGTTCGCACAACCGCGGGAGATACATCATGAAGGTGTTTTCGAACTGGCCGTACATTTCTTTCTGTACGCCTTCGAAGTTGTAGTCGGCCGATCGCTTCGAGAACTCGCCGCCGAGGATTTCCTCCCAGTTCGGCCCCGAGACGATCTTCTCCATCCGCTCCCCGGTGATCAGCGATCGCGGGCGAGCCGTCGGGAATGCTTCGAGTTCCGGCGCCTTCTGAAGGTGCTCGTAGTCGAAGGTGAACGGCTCGTAGTAGTCGTCGATCTCCGGCAAATCGGGGTTGGCGAAGATCTTCGCCAACACCCGCCACTTTCCGCCCTGCTTCGGCTCGATCGAGCCGTCGCCACGGCGCTTCCAGCCACCGTTCCAGCGCTTCTGGTTTTCCCAGTCCTTGGGATAGCCGATACCCGGTTTGGTCTCGACGTTGTTGAACCAAGCGTACTCGACACCTTCTCGGCTCGTCCACACGTTCTTACACGTGATCGAACACGTATGGCAGCCGATGCACTTGTCGAGGTTCAGGACCATCGCGATTTGCGCACGAATCTTCATCGGAACGACTCCTACTCAGCAGCCGAGGTCAGAGGGCCGCGCGTCTTCTGCTTGGCGGGATCGTAGGGACGCTCCAGCCAGTCGAGCTTCTTGATCTTTCGAACGATGACGAATTCGTCGCGATTGGTCCCGATGGTTCCGTAGTAGTTGAAACCATAGGCCTGCTGGGCGTAGCCACCGATCATGTGCGTCGGCTTGGGAACCACACGCGTGACCGAATTGTGGATGCCACCACGCCGCCCGGTCGTCTCCGATCCCGGCGCATTCACGATCTTCTCCTGCGCGTGATACATCAGGCACATGCCCTGCTTCACGCGTTGAGAGACGACGGCTCGAGCCGTCAGTGCCCCGTTCGAGTTGTAGGCTTCGATCCAATCGTTATCGGCGATCCCGGCCGCCTTGGCGTCGATCTCGCTGATCCACACGATCGGGCCACCACGCGACAACGTCAGCATGAGCAGGTTGTCGGTATAGGTCGAGTGGATGCCCCACTTCTGGTGCGGCGTGATGAAGTTCAGCACCACCTGCTTCTCGCCGTTGGGGTGCTTGTCGATCACCGGCTTGACCGTCCGGGTGTCGATCGGCGGGCGATAGACGCAGAGACCTTCGCCGAAGGCCCGCATCCACAGGTGATCCTGATAGAGCTGCTGCCGACCGGTCAGCGTCCGCCACGGGATGAACTCGTGTACGTTGGTATAGCCGGCATTGTAGCAGACGTGCTCGCTCTCGAGCCCCGACCAGGTGGGTGCGGAGATGATTTTGCGCGGCTGAGCGACGATGTCGCGGAAGCGGATCTTCTCATCCTCCTTGGGAAGAGCCAGATGCGCGTGTTCGAGACCCGTCGTCTTCGACAGCGAATTCCAAGCCCGGACGGCGACTTCGCCGTTGGTTTCCGGCGCCATCATCAACACCGCTTCCGCAGCGTCGATCGCGGTATTGAGCTTCGCAAGACCCTTGGTCGGGCCTTCCTCGAGCACGACACCGTTGAGCTGACGCAGGTGTTCCACCTCGTGCTTAGTCTCCCATGCGATGCCCTTGATGCCGTTGCCGAGGTTCTCCATCAGCGGGCCGAGAGAGGTGAACCGCTCGTAGGTGTTCGGATAGTCGCGCTGTACGACGGCGACCGACGGCATCGTCCGCCCAGGAACGGCGGGCGTCTCGCCCTTCTTCCACTCCTTGACGTCGAGCGCCTGAGCGATTTCGCCGGCCGAGTCGTGCATGATCGGCGCGAGGACGACGTCCGTCTCTACCCCCAGGACCTCAGGGGCAACCTCCGAGAACGCCTTCGCCAATCCCTTGTAGATCTCCCAGTCGGTCCGCGATTCCCAGATGGGATCGACCGCGGCGCCGAGCGGGTGGATGAAGGGGTGCATGTCGGAGGTGTTGAGGTCGTCCTTCTCGTACCAGGTCGCCGCCGGCAACACGATGTCCGAGTAGACGCAGGTCGTCGACATGCGGAAGTCGAGGGTGACGAGCAGGTCGAGCTTCCCCTCTGCCCCTTGCTCGTGCCACCGGACTTCCTTCGGCTTGGCCAGCCCCTGCTCCCCGAGGTTCTTGCCCAACACGCCGTGAGAGGTGCCGAGAAGGTGCTTGAGGAAATACTCGTGGCCCTTGCCGGAAGAACCCAGAAGGTTGGACCGCCAGACGAAGAGGTTGCGCGGCCAGTTCTTCGGATTGTCGGGGTCTTCGCACGACATCTTCAACTCGCCCGAGGTCAACCCCTGGGCGACGTAGTCCTTCGGCTCCAGACCCGCCGCCGCGGCCTTCGCCGCGATCGACAGCGGATTGATTTCCAGCTGGGGCGCGGACGGCAGCCAGCCCATGCGTTCGGCACGGACGTTGTAGTCGATGAGCGCACCGTCCCACGGCCCGGCCGGCGCCGTCGGCGAGAGGATGTCCTTGGGATCGAGCGTCTCGTAGCGCCACTGATCAGAGTGCGCGTAGAAGAACGACGTTCCGTTCTGCTGCCGTGACGGGCGACCCCAATCGAGCGCGAAGGCGACCGGCGCCCAGCCCGCCTGCGGACGCAGCTTCTCCTGACCGACGTAGTGAGCCCAGCCGCCACCGGACTGACCGACGCAACCGCACATCACCAACATGTTGATGACGCCACGATAGTTCATGTCGCAGTGGTACCAGTGGTTCATCGCGGCACCGATGATGACCATGGAGCGACCGTTGGTCTTCTCGGCATTGAGCGCGAACTCGTGAGCGACCTGAATGATCTGATCGCGCGGAACTCCGGTGATCTTCTCGGCCCAAGCAGGGGTGTAGGGAGCGTCCTCGTCGAAGCTCTTGGCGACGTTGGCGCCGCCGAAGCCACGATCGACGCCATAGTTGGCGAGGAAGAGGTCGTAGACCGACGCGACCAGGATCTCGCCGTCCTTCGACGCCAGCTTGGCGACCGGCATGCGGCGCTCCAGGACACTGGCGTGGTCGGAACTGACGAAGTGGTCGTGCTCGATGTTGCCGAAGTAGGGGAAGGCCACGTCGGCGAGTTCATGCTGGCGATCGGCGAGCGACAGCATCAGGTCGACGCCGGTCCCGTCCGACCGCTTGGCTTCGAGGTTCCACTTGCCCTTCTCGCCCCAACGGAAGCCGACCGATCCGAGCGGCGCGACCAGCTCCCCGCTCTGAGCGTCGAACGCGAGCGTCTTCCACTCCGCGTTGTTGGTCTCGCCGAGGTCACCGGCGATGTCGCTCGAACGAACGAAGCGATCCGGCACGAGCCGGCCGTCCTGCCTGACCAGCTTCACCAACATCGGCATGTCGGTGTAGCGCTTCACGTAGTCGGTGAAGTAGTCGACCTTCCGATCGACATGGAATTGCTTGAGGATCACGTGGCCCATCGCCATGGCGAGGGCGGAATCGGTTCCCTGCTTCACGGACAGCCAGATGTCCGCGAACTTCGAGGCCTCCGAATAGTCCGGGCAGATCACCGCGCTCTTGGCGCCGCGATATCGCGCTTCGGTGTAGAAGTGCGCGTCCGGCGTCCGAGTCTGCGGGACGTTCGAACCCCAGAGGATGAGAAAGCCCGAGTTGTACCAATCGGCGGACTCGGCCACGTCGGTCTGTTCACCCCAGGTCTGGGGCGACGACGGCGGCAGGTCGCAATACCAGTCGTAGAAGGACAGGCAGACGCCGCCGAGCAACGACAGATAGCGAGCGCCGGCGGCGTAGGAGACCATCGACATCGCCGGGATCGGCGAGAAGCCGATGACGCGATCGGGACCGTGGTCCTTGATCGTGTGGGCATTGGCCGCCGCGATGATCTCGTTGACCTCGTTCCAATCGGCGCGGACGAAACCACCGTGTCCACGCTTGGTGGTATAGGCGTCGCGCTTCTTCGGATCACGTACGATCGACGCCCAGGCCGCGACCGGCGTCATGGTCCGGCGCGCTTCGCGATAGAGCTTCACCAGCGCCGAGCGAACCAACGGGTACTTCACTCGGTTGGCCGAATAGAGATACCAGCTGTAGCTGGCGCCACGCGGGCAACCACGCGGCTCATGGTTCGGCAGATCCGGCCGCGTCCGCGGATAATCCGTCTGCTGCGTCTCCCAGGTGACGATCCCGCCCTTGACGTAGATCTTCCAGGAGCACGACCCGGTGCAGTTCGCGCCGTGCGTCGAACGCACGATCTTGTCGTGCTGCCAACGCTTGCGATACCCGTCCTCCCAACGACGGTCCTCGTTGGTGGTGATACCGTACCCCCCGGAGAAAGGCTGTTTCACTCGCTGGAAGAAGGTCAGTCGATCTAGAAAGTGGCTCATGGCCCAAGCTCCAACTCTCGATTAGCCGGCGAATTTGACTGAAGTCTTGGTCGAATGCTCGACGTCGTAGAGCAAACCGCCCCGTCGCGTGTAGAAGAACCAAGTCACGGCAACGCAGATCACGTAGAAGGCGAAGAAGCCCCACAGAGCGGCGCTGACACCGCCGGTCAGCCCGATCGACGTCCCGTAGGACTTCGGGATGAAGAAGGCGCCGTAGGCGGCGATGGCCGAGGTGAAGCCGGTGATCGCCGCGGATTCCTTCTCCGCCTGGCGGGTGCGCGCCGCAGCATCGAGCCCGGGCTCGAGGCGAGCGACTTCCTTGCGCATGATGTTCGGGATCATCTGGAAGGTCGACGCGTTGCCGACCCCGGTCATGAAGAACAGGAACAGGAAGCTGCCGAAGAAGCCCCAGAAGGCGCCGGGCTGTTCCTTCAGACCGATGAAGGTGATGACCCCGAAGACGCCGAGCATCATCCCGAGGAAGACCCAGAACGTCACCCGACCACCACCCCACCGATCCGCGACCCACCCCGTCCCGGAACGAGCCAGGGCGCCGACCAGCGGTCCCAGAAAGGCGAACTGCAGCGCGTCGACCTGCGGGAACAGGATCTTGCTGAGGAGCGGGAAGCCGGCGGAGAAGCCGATGAAGGAGCCGAACGTGCCGAGGTAGAGCACGCACATGATCCAGTTATGGAAGCGCTTGAAGATGACGGCCTGCTCGGAGAAGGACGCCTTGGCCGACGCGATGTCGTTCATCCCGAACCAGGCTGCGAAGGCCGAGATCGCGATGAAGGGGACGAACACGAAGCCGGCGTTCTGCAGCCAGATCGGCGCCGCCTTGGCTCCCTCGCCGACCGTCAGCGGCTCGCCGCCGAGCCAGCCGAAGACGCCCGAGGCGATGATCAGCGGAACGACGAACTGCACCGCACTGACGCCGAGATTGCCGAGCCCCGCATTGAGCGCGAGCGCATTTCCTTTCTCGGCCTTCGGATAGAAGAACGAGATGTTCGACATCGAGGAGGCGAAATTGCCGCCGCCGAAGCCGCACAGGAGCGCCAAGAGCAGCATGATGAAGTACGGCGTATCAGGTGACTGAACGGCATAGCCGATGCCGATGGCCGGGATCATCAGCGACCATGTCGCCAGGGTCGTCCACAGACGGCCACCGAACACCGGCACCATGAAGGAATAGAAGATGCGGAGCGTCGCTCCGCTCAGACCCGGAATCGCCGCCAACCAGAAGAGTTCGTCGGTGGTGTATTTGAAGCCGACGAGCGGCAACTTCGCCACGACGACCGACCACACCTGCCAGATGGCGAAGGACAAGAACAACGACGGGATCGAGAGCCAGAGGTTCTTTCGCGCGATCGCCCGGCCGGTGCTCGCCCAGAAGCCCGCATCCTCGGGGCGCCAGTCGACGAGCACCTTGCCGGACAGCGCGCCGACGTGTTCGGGCTTGTGGATCTCTTCCATCTCGGGGAATTCGGGAAGCCGTTTCAGTGTCATGCCGACTGCCTCTTTTTCCATCTGTCGAACAGAGAAGTGCATCCAAGCCAAGGACGCCGCGACGATCAGGAAGAGCAGCATGAAGCAACTCGTCCACAGTCCCGTGAGATCGAACAGGGCGCCGAAGGTGATCGGGAGAACAAATCCACCGAGACCACCGATCAGGCCAACCAATCCACCAACGGCACCGACATTCTTCGGATAATAGACGGGGATGTGCTTGTAGACGGCCGCCTTGCCCAGGGCCATGAAGAAGCCGAGGACGAAGATGGTGACGATGAAACCGACCATCCCCATCTCGAGGTGGAAACTGCGGTCACCGTGGGCGGTATGGACCACGTAGTCCGTCGCCGGATAGGAGAGCAGGAACGTGCACAGGATCGAGACCAGGAACGTCCAGTACATCACCGTTCGAGCGCCATAGCGGTCAGACAGATGACCTCCGTAGGCGCGGAATACGGATGCCGGGAACGAGAACATCGCGGCGGTCATGCCGGCTGTCTTGATGTCGACGCCGTATACCTTGATGAGGTACTGCGGCAACCAGAGCGACAGCGCAACAAAGGCGCCGAAGACGAAGAAGTAATAGAGTGCGAAGCGCCAGACTTGGATGTTCTTCAGCGGCTCCATTTCGAGCCAAGCGCTCGGCGGACGAACCCCCAGCCGCCGGCGCTCCGAGACGACCGGGTCTTCCTTGGCGATGAACCAGAAGACGATGGCCATCACCGCGATACCCGCGGCCCAGACCTGAGCGACGCCTTTCCAACCCATCGCCACCATGACGAAGGGAGCGGCGAACTTCGTCACCGCCGCGCCGACGTTGCCGGCACCGAAGATGCCGAGCGCGATACCCTGCTTCTTCGCCGGAAACCACCGCGACACATAGGCGACCCCGACGGAGAAGCCGCCGCCGGCGATGCCGACCCCGAGGGCCGCCAGCAGGAATTCGTAGTAGGTTTGGGCGAAAGTCAGCAGATAGGTTGCAACCGCCGCCGCCAGCATGACGAAGGTGAAGACCCGACGACCACCGAATTGGTCGGTCCAGACGCCGAGCGCCAGACGGATCAGCGATCCGACCAGGATCGGGGTTCCGACCAACAGGCCGAACTGGGTCTCGTTGAGCCCGAGATCCTGTTTGATCTGGACGCCGATGATGGCGAAGATCGTCCACACCGCAAAACAGACGGTGAATGCGATCGTCGATATCCAGAGTGCGCGCGCTTGGGATCCGTCGTCGATTGTGGTGGTGGTCATCGTCACGCTTGCACCCTCGGAGAGAAACCGCAAGACGTTGATGGCAACCTGACGAAGGACCGGCGTTGATAAGAATCAAGCTTGCCGAAGCCAATATGAGAAACAACGCAAGCATGATCAGATGTTCGATCGATATTTGACTTTTATCTACTTGAGGTTTGATATTTGACACATAAGATGATGATATTTATCAATCGGAATGACTGCCGTAATTCAAGGAGCCAGGAACGTGAGACCGCAGGACCTAGAGGAAGCAAAGCTGTGTTCTCTGTTCTCCAAATGTCGTCCAGAGACGGCGATGGGTCTCCTTCGAGGTGCGTTCATCCAGAATTTCCCTACACATACGCAATTGAACAGAGAAGGAGAGGTGGCCGATTTTCTGTTCTTCAACCTGAGCGGCACAATCGAATTGACCGCGCATTGGCGGAATAGGGAAACGACGATCGATGTCATCGAACGCCCCAGAGCGTTCATCGTTGCCGCCGTCGTCATGGACAGGCTCTATCTACAATCTTCCCGCGTCCTCAAGGCGGCCCGCATTCTCATGCTCCCGGCCGGGTCGGTCCGGAGCGCGATGCAGGACGACGCTGGATTCGCGACGGCCATGGCGGAAGAAGCGTCCGTCGCCTATCGCCACGTCGCTCAGGAACTGAAGGGGCTGAAGCTCCGCTCCGGCATCGAGAGGCTCGCCAACTGGCTGATAAACCAAGATATTCTTGTCGGCTCAGCCCATGCGTTCAACATGCCCTACGAGAAGAAGGTCCTCGCGGCCCGGATCGGCCTCGCGCCGGAAGTGTTGTCGCGGGCGTTTTCCACCCTGGCGAAATATGGCGTCAGGGTCGAAGGAGCCAAAGTCTGGATCGGCGACATCGACGCCTTGCGCAAACTCGCGTTCCCGGATCCCCTCCTCGACGACGAGACAATCTGACGCAGGCGCGCTCTTTCTCGCCGATGAGATCCGAGGACCGGCGCAGAGCCTCTGAAGAACGCGCGGTCGGTGCCAAATGGCACCGTATCATCGGAGCAAGGAACATGTCCACGGAACGGCAGCCCAGCGTTCTGGAAGGACGCTTCGAGCGCGACGGCCGCACAACTCGGTTGAGCGCAACATTGCTCGAGAGGCTCGACGCCAACACCTATCGCATCAACATCACTTCAACCATGCTGCCGGTCATTGGAAACACGTTACGATTTGGCACCGGCCATGAATCGAACGCATGTCTTCTCGGCTTCGTCGATGCGGTCGTGGTTGCCACCAAGGACACCGACCATGTCATCGAATTCGCCATGACCGGTCCCGTATTGGACGAGATGCTCGAACGGCTCGGGCGACCGGAGGTGTGAGACGATTCGGAATGGACCGGCGCGATGCGACGGTCTCGCTTGGGAAGCATGCTGTCGTCGAGATCGATCCATCGGAGCCCACCATGCCCAAATCCGCCGTCGCCCTTCGTCACGTTGGGTTCGAAGACCTCGGTTCCCTCGCTCCCGTCCTGTCGGCATTCGGATACAAGGTGACGATGCTCGACGTCGGATGTGACGACGTGCCCGGGTCGATCGTCTTGGATGCCGACCTGCTGATCGTTCTGGGCGGCCCGATCGGAGTCTATGAGGTGGACACCTATCCATTCCTCGCCGACGAAAGGGCCGTGATCCGCGCGCGGCTCGACGACCGGGCCCCTACGCTCGGCATCTGTCTCGGCGCGCAGCTCATCGCATCGGCCCTCGGTGCCGATGTCGCCCCGGGCCCGGGGAAGGAAATCGGCTTCGCGCCGCTCGCCCTGACATCGGCCGGAACGACGAGCCCACTCCGACACCTCGACGGGGTTTCGGTCCTGCACTGGCACGGCGACGTCGCAGAGCTGCCTGCCGGCGCCGAATGCCTGGCGGGCACCGCGCTCTGTCACAATCAGGCATTTTCGATCGGATCGAACATCCTCGGCCTTCAATTCCATGCAGAGGTCGACCCGACTGCCGGCTTCGAACGGTGGCTCATCGGCCATGCCTGCGAACTCGCAGCAGCAGGAATCGATCCGCGCAGTCTGCGAGCGGAGGCCGCCCGCCAAGCGGCGATCCTGCGCAAAGCCGGGCGGGCACTCTTCATCGACTGGTGTGAAGGATTGCGTATCTGACCGGCAAGCTCGATCTCGCCGGCCGTTACGAGACATCCGAGACGATCACACGGCTTCCGAAGCGTGTGGCCATGAGCGGTTCTCGACGAACGCTCTCAGCCTTTCCTGGCTCGAAAGCCGTACGAATTCGCCCTCGAACGTGACGCCGACCGCAGCCAGTTGGGAGAGGGCGCGCGAGAAGCTCTCGGGACGCAGTCCGATGCTGTGAGCGAGCACCGACTTCTCGTAAGGGAGCGCGAAGCGAACGCGACCACCATTGTCGCGTGAGAGCCTCAAGAGGAGATCACCGGCCCGCCGCACCCCCGACATCGCCTTGAGACGTACGAGGTGGTCGGCGGTCGCCCGGGCATGCGCTGCGGCCGAGGCGATGATGGAAACGGCCGACTCTCCGTCCTCGGCGAGTTGGCGGCGTAGGGGCTCGACAGGCAGGCTCATGAATCGAACGCCCCCTGCGGCCCTCGCCGAATGCGTCGTCGGCCGATCGAGAAGAGCTGCAAAGTCTCCGTAGGTTCGACCGGCTTCGCAGACCTCCAGGCACACCAGCTCTCCGTCGGGCTCGTCTCGTTCGATGAGGACACCGCCGGAGAGAACGAGCCTCAGCCTGTCGATGCGCTCGCCGGCTCGATAGAACACGTATCCGCAGGGCACGAGGCCAGTCTCGGCGTCCATCGTGAGATGTCGAATGCGGTCGGCCGGCAGGTCGCGAAACAGCATGCTGCGCCGCAAGACGATCCAATCACCAGACGTCCAACGCAGCACTGTCGAGCGTGCGTCCATGCGAAACTCCCTTTCCCACTTCTCGACCGACCGGAACTACCGAAAGGGAACCCGGTTCGAAGCGCGATTCGGTCCGGTACCTTCGAGAGGATCGCGGCCGAGGGGGGCGGTGACATTCTATCTTCACCGCCGGGCCGCGTCTCCTCCCACCCGGCGGTGCGTTCTTGTTCCATCATGTGGGGCGAGGTCGCCATCGTCGTCGAGAGGCGAGACCCTCCGCAAGGACTATCCGATACGGTTCCAGGGCGTCGGTGGAGCCGGCGCGACCGCCCGCTCGACGGCGACCGCCCGATTTCGATCAGAAGCACGACGGCCCGAAGGCGTCTCGCCCGTCTCGATCGGCGCGCCATTCCGGGAAGCCGAGATCGCGCCGACGAACTCGGTAGCCTTTCCCCCGCAGCAGCCGCACCGCGTCGAACGACGGGATGCAGTAGGGGCCCCGGCAATAGGCCACGATCTCGCGTTCGCTTCACATCTCCGCGATGCGCGCCTCGGAGCGTCGCCAGCGGGAGGTTCAAGGCGCCGGGGATGTGACCGGCATCGAACTCGGCCCGGGGCCGGACATCGTGCAACGTTGCCGTGCCACTCTCGAGCCGAAGCACAGTTCGTCGTTGGTGACGGGCTCGAGGGCGTCCATGTTCGAATAGTAATCCACCACGACGGTGCGTACTTTGGCGAGGTTGAGCTCCGCGATCTGGCGCAGGAGGGTGACGGGCTGACGAGGGGCCATCCACCTGCTGAAGCGCGCCGGCTTCGTCAGCGACGGCGCCTGACTTGCGTAGCCGAGGGGCTCGAAAAGGTGGGTGCACCCGGCAAAGAGTCGCCTTCCGGCGCAGGCACTCCGATCTCTGCATGTACGTCCGTTGGGCCGCACGGTTCGGAAGCCGGCACTTCCGGTCGGCGATCCGATGGCATTGCACGGCACGTCGAACCAGCGCGGAGTGAACCACCTCGCCCTTCTATACGTTCAAAGGCATCTTCGCCCTGAATGCCGGCGTCGGTGTCCTTCCCACTCGGATCGCCTCCGATTCTGAAGCGCGCGCCGACGGGTGAACTCGTGCAGGACCATGTCTTCTCTCATGGCCTCAAGCAACCGGCCCCCACCGGACGATCGGCGAAGCGGTCGCTGGTCCAGGCGACGAGGTCGCTTCCTGCCGGTGAACCGGGAGCGACGAGGGAGAGGTGATCGCGTCCGGCATGAGTGCGGTAGTCGATCGACTGACCGGCGCGGCAGCGCTCCGTGACGTAGCCCGCCTGCACCACCGGAGACACGAGATCGTCCGCCTCGCCTTGAGCGATCAGCACCGGAGCGACAATCGGCCGGCGCGGGGTATTCTGCTCGAGGCGAGCCCCGAGCGGCCCCTCGACCGGATCGACGCGGAAGAGGCCACCCTTCGGAAGCAGGAAGGTCTCTGCGACCGAGACCAGCGTCTCGAGCCCGCCGGCGCAACGGCCGGCGATGTCGGCGACGACCGGGCGCAGAAGCGGCGCCACCAAGGCCTCGGGATCGACATCCGGATAGGCCTCGCCGTAGGCCTTCATCAGATAGGCGGAAACGATCTTGCCGAAGAGCGAGCTCTTTGCCGTCGTGACCAGCGCCGGCAGATCGCTCGCCGGCGCCAAGGCGGCCACGCCCACCAGATTGACGTCGGGGGCGAGGGTCGGTGCCAAGATCCCGGTCCACAGCGCGGTGTTTCCGCCTTGCGAATGGCCCCAGACCACGACGCGATCCCGGAGTTCGAGATCCGGCAGACGTCGTGCCGCGCGAACCGAGTCGAGCACGGCCCGGGCGGCCTCCTCGCCGACGAGATAGGCATGGCCCCCCGCCGTCCCGAGCCCGACATAATCGGTGCCGACATAGACCCAACCTTCCCGGGCGATGTCGGCGAAGGCCGGAACGTGGGCGAAGGGCTTTCCCGTCACCGAAGGCGCGCAGCCGGCGACGACGCCGGTGGTGCCGTGCGCCCAGGCGACCACCGGCCGCCGTCCCGATCCGAGGGGCGCGACGACGATGGCGCTGGCAATGGCCGGCGCGCCGTCTCGGCGGGTGGTCGAATAGAGGATGCGCCAGCCGCGAGCCCCAGCGGGTACCGCCTCGGCGAAAGGCTCCACTCGGATCAAGATACCCGGTTCCGAGGGAATCGCGGCGGGGGGATCGTAGAAGGCGCCGGGCGCCGCGGGGCGCGCCGCCCACCAGACGGCGACCGCCACAGACACGACGATCATCGCGATGGAGGCTGCGATGCGCGCGAGGATTCTGCCGCCTCGGCTGCGGGAACCCGGCTCGCCTGCACCCATGGTCATGAGCTCCGATTTCTGCGTGCCTTGGGACCCATCGTCGCCGAGAAAAGATGGCTGAAAGTGCGGCTGCGGGCAATCAGAAGAAGGCATGACAAACAGATCGAACAACACGCCGGCCTCGTCACTCGGGGCCGATCGCCGTGGCGAGAGGCGATCACTGAGAATCCCTCAGAGCCGCGCGGCCTTTCCTGTCCGCCGCCCGGCCTCGTCGTAGTAGCGTGCCGCCTGCTGCACCGAGCGATGCTGCGACTGCGCCATCGCTTCGGGCAGCGACACCCCTTGCCGTGCGGCTTCCGTCAGATACCCCGAGCGCAGCCCGTGCGCCGAGACCTTCCCCACCTCGATCCCGGCGAGCCCCGCCCGCTTCTTGACGATGGCATTGATCGTCTGCGCCGTGAGCGCCTTGCCGTCGAGATTGCCCCATCGGTCGATGCCGCGGAACACCGGCCCGGTCTCGATCCGCGCAGCCGTGAGCCAGGCCTTCAGCGCCGCGATCGGCCGGCCGGCGATCACCGCGAAGCGATCGTCGTCGGCCGCACTCGTCTTGGTCCGCCCGAGCCGGATCGTCATGCAGGGCAGCAACTCGGAGGTCGGATCGTTCGGATCGGCGGGCACCGGCTCCTCGACACGCAGGCGTTCGACGCGCAGATCCGCGAGTTCCGAGCGCCGACGGCCGCCGGAGGCGAAGCCGACCAACAGGATCGCCCGGTCGCGCAGGTCGACGAGCGACGTGGTGGAGCAGGTCGCGAGCATCGCGTCGAGCACGTCGCGCGTGACGGCGGTCGCGCTCTTGCGTCGGCGAGAGCGGTCGCTCGCGCGGACCGCCAGCCGCATCGCGGTCTTCAGCGACGGCGAACCGAACGGCCCGTCGAGCCCCTTCCAGCGATGCAGTGTCGACCAACTGGCGAGACGCCGCTGCACCGTCTGCGGCGCATGCGGCCCGTCCGACCGGAGAACCCCGTCGACCCGGAGCCGGCTCGCCACCACCTCCGGCATGCCGTGGTCGGGATCGGCGGCACGCTCGGCCGGATCCCACAGGTGGTGAGCGACGAACTTCAGCACCAGGCCCTCCGGCGCCGGCCACGGCAAGGACGCCCCGACCGCCGCTCGGCACCAGGCCTCGAGATAGGCGAGGTCGGAGGCGAGCGCCCGCAGAGTATTTTCGCCGATGCCGCGTTTGGCCAAATGGCGCAGCGTCGCGACGTCATCGTCGGAGAGGACCGTCGCCAGACGATCGCGGCGATCCGCCGGCAGGATGGCGGCGAGCGCATCGAGCTCGAGGGCACGTTGCGTCTCGGGATCGGACGTCCGTGTCGGCAGATCATGATCCATGGCGTCGTCCGATCGGCTCGGGTCTGGTTCGCAAGACGGTCAATCCGGTGCTCCGGCTTCGTCGTAGAGGCCACCGTGTTCGGACGTCGCTCCGGACGCGGCGCCTCTTCCTTCCCTCGCGAGATCCCACACCAAATCGATGCCGGCCTCGTCCGACGCCGCCACCGGTCTCTCGTCGGCGCCCGACGACGCGGAGAGCACCGCGACCGGTCGACCGTCCCGGTAGAGAAGAACCTCGTCGCCCCGCCGGGCAAGATCGATCAGTTCTTCGAGCCTTTTACCGGCCTCGGCGACGTCGACGAGCACGCGCATCAACCTCACCAGATCCGCTCGTGCAGGATGGCATCGAACGCGCCGTCCAAGGACAGGAAGGCGCAGTGCTCGAGCCGAGCCTGCGCCGCCAGGATGCGATCCCACGGATCGCGGTGATCCCAGTCGAAGGAGGCTGCGAGCTCGGCGTGGAGATCGGTGATGGGAAGCGTCTGCAGGCCACTCTCGGCGACCGCGGCGCGCAGCTCTTGCGGGCGCAGATCGAGCTTGCCGAGCCGAACCTTGTTGTCGATCTCGTAGAACGAGACGGCGCTGACCAGCACGACGTTGGCCTTGTCGGCGATCAGCGACCGGGCCTTCGACGAGAGGCGCTCGCTGCCGATGATCCACCAGTAGAGCGCATGGGTGTCGAGCAGCAGCTTCATGGCAGGGAGCCGCCGCCTGCGGGGGCGCCCTGCCAGATGCCGAGATCGTCGTTGCCGTCGCCGGCGTCGATCGCCGCTTGCTCGGAATCGGGATGGTCGAAGAGATCGTCGGGCAGGCGGCGCGCCCGCAGGAGCCCGAAGGGGCGCTTGCCCTCCGGGGTGGCCGGGCCGATGCGGGCATAGACCTCGTTGCCGCGCAGAATGACGATCTCCTCGCCCTGATTGGCGCGTTCGAGCACCTCGGCGAAGTTCCGGCGCGCCTCGCCGATCTTGTAGGTGGTCTGCGGCATCGGGACCTCCAAGGGGGGCTGTAGACGGAGGGTAGCACCCGGTCGCGGGCCTGACAATTCACTTGTACACATCATCATCGATAAGAAGGACTTATCGATGGTTAGACACACCCGCCGACGCATGCCCGAGTGCCGGAAGTAAAGTCCTTCTTCACTTCCGTTAACCGATCGTTCACCATGTTGGTCAACATGATGCGATCGCTCCCCACCCGCCTCGACGCCTTCCCCTGGGCCCGTCTTGCGCCGTCGCTCGCCGCGGCCGAAGACGCACTCGCCCGTCTCGACGAGCGCATCGCGCGAAGCCCGATCCGCGACGGCTGGTGCGAACGAAATCGCCTCACCGAAGCCGCGTCGAGCCTCCTCCTCGACGGCACGCTCGTCCAGCTCGAGGATCTGGTTCTCCACGACGCCGGCCTCGACGCTCGCGCGCCCTCCCCCGAACTGACCCGGGCACACGCCCACCTGCGCCGCGCCCGCCGCCTCGCCGCCCTCCCTCCCGGAGCAACTCTCGACGTTGCCGGTCTGCTCGCCCTCGTCGGCCGCGGCGCGCCGAAGGCCACCGGGGTAGCTTCCCCTCGGCTCGTCGATGAGGCGGAAAGCGAGAGCGATGACGCATGGGCCACGACCCTGAGCGAAGTCGACGCCCTCCTCGTCCGCACCGATCGGCTGCTCGCCCGCGCCGCCCTCCCCTCCCCCGACGAGCAGTCGGGATGGATTCGGCCGGCGCGCCTCGATCGCGACGAGCGTCTCGCTCGTTGGGTCGCCGAGTGTGAGGCGACCCGCGACTGGCCGCCGACGCTCGCCGCCGCCCGCGCCCTCGTCGCCTGGGAGATCGCCGATCCGCTCCCGGAGGAAGATGGTCTCGGCCGGCTGCTCGCCGCCGAGCTGCTTCGAGCGCGCGGCAAGGTACGGTCGCATCTGATGGACGTGTCGTCGGGGCTCCGCGCCGTGCCGCCGGAGCGGCGCCGCCACCGCGATCCACTCGTCCGCCTGCAGGCGGTGCTCGACGGGATGGCACTCGGCGCCGCCCGTGGGCTGGAGGATCACGACCGTCGTCTGACCACCCGCGACGCCCTGCTGCGCCGCGTCGGCCTGCGACGCACGAGTTCGCGTCTGCCGCAACTGGTCGAGTTGGTGATCGCCGCACCGCTGGTCACCACCGAGACCATCGCCGACGCCCTCGGCGTCACGCCGCGCGCCGCCGCCGGCATGGTGGCGGAGTTGGGCCTGCGCGAGATCACCGGACGCGGGCGGTATCGCGCTTGGGCGGTCGGGTGAGGTCAGGCGCTATTCTCAGCAAAATGCCTAGCTGCACCAATTCTCCGGGCCACTGGTGAAAGCCATCAGGCATCCGGGACGGCCAAATGGCGCAGGCTCTGCGAAAGAAATCCGATCCGCTGCACACTCATCGCGGCCGCCCTGCATGGCGAGCCGCCCGGATCGGGATGGTGACTTGGGGACCCGCCTTGGGCGCAGGCTCCGACAGTCGTCGCACCTCGCTTCCCCGGTAGGCGGCAGCGGAAGTAATCGCAATCAAGCGCGACACGGCAACGGCAGCAGCAATGGCACTCACATGAGGTGCAGCCACACTCGCCCCCGCGATTTCGGCGGTACCGCAGGGGCCGACCTCGGCCTGAAGTCGCTGGTAGGCACAACCATTTGGAACGGCATTCCCATCGGTCGCGTCCGATTGCCCCTCGAAGTGTTTGTCGATGGACCGAACGGCGTCGAAGACCGTTACACGGTAGCGATTGAAGTCGGATGCCTTGCGGCCGAGCCCGGCATCGACAATGCATTCGAAACCGACGTGAGCCATGAGCCTGCGCGATGCGATCTTGTCGACGCCGCAGAGCGCCACGCGCGGATCGTCGTCTTCGAGGCGATCGCTCGCCAGGAGCCGCCGGTCGAGCCGGCGAACATCAAAGCCCTTTGCCTCGGCCCAAGCCTCGGCGACCTTGGTCTTGAGGTCGCCGTAGGATTCGGCCCTGACGAGCACCGAGGTCGCCCAATTCTCCTCGCTGACCTTGTCGCGATCCTGCAGCACCAGTGCCACGTCGGCCGGGTCGGCATAGGGCAACGCCGCCAGGGCCCATAGAAAGGCTTGACCGAGATTGCCGAGACCCACCAGCCACAAGGCGCCCGGCAGGTATACATCGGCAAAGGCAGGTGGCTCGTCGCCAGCCGGGAGGGGCCAGAGATCGACCTCCATCGGAAGCACGACGGCGCGGCCGCGTGCCGTATCGAACGCCGCACCAACGGCGAGCGCGCCGGCCGTGATGCCGGGAAGCGGGTTCTGGCCATCGTCGCAATGTGCATGCCCGGCTGCTGCGATCCCCGCCCGCCAGCCGTTCCACCATGTGCAGGTGAGCCCAACTTCGGTCGATTGCGAGACGACGCCGATCTGGATCCGCTGCGCCGGCGCCCCTTCGAACGACGACGCGCCGACCGTTTCGGCCGCGGCAGAAAGCGTTTGCCGGGCGAGTGGCAACGCCGAATTCAGCGGTTGATCGATGGCGCCAACGAGGCGAACGCCACCGACGAAGGTGCGACTGCCGACCGACACCGCCGTCAGCACTGCCGCATGGGCGGCCGGCGTCGTCGCCTCGTCGCCGACCACGATTTCGAGCGTAAACCGACGCAGGCGCGCCTGTGCCTCATCGAAGGTGAGGCCTTCGCTATCGACGAGGATCTTGGAGAGCCGCGCAATCTGCTTGTCTAACGCCATGGCCACCACCCGATATGCAGCGGCGACGGACGCTCGCGGCTGCGGTCACGCCATTTTCTGGCGCCGATATACTCGTACACGCCGATGCCACCCGGCATGGTCGTCCGACCGGCGAAGTGCGGCAGGATGATCGCGATGTGGCCGATCTCCGCCATGATTGGATTCGCTTTGTCCGAGGCACTCTGACCAAAGCCGCCCGGATGGACGTGGACATCGGCGACGACCTCACGGCCAGTGTTCCGGCAATGTGTCCAGAGAGCACCGAGGCGCCGCCCATCGATTTCGACGATGCCGGTATCCAGCGCCTTCGGGTCGATGTCGTCATAGAAGACGAACTCCTCGATCCGACGCTTCTCGTCCTTTCTGCCCAGCAGGAACGCACCGCTTTCGCGCCGCCTATGGGTCCGACGGTGGAGTTCCGCCACACCTTCGCGCCAGACTCTACGGTCGCACAGGATTTCAGGCGGAGGCCCGAACAGGCTGCGCGCGAGCGTTGCTATTAAGGATGCCATGGAGGTCCTCGAAGATGAAAATCAACCGACGATCGGGGCGCCAGGCGAGGTGCGGGAACATCGCCGCGTTGTTGCCGTGCGGGCCGGTCTCTCGATCCCACGGTCGGTAGACGGTGTCGGATCCCCAGGACTGGAAGCTCTTCAGCACACGCGCACCACCCCGAGGTCGCGACTCGGGCGACAGCGGGCCGTTCCGAGTGTGATCCCAAATCCGAACTTTGGGCGCGAGTGACGGGTAATTCGACAACTCGGCCCGAAATCCATACTCGGACTTCGTGCCATCGGGCTCGGTGGCACTCACGACGAAGTCCAGGATCGGGAAGACGAAGGAGATGATGCGCCAACGACCATCGTCACAGCCGGCGCGGAATCCCACATCTTCGAGGTCGGTTGCGGCGCGAGCCGCGCTCGGATCGGCGATCATGCGCAGTCTCCATTGGCGATATCACCGCGGACGAGATCGAGAGTGAGTTCGCGGTGGGGGCCGGCCAAGTGGCCGACATGCTCGGAGCCCGGCAATTCTTCCTTCTGCCCCGAGCGAACCAACTCGAATTCGGTCGCCATGCTCGGGTCGATCTTGAACACGCCGATCGCCCAAGCGCGGACGGTCTCGACGGTGGCGCCGCGCTTGAAGCTGCGCGTCTCTCCACGCGCCTGGTAATTGACGGTCACCGCGACCTCGCCGGCATGGTGGACGTGGTGACGACGGTTGTGCGGATAGTCCCCTTCGATCACCACGATCTCGGTGAGCGGCTCCGTGTCACCGTCACGTACCAGAACCAGCTCTTCGACCGAACAACCACGCTCGGCGGCGACGATGTCGAGGATCAGCGTCACCCGCCCCCCGAGATCGAGCTCGACGACCCGCTCTTCCTCGTGGCCGGTCTTCACCGGAACCCGGACTTTGGACGCCGAAGCCCGTTCGGCCAAATTTTCATAATCGATATCAGACATTTGAACGATCTCCTGGCGCGTCGCGCCTTTGCCGCGAGATGACGATCGACGTCCATCTCTCCTGCCTCCCAGAGATGGGGATAGCATAGCAAAATGTCAACTACATTTTCGCACTTCGATCTATAGTTTGTGATATACACATTTCATGTCAGCTTGACAAACACTGGTCCAAGGTGTCAGCGTGTGCAGATGTCAGATATGGACCTCTATCGTCGCCTGGGTCGAGCTGTGGCGAAACGACGAGACGAACTCGATATGACTCAGGCCGAAGTCGCGGCAAAGCTCGGTCTATCGCGAGCCTCACTGGCCAATCTCGAAAGCGGTCGGCAGCGAATCATGGTGCATCAGCTCTTCGCGCTGGTCCACGCGCTCAAGCTGAAATCCATACTCGAGTTGGTGCCCGAAACCTGGACTCCGGCGGAGCCCCTCCCCCAAATCAAGGTGACCGATGGCACCATCCTCAGTCCCCAGCAGCAATCCTCCGTGGAGAGCCTTCTTGCCTCCGCCTTCGCGGAAGAACGCCTGAGAAAGCGCGGATCATGACGGGGCTCCCGGACAAGAGAAGAGCGCGCGAGGCCGCACGGCAATTGCTAATCCAACATGCCGTGAAGTCGGCACCCGTACCCGTAGAACGGATCTCCAAAGCGCTGGGCATCCGGGTAGAATACGCGCCATTGGACGGCGACCTTTCGGGCCTCGCACATGTGCGGGGAGGCATACCGATCATCGGCATCAACACGTTACATGCGCCTAACCGTCAGAGATTCACTCTCGCGCACGAATTGGCGCACATCCAACTTCACCGAGCTGAGCTCGAGCATGCGGTCCACGTTGATCGAGGCTCGTTGCGACGCGACGCGGTCGCTGCGAGCGGCACCGATCCAACCGAGATCGAAGCCAACGCCTTCGCAGCTGAGCTACTCATGCCGCGTGAGCTACTGCTGGCGATACTCGACGGCCGATCCGTCGACCTCGAAGACGACGACGCGGTTGCCGTGCTTGCCAAACGGTTTCGCGTCAGTGAAGCAGCGATGCGCTTCCGGCTCGTTTCCCTCGGAGAGCCTGAGTGAGCTTTGTCTTCTACGACATCGAAACGACCGGGCTGTCGAAGCACTTTGACCAAATCGTGCAGTTCGCGGCGGTCAGGACCGATGCCGATTTGACGATCATAGACCGCCTTCAACTTCGCTGCCGGTTGATGCCACATGTCATTCCGTCGCCCGAGGCACTGCACGTGACCAGGCTCGGAATCGAGCAGATCACGGATCCGACCCTTCCGTCTCATTTCGAAATGGTGACGGAGATACGCAGGGTACTTCAATCTTGGTCCCCTGCGCTCTTCCTTGGCTTCAACTCCTTGTCCTTTGACGAGGAGTTCTTACGCCATGCGTTCTATCAATGCCTGCACGACGCCTACCTCACGAATACGCAGCGCAGCGCGCGCGCCGATGTGCTCAGTCTTTGCCGCATGACGGCCGACTTACGCCCAGACGTCTTGCGGCCGGCGATGGACGAGCGTGGGCAATCCATGTTCAAGCTCAAACCATTGGCCGAGGCGAACGGCCTGACGGTGGCATCGGCACATGATGCCATGGCGGACGTGCTCACCATGTACGCTCTTTGTAAGATCATTCGCACACGAGCGCCAGAAATCTGGTCTCAGGTCATGCGCTTCAGCCAGAAAGCGAGCGTCGAAGCCTTTATTACCTCCGAAGAAGCATTCATCGTTTCGGAGACGGTCGGCAATGTGCATCGCGCACGCATCGTCACCCGCATCGGACAGCATAGCGTCCAGAAGGCCCGCCATTATTGCCTCGACCTCCGTACCGATATCGAACAGCTACGGAAGCTTTCGGCGGACGATCTCTCAGCCCTGTGTCGTTCTCCGCAGCGGCCGATCGTTACCGTCAGGACGAACGCCGCACCGACCCTTTGGGCTCTCTACGATGCGCTGCCTGAGCACCTCACACCATTCGACGAGGCCGAATTGCTCGAGCGAGTCGATAGCTTTCGGAACGACGCACCCTTCGTTGAGAGACTTCTCCACGCTGCGCAGACGGCCGAAAAGGAGTATCCGCCCTCACCATACGTCGAAGAACAGCTCTACGGGGTTGAGTTTCCTCCGCCCCAAGACAAGGCCCTAATGGCACAGTTTCACAACGTGCCCTGGGAGCGGCGGGTAGACTTGGCGTACGAGTTTCAAGACCAGCGGTATCGCCGGCTGGCGCTTCGCTTGGTTTTCTTCGAGCGGCCTGATCTCATGTCCGCTAGCTTGCGCGGCACTTGGCAAGCCGAGTTGCATAACCGTCTCATGGCCCCGGCCGAAGCAAAAGCTCCATGGCGTTCAATTCCCGCGGCACGCCGAGAAGCGGAACGATTGATCGCTACCGGCCTCAGCGGCGAGCAATTGGCCCGTCAGCGCCAATTCCTCAGCCATCTCGACGCTGCCGTCGACCAGATTGCACTCGCCCGAGCGAGTTGAGCACGGTACCGGACCGCGACCGGCTTCGATATGTCGACAAACCTACGATGCATCGAGCGGTGACGCGGATGGGTAAGCTGGCGGGTGTCGTTCAAGCTCCAAATTCCGACAGTTGATCGAACAGGCAGTCCGCTGCCGCTGGTCGCCAAGGAGACCACGGCCAATGCACTCAGCAACACTCCCTATGCGACCGTAGGCTAGTGGCCGACATGCCCCCCCGGACGCGGGCGGTTCCGCGCCTGGCGATAGGATGATCAGAGCGCTCGGACTCGCGTGGCAATCCGATCCGAATTGCGCTATGATCTAGCTAGCCTGTCCAGCTATGGAGATCGCACATGAACTGGCCCCTGCAGGACGCCAAGAACCACTTCTCGAAAGTCGTCCGGCAAGCCCGATCGGACGGCCCGCAGGTCGTCACCGTGCGCGGCGAGCGCGCCGCCGTCGTCCTCTCGGTCGCTGATTACGATGCTCTGTTGACCGGGCGCAGAACCCTTGTCGATGATCTCCTGTCGGGGCCGGGTTGGGACGGCGAGCTGGCCGAAGCCATCGACGCACGCGCCAAGGCGCCGAGCCGTTCGCTGGAGTTCTAAATGTACCTCGTCGACACCAACGTGATCTCCGAGGCGCGCCGAGGCTCTCCCGAAGCGACGGCATGGCTTCGGAGCGTCGATCCCGCCACGGTCTATCTGAGCGCCCTGACACTGGGTGAAATCATGCGGGGGATCACCCTAAAGCAGAAGGCTGACCCGAAAGCCGCCGGCCACCTCGCAGAATGGCTCCGCCGACTTCGCCACGACCATGCGTCTCGCATCCTGCCTATCACCGACCAGATCGCTGTCGAATGGGGTCGCATCGCGGCGATCCGCCCGCGCGGCGACATCGACGGTCTGATCGCCGCGACCGCGGTCGTCCACGATCTGATCGTGGTGACGCGCAACGTTGCCGACTTCGCCGACACCGGAGCTGCCGTAGTCAATCCGTGGGAGCGGAGCGGCTGAACCGGCGCACGGGCAGCTCCCGCAGCGGCCGAGCAGCGTACGACCTCTCGCCTCCGCAATCTCCACGGGTACCGATTCTCGAGCTTCATGACGAAAAGATTTCCTCGACAGCGCCGGTAATAACAGCGCTACAGCGCTCACCTAAAGATGAGCAGAGCTCGGACTTTTGAACACATATATATGGCCGTCGAGACGCTCCGCTCACGATAGGGGAATTGCCCACATACCTCGAAGTTGCCGGCGAAGGACCGTGCCGACGCATTCCACAGCGCCTCCCCACCAAGAGAACGTTTCCACCTTCGACTTTCGCATCATTGGGCAAATCAGATATCGAGCCTCCCCCTCGATCGTGACCAGCCAGGTCTCGACGCACCAGCTTCCGGAACTCGATGCCCCATCAGCCCTCCCCTGCCCTTCGTCGCAAGATCGTCGATTACTGCCGCATGCGCCTCGCGCCCCTCCTGCCTCCACGCGAGGTCGCTTGGTTGGAAGGGCATCTCCTGTCGCTCGCCGAGAGGCACGAGCATCCTCCGCGTTGGGGGGAAGGCTTCAATCTCCGAGCACTGGCCGCCGATTGCGGGGTGGATGCCGCGTTCCTCGCCGCCATCCGGAAGGATCTCGTGCCCGTCCTGTCGTTGATCGTCCGCGAGATCCCGCATCCCGTGTGGCGACCGAGGAGACGGGCGTCGAAGCCCGCGAAACCGACGGCGAGTGCGTCGAAGAGACCTGCCGCAAAGCCAGCGTCACAAGCAACCTCACCGACATCGCCAAGAAAGAAACCGAGCGTTCCGACTCGACCGATCGTCGAGTTCCCCGAGGCGACCGGTCCGGTAATCGACGAGCCGGTGACCTTCTGCGAAGCGCTCGATCTCCAAATGAGCCGGCACGGCGACACTGCCTGGAGCCTCCACCGTGCCATCGTGGACAAAGGTGAGATCTTCGACCGCTCTACGCTGGCGGCGTGGCGGCGCGGAGCCAAGGTTCCTCGCTCGCTCGAGAGCATGGAGATCCTCGGCCGCATCGAGCGTCGCTATCGGCTGCTGGAAGGGTACTTCAAGGCAAAGCTCCCTCATCCGTCTAGGTCCCCGACTGGTCACGACATCGCCGGCATCTCACCCTCCGAACGTCGGCGCATCGCGTGGCATCTGCCGGACGACTTCGACCGACGCCCGCCAAAGGAACAGGAGCAGATCCTGGAGTGGGTTCGTCGCGTCGTCGTCAGCGGCTCCACCGACTACCGGCGCTATCAGGCAGCCGCCATGAAGACCCGCTTCGCCATCCGGTTTCCCACCCTCGGCAAGGCGACGGACTTCACGGCGCGCCGCCCCTCCGTGAAGATCAATCGCAATGAGGAGATCGACGCCGACTCCAGTCACGACCTGGAGCTCTTGTCGGGGACCGTGCCGGCGCCGCCGCGTTTGGTGGAAGAGATGGCGGCGCTGTTGCGCTTCAAGACGTCGACGCTGACCGAGCTCGGCTTCCGTCGCAACGGCGTCTGGAACGAAGAGACCGCGATGCAGAAGATCGAACACATCGGTCTCCTGTTCGGCGCCCTCGCCGCGTCGCCTCGCGCCGCTGTTCAGGGTCTCGGCGTACCCCTGCGCAACCTCACCTTCGGTATGCTCGTCTTCCCAGCCGTGTGGGATTGGTACGTGCAATGGCGCGAGCGTCGGCGCGGCTTCTATACGGCTTGGGAGGTCGACATGCTCCGGATCGCCCTCGCGCTCACCCGGCGAGAGACCGGTTGGCTTCGACAGACCCCGAGCCTGATCGACGATGTTCGGGAACTCCCCGGCCTCGTCTCGCAACGCGACATCGACGAGGCGAAGGCGGACTGGGACGCTGCCTGTGACCGGTTCTATTCACATGGTCTCGCCCGCGCCAAGGAGATCCAGCGCGTCGCCCGCGTCCACCGGGATCCGTTCGAGCCGATCTTGCCGGTGTTGGAGGCCGAGAGTCCAGTCGGCGCCTACCGCAAGATCACCGACGAGATCGTCCGGCTGATGCCCGACGAGCGCCGGTACCCTCGCGCCGCAGCCGAGGCGGTCAGGTCCTTCCTGCTGATCCGTCTGGGTCTCCACCTCGGGCTGCGCCAGAAGAACCTCCGTCAGCTGCTGATCTGTCCGCGAGGACGCTTGCCGACGTCCGAACGGCGGCTGATGGATCTGAAGCGCGGCGAGCTGCGATGGAGCGATCGGGAACAGGGGTGGGAGGTCTTCATCCCGGCCGTCGCCTTCAAGAACGCGACGTCGTCGTTCTTCGGCTCGAAGCCCTTCCGCCTGATCTTGCCGAACCTCGCCGACCTCTATCGCTACATCGACGACTACGTCACGCGCCACCGCGCGGCCCTGCTCGCGGGAACCCCGGACCCCGGCACCTTCTTCGTGAAGACTGTCAAGGTGTCGAGCCGCGACGCGTCCTACGATCAGAACACGTTCTACGAGGCCTGGCGCCTCGTGATCCAGCGGTATGGGATCTTCAATCCCTACACTGGTCGAGGCGCGATCGAGGGGCTTCTCCCGCATGGGCCGCACAACGTTCGCGACGTGCTGGCGACCCATGTGCTCAAGATCACCGGCTCCTACGAGCAGGCGAGCTACGCAATCCAGGACACCCCGGAAATGGTCGCCAAGCACTATGGGCGCTTCCTACCGCAGGACAAGGCCGCACTGGTGGCTCAGATCCTCAACAAGGTCTGGATGGCCGCATAGCGCCGACTACGGATGTTAGGTTGCTTCGCGTAGGTGGCCGAAATGGAGGCGGATGCGAACTGGCAGCATCCAGTCAATGGCTCTACAAAATTTGCCATTGAACGAAGGTGAAACCGCACTCCTAAGACCTGAGCTGGCAGGCGGGTGTTTCCAAAATCGGCGCAGTCTGCGCGGTCATACGCTGGTGAAATTGCCGTGACTCCGCTAAGGTTGCATAAAATGCCACCCGAACGGAATGCTATGCACACTGCCCCTCCCCCGACAGACGCGCTTGCAGCTTGGTTGAATGAATATCCAAGCGAAATTGAGAATTACGGTCACTTACTGCTCGAAGAGCAGCAAGTGACCGACCCATCTATTGCGGTCGAACTCATTGGCTACTTTGAATCCGCGCACCTCGACGCGCGGCAGTGTTTCCATAAACTCGCGCGCATCAGCCTCCATCCCGACGATGAAGACGAGGCGTGTGACGCGCAATACCCCAACTCACTGCCATTGACTGCTTTGAAAGGGCTTTTTGGAGAGGTCATGTGCGGCATGATGGCGGAGAGTTTCGAGTTCATCGGCAAGCACGAATACCTGATCCCGGTTTTCCTCTTTCGCAATCACGAGGATGCCGGCCAGTATATCTACACGCTCAGCCGGGATCGCACGCGGACTCGCGAGGTGATCGGTCGCAAGGGAGATGACTTCATCGGGATTGTTGTCAATGAGGAAGGAAACGTCACCCGGTTCATCGCCGGCGAGGCAAAATGGCGGGGAACGTGGACGCCGTCCGTCGTGAAGACCGTCATGCTCGGTGAGAAAATCGTTGATCCTGATGATGACACCAAGAGCATCCACAACGGCAAAGGCGTCTGGTACGAGGTTAATCGAGGCCTTCCGGTTCCGCTTGGCCTAGAGCAATTGCACAACATCCTCGATGAGTGCGAACCGGACAAGTTTGCAAGTGTTATCGCGTCGCTCGATCGCATCCTCGCGCGACGCAATCCCCAACCTGTGGAGAGGACAGATTTGATCCTTCTCGCGGGGGGGGCTGCGGCGACCCGTAAGCCCCGCCAAACGCTTATCGGCTGGGAGAACATCCCGAAAGAGTATAAGGCGGGCCGGGATCTGCAAATTGTCGAATTGCTGTTTTCGAACGGGGACGATCTGATAAACGCCATTTACTCGGGCCTTTGGGTGAAGGAGCACGCTCTTGCCTGAGTTTGACCAGCAACGCCTCGATCTCGCTCGCGCCATTCGGGGCGATCTTGCTCAGGAGAGGACGCTGAGCGCGGTGCAAGCGCGTTCATTCGTGCGTTGCCTGCAGACGGATTGGAATGTCGAGACGATCCAGTGGTTCGATCGTGACTCAGATACAATCCTCCAGCAGGCGCGACATTTGATCCGTGCCGGCAGGGTTTTGTCGACCGTAGGCGTAGGAAATCCGGAGGAGGCCTCTCTTGCCTTTCGAAGGGCAGGCGAACTTCTCGAATGGCTCGCAAGAGGACACGACAAGGTTGGCGAAGAGATCCCAACAGCCCTTATTGCGGCCGGTTGCTATCAACTGGGGGGCCTGCCGGCTATGGCCTCGGGCTTGCTTCGCCAAGTTGTACATGACGATAGAGGGTCGCGGCTCTTTGCGGACTTTCTCAAGGCCGATTTCGACGCGGTTCTTTACCGCGCCGCATCCTTCTGGCGCGACAATGGAGAGTTGACTCGACGGGGCGTAGAAAAACAGTTTTTCGGTGACGGCGCCGAGGAAACCGTCACTTGGTTCGTGGCGGTGGAGCTTGTTCGATGCATAGGTCTTGCTGCACAGACCTTACGACGAGGCGACACGGCCCGGTTCTCGGTTGCACTGGATCGCCTGCGTGATGTCGAGCGCCTTCTTGTTCGGACGTCGCCTGACGATGTGGCCCTTCTCGCGTTCTTCCTGCGATCAGCCTGCGAGAGATTTGGAGAATCTACGGTCTACGATCCGCTGCGGCGACTTGGCGCGCTCAATCCGGCCCGGCTCACGCATGTGAACCAGTTTGCCCGACACCAGTATGCTCGTGGTCGCGGCATCCTGTGGCAGTCGCAGAAACAGGGCATTGAGCGACTTCTAAGCAACTCGTCCTTCGCGCTGTGCACGCCGACTGGTTCCGGTAAGACGCTTGTGGCCAATCTCGCGATCCTGAAGGAACTTCTGATACTTCGACACGGGAACGAGTTGATAGCACCACTGGCGCTTTACATTGTTCCCTCGCGTGCGCTGGCCGGAGAAGTTGAAGCAAAGCTCACGGGCGAACTCGGTCGCGACTTCGTGGTGACGGGACTGTATGGCGGTTCCGACTGGGGCATCACCGACGCCTGGCTGACATCCGATACTTCGACCGTTCTGATTGCGACCGTCGAGAAAGCGGACGCGCTAATGCGCTATCTGGGGCCAATGCTACTGGCGCGCCTAAAGCTCTTGATCGTCGATGAGGCGCATCAGGTCGTCACCGAAGACAACGAACGCGAGCGCAACGCACTGGCCGATCACATGAACCGGGCGATCCGCCTCGAAAGTTTCATATCGCGTCTACTGCTTCGCAAGCCCGACATCGTGCGTGTTGCCCTTACGGCTGTCGCAGGAGGCGCTGCTTCGCCGGTCGCCCGCTGGATCGAATCCAGCCCTAACGCAGAGCCGGTCGGTTCGAACTATCGCAGCACGCGCCAGGCTGTTGGCGTACTGGAAATCAGCAAAGGATCGCCGCGTATAGAACTTCATCAAGTCAACGACCATTCCCTCGGCGTTCGCGGGCGCGGAGATGTGTATATTCCGCTCAAGATCAATCCGATGCCCGCACCCTCGTCAGGAATCCGCAATAGCCTCAATCACTACACACAAAATAGCCTTCTATGGACGGCACTACATCTGGTGGGCGATGACCGCCGTATTTTAATATCGATTTCGCAGCGCCCCGAGCAAACGATGGGCTGGTTCGCTGATGCATTTGACCTAGCGGGTTGGGGGGATGCGCCGGCGTTTAAAGTTCCTACCGATGGCGATGATGCCGCCTTGTTCGCGGAGGCTCGGTCCGTCTGTATCGACTATTGTGGTGAGAACTCCCATGAGCGTCGGCTCCTCGACCGCGGGATTGCGACCAACCATGGCCAGATGCCGCAGCGTCTTCGTCGGCTAATGGTCGCGTTGATCGATCGGTCAATCTGCCCAATCACGGTTGCGACCGCTACTCTGACCGAAGGGGTGAATCTTCCGTTCGACATGATCTTCCTGCCTCTCTTGAAGCGCACGATTTTCAACGTGGCAACGGAGAGGCAGGAGGAATACCCGATGTCGGCCTCCGAATTCCGCAATCTGTCTGGTCGCGCCGGTAGACCGGGCGCCGCAAAGGGGATGGAAGGTCTCACGCTGGTCGCCCTGCCGATGGCGCATACAACGACGGCCTCGGCGCAGGTCGCCACGCAGCAGAGGCAGGTTCGGGAACGACGTCAAGACTATGACGACCTCCAGACCAGGCTCAGAGCGGACGCTGTGGGTGATGGGGAAACCACAAGCCCGCTGTCCGTCTTGCTTAATGCCATCAAAGAACAGGTTATGCGGCTCCCCGGGATCGACGATGACGACGACTTCTTGGACTGGATCGCCGCGACCGCGCCCGGGGGTGTGTCCGATAACGCCGGACAGGCGAACGCGACCCCGGATGCGCGTCTGGCCGATCGCCTTGATGAGCTCGATACGATGATTCTAGCGGCTATCGAAGAGACCGCGGCTATCGCTGCGGCCGAGACCACGCCCGCGGGCGCCGAAGGAATGCTCGCCGAGCTGTGGCAGCGAACCTTCACGAAGGTCGCGCAAACAACCGAAGACTGGATGGAGCAAGCGTTTGTGAAACGGGGCCGGGGCATGATCGAGACCATCTATCCCGATCCTGAGGAACGCAAACGTCTTTACGACTACGGCTATTCACCGCATGTCGGTCGCCGCTTCGAACCGATCGCAGCGGCCCTGCATCTCCGCCTTCAGGAGGCGGCCCACTATGGTGCAGTGCAACCGGAGGAGCGGCTCGCTATATTCGTCGCGCTTGGCGAGATGATTGCGGACGACGGCGGTTACGGGTTCTCCGTCCGCGACACCGAGATGGGCCGAACCCTGTACGACAATTGGCATGCAGTGCTGCGCTGGTGGATGAGGGCACCCGGCGCTGCAGGCCCGGAACCGCGCGATCTTCGCGCCTGGCAGATATTCACGTCGGACAATTTCGAATTTCGGCTCGGCGTTGCCATAGGCGCGGTCGTTGCGCGGGCTTGGTCGCAGGGCGCTAAAGACCCGCTTGCAACGCCAACCATTGACACTTGGAAAGCGACTACAGGTTTGCCCTGGTTTGCCTTCTGGGCAAAGGAGCTTTTGCGCTGGGGCACACTTGATCCGTTTGTGGCCTTTACACTTTCGCTCGGAATCGCGAAGTCCCGTCCCGAGGCTGAAGCGATGCGAGCTCAGTACATTGCCTGGCTCGATGAAGAGCTGATTTTATGGGACGGCGAGGATCAGATTGATCCCAGCAACCTTCTCGCTTGGTCGAGAACGCTGAGGGCGCAACAGGCCGATGCGCCTAGACGCGCACAGATAGTGGCGGCTCTCGCTGGAACCGATGGAAGAGCGGGACGCTACGCCGTTATTCCGGTACGCGTTGACGATCGTATCCGCTGGCTAGATGCATCTGGCTTTCGTCTTGCGATATCGGAAGTTCCGGAGGGCTTTCCACGCGTTCCGAGGCAATCAGACGACTATGATCTCTTCGTTGAAGGTCGCAATGTATCCGTTGTGCGCCAGTTCTGAGTCGAAACTGAAATCGAGACACTCTCTATCGGATTGAAGTCTGGACTGTTGGGCGACAGGCGTACGAGAGATGCACCGGCAATTTTGAGGGTCTACGGCAACGGGGGTATGTATGTCTGTTTTGGATATTCCTCTCCGAAAGGCGCTGCAATTGTTCTACGCGCCACAATCTCTGCGGCGCTCAATTTTGAAGGAAGATATTCGTCTTGACAGAAGAAAAGAGGCCGGCGGCACTAGAAGCCAGGGTGGCGATTTCTATTTGCCTTTCTGGTCCGATGTCAAAAAGCATATATCAGGTGATGGCGATCTAACACAGCTGACCGATGATCGTATAAAATCGAACAGTAATTTCAAACGACTGTACCCACTATTGAAAGATGGCGTCCTTGAATTATTAAGTGCGAAGTTGCGTTGGTCAAACGAACCCATCCAGATCGTTCCTCAAAGCGTGCACGGGAACCTGCAAATTAAGGGTCTAGGTGGCACAATTCGGATACGGGATGCGCTTCATGCCCGTGTTAGGGGAGAGTATACCCGCGTCGTCTATCCATACTTCAGCGAAGAGCCCGCATTACCCGAAGAAGGCGGAAGATTAGGCCTATGGGTTATGCAACAAATACTGACAGGACTTGATCCAAACGACATGCGAATTATCGACGCCCTTCGCCGAACCTTCTTCTCTCCTCAAACGACACCACTGCATGGCAACGAAGAGGCCATTTTCCATGAGAACTACAAATCACTGATCGGCGAGTGGGAACGTCTAAAGCATGAATGAAGGTGTCGCCTGCTTTCGGAACCGGTTCGAGCGCCAGTTCGAGGTAAGCCTTGAACCTTTCGCCGTTTATGACGCCGCGATCACCATCGGAGTCACGCTGTCTAGACGTCCATTTCTTGGATCCCTCATCGCGAGCACTAATCGACTGGGAAGTCGCAACGTTATCGTTCTAGGGTCTAGACCCATAAAAGGGCTATCGGTTCAAGATGAAGTGTGATTCACGGTCTCCGAGAGGAGATCGGCATGAATCGCGACCTGTTCTGGCTTTCGGACGAGCAATTCGACCGGATTTCACCGCATCTGCCGAGTGATACGCGGGGAAAGCCGAGAGTCGATGATCACCGCGTGATCAGCGGCATCGTCCACGTCCTGAAGTCGGGTGGACGCTGGGTCGACGCCCCGGCCGACTACGGGCCGAGGAAGACGCTCTACAACCGGTACGTCCGATGAGCCGCGAAGGGCGTCTGGGAGCGGCTCTTCCATGCCCTGTCGTCTGCGGCCGGCGCACCGGCTCACGTCCTGATCGACAGTTCGGCCGTGAAGGCCCATCGCTCGGCTTCGGGTGGAAAAGGGGGGAGAAAACCCAAGCGATCGGGCGCTCGCGCGGTGGCCGGACGACCAAGATCCATGCCCTGACCGACACCACCTGCCGGCCGATCGCCTTCGCCCTCACAGGAGGCCAAGTCGCTGATTGCACAGCCGCTTCCGTGTTGCTCGATCGCCTCCCGAAGTGCCGCATACTCCATGCCGACAAGGGCTACGACACCAACCACATCCGCAGGACCGTCGAAGCCAAGGGCATGATGCCGAACATCCCGCCCAAGGCGAACCGGATCTGGAAGAACTGCTTTTCGCCCTACCTGTACCGGGATCGCAACGCCATCGAGCGCATGTTCTGCCGCCTGAAGGACTTCCGCCGCATCGCCACCCGCTACGACAGGCTCGCAGTCAACTTTCTCGCCGCTGTCCACATCGCGGCGATCGTCGCCTACTGGTTATGAGTCCGGAGCCTAGTCGGATCAATCAAACCTCCGCAACGGGTCGCGAGCCGTCGGTTCCTTTCCCAGACGAAGGGTCATCCGGGTCGGTCACCTTTCCTTGACCGACTGCGACGCCACCTCGACGAGGGGTGAGAAGCGGCGCTCGCCGAGTTTCTCGACGAACTGGCGGCAAAGGAGGACGTCCGCATTGACCTTGCCCCCGGTTTATCCCCGTTCATAACCAGAATCCGTTCCTGCTCTGACGTGCTCCCCGTCTTCCTACCACCCGGCTGGGCCTTTCCGGGGGTGGTCGTGGTCACGGCGGGCCGTCTGCCGATGACCGTTTGACGAGCGCAGCCGGCGGCTTGTTGCCGATCGCGCTGTGTGGGCGAAGCCGCCGTTCGTGCGGCAATCACCTCGCCATGGTCGAACGGGCAGGCAGAGGGGCAGATCACCAAGCTGAAGCTCGTCAAGCGACAGATGTACGGCCGTGGGAAGCTCGATCTCCTCGAGGCGCGCCTCATCGGGGAGCCGTGATGATCGTCATCGAAACCGCGTCAGACCCAAGATTGCTCGCCGATTGACACGTCATCGGGAGCGAAGCCGCGTGACCTCGCTTCGGGCCCTCCCCATCCGAGATCGGCATCTGCTCTCAATAGAGCTCTCCGATGAGGCGGTAATACCAGAAGGCCCGGTCCGTCTTGATGCGCTCGCGCAGTCGGGCGGGCGGGAAGCCGGTATTGCGGCGGACTTCGCGGACGAGGTGGGGCTGATCGGAGAAACCGTTCGCGGCGGCGAGTTCCGCCCAGTTCTCCTTGTCGTCGGGCATCCGCTGCATCGCGTCGGCGAAGGCGACTTCGAGGCGGACGAGGTTGGCAAGGTCGCGGCGGGACTGGCCGGTCCAGGTCTTCATCCGCCGTTCGACCTGACGCAGACTGCGGCCGACGCCCGAGATCGCGGCCTGTTGCAACAGGTGATGCGTCCAATCGGTGAGCCAGTGGGGCGAGGCCTTCCTTCGGGGCCGGATCGATTGCCACAGCGGATCGAGCCCATCCTGAAGCCGTTCGAAGGCATCGGTTGCGCTGTCGGCGCTGCGGGTGGTTTCCAACAGAGTGAGCAGGGGTGTGTCGAATACGGCGTCCGCCGGCACGATGCGATCGCGCCAGCGGCCGATGTCGATGTCCAACAGAGCCTGGATGGCCTCGGGATAGAGACCGACGAACATGGCGTGGACCGGCCCGGGATTGATGCTGACGGTGGGTCCGCCCTGCGGCCCCGAGAACACCAGGTTTGGTAGAGGCTCCGGCATGGCCTCGCGGATGCCGGCCGGGCTCCAATCCTTCGCCATGTGGCTCTGCCCCTCGAAGAACAGGCTGACGGCACAGAAAGGGGCGGCGGGGAAATAGTTGACCCGTTCCTGCGGAGTGAGGGGAACGCCGCGCGTGTCGCGCACGATGGCGGCAAAGATGCACCCCGACAGCGACCGGCGTGGCAACAGCAGGCTGCATCCCTCGTCTGCGGCGCCCGGACCGGCTTGCTGGACGGCCATCGGCTCTCCCCTGTTCCCTCGCCCTCGGCGGCGATGTCGCCAACGTTCAATACGGCGAAGTTCAATACAAATAAAGCAATATTACCAATTATTTCGAACAAGTCTGTCAATTGAGCCGCCTCGTTCGGAATCGACAGATCGTATCCGCCATCAAGACGTCGGTCTTGTCTGCGATAGAACAGGGAAGCAAATGTCCCGTGTCATTCATAGCGGCCACCTCTCGTATAGGATCGAGAACACAGCCTTGCTCTGTTGGTATTCCGCCGTGGTGGGACTGCGCCGTCTCTTCGGTCGAAAGCTCGATCCCGATTGGAACTGGCGCTTCGAAACGGGAGTCCGGTTTTGGCGACGGCACATGAACCGGGCGCTCGCCTTCGAAGACATGCGCGAGGGGCGCGCCTTCTTCGACAGCATCATGCTGCTGGGGGACGATGTACCGGCGGTGTCGGTCGAGCCCTTTTCAGGGGCTGGCGTGAGGGGAGACAGGATCCTGCCCGACGCGCAGGTCGGCGGCGTCAGCCTGCTCTATTTTCACGGCGGTGGGTATGCGCTCTCTGCGCGGATCACGAAGCATATGGTGGCGCTGATCGCCGAGGCCACTCGAGCGGAGACCTTCGCGGTCGACTATCGACTGACGCCGGAACATCCCCACCCCGCCCAGATCGAGGACGCGCTGGCGGCCTACCTTCTCCTTCTCGAGCGTGGCGTGGATCCACGCCGGATCGTCGTCGCCGGAGATTCGGCCGGCGGACATCTGGCCCTGATGCTGCTACCGGCCCTGCGCGCGGCGGGGATACCTCAACCGGCGCTCGCCATAGGGCTCTGTCCCTGGACCGATGTGGGGCCGCGCGGGGCGAGCCTCTCCGGCAATGATCGCTTCGATCTGGTTCAAGGCTGGCAGACAGAGCTCTTCAGGCAATGGCTCATGGCAGGGTGCGATGCCACCCGCGAAGCGTTGTCGCCGATTCATCAGGACTACCGCGGTCTGGCGCCGATCTACCTGCAGGGGGGCGGACGCGAGATCCTGATCGACATGATCCGCGACTTCGCCGGAGAGTTGGAGCAGCAGGGATGCGAGGCGATGCTGGACGTGTGGTCCTCGATGATCCACGAATTCCAGGGCTCCGGATCGCTGCGACCGGAGAGCCGGGAAGCGCTCGAACGCCTCCGCCAGCTGTTCGACCTCGTCCGGGGTGGGTGGGGACTTTCTGGCCTGCCGCCCTGCCCCCGCACCGAGCGGCGATCGCCCGCCTCGCCGGCGTCCACATTCCCGACGACGTGACGCGTGGCGGAGTATCCCTCCGCCGAAGACCCTGGGCTGATCGCTTCAGGCGGCGGAGCGGGCTGGCGCAGCCTTCTCTGGCCGCCGCGGTCGGAGCCGGCGAACAGCCAGGATTTCCGGCCCAGAGCGATACCGCGTAGGGCGCGCTCGGCCGCGTTGTTGGAGAGGCAAACGCGTCCATCGGTCAGGAAGCGGGTGAAGGCATCCCAGCGCTTCAGCATGTAGTCGATGGCCTTGGCGATGTCGTTGCCGCGGGACAGCGTGGCGCGATGCTCGACCATGACGGCGTGGAGAGCGTCGACCAGCGGTCGGCCCCGTTTGCGTCGAACTTCGAGCCTCTGGTCGGTGGCGAGGCCATTGATCTCCCGCTCGATCTCGAACAGCGCGTCGATGCGGCGCACGATGTCGAGCGCGATCGGCGATACCACCGGTGCAACCTTGCCCTTCGACTGCGCCGTGCCGCGGCCTCGACGTCCGCCATCACGAAGAAGGGGCGACGGGCATGGCTCCAACACCCCGCTTTCAGGATAGCCTCCGTTCGTCGCTCCGGATCTCCGCCGCCGGTGCCTTTGTGCTCCCGCATCCTCTTCAAGGATCACTTGGTCGGTCTCGTCGCCGAGGGCCACCCTCTCGGCCGAGCGTCACGATGGTTCACCCGTGACCCTCGACGACTATCTCGCCTATTCCCACGCCGTCGTTTCGATGAGGGGCCCGGGCAGGAGCGCCGTCGACGCAGTACTCGACGAACGTGGCCTCACGCGCCGGATCGCCGTGCGCACCCAGAGTTTCTCCTCCAACGTCGCGGCCTTGTGCGAAACCGACCTCGTCGCCTCCGTACCGGCTCGATTGCTGCCGATCCTCGCCCCCAGTGGCTACCGTGCGTTCGACATTCCACTGCCACTTCCGCCGATCGAATACAGGCTCGTTTGGCACCGAAGGTGTGACGCCGATCCCGCCGGTCTCTGGCTGCGAGACCTGATCGCAGATCTCGACGACGAGGACGAACCAGCGACGTGACACCGGCGACCGAGGGCCTACACCTTTTCGATCCTTGCTCACGCCCTCGCCTTTTCGCGCTTCCTGCTGCCGATCAGCGCCATCAGCATCGGGCCGAGGCTGAAGCCGCCCTCCTGCGCCTTGCGCGTCAGACTGCGCAGGTAGCCGCCTGCCGACGCGATCATCGCGTGGCGCTGCAGGATCGCCGCGACGACGACCGCCGCCTGAACCTCGCCGAGGGTGCCCCTGGCCTCCTCCCAAGCGCTCGGCGAAATTCCGAGCATCGGCCGCACCACGGTCGCAGTCGCAAGGAAGTCGCGCCAATTGGAAATGCCGTTCCTCGCATAATCGAGGATATCGGGACACGCTTGGAGCACCATACCCAAGGGGAAGGCACCATCCGCGAGTTTGGGCGCTCGTGGTTCGATCTCTGCCCCCGCCGCCCTCACTTCTTGGAAGCGAGGTTCAAGTTCAGTAGAGGGGTGTGGGTTTGAATTCTGTATGTGGCGCTCAGTTTGAGACTCATCGGCGCTCGAATTTTCGTCTTTTTCATGCATTTCCAACAGCATGAACACATCGTCGGCAAGCGTCGAGAGATCTTCCGCGATCCCTTCTAGCTCGGCGAGGCCGGCATTGCGCGAAATGCCATCGACGATCGAGCGGAAATGGGCGTGGACCTCGCTCCAGTCGACCGGTCCCCTGCCCTCTCGGCGCGTCGCGACGCCCTCCTCGAGGCCTGCGGCGATCATCTTGGCGATGTCGCGGCGACAGATGGTGATGCGCTCGCGCGCCAGCCGAAGCGCCCGATCGGCGGCGCGGACGTCCTCGGCCAAGCTCTCGATCTCTTCGGCACGGGCGACGAGCGGCGTCAGATCGAAGCCGAAGGCCTGATCGATCTCACCCCCCTCCCCTTTGCGGGCGTAACGCTTCCCGTTGGGGCTGTCGCGGCGCACGACGAGGCCGGCGTCGACCAGGCCGGCGATGTGACGACGCAGGGTCGCCGGCGCCATGCCGTGGGCCCTGAGCGCCAACTGCCGGTTCGACGGCCACACCACGAGCTTGTCGCCCGAGAGCGTCGTCTCGGGATGAAAGCTCAGGAGCGCATCGAGCACCGCCAACGCCCGCTCGGAGACCCCGAGCCTGGCTTTGGCAGTACAGATCGAACGGAAGACCTCCCACTTGTGGACGACCTTCTCGGGGGCTCGCGCCTCCGCCTTGGACTGCGCTGCCACATGGGCAAGCGTCAGCGATCGCCCTCCGAAGGGCGTTCTGGACTGATAGGGCTGCATGATGCCTTTGCCTTCATTCGGGCAAAGAAAATCTGCTCGCCGTCAACGACAAGCCGACGGGTTCTAAAACCTTGACAGCGATTCGCGGAAGTGTGATTCTCTCAGTCGCCAAACTAGAGAGATGGGCTTCCGGAACGTCGTTTCGGGGGCCTTTCTTCTTTGCGGGCTACCTCTTCGTGGTGTGGTTTGAGAGCGGCTGGGTTCCGAGATTGGACCCTAGCCCGGGGGTTGGCCTCCTTCTTCCAGAAACTGCCGATGGAGCTCGTCGAGCCGAGAGGCCACGAAGGCTCCAAAATTGGGAGTGGCGCGTTCATCGATGGTGAGCGTCGTCTTCCCTCGCCCGTATTCGACTCGGGCAGCCTTCAGGCCGGAAGAGGTCGACCATTCGATAACGTCCGATCCAGGACGCCGTTCATTCGAGGCGAGACACTCGAAGACCAATGCGAAGCGGCCATCGGAGTCGCTCGCCAAGAAGCGTTCGGAGGAGCGAAGCTCGCTCAGACGCCCATCGGCAGTGGCGAGCTTGAGCTTTTCCGCCACCGCGATCCAGCGTGCTCGTCCAGCCTTGCCCGCAGGGCCGATGTCGACCAGAAGATCATCGGGGATCATCCTCACGACAGAGATGTAGCGGCTGAGATCCGCCTTGTCGGTCGACAGCGCCGCGACGATCACCGATCGTTCAAACCCCATGTCCTCGAGACGCCTCGCGAAGAGCGCTTTCTCGATGAAGGACAGATCCTTGCGGTCGAGGTTCTCCTTGCCCTGCGCGACGACGAGCTCATCGTCCGTCATCTTCTGAACGATAGCCCGTACCGGCCGGCCGAGCTTGGCCACGGCGCGAAGACGTCTATGCCCGTAGGCGACCTGATAGCGGCCGGACGCGGTCGGGTGTGGTCGAACGAGGATCGGCACCTGCTGCCCGCTGGTCTCGATGCTCGCGACCAGTTCGTCGAAACTCGGGTCCACCTCCAGCGTGAGCCGATCCCGCACGATCGAGCCGTCGATCGACGTCGGGTCCAATTCGACCACGGCGTATCCAGACGACAGCTGTTCCTGCAGGCGGGATGCGGTGCGGGCATCATCGGCCAATTGCTGCAGCGAGCTTCCCATCGCGGTGATGGCGCCACTTCGAACCCGCTCCCTCTCTTGAGCCGGAGGAGGGTTGGGAGCTCCCAACTTCGTCATGAAGAGCGAATTGACGGTGTCTTTGCGGCTCATGGCAAAGAGCCCTCCGGAGCGGCTCGGAAGCAGAGTTCATGCGATGATCGATGAGCAAGGCCGTTGGGAGCTCCCAACCGTGCCGACCTCCGATCGCTGTGGTCACCTCTCGAGTGTCGGGTGTCGATGGTGAGCGACTTCATCCGACGCGCCCCCAAGCCTGCTTGATCAAGCTCTCGATTTCCCCATTCACTCCGTCGAGCGCTTCCATCGCACGGTCGTAGGTCGACCGCGTCATGTTCTCGCGGCCGATCTCGTAGAGCGTCTGCTTGGTGAGGCCTGCGTCGGAAATCGCCGTACTCTTCACCATCGGGTTTGTGAGTACATGGTCGCCAAAGAGGTTCCGCAAGAATGCGACGACCTTGGTCTGCGGTCCGTCCTGCGCCTCGTAGCGCGTCACCAGATAGCGAATGAAATCGTATTGCAGGCGCCCGCCGGCCTCCCTCACGACCGACAGCAGATCGTGAGTCATGAGCAGGAATTGGCTCATGGACGCGAGATCGAGCATCTGCGGATGGATGGTGATCGTCATCGAGGTCGCGGCACACAGGCCGCTCAGCGTGAGGTATCCGAGCTGCGGAGGACAATCGATCACAACCACGTCGTAGCGTTCGGCCACATCGCCGAGCGCTTCTGCTATCCGGAGATAGAAGACGGAACCGTCCCCGTGCGCTCCCCGGGCAAGCGCCCGCGGCGACATATGCTCGAACTCCATCAGCTCGAGATTGCCGGGAACCAGATCGAGACCGTCGAAATAGGTCTTGCGAACGACCTCGTGAAGCGGCCTCCGTTCCTCGTCATACCGGATGGCGGCGTAGAGAGTCTGGTTCGCCCCCACATCGGTCTCCGGAAGCACCCCGAGCAGGGCCGACAGGCTGGCTTGCGGATCGAGATCGACCGCGAGAACTCGATACCCCTGTAGTGCGAGGTACTGTGCGAGATGGGCAGAGGTGGTGGTCTTTCCCGACCCACCCTTGAAGTTCGTGACGGCTATGACCTGGAGATGCTCTTGGCCAGAGCGGTGTGGTACGAACTCTCTGGCGTCGCGTCCGCGGGCCGATGCAGCGAGCAGCGCGCGGATCTCGTTGATCTGGGAGAGCGTGTAGAGACGCCTCCCAGAATGGGTGAGATCCGGTTGCGGCCCTTCGCCGGCGAGTGTCATCTTTCGAAGCGTCGAGTCGGAAATACCCATCAGGCGAGCAGCCTCGCCGGATGTGAAGCGTCGAAGCGTCTTCTGAGACGTCGGGGGGAAGAGCGCTTCGCTCATCGCCTGTAGCTGAGAACTCAGCAGGCGCGCGTGCTCGCCAATCATCACGTCGACGGTGGCCGCGTCTTCCGCAGAGGGCATTCGGGGCGTGTTCACGTTCACATCTCTCGTCACGAAAAAATTGCCGTTTCGGCCTCTTTGTCGTGACGATACGGAAATGCGCGATTCTGGCAAGAACTTATTGGTTAACGCATTCTTACCTGCCAACGGGCCCATCTCAGATCAATCCTCAGCAACCCTCGAATCGAGGGTCGGGTTCCAGGTTCGACGGCAAGCTTGAACACGAATGGCTGATCGCGCTCCCCGGCAAATATGACGGGGAAGAACGGCGCGCTGCCTGGATCACGGACAATTCTACGATTTCCTCTTTGCCGACATCTATCCGACTGTACCCCGTCAAATTCGCCGGTCTGACGCGGTGGGCCATCCGTGCTCCCCTTGGCCTCGTTCCAACGAGCCGAGGGGCAGAGCCATGCGAGCCGTAGCGATCTCGAACGCCGATACCGATCACGCACACGATCTGATCGACCAGATGTATCGGCTGCGGGCTCGAATCTTCGGTGGGCGCCTGGGCTGGAATGTCCGGATCGAAGAGGGGAGGGAGCTCGACGAGTACGATCGGCTCGGCCCCACCTACATCCTCGCGGTCACGCCGAGCGACACCGTCGTCGGCTGTGCCCGGCTTCTGCCGGCAACCGGTCCGACCATGCTGGAGCGAACCTTCCCGCAACTGCTCGACGGCCGGAAGCTCCGCACCCACCGCGGCATGATCGAGGCTTCGCGCTTCTGCGTCGACACGACCGCGAGTTCGACGATCTCGTCACGGACGCTCCATCAGGCGACCCTGACGCTCTTCGCCGCGGTCATCGACTGGTCGATGGCCAACAACTACCGCCAGATCGTGATGGCGACCGACGTCCGCTTCGAGCGGATCCTGCAGCGTGCACACTGGCCGATGCGGCGGCTCGGCGAGGTTCGCTTGATCGGCGAGACCATCAGCGTCGCCGGAGCGCTTCCGGCGGATCGGATCAGCTTCGAGAAGGTGTGCCCGCCGGGTTACGTCTCCGAGTTCGGCGCTCGCGCCGCCGTCGCGGCATGAGACGGCGGATTCGACATGGCTCAGGCGCGCTCCCATCCCCGGTTGGTCCGCAAGCTCGAGGAAGCCCTCGGGCCGCTGCTCCGCGCGGCGCTCGAAGACCCGTCGGTGGTCGAGATCATGCTCAATCCGGACGGCCGGATCTTCGTCGAACGGCTGGGGGAGGGAATTTGCGAGGCCGGGACCATGCTCCCCGGCACCGCCGAAATCGTTATCGGCAGCGTCGCCCACGCGCTCCAATCGGAAGCCGACGACACACGCCCGATCGTCTCGGGCGAACTGCCGATCGGCGGTCACCGTTTCGAGGGGCTATTGCCGCCGGTCGTCGGCGCGCCGACCTTCACCATCCGAAAGCGAGCTTCGCAACTGATCGCCCTCGATGCCTATGTCGCCGCGGGCGTGATGAGCGAAGGGCAGGCGGATGCCTTGCGAATGGCCGTCTCCTCCCGCCGCAACATCGTCGTCTCAGGCGGCACCGGTTCGGGCAAGACGACCCTCGCCAATGCGGTGATCGCCGAGATGGTGCGGGTCGCGCCCGACCATCGCCTGGTGATCCTCGAAGACACCGCGGAAATCCGCTGCGCGGCCGAGAACGCCGTCGCGCTCCACACCTCCGACACCGTCGACATGGCGCGCCTCCTCAAATCGACGATGCGGCTCCGACCCGATCGCATCATCGTCGGCGAGGTGCGCGATGGCGCCGCCCTGACCCTGCTCAAGGCCTGGAACACCGGCCATCCCGGCGGGATCACCTCGGTTCACGCCAACACCGCGGCTTCCGCGCTGCGCCGGCTCGAGCAGCTGACGGCGGAAGCGAGCCGGCAGCCGATGCACGAGGTGATCGGCGAAGCCGTCGACCTCGTCGTGTCGATCGAACGAACCCCGACCGGTCGGCGCCTGCGCGAGATCCTCGAGGTCGAGGGCTTCGTCGACGGCCACTACCAGACCCGCCTTCTCACAACCGAGGCAAGACGCCATGTCGCCTGATCGAACCCGTACGCTCGTTCTCCTCTCCCTCGTCCTGGTCGCCTGCACCGCCGGCCCGGCGCTCGCCTCGAGCGGCGGCAGCCTGCCGTGGGAGAGCCCGCTTCAGCAGATCCAGCAGTCGATCACCGGTCCGGTCGCAGGCTTCATCGCGCTGGCCGCCGTTGCGGTCGCCGGTGGCATGCTGATCTTCGGCGGTGAGCTCAACGATTTCGCACGGCGGCTGATGTACGTGGTGCTCGTCGCCGGCATCCTGCTCGGTGCCTCCCAGATCGTCGCGTTGTTCGGCTCGACCGGCGCTTCCATCGGCGTGAGTGACGAGCGGGCAGGGGAGGGGGCGTGATGGCCGAGATCACGTCCTCGCTCGAACGCACGCGCATCCACCGGGCGCTGTCGCGTCCCAACCTGCTGCTCGGCGCCGACCGCGAGTTGGTGCTGGTCACCGGCCTCGCCGCTGCGATCCTGATCTTCGTCGTGCTGACCTGGACCTCGGCGCTCGTCGGCTTCTGCCTCTGGACGGTCGTCCTCGGGATCCTGCGGATGATGGCCAAGGCCGATCCGCAGATGCGGGCGGTCTATGCCCGCTACATCCGCTATCGGCCGATCTATCGGCCGACCTCCACCCCCTGGCGTCGCGCGTGAGGTCCGGCATGGTCGCGCTCCGCTCCTTCCGTCCTTCCGGTCCGTCCTTCTCCGATCTGGTGCCCTATGCGGCGCTGGTCGAGAACGGCGTCATCCTGCTCAAGGACGGCTCACTGATGGCCGGCTGGTACTTCGCCGGTCCCGACAGCGAGAGCTCGACCGACTTCGAGCGCAACGAGGTCTCGCGCCGGATCAACGCCATCCTGGCGCGGCTCGGATCCGGGTGGATGATCCAGGTCGAAGCGGTGCGAGTCCCGACGACGGCCTATCCGGCCCGTGAGGCCTGCCGGTTTCCCGACCCCGTCAGCCGCGCGATCGACGACGAACGAAGGATCCGTTTCGAGCGAGAGAGCGGGCACTTCGAGAGCCGACACGCGATGATCCTGACCTGGCGCTCGGCTTCACCGCGCAAGGCGGGGCTGGCGCGCTTCGTCTATGCCGACGACGAGAGCCGCACCGCGAGCTTCGTCGACACCACCCTCGACTTCTTTCGCACCAGCATCCGCGAGATCGAGCAGTATCTCGCCGGTGTGTTGTCGATCCGCCGGATGGTCACCCGCGAGGTGACCGAAGCGGGAGGCTTCCGTGTCGCGCGCTATGACGAACTCTTCCAGTTCGTCCGCTTCGCCATCACGGGCGAAAACCATCCGGTCCGCCTGCCGGCGATCCCGATGTATCTCGACTGGCTGGCGGTCGCCGAGTTCCATCACGGGCTCGGGCCCCTCGTCGATCATCGCCGTCTGGCGATCGTCGCCATCGACGGTCTGCCGGCCGAGAGCGCCCCGGGCATCCTCAACGCTCTCGACCTGATGCCGCTCACCTATCGTTGGTCGAGCCGCTTCATGTTCCTCGATGAACATGAGGCACGCGAGCGCCTGGAGCGGACACGGAAGAAGTGGCAGCAGAAGGTCCGGCCCTTCCTCGACCAGCTCTTCCAGACGGCGAGCCGATCGTTCGACCAGGATGCGGCCGCGATGGTCGCGGAGACCGAGGACGCCATCGCCGAGGCCGCCTCGGGCCTCGTCGCCTTCGGCTACTACACCGCTGTGATCGTGCTCTTCGACGAAGACGAGGTCGCCCTGCGCGACAAGGCCGAAGCGGTGCGCCGCCTGGTCCAGTCGGAAGGCTTCGGCGCCCGGATCGAGACGCTCAACGCGACCGAGGCCTTCCTCGGCAGCCTTCCCGGCAATTGGTATTCGAACGTCCGCGAACCGCTGATCAGCACCCGCAATCTCGCCGATCTGATCCCGCTGAACTCGGTCTGGTCGGGAGCCGAGATCGCCCCCTGTCCCTTCTATCCCGAGGGGTCGCCGCCCTTGATGCAGGTGGCGTCGGGCTCGACGCCGTTCCGCCTCAACCTCCATGTCGACGACGTCGGCCACACCCTGGTGTTCGGACCGACCGGCTCGGGCAAGTCGACGCTGCTCGCTCTCATCGCCGCACAGTTCCGCCGCTACGACGGCGCGCAGGTCTTCGCCTTCGACAAGGGTGGATCGATGTTGCCGCTGACGCTCGGCGTCGGCGGCGACCACTACGACATCGGTGCCGGGGCAGGGGAGGGGGCTCTCGCTTTCTGTCCCCTGTCGGAACTGTCGAGCGAGGTCGATCGCGCCTGGGCGTCCGAGTGGATAGAGACCCTGATCGTTCTCCAGGGCGTGACCGTCACGCCGGACCATCGCAACGCCGTCTCGCGACAGATCGAACTTTTGGCGGCGGCGCGCGGCCGCTCACTCTCCGACTTCGTCTCGGGCGTGCAGATGCGCGAGATCAAGGACGCGCTCCACGCCTACACCGTCGACGGTCCGATGGGTCAACTTCTCGACGCCGAGACCGACGGTCTGGCGCTCGGCGCCTTCCAGACCTTCGAGGTCGAAGAGCTGATGACCATGGGCGAGCGCAATCTGGTGCCCGTCCTCCTCTATCTCTTCCGTCGCATCGAGAAGCGGCTCACCGGCGCGCCGAGCCTGATCATCCTCGACGAGGCCTGGCTGATGCTCGGCCACCCCGCCTTCCGCGACAAGATCCGGGAATGGCTGAAGGTGCTGCGCAAGGCCAACTGCGCGGTGATCCTCGCCACCCAGTCGATTTCGGATGCCGAGCGGTCCGGGATCATCGACGTCCTGAAGGAGAGCTGCCCGACCAAGATCTGCCTGCCCAATGGGGCGGCGCGCGAGCCGGGCACACGGGAGTTCTACGAGCGCATCGGGTTCAACGAGCGCCAGATCGAGATCGTCGCGAATGCCGTGCCGAAGCGCGAGTATTACGCCGTCTCACCAATCGGTCGACGTCTGTTCGACATGGCGCTGGGGCCCCTGACCCTCGCCTTCGTCGGAGCGTCGGGCAAGTCGGACCTCGCGACGATCCGATCCCTTCACGCCGCGTTCAGGACCGACTGGCCCCGCCATTGGCTCCAACAGAGAGGGGTGGCTCATGCCGAGACCTTGCTCCCGCCGGCGTGACGCCGGCGCAATCCTCACCGCGGCCGTGATCCTGCTCTCGCCTCTCCCGGCCTCCGCCGGCGGTGGCGGGTTGACCGGTGGCGCCACCGAATGGACGCAACTCCTCAACAACGGCGAGCTGGTCAGTCTGGTCGGCCATTCGGCGAGCCAGATCGACAATCAGGTGACGCAGATCACCCAGCTCGCCGAGCAGATCCAGAACCAGCTGCGCATCTACCAGAACATGCTGCAGAACACGGCGCAGCTGCCGGCTCATGTCTGGGGTCAGGTTCAGAGCGACCTCAACCGTCTGCAGAGCGTCGTGACCAAGGCCCAGGGGATCTCCTTCTCCATGGGCAACATCGACGACGTGCTCTCCGCCAGCTTCAAGTCCTATTCCGACTTCAAGGCGAGCCAACCGACCGGGCAGAACTTCTCCGCGACCTGGCAGAGCTGGTCGGCGACCAACCGCGACACGATCGGCGGAACCCTGAAGGCCGCCGGCCTCACCGCAGAGCAGTTCTCGACCGAAGAGGCGACCATGTCGCAGCTGCGCTCGATGTCGGAGAGCGCCGACGGGCAGATGCGGGCACTTCAAGTCGGCCACGACATCGCCGCCCAGCAGGTCGCCCAGATGCAGAAACTGCGCGGCCTCGTCTCCCAGCAGATGACGATGATGGGCACCTGGTACCAGTCGGAGCAGGCGAGCCGCGATCTCGCTCAGGCCCGCCGCGAGAGCTTCTTCGATTCCACCGCCCCCTCGACGAGCGGCGGTCAGACCATGGAGCCACGCTGGTGACCCCGATGCGACTTCTCCTCCTCACGCTCGCCGTCGTCACCGTCCTCGGCACCGCCGTCGGTCTCGCGCTGAACGCCAGAGGCAAGCGACCGACGGCCGAGGACTTCCTCGGCGCGCCCAAGGCCTACGACACCACCGGCGGTCAGCAGATGAAACCGCGTTGGTGAGGGGAGGGCAGGGGATGCGGATATTCAGAACGCCGATCGCGATCATCACTGCCGGAGCCTGCCTGCTGGCGGCCGCCCCGGCTCTCGCGCAGGAGGGGAGTGTTCTCACCACCCTGGAAAATCAGGTGGTGACGGCGGCGCGCGGTTGGGAGACGACCGTCATGCAGGCGGCGCGCTCGCTGTTCTGGATCCTCGCCGGCATCGAGGTCGGGGTCGCCGCGATCTTCCTGGCGATCGAGGCCGCCTCGCTCGACGGCTGGTTCGCCGCTCTCGTCCGGCGGATCCTGTTCATCGGCCTCTTCGCCTTCGTTCTCGAACAGGGCCCGAGTTTCGCCAAGGCGATCGTCGACAGTCTCTACCAGATCGGCGCCGGCGGCGGATCGGCCTCGCCCGCGAATGTCTTCAACGCCGGCCTGAAGGTCGCCGCGACCATGTCCGACAAGGCCAAGTTCGGTCTCTTCGAGGACAACTCGCTGGCGATTGCCGCCGTCTTCGCCATGGTCGTGGTCGTCGTCTGCTTCTCGCTGGTCGCCGCGGTCTTCGTTGCCGTGATGGTCGAGATGTATGTCGGGCTCCTCGCCGGCATGATCATGCTCGGCCTCGGCGGCTCCTCCTACACCAAGGATTTTGCGGTTCGCTATCTGACCTATGCCTTCTCCGTCGGCATGAAGCTGATGGCGCTGGTGATGATCGCCCGCATCGGCTCCGACGTCCTCTTGGGGCTCGCCAACGCCTCGAGCGGATCCGATCAGTTCGTCTCGACGCTGGCGATCGCCGGGATCTCGGTCGTCGTCTTCGTCGTCTCGATCTACGTGCCGAACATCATCCAGGGTGTGGTTCAGGGCACCTCGGTCACCGGTGGTATGGAGGCGATCCGCCACGGCGGCCAGGCCGCGTCCTTCGCCGCCGGCAGCGCCGCGCTCGTCCATGGGGGAGGGCGGGCAGCCGCCTCCGGCTATTCGGCGGCCCGCGCCGGCGGCGCTTCTGTCGGCGCCTCCGTGCTGGCCGGCATGCAGCAAGGGTTCGGCTCGACCGGGGGTGCACTCGCTTCCGCCGCCCGCGATCAGGCGATCGGGGCGCCCGGATCCTACGGCACCTCCACCCTCGGCCTCGCCAACGCCAAGCTCGATCAGGCGCGCCAGAGCGGCGCTGCGACCCGACCGACGAAACCTTGAGACGAGGAGCCGCGAGAGCGATGGCCGACGCCACCCCACCCGAGAACCCCTATCTCGCCGCGCGCCAGGAATGGAACGAACGCTATGGCGATTACATCGAAGCCGCCCGCAACTGGCGTCTCGTCGGCATCACGGCGCTCGCGATTGCCCTGATCGGCTTCGGCTATGCGCTCTTCCAGAGCACGCAGGTCAAGCTCGTCCCCTACATCGTCGAGGTCGACAAGCTCGGGACGGCGGTCACCGCCGGCACGCCGCAACAGATCGAATACGCCGATCCGCGCGTCGTGCGCGCCACGCTCGGCGCCTTCGTCAGCAATCTGCGCTCGGTGACCCCCGATGCCGTGGTTCAGAAGCAGTACATCGATCGCACCTATGCGCTGCTGCGCACCGCCGATCCGGCGACCGAAAAGGTCAACGCCTGGTACCGGGGCAATTCCCCCTTCGACAAGGCCAAGACCGCGACCGTCGCCGTCGAGGTCTCCAACATCGTCGCGCTCTCCAGCCAGACCTATCAGATCGACTGGACCGAATACGAGCGCGACCGCAAGGGCAAGGAGACGGCGAGCCGGCGCTTTCGCGGCATCGCCACCGTCACCCTGACGCCGCCGCAGGACGAGGGCGTCATCCGCCTCAATCCGATCGGCCTCTACCTCAAGGATTTCGAATGGACGGCGCAGCTGTGACCGGCCGGCTTGGAGACCTCGTCATGACCGACACCCGAACGCGGGCGCTCGCCGCGGCCGCCCTGATCCTCGTCACCGGCGGCAGTGCCGCCTCGGCGCAGTCGATGAGCTCCAACGAGGCCCGAGGCGCCGGTCTCTCCGCCAAGTGGCGCCAGAAGCCCGGGCTCGTCACGCGCGGACCCGACGGCAAGGTGATCTTTCTCTACGGCGAGGTGCAGCCCTCGATCGTCTGCTCGCCGCTCCAAGTCTGCGACATCGAGCTCCAGGCCGGCGAGGTGGTCCGCGACGCGCTGGTCGGCGACACCGTGCGGTGGAAGGTCGAACCGGCGACCTCCGGCGACGCCGGCGCTCAGGCCGTTCATCTCGTGGTGAAGCCGGCCGAGCCCGATCTCGTCACCTCGATGGTCGTGACCACCTCGCGCCGGACCTATCACCTCCAGCTGAAATCGCATCCGACCCAATACATGGCGCGGGTCGGTTTCGACTATCCGGAGGACGTCGGCGCGCGCATGGCGGCGGTCAACGCCCGCATGGAGGCCTCGACGCTTCCCGGTGCCGGCGTCCCGGCCGAACAGCTGAACTTCGGCTTCTCGATGAGCGGCAGCGCCTCATGGCGGCCGACCCGGGTCTATTCCGACGGGACGAAGACCTACATCCAGTTCCCCTCGACCCTCTCGGGGACAGACGCTCCTGTGCTCTTCGTCGTCTCCGGCGGCGACAACCGCATCGTCAACTACCGAATGAAAGGCGACCTGATGGTCGTCGACTATGCCATCGACCGGGCCATCCTCGTCTCCGGGATCGGATGGAACCAGGAGAAAATCACCATCGCGAGGGGAGGGTGATCATGCGAGACCGCAACAGCCTTGCCCGCCTCGTCGTCGTGGCATGTCTCGTCCTACCGATTGCCGCCTGCCAGACCTTCGGGACCGAGGGTCTGATCGCCAGTTCGGCGCCGGCGGAGCTCTCGAGCGCGACCGCCGACACGATCGCTCGCGATCTCGCGAGCAAACTCGTCGAGCACATCGGTCCCGGCACGGGGACCGTCGTGCTCGCCTCCACCGACGTGCCTTTCGCATCTGCCCTGGAACCCGCCCTGCAGGCCAAGGGCTATGCGGTCACCCGTAGCGGCTCGGCAGGGGAGGGGGCCTCGATCCCGCTCGCCTATGTGGTCGATCGCGGCGACGGGGAAATTCTGGTCCGGCTTTCGACCAAGACCCTCGATCTGACGCGGACCTACCGCGAGACCCCGACCGGGGCCGTGCCGTCGAGCCCGATCTCGCTTCAGCGGCGTGGGTAGGGGAGGGGTCATGGTGCAGTCTCTCGATCTCTCTGGTCACCAGCCGCCGAAGATCCGTCGGCTCAATCGGCTGCCGATCATCATCGGCCTGGGTCTCGTCGTGGTGTTTCTCGGGGTCGTCTTCTGGGGCCTGTCGAGCCGTGGTTTCTACGGCCGCGGTCCCGCCGGCCCGGAAATCGGCGGGCGAGGCGGCTCGGCCTCGAGCTTCGCCGACCAGATGAAGCGCGGCGTCGCCGACGGCATCATCGGCGAACCGGCCGACGCGCAGCCCTTCCAGCCGACGCCCGTCGCCAAAACGGCGCCGGACAAGCCCGCCAACCCCTTCGTGGTGAAGCCGCTGGTCGAAGCTCCCGAACGTCCGCCGGCGGAGCCGGACAACGCCTGGCGCGCACGATTGGAGCGCGAAGGGCAGGAACAGCTCTTCCGCGAGGCGCAGCGCGAGCGCATGGCGCGGGTTCAGGCGGCGAGCACCGCCCACGACTCGCCGCTCGCCCTCGATCTGAAGAAGGTGCAGGGCGCGGCGAGCGGGCAGGGGGCTCGGTCGACGGAAGTCTCGTCCGCCAAGGCCGGCCCCGCCGCCGATCTCTACGCCGCCGCGCTGAAGGCCGGCGTCACGGGGCAGGCGAGCGACCCCAACGGACAGAAGGCCAAGGAGGAGTTCTTCAATCAGGACCTCAAGTCGCTCGGCTATCTCCCCTCCCGCGTCGTCGGCCCGACCTCGCCGTTCGAACTGAAGCGCGGCTCGGTGATCCCCGCGACGCTCGTCTCCGGCATCAACTCCGATCTTCCCGGCCGCATCATCGCCCAGGTCGGCCAGAACGTCTTCGACAGCGCCACCGGCTCCCGGCTCCTCATCCCGCAAGGCGCAAAACTCCTCGGTCGCTACGATTCCAAGGTCTCCTTCGGTCAGAACCGCGTTCTCGTGGTATGGACCGACATCGTCTTCCCCAACGGCGCGACGCTCCAGATCGGCGGCATGGCCGGCACCGACGCCGAGGGCTACGGCGGCTTCTCCGATCAGGTCGACAATCACAATTTCCGCACCTTCGGCTCGGCCATCCTCCTCGCCGTCATCGGCGCCGGCATGGACATGGCCATCCCGCAGAGCTCGACGCTCTCGAACCAGGAGACCGCCTCGGACGCCGCTCGTCGCAACTTCGCCGAGACCTTCGGTCGCGTCGCCGAGCGCACCATCACCAAGAACCTCGACGTCCAGCCGACCATCGAGATCCGGCAGGGCTACAAGTTCAACGTCTTGGTCGATCAGGATATGGTGTTTCCCGGGGCCTATCGGGGGTGAGACGGTTCGGCTGTGTCCAATCTGATTATGCGTGGATAAACATAACGCCGTCGCTTAGCCGCCGCATTTTCCAGGCGAGATCGCATCCAGAGACAATCTGGGGAGCGAATGAAACGTGCCTCATCTCGACGACCTACTCGACAAACTCGAAGCCGCCCACAACGAAAAATCGCTTCGTGCCGCCCTTCGGGTATTCACCGATCGCGTCGGCTTCGACTACTTCGCCTTTTTGGAACTCCGCGGTCGGAGCGCGACTGCCTTCTCGGACTACCCCGAGGCTTGGCAGTCCCACTATCTCACCAACGGCTATTCGGTGCGCGATCCCGTCGTCACCACGGCGCGGCGCTCGATGCAGATCACGCGCTGGTCGTCCGACGATCCCTCCCTGCGTCGTGGATCACGAGACTGGTCGTTCTTCAACGAGGCGGCCGCATTCGGACTGCGATTTGGACTCTCCATTCCGATCAAGGTCGGATTCGGCGGAACATCGATCCTAGCTTTCGCATCCGATCGGCTGCGTCCGGAGAAGGTTCGCTTGGCCGAGCTCGGACGCGCCCATACCGCTGTCGTATACCTCCACCTCAAGCTCGATCAATTCGGTGGAGCCGACCTCACGGCCTTCACCTTCGACCTGAGCCCTCGCGAGACCCTCTGTCTGACGTGGGCCTCCTTCGGCAAGACCATGAAGGACACGGCCGAGCTGATCGGCATCGGTGAGCGCACCGTCCGAGGCTACCTCGAACAAGCGCGAGAGAAGCTCGGCGCCCGTGACATCAAACACGCGGTCCGGATCGCCCTCGAGAACGGCCTGATCTGAGAAGCACCTATCAACCGCCGGGTCGGCCGACATCGCCGCCCGTCGGCTCGTCGTCTTCCGGCAAGCTCGGAATCCGCCCCAGTTGGTCGATGAGCATGGAGAGCGCCATCTGTTGGGCTTGGGCGTCGAACAAGGCCTTGCGATAGGCCTCACGCAGGTCTCCGACCTCGTCCATGTCGGGGGTCGTCTCGGCAGCTCTCCGCCAAAGATGGTGATGATGCTCGGCGTTGCGAAGAAGCCCGCGGTGCCGACGCACCGCCTCGATCGTCCGACGCTCGAGATCGTCCTTCGATTGGTCCGTCACGCCATCTACCTGGGGATCGTTGGATCGTCCCTCTTCGGCGTTCTCGTAGCATGAAACCATGAAACTGGACCACGGTTTGGTCCACGGTGCGCCCCCGCAGACGTCATCCTTCGACCCCTAGCCGGGGGTTGGAAACCGTGTTGATGCGGCCCTACGACCTTTAGCACCGAGGCACCTGGACATGCGTCGCAGGCCCCCGGCTTCAAGCCAGAGGATCTCGGTGCCGCAACGGCCGGCACCAACCGATCAACAGGGGTTTCCACGCCCCAGGGCAGCGCGTACTGCCTTGCTTGCGATCATAGAGGGGGAAGGGACGATCCGCCAGACCGGATGAAGCCGCGCAGACTATCGAACTGGTGAAGTTTAAAGGCGTCACGCAAGAGGAGACATGAGTTCCCGCGGGTCGATTTGGAGCGCGGCGGCCAATCGACCGAGAATTGTGACGCTGACGGACACATCCGCACGCTCGATCGACCCCACGTAACGCGAACTGAGACCGGCACGATGCGCCAGTTCTTCTTGCGTCAGTTGCCGGTCGTGGCGAATGCGACGCAGATTTGCAGCCACGATCTCATTGAGATTCATGGCACCAAGAAATCAGATAGGAACGATCATTCCAGGAATGATCGTTCCTATTCGAAATCATCGATGCTACTTTGTCGGGAAGCGTCGATTTGATTCTCTCGCATGGCAATCCAGCGGCACATGGACAACGAAGAGCTCGACAGATGGCGGCGTGGCGCTTCGGCAGCAGAGGCCGCGATCACGGCCGCTCGCCGTTCCCGCGACTGGGAAGCGCTCGACTTCCTCGCATCAGCGCTGGGAATCGGCGACGATCCGGAAGACCGAGGTGCGTGGGAAGCGATCTGCGAGGAGCTCTGCAGGCCGGGGCTTCTCTCCAGAGGCCTGCCACGATGACGTCCGCGGAGCAGCGTGAGCCGGATGGCCTGCCTGTCGATTTCGATCACCTCACTCGTCGAGACACTCAGCAGGTGCATCGATCAGTGCGACATATTCTCCATCGTATTGCATTTTGCGCTACGCAGACTACAGTGATCCCATATTCAGGAGATCGCCATGCGCAATGCGGCAGAACGCAAAGACCAGCCGTTGTCGATGCGGCTGCCGGAAGCCGACATCGCCATCATCGATCGTGCGGCTCGGCTGCGGGGGCGCTCGCGCACAGACTTCGTCCGGGAGGCTGCGGTTCAGGCCGCCGAAGACGTGCTCCTTCAGTCGCTGTCCATCCGCATGAGTGCCGAGGGCTTCACCGCCTTCATCGATACTCTGTCGCAGGCCGGTCGTCCGGTGCCCGAGATGGTCGACGTCCTTGCGCGAACGGCGCCCTGGGAAAAGCCCCGGGACGGCGAGCGCTGATCGATGGCACTCTCAGCCCCAGAACCGTTGACCTCGGCGCACGACGTGTCGACGTTCTCCTGCGGCAAGCCGGCGCTCGATCACTGGCTGAAGACGCGAGCGCTGTCCAATCAAGAGAAGGGCTTCACGGCCGTCATGATCGTCCATGACGATGGGAGGGTCGTCGGATATTACGGCCTTGCACCCACCGCCGTTGTCCCTGGGGCCTTGCCGCGCGCCATTCGCACGGGGCACCCACCTGATCCGGTGCCATGCCTGCTGCTGGGACAGTTGGCGACCGATCTTTCCTGGGCCGGGCGCGGTGTCGGGATCGGCCTCCTGAAGCATGCGCTCTTCCGGAGCGTGGCCGCAGCCGACCTCGTGGGAGGACGCGCCCTCGTGGTCAGAGCGATCGACGAGGAGGCGGCCGGTTTCTGGCGTCGCCGTGGCTTCCTTCCTTCGCGAGACGATGCATTCACTCTCTTCCGGTCGCTTGCCGACATCGTCGCGTCCGTAGCGTCTCTCTGAGCCCGCCTCGACTCCACTTCGGTTGACATTTTTTGCAAAATACGTATTTTACGCAAATGAACGGAGGCCGACATGTCGAACAACATCACGGTTCGCGCGACCGACTTCTCCCGGAACTTCGCCAAGTATCAGGACGAAGCCATTGCGGCCAAGGTGATCGCCGTCACCAGCCATGGTCGGGTGATCGGCGCCTATCTTTCCGCCAACGAGCTTGCTCATTACGAGCTGCTCAAGCGGCGCGAGCGCGAAGTGCTGATGGTCGGCGAACTCGACGAAGACGCCATCGCCGCGATCGAGACCGCCGAATACGGTCACGCACCTGAATGACCATTCCCACCCCCCGGCCAGGTCTCGTCATTCGTTACGCATTCCTATGGAGCCACGAACGGGACGCCGGCGCGATCGAAGGCAGCAAGGATCGACCCTGTGCGATCGTCGTGGCATTGCCCCGCGACGCCAATGGGCACATCGGCACCATCGTGGCTCCGATTACCCATAGGCCTCCCGACGATATCGATGCCTCTCTCGAAATACCGGCCGCCGTCTGCCGAAGCCTCGGCCTCGACGACGGGCGGCATTGGATTCGTTTCGATGAACTGAACCGCTTCCTCTGGCCGGGCTATGATCTCAGACCACGCCCGAACGGATCCTATGATTACGGCATGTTGCCGCAAGGGTTGTTCGAACAGTTACGTCAAGGCATTCTGGCCAGACAACGAAATAGAAAAGGAAGAATCCTGACACGAGGCGATTGAATATCTCTAAAATCGTTCTCATTCAAATTATGTTCCATAATTATACTTATGCGCGCCTTAGGTGTTGTCAGCGATTTGACTTTGGCGGCTTCAGCATTGAGTGAACCGGCGTTCGGTTCCGACGGCGGTCGCCGGTCGTCTGGCTCGTGAGCCACCTCGCCTGCCCGTCACCGTCCGGCGTCACCCGGCCGTCACGCAACCGCACTATCGGGAACGCCTCGCAACAATTCCCACCGAGGCGGACGTGGACGAGACCGGGGTGGCCATTTCCGGGGTGAGCAAGGCGTTCGCGAGCACCCGCGTGCTCGACGACGTCACGCTCGATGTCCGCCGCGGCGAGTTCCTCTCCATCCTCGGCCCGTCCGGCTGCGGCAAGACCACCCTCCTGCGCCTGCTCGCCGGCTTCGAGACGCTCTCCTCCGGCCGCATCGCCATAGACGGCCGCCCGGTCTGCGGCCCCGGCCTGCATCTGCCGCCGGAGGCGCGACGGATCGGCATCGTCTTCCAGTCCTATGCGCTGTGGCCGCACATGAACGTCGCCGAGAACGTCGGCTACGCGCTGAAGATCGCCGGCGTCGACGCCGCCGAACGCCGGCGTCGGATCGCCGCGGCGCTCGACACCGTCGATCTCGCCGGCTTCGGCGAGCGTCGCCCCGCCGATCTCTCCGGCGGCCAGCGCCAACGGGTGGCGCTCGCCCGCTGCCTCGTCACCTCGCCGTCGCTGGTGCTGCTCGACGAGCCGCTCGCCAATCTCGACGTGCATCTGCGCGCCTCGATGGAGGAGGCCTTCGCCGCCTTCCATCGCCGCACCGGCACCACGATGATCTACGTCACCCACGACCAGGCCGAAGCCATGGCGCTCGCCGACCGCATCGCCGTGGTCGACCGCGGCCGTCTGGTCCAGGTCGCCGAGCCGCGCCGGCTCTACCGCGAGCCGGCGACGGCGATGGTCGCCGGCTTCGTCGGCAGCGGTCAGCTGGTCGAGGGCGCGGTCACCGGCGTCTCCGTCGACGGGCGGGTCGCGGTGCGGCTGTTCGAGGCCGATTGGGTGATGCGCTGCGCCCCCGGCGAGGCGGCCCGCGCCGCCGCGACGATCTGCCTGCGCGCCGGCGATCTCGAGCTGGCGCCGCGCGGAGGCGGCGGCGTCGCCGTCCGCCTCGGCCGCGTCGTCTATCGCGGCAGCCACACCCGCGTCGAGACGAGCCCGGTCGCCCGACCGGATCTGCGCCTCGTCGTCGAGACCACCGACCACGACGCCGTCACCGAAGGCGACGTCGTCCGTCTGCTGATCCGCGACGGCTGGGTGGTGCCCGATTCGTCCGCCGCCGCGTCGGCCGATCCCGTCGTTTCGAACCTCCCGAGGAGATCCGCATGAAGACGACCTTCGCCACTCTCGCGCTCGCCGCGACCCTGACCATCGGCGCCGCCCACGCCGCCGATCCCTCCGGCAAGCTGGTGGTCTACACCTCGCAGTTGCCCGAGGTCGCCCAGCAGACCGTCGACGCCTTCAAGGCCAAGCACCCGGCGATCGAGATCGAATGGGTGCGCAACGGCACCGGCCAGCTGATGAACATCCTCCAGGCCGAGATCGCCGCCGGTCAGATCAAGCCCGACGTGCTGCTCGTCGCCGACGACATCAACCTCGGCCAGCTGAAGCGCGACGGCCGCCTCCAGGCCTACGAGGCGGCGCCGGTCGCCGGGCTCGACGCCAAGTTCTACGACAAGGCGAAGATGTTCTTCGGCACCAAGATCATCGCCACCGGCATCGCCTGGAACACCATGGGCGCCGAGAAGCCGACCGGCTGGGCCGATCTCGTCAAGCCGACGGCCAAGGGCAAGATCGCCATGCCGAGCGCCTTCTACTCCGGCGCCGCGCTCGTCCACCTCCACACGCTCGTCGCCGCGCCGGGCGTCGGCTGGGACTTCTTCAAGGGCCTCGCCGCCAACGCCGTCGTGCCGGAAGGCGGCAACGGCCCGGCGCTGAAGGCGGTGGCCGGCGGCCAGAAGCTCTACGGCATCATCACCGACGGTGACGTCATCCGCGCCAAGGCGGCCGGCTCGCCAGTCGACTTCGTCTATCCGGTGGAAGGCGCCACCTTCATCACCGAGCCGGTGGCGATCCTCGCCACCGCCAGGAACGTCCCGGCGGCGCGCGCCTTCGTCGACTTCGTCCTCTCCAAGGAGGGCCAGGAGCTCGTCGCCAAGCAGGGCAATCTGCCGATCGCCAAGGACGTCGCGCCGCCGGCCGGCTTCCCGCGGCTCGACACGATCAGGCTGATCGGTCTCGACGCCGACAAGGCGGTGGCCACCGACGCCGAGGTCAAGAAGACCTTCGCCACCACCTTCGGCATCGCCAACTGAGGACCGCCCCGCCGATGACCGACGCGACCCCCGTCTCGCCGGTCCGGCGCCGTCGCCTCCCCTCGCTCTCGGCCGAGACCGCGCTCCTCGTCGGTCTCGGCCTCTTCGTCCTCGCCTTCGCGGCGCTGCCGGCGCTGCGTCTCCTGTGGGAGGGTGTCGCCGGCACCACCGGCTTCGACCCCACCCGTCTCGTCACGCGCTGGGCCCGGCCGGCGGTGCGCGACGCCGCGCTGAACACGCTGATGGTGGCGACCGGAGCGACGGTGCTCGCCGCCGCGGTCGGTACGGCGATGGCGGTGCTGGTCGCGCTCACCGACGTCCCGGCCAAACGGGCGCTGGTCTTCGCCTTCATCCTGCCGATGATGATCCCGCCGCAGGTCGGGGCGTTGGCCTGGCTGCAGGCGCTCGGCCCGGCGAGCCCGATCCTGCGTGCCCTCGATCTCGCCCCGGCGATCGGCACCCCGCATCCGCTGCAGTCCCCGGCCGGCATCGTGCTGCTGCTCGGGCTCTACAACGCACCGCTGGTGTTCCTGTCGGTGCGGGCGGCGCTGCGCGCCCTGCCGGCCGATCTCACCGACGCGGCACGCGCCGGCGGCGCCGGCCCCTTCGCGGTGCTGCGCACCGTGGTGCTGCCGCTGTCGGCGAGCGGCATCGTCGCCGGCTCGGCGCTCGCCTTCGTCTCCTCGGCCGGCAACTTCGGCATCCAGGCGATGCTCGGCATCCCCGCGCGCTTCGACACGCTGGTGACGATGATCTATCGCCGCCTGTCGGGCTACGGGCAGACCGTGCTCGACGAGGTCGCGGCGCTCGCCCTGCTCCTCGGCGTCGTCGCCGTCCTCGGCATCGCCGTGCAGTCGCGCTTCGCCTCGCGCCGCGACCTGCGGGTCGGCGGCCGGGTGGCGGAGGTGATCTTCCCGCTCGGGCGGGCGCGCGGCGCGGTCGCCGGCCTCGCCTGGGGCTTCGTCGCGGTGGTCCTGGTGGTGCCGCTGCTGGCGCTGCTGTCGGCGGCGCTGGTGCGCGGCTACGGGCTGCCGCTGACCGCCGAGACGCTGACCTCGCGCCATTTCGAGGCCGCCCTCTTCGGGCAGAGCGCCATCCGCGCCGCCTTCGGCCAGAGCCTGCTGCTCGCCGGGGCGACGGCGGGGTTGCTCGTCCCGGTGGCGCTGGCGCTCGGCTGGCTCGCCGCGCGGCGGCCGAGCCCGGCGACCCGCGTCCTCGGCTTCTCGGTCGAGGCGGCCTATGCGCTGCCGGGGATCGTCGCGGCGATCGCGGCGATCCTGCTCTTCCTCAAGCCGCTGCCGCTGGTCGGCGTCTCACTCTACGGCACGCCGTGGATCATTCTCGCCGCCTATCTCGGCCACTACGGCGCCCTGGTGCTGCGGCCGGTGGCCGGCGGCATGGCGCAGCTCGATCCGGCGCTCGAGGAGGCGGCGCAGGTCGCCGGAGCGCGGACGCTGCGCCGCCTCGCCGGCATCGTCGCGCCGATCCTCGCCCCGGCGGCGGCGGCCGGCGCCATCCTGGTGTTCCTGACCACCCTCAACGAGGCGCAGATCTCGATCCTGCTGGTCACCTCGTCGAGCCGGACGATCGGCACCACCGTCTATTTCCTGGAGGAATCGGGATCGTCGAGCCTCGCCGCGGCGGTCGGCGTGACGATCGTCGTCATCGTCTTCCTGCTGATGGCGGCGGCGAGCCTCCTCGCCCGTCGCCTGCCGCGCGGGGTGCTGCCGTGGGAGCCGTGACCGGCGCCCGGCTCACCGCCGTCGACGGGCTCGGCGGCAAGCGGCCGGCCGCCTTCCTGATCGAAGTCGGCGAGCGTCGCCTGCTGCTCGATCTCGGCGAAGGGCCGACGCCGGGGGTTCGCCCCGATCTCGGTCGCCTCGACCGGGTCGACGCGATCCTCCTCTCCCATGCCCACGGCGACCACGTCGGCGCCCTCGACCTCGCCGGCCGGCTCGGCGACCCCGAGGTCCACGCCACCGCCGAGACCTGGGCGGCGATCGCCAACGCCCCGATCCCCGCACCGCGACGCCGCGCCCTGCCGGCGCGGGGCCGCACGACGATCGCCGGGGTCGCGGTCGAGACCGGGCGCGCCGGCCACGCGCCGGGTGGCGTCTGGCTGCATCTCGGGCTCGGCGACGGCTTCCTCTACACCGGCGACGTCTCGGTCGAATCGCTGGTCTTCCCCTTCGACCCGCCGCCGCCGGCCGGCGTGCTGGTGGTCGATGCCTCCTACGGCGATTTCGACGAACCGCTCGAGGCGCAATACGCGGCGCTCTGCGCCACGCTCGGCGGCGGCGCCATCCTGCCGGTTCCCCCCGCCGGCCGCGGGCCGGAGATGGCGCTGCGCCTCGCCCGCGCCGGCCTGCCGCCTCCCCACCTCGCCCCGCCGATCCGCGCCGAACTGGCCGAGATCGCCGCGGCGCGGTCGGCCTTCGCCGATGCCGCCCTGGCTGCGGAGGCCGCGGCGCTCCTCGCCCGGCTGCCCGCCGGCTTCGACCCCCGCGGCCTCGCCATCGTCGACGGCGCCAATGCCGAGAACGGCACCGCCGCCGATCTGCGGCGCGCACTGGAAGGCCGCTTCCCCTTTGTCTTCACCGGCCATGTCCCGCCCGGAATGCCGGCGGCGGCGATGATCGCCGCCGGGCGGGCCCGTCGCCATCGCCTCAACGTCCATCCCCGCGCCGACGACGTCGTCGCTCTCGCCCGCCGGGTCGGCGCGCACACCGTGCTGCCGGCCTTCGTCGACCCCGGCCGCGCCCGCCGCCTCGCCGCCGCCCTCGCTCCGGCCCGCGTCCTCTTCGCCGCCGCCGACCTGCCGCTCGACCGGGAGGGCGGACGATGACCGACCGCCGCGACGAGCGCCTCGCCGAAGCGAGCGGCGCGCCCGAGCCGGTGCTGGTCGAGCTCGCCCGCGGCTTCGGGCCCTTCGGCGCGGCGCTGTTCCTCGGTTGCGAGCACGCCGCGGCGGATGCCGAGCGCCTGCTCGACGCCGGCATCACCACCACCGTGACCGTGGCGGTCAATTCCGACCCGCCGCCCCTCGTCCTCGCCGACGGCACGCCGCTGCGCCGCTTCAAGGTCGGGCTGATCGACGGGCCCGGCAATCCGCCTGGGCTCCTCGTCGCCGCGGTGCTGACGCTGGCGTCGGCCTTCGCTCTGCCGAGCCCCGGCAAGCCCGACTACCCGCCGCATCGCGCCGGCGGCGTTCTCGTCCACTGTCGCGGCGGGCGCAGCCGCTCGACGACGGTGGCGGCGCTCTTCCTCGCCGTCGCCGCACCCGAGCGCTGGACCGATTTCGGCGCGGCGCTCGCCGACGTCCGCGCCGCCCGCGGCCTCGATCCCGGCGACCCCGGCGCGCCGCGTCGTGAACTCCTCGATCTGGCTACTCTGGCCGCAGACCACCTCCGATACCTGCATCGACCCGCAGGGAGTTCAAAGACGCCGTCCCCGGCGTGGGGCTGGAAGGATTGCCCGGACACCGCGTAAGGGTTTCCCCATAGATGCAAATGACTTGCAAAAGCAATTCTTGCCCATCACGATGTCCTCCCATTTCGGAGACCGTCGCAGCATGGACATCCACCTCCCGATTGCGTCGACCGGCCCAGACAAGCCCCGATGCGGCAGTACCTCTCCGATCCTGTTGGTCGGCCTCGGCCTGATCCTGCTCTGGAACGCCGTCTCGGCTGCGGCGGCCGGCGAACGCATCGTCTCCGCCAGCGGCCCGATCACCGAGATCCTCTGGGAAATCGGCGCCGCGGAGGATGTCGTCGCAGTCGACACGTCGAGCCTCTTTCCGGAAGACGTCCTGCGTTCGAAGCCGAACGTCGGCTACATGCGGGCGCTCTCGGCGGAAGGCGTCCTGTCCACGCGACCCACCCTTCTCCTCTCGGGCGAAGGCGCCGGCCCCCCGGACGCCCTGAAGCTCCTGCGCGAAGCGGGCGTGCGAGTCGAGATCCTGCCCGACACCTTCTCCGGCGAAGCGCTGGCGGCCAAGATCCGTCGGATCGGGTCGCTCACCGGCCGCGAGACCCGTGCCGAAACGCTCGCCGCCGACGTCGAGCGCCGCTTCGCCGAACTCGCGACCCTGAAGGAGCAGGCGAAGCCGCGCCGCATCCTCTTCGTTCTGATGCTCCAGGCGAGCCGGGCGATGGTCGGCGGGCGAAACACCGCCGCCGACGCGGTGATCCGCATGGTCGGTGGCGTCAACGTCGCCGAGGCGATCGACGGTTACAAGCCGATGACCGAAGAGGCGATCACCGCCGCCGCGCCGGACGTGGTCCTGATGATGGTGCGCCCCGGCGTTCCTGCCCCGCCGGCGGAGGCGTTGTTCGCCCTGCCCGCCTTCGCCCGGACCCCGGCGGCGGGGAAGAAGGCGCTGGTCGCCATGGACGGGCTCTATCTCGTCGGCTTCGGTCCCCGCGAGCCGGAGGCGGTCCGCGACCTCGCCACGGCGCTCGACCGCCTCGACGGAGATCGCCGATGAGCATCGCCGGCGATCTCTCGCCGCCTGCCTCCCTCGAGGAACTGGTGCGGCGCCGAACGGTCCTGGTCGGGAGCACCGTCGCGGTCGTGGCGGCGATCTTCGCCCTCGTCGCCGTGGTGTCGCTGGGCACCGGCGCCC